>Ga0153917_1001120_pt1 | contig 12399 bp, 12 predicted proteins | sample TSFL001MetaG_FD_104695 | JGI IMG/M metagenome (GOLD analysis project Ga0153917, IMG submission 104695) | Attine ant fungus gardens microbial communities from Florida, USA - TSFL001 MetaG | ecosystem: Host-associated > Fungi > Mycelium > Unclassified | place: USA: Florida, Paynes Creek Historic... | reverse complement strand
CCGAGCAGAATCGGCCGGTTTTTATCCCATGGCACATCCAGTTCCGCAAACACCTGCTGCGCCTGCGCCAGCTGCCCTTTACCGCCATCGATCAGGATCACATCCGGGATCTTTTCCGGTTCCAGCGCCTTGCCGTAACGACGGCGCAGCACCTGATTCATCGCCGCGTAGTCATCACCGGGGGTAATGCCTTCAATGTTGTAGCGACGATAGTCAGCGCGCAACGGGCCGTCACGATTGAACACCACGCAGGACGCGATGGTCTGTTCGCCCATGGTGTGGCTGATGTCGAAACACTCCATGCGGTTAATCTGCTCCAGTTTGAGGAACGCCGCCAGCGCTGCCAGACGCTGCTGGATGGTCGAGTGCTGCGCCAGCCGCGTCGTCAGCGCCGTGGCGGCATTGGTGCGCGCCAGCTTCAGGTAGCGCGCGCGGTCGCCGCGCGGTTTGCTCTGAATGCTGACCTTGCGCCCGGCCAGTTCGCTCAGCGATGCGGCCAGCAGTTCCCGCTCAGGCAGAGTGAAGTCCAGCAGGATGTCCGCCGGTAAGGTACGCGCTTCGCTGCCCTGCAGATAGAACTGTCCGACAAACGTCTGCACCACTTCGGTGAGTTCCGTGTCCGCCGGCACCTTCGGGAAATAGCTGCGGCTGCCCAGCACTTTGCCCTGCCGGATAAACAGCACGTGCAGACAGGCCATGCCGGCGTCATAGGCCACGCCCATCACGTCGAGATCATCGCCCTGATTGGAGACGAATTGTTTCTCTGTAATCCGCCGCACCGCCTGAATCTGGTCCCGCAGGCGTGCCGCCTCTTCGAAGCGCAGGCCCACGCTGGCCTGTTCCATACGCTGCACCAGCTGATTAATTACCTGATCGTCTTTACCGGCCAGAAACAGCCGCACATAGTCGGTTTGCTGCGCATATTCCTCTTCGCTCACCAGGCCGGCGACGCAGGGGCCGAGGCAACGGCCAATCTGATACTGCAGGCACGGACGCGAGCGATTGCGGTAGACGCTGTTCTCGCACTGGCGAATCGGAAACACCTTTTGCAGCAGCGCCAGGGTTTCACGCACCGCATAGCCGTTGGGAAACGGACCAAAGTATTCGCCTTTGGCGTGTTTGGCACCGCGGTGCATCGCCAGGCGCGGATGCGGATCGCCGCTAAGGAAAATATAGGGGTACGACTTATCATCGCGCAGCAGCACGTTGTAGCGCGGCTGATACAACTTGATGTAGTTGTGCTCCAGCAGCAGCGCTTCGGTCTCCGTATGGGTGACCGTGACATCAATATTATGGATGTTGCTGACCAGCACTTCGGTCTTACGGCTTCCCACCTGCGTGCGGAAATAGCTGCTCAGGCGTTTTTTAAGGTCTTTGGCTTTACCAACATAGATCACCGTGCCTGTCGCGTCATACATGCGGTAGACGCCGGGCTGACTGGTCACGGTGCTGAGAAAGGCTTTTGGATTGAAAACGTCACTCACTACTGATTAACGGCTCCGCATTGAACAGGCCATGGCGTATGGCCAGATGCGTTAACTCTACGTCACCACTGATGTTCAACTTGCTGAACATCCGATAGCGATAGCTATTAACGGTTTTCGGGCTCAGGTTAAGCTGCTCGGAAATCTCCGTCACCTTTTGCCCTCGGGTAATCATCAGCATAATCTGCAATTCCCTTTCCGACAAACAGCTGAACGGTGATTCGGCGCGCTGCGGCTCAATCTGGCTCAGCGCCATCTGCTGAGCGATATCAGAGGCAATGTAACGCTGACCGGCGTGCACCGAGCGAATGGCGCTGACCACTTCCTGCGGCGCCGCCCCTTTGCTGAGATAACCTGCCGCACCGGCCTGCATGACTTTCGCTGGCAGGGGATTTTCGGTGTGGATAGTCAGCATGATGATGCGGATATCCGGATTGAAGCGCACGATTTTGCGCGTCGCCTCCAGTCCGCCAATGCCGGGCATGTTCATGTCCATCAGCACCACATCCACAGGATGAGTGCGGCACCATTTTACCGCATCCTCACCACAGGCCACTTCCCCGGCAATCATCAGTCCCTTCATATCTTCCAGTATGCGACGAATACCGGCGCGTACCAGTTCATGGTCATCAACAAGAAGCAGGCTGATCAACGGGACGTACTCCGCAGGTTAGTGGGGGAAAATATATTTCAGGGGCGTTATCTTACCGGGTTTCGCGTGGAAAGAACATCAGGGGCGCCAGATAAATCTCAAAACCAATGACCCATGTCAAATAGCAGGCAGCGGTGATTGTTTTTTTAGCTGATGCAATACCATACTGGAATAAAATTGTTAAAATGTGACTAATATCATTAAGTTATAATTTATAACCCGCCTTCGCTTCTTCTCGCCCGCAGCACAAAAAAATAATTTTTCCCTGGAAGTTTTTTGCGCACAAAAAAAAGCGAACGGCGCAATTAATTAACCGTCTGCGCGCGGGTCGATGATGTGGCCTAAATTCTTCCATCAAGCGTATGATATACTCTGTTTTTTATGCACGGGAAGAATGTGTGCGCACAAGGTCATTCCACAAAGGAGATAATGATGAGTGATGAAGATTTCGTAACATCGCGCGATACCCAGGCGCTGGCGGATGAAGTTGCCTGCCTGAAAATGATGGTGACGCTGATCCTGAAAGGCATGGGCCAGGCTGATGCCGGTAAGGTGATCATCAACATGGAGCGCTACGTTCAGTCCGCGCTGGCCGATAAACCGCAGGCCGAGGTGTTCAGCAACACCATCCGCCAGATTAAAACCGCCTACCGTCAGTAAGCGGCGTGCCCTGCGCATCCTGCGCGGGGCGTTAGCTGTGTGACTGCCAGTTGACCGACACGCCCAGCGAGGGCAGCACTTCTTCCGGACTGAAGCGACGCGTGCCGCGATACTTCTCCGCCAGCGCCGGCTGCTGCACCGGAATACGAATGGCAAACAGATTGTCTTCTGACTGAATCAGTCCGGGCGAGAGCGGCTCGTACACCACCTGATGCTGTTCAAACATCTTCTCCAGCATCGGCGTGGCCGAACTGATCAAATACTCCATCCCGCTCAGCTCTGCCAGCTGTACCGAATGCCATAAGATGTTCAGCGGCAGTTCGGCATCCACTTCAAGGCGGGCCGAATAGCGCGACATTTCCCACACTTTTTGCTGGTCAAAAGGCAGCACCATGCCCTCCGGCACTTCCGGCTCGTGCCACGGTAGCAGACGTGCGCAGCCACAAATGCCCTGACGCGCAGTCCAGGCAATCAGCCAGGTGACATCGGAACGATCGAAGCGATCATACTCCTGTCCCGGCGTGCTGAGTCGCGGCGGAATTGACCAGCCCTCGCCACGCGCAAAGACGCTGTAACGATAGGTGCCCAACTCGGCCAGCAAAGAGGACGGCATATCCTTTAGCTGTGTTTGAATTATTTTCATCATGCGCCCCTGACATCCCCATGTTTGCAATGATTTATTAAGCGCCAGCCTGGCGGAGTTTCCGGCGCAGGGTAGACAACTGACTGCGGCTTAGGAACTACTAAAATTAGTAGTTGCCTTTTCGCTATATCAGGCCGATGGCTGCGGCATAACAGGCAATCTGCGTTTTATTGGAAACATTAAAACGCTTTTGCATATTCTTTTGGTGAAAATTTACCGTGTGTTCAGAAATTGCCAGAATGAGGGAAATTTCGGCTGAGGTTTTTCCCTCCGCTGTCCATTTCAATATTTCCAGCTCGCGCTGACTAAAATCATTCGATAACACCACCATTGAGCCGTCATTCAGACGGTCCAGCACACGCAAACTCAGTTCCGCCAGGAAGTGCAGTTGCACCTCCAGCTCAACGCGTCTGTGCTGGGTCTGGCTGGGTTGTTGCGATGCTATAGATAATATACCAATGGCACGATTTAGCGCCATTGCCGAGCATGAAAAGCCACTTACCAGCCCTGCTGCATTGGCTTCTGCCCATAAATTGCCTGCGCCGGTAAATAAATCACGCGTCCACTCCACGCCGCGACCGGGCTGCTGGCAGAGCATTAACACCGGATCCACCGCATAGTAATTTTCACTCTCGTAGCGTTTCACCCAGCTCTGCGGATAGGTGCTAAAGAGAAAAATACGCGGTCGGGTAAAAGGCACCGGATGCTGTACCAAAAAGGCAAAAGCATCAAATCCAAGGGCCTCAACATGTTTTTGCAGCAGCGATTTCAATTGCAGCACTTCGGAAAGCGCCTGAAATTCTTTTTCAGTTTCGCCTCGCCAGACGAAATAATTATCGATGGTCATTATTGCCCTGGCGCTGTTTCACGCCTTATTCATAACAGGATATCTGTGCCGATTAATGTAAAAAATAAATTAACCAGAGAAAAAATATTGATTGAAACCAGAGCGGCATTGCGGGCAAAAAGTGATAACCACCTTGTTGTCAATATGTTACCCAAATGAGAAATTAAACTACGGTGCGTTTGCCAGCGGCACCATCAGGATGATAAGTCATGCGAATCAGAATAAGATTTTTCTGAAGAATTTTCAATCGTCCTTTTGATTAAAGGCCAGACTTCGCAGCTAAAACATTCGCCTCATCATTAATCGCTATTATCTTTGCCATTTCCCTTTTTTATACCGCCCGTCATAATCTTCCTGCTGATTAAGTCCACTGCGCGGCTTAATTCCAGTTATTTCTGCAGTGTTTCCCTGCCGTGCCCCTGTGGCAGACATTTCCGGCACCGTCTTTTCCAGCTACGCTTTAGCAGAGGCGCAAGGTGGCAGGCACCAGCATAGCTCCGCAGGCTGGCGCGATTTCAGCAAACTGAGTGGGACTGACTATGTTAAACCAGCTGGCATTACCCTTTCTGGTCGTGGGCGTGTGTACCGCCCTGATGATTGCTAAAGATCTGTTGCGTCACCCGCATCCGCTGGCGGTCATGAATATCATCTGGCCGCTCACCGGGCTGTACATGCCGTTTTTCGGCTGGCTGGCATGGTGGTATCTCGGGCGTAAACCGTCACGTCAGCGAAAACTGGCGCTGCTGCTGCCATCCGGATTAACCGGTTATGCCAGCTGGCAAACCATTTTTATTTCCACTTCGCTCTCTGCCGCCGCCTGTATATTCGGCGACATCATCACCCTGCCAATAGTCACTCTGCTCAAGCATTTTGCTATTAGCCCCGCGCTGTGGTTACAGGCGGTTATTTGCGTGATGATTTCGTTACTGGCGGGATTATTTTTTCAGTTTCTGGCCATTCGCCAGCGGGAACAACTTTCTATTGTCCGTACGTTATTATTAGCGCTGAAAACAGAAACCTTTCCGCTGCTGATTTATCAAACGGGAATCTTTATCTTTATGACGCTGGCCCTAAAATATGTGCTTAATCAACAGCTCAATCCCCTGCTCAGCGCCTTCTGGTTTATGTTACAGCTGGCGATGCTCACCGGATTTATTTTCTCCTGGCCGGCAAATCATTTCCTCATCAAACGCGGATTAAACCCGGCGGTGTAGTTTAGCGACAAAAGCCTGCGCCGCGCATGCCAAGGTGGAAATGGCTTGCATGCGCCGCATTGTAATCCGGCCCCAGCGCATTACCGAAGCTGGCACAGCCGTTGCGCCATAACGCGTGCAAACCGGCAGCGGCCTGCGGCGGTTGCTGCCAGTTTTTGCCTACCTGCAGCCAGCGCCCGTCCGCCAGCTGAAAGCCCGTGATGTCCCACGCCTCCGCCGTCGCGTGTTCACTGCGGCGTCCTTCCTGGCGGTGATAAATATTGCGGCAGGCGTAACTGCCAACGTGCGCGATGCGGCGCAGCGGCGAGGTAATGCCGGCCTGCTGCAGCGCCGCATTGCTGCGCGTAACATACAGCGTGCTGGCCACCGCCATTGGACAGCTGGCAAGAAAACTGCTGCTCAGCGTGACCTCACCGAAGCGGCTGATGCGCAGCGGTTGATCAATCGGACAATCGCCCTGCAGCGGCGGCACCTCACGGAAACTGACTCTGCCCTGCGCGCTGGCCGCGCGCATCACCGCCAGACACGCGGCCGGATCGCTGCTCAGCCGCTGCAGCTTATAGCGCGTCATCCAGCCTGGCGGATCGGTAACCTGGAGCGGTATAAACGGATTCCACTGTGGCGGCAGATGCGTTTTCAGCCAGGGTAAACTCCACCAGCCGCACAGGGCCAGCAGCACTATCGCGAGCAATGCGCGCACGCTGCCTCACTTTTTCCGGGTTCATCGAAATGACAAGTGTAGAACCCTGCGCAGCGCTGCGTGGTGCAAGCGGCTCATTTGCAGAACATTTACGCAAAATGACGGCACGGCGCGCCATGTAAATATTTACTGACACGGTAAAGCACGCAAAAGGGCACAAAGGTTTAAAAACCATTACCGAGAGTGGCCGCCTTTCCTCTATCTTATGCCCTCTTGCCCTGTGCAACAGCACGTTATTCAACAGCCAGCAGAGCTGACACAACATCAAGACAGGAAAGATATTTTTATGGTTGATCAATCTAAAGCGGCGCCCATTGAGGCCGAACAGCCGGAAAAACTCCGGCGCAACCTGCATAACCGTCACATCCAGCTTATCGCTATCGGCGGTGCCATTGGCACCGGTCTGTTCATGGGCTCCGGTAAAACCATCAGTCTGGCGGGTCCGTCGATCATCTTCGTCTATATGATCATCGGTTTTATGCTGTTCTTTGTGATGCGCGCCATGGGTGAGCTGCTGCTCTCCAACCTTGAGTACAAATCCTTCAGCGACTTTGCCGCCGATCTGCTCGGTCCGTGGGCCGGTTATTTCACCGGCTGGACTTACTGGTTCTGCTGGGTGGTGACCGGCATCGCCGACGTGGTGGCGATCAGCGCCTATTTCCAGCTGTGGTTCCCGGACTTCTCGATCTGGATGAGCGCACTGCTGTGCGTGTTTGTTTTCCTTGCCCTGAACATCGCCACGGTAAAACTGTTTGGCGAGATGGAGTTCTGGTTCGCCATTATCAAAATTGTCGCCATCGTGGCGTTAATCATCACCGGGATTGTGCTGGTCAGCCTGCACTACCCTTCGCCGAACGGGAGCCACGCGGCGCTGAGCAATATCTGGGATCACGGCGGTATGTTCCCGAAAGGGCTGAGCGGTTTCTTTGCCGGCTTCCAGATTGCGGTGTTTGCCTTTGTCGGCATTGAACTGGTGGGCACGGCGGCGGCGGAGACCAAAGATCCGCATAAAGTTCTGCCGCGTGCCATCAACGCGATCCCGCTGCGCATCATCATGTTCTACGTGCTGGCGCTGCTGGTGATCATGGCGGTGACGCCGTGGAACCAGGTCATGCCGGATCGCAGTCCGTTCGTTGAAATGTTTGTGCTGATTGGCCTGCCGGCCGCGGCCAGCATCGTTAACTTTGTGGTGCTGACCTCCGCGGCCTCCTCAGCCAACAGCGGCATCTTCTCCACCAGCCGCATGCTGTATGGCCTGGCGGAACAGGGCGTGGCGCATAAGGCGTTTGGCCGTCTCTCGGCGCGCGCGGTGCCGACCACCGGCCTGTTCTTCTCCTGCCTGTGTCTGCTGGCGGGTGTGGCGTTGATCTACCTGATTCCGGATGTGATGACGGTCTTCACCATGGTGACCACGGTTTCGGCGATTCTGTTTATGTTTGTCTGGACCATTATCCTGTGCAGCTATCTGGCCTATCGCAAACAGCATCCGCAGCGTCATGCGGCGTCACGCTTCAAAATGCCACTTGGCAAGCTGATGTGCTGGGTGTGTATGGCTTTCTTTGCCTTTGTGCTGGTGCTGCTGACGCTGCAGGAAGATACCCGCCAGGCGCTGATGGTGACGCCACTGTGGTTTGTGGTGCTGACCATGGGCTGGCTGCTACGCCGGCGTAAAGCCTGATCCACCTAAACGAAAAAGGCCCGGTTATCCGGGCCTTTTTCGTTATAAGCGTTCAGTGAATTTGTGCCACGCCTGCGCCAGCGACGGCCGCAGCGAGTCTTCCCGCTGTGGTGCTGCTGCCGGCGCTGCGGCGGGACCGAGATTAAAGGTAAAGGTGTAATCCGGCTCTTCCCCCATGCGCAAATCCACGATCAGCGTGTCATTGCCCTGCTGGCGCATGGCATAAAATCCATGGCTGAACCACGCAACGCGTTCGGCGTGCCACTGGCCTTTAAACGGCGCAAAAAGCGCGGGATGGCGATCGTACCAGCGGATCTGTAAGGGACGATCGGGCGACAGCAGCGACCACCAGGCTTCCCCGTAACGCTGCGGCGTGATAATTACCGTGCGCCACACCAGCGTGTTGAACGCGGTGGGCGTCACCAGCAGTTGCTGCGGCTGCACGGCCTGCTGCGTCAGCTGGTGCTCAATATGCCGGGTAGCAACACTCTGCGCCACCATACTCCAGCCCAGGTACAGCGTGCTGATGAGCAATCCGGCCTGATTCCAGCGCAGCCCGCACGCATCCCGCCGCCACAGTGCGACGATCAGGGCGATCAGCAGCGGCAGCGTGTAGAGCGGATCGATGATGAACATGCTGCCGATGGCGAACGGGTAATCGGTCAGCGGCAGCCCGAGCTGCGTGCCGTACACCGTGGTCAGGTCCAGCAGCGGATGCGTGATCAATGCCAGCCAGATGGCGAGGCACCAGGCGCGCCAGTGCTGCCGGCTGCGCGTCGCGCCAGCCACCAGCCAGCCAAATAACGGTGCCACCAGCGTCAGCCACAGCAGCGCGTGGCTCTCGGTGCGGTGCAGCGTCATGTTGCGAATGGCATCGCCGTGGTCGATAAACGCGTCGAGGTCTGGCAACGTGCCCGCGACCGCCCCCGCCAGCGCCGCCTGCCACAGCGGCACACGTTTGCCCATGACGGCCACGGTCACCGCCGCGCCCAGCGTTAGTTGTGATAGCGAATCCATGCACTCTCCTGGTCAGCCACGGGGATCAGCGCACGCGGATCCCTTCAATAATCATGCGCTGAACGTTATCCAGCGTCTGGGCAAAAAATTCCGCATCGTTTAGCGTCTGGCCGGTGATGGCTTCCACCTGGGACGCGAAATCAGCGTAGTGCTGCGTGGTCGCCCATAGCAGAAAGAACAGATGCTGCGGCTGCACGCCGGCAATACGCCCTTCGGCGATCCACTGTTCGATAATCGCCGCTTTGTCATCCACCAGCGCTTTTAAATCCCCCGCCAGCTCGCCCTTCAGCAGCGGCGCGCCCTGCAGCATCTCCAGACAGAACAGGCGCGATGCCTGCGGATGGTCACGCGACACTTCCAGCTTGAGACGAATATAGTTGCGGATGGCCACCAGCGGATCCTGGTCATGGCGCAGCGCACGCAGCGGCGCCAGCCACACATCAAGAATCTCTTTCAGTACCGCCACATACAGCACTTCTTTTGACGGATAGTAGTACAGCAGGTTGGTTTTTGAGACGTCCGCGCGCTCAGCCACTTTATCCAGACTGGTGCCGTGAATGCCAAACTGCGAGAAGAAGGCCAATGCCGCTTCCAGAATAGCTGCCCGTTTCGCCGCAACGGCCCGCGATCGGCGTCCTGGCTTTTTTTCATCGCTTTTCACACTGTTACCTCTTCCATCCTGCGAAATCGCATCATAACAAACGCCCTGTTTCCTGCCTAATGCTGTGCCCTGCACCTTTTTCGCTCAGGTGACGCATGAAAAACGTGCAATTTGTTTTGACCAGATGGTCTGTTTTGGACCAGTCACTCAGGATTCATTACGTCGCCAATTTTAACTGATTGTTATGTATCACTTTTAAAATTGTGGCACAGGCTTTGCAATTTTGTTATCGAGCGCCGCCCGCAGGATGCGTGCAGGAAGCAACGCAGCGCGTGAAGCAATCCATGTTCAATGCAGAGAGGTTTCACATGAAAATTGGCGTTTTCGTTCCGATTGGCAACAATGGCTGGCTCATCTCCACGCATGCCCCGCAATACAAGCCGACCTTTGAGCTCAACAAAGCGATTGTGCTCAAGGCTGAGCACTACCACTTCGACTTTGCCCTGTCGATGATTAAGCTGCGCGGCTTCGGCGGCAAAACCGAATTCTGGGACCACAACCTGGAGTCCTTCACCCTGATGGCCGGGCTGGCCGCGGTGACCTCACGCATTGAAATCTACGCCACCGCCGCCACCCTGACGCTGCCGCCCGCCATCGTGGCGCGCATGGCCGCCACCATCGACTCCATCTCCGGCGGCCGCTTCGGCGTCAATCTGGTCACCGGCTGGCAGAAGCCGGAGTATGAGCAGATGGGGCTGTGGCCGGGCGATGAATATTTTGCCAGCCGCTACAACTACCTGACGGAGTACGTCACGGTGCTGCGCGAGCTGTGGGGCACTGGCCAGAGCGACTTCAAAGGTGAGTTCTTCACCATGAACGACTGTCGCGTCAGTCCGCAGCCGCAGAAGCCGATGAAGGTGATTTGCGCCGGGCAAAGTGATGCCGGCATGGCCTTTTCGGCGCAATACGCTGATTACAACTTCTGCTTCGGCAAGGGCGTCAATACCCCGACCGCCTTTGCACCCACTGCCGCACGCATGAAACAGGCCGCGGACAAAACCGGGCGCGACGTCGGTTCCTACGTGCTGTTTATGATTATCGCCGCCGAAAGCGACGAAGCCGCGCGCGCCAAATGGGAACATTACAAAGCCGGTGCTGACGAGGAAGCCCTCGCCTGGCTCACCACGCAGAGCCAGCAGGACACCAAATCCGGCAGTGACACCAATGTGCGCCAGATGGCCGATCCGACCTCTGCCGTCAACATCAATATGGGCACACTGGTCGGTTCCTATGCCAGCGTGGCACGCATGCTGGATGAAGTGGCGCTGGTGGAAGGCACCGAAGGCGTGCTGCTGACCTTTGATGATTTCCTGCAGGGCATTGAAGATTTTGGTGAACGTATCCAGCCGCTGATGGCGTGCCGCCGCGCGCTGATTGACGCCCACAAGGAGGTTGCATAATGAATACCGTCGTTTGTGCCCACAGCAGCAGCCAGCCTGCAGTGACTCTGCCGGCGCGCCCGGAAGCCATCGCCCTGCCGCCGGCGCAAAGCGCGCTGATTGTGGTGGATATGCAGAACGCCTACGCCAGCCAGGGCGGCTATCTCGATCTGGCCGGGTTTGATGTCTCCGCTACCCAGCCAGTTATAGCCCGGATTCATCAGGCGGTCACCGCCGCCCGCGCGGCAGGGATGCAGATCATCTGGTTCCAGAACGGCTGGGATAATCAGTATGTCGAAGCCGGTGACGCCGGTTCGCCTAATTTCCATAAATCCAACGCACTGAAAACCATGCGTCAGCGGCCAGAGCTGCACGGCACGCTGCTGGCAAAAGGCGGCTGGGATTATGCGCTGGTGGATGAGCTGGTGCCGCAAGCAGGCGATATTGTGCTGCCCAAACCGCGCTACAGCGGCTTTTTCAACACGCCGCTCGACAGCATGCTGCGCAGCCGCGGTATTCGTCATCTGGTGTTTACCGGCATTGCCACCAACGTCTGCGTGGAATCGACGCTGCGCGACGGCTTTTTCCTCGAGTATTTCGGCGTGGTGCTGGCCGATGCCACCCATCAGGCCGGACCGTCGTTTGCTCAGCAGGCGGCGCTGTTCAACATTGAAACCTTTTTTGGCTGGGTCAGCGATACCGACACCTTCTGCGAGGCGCTGAAGTCATAACCGCCGTTTCACCTGCACGCTTAATAATAAGGACTCTGAGTCATGCCTAAAACAGTGATTATTCCTCCCGGCACCACGACGCCGATCGCTCCGTTTGTGCCCGGCACTTTAGCCGATGCCGTGGTGTACGTTTCCGGTACGCTGCCGTTCGATGCCGACAACAACGTGGTGCACGTCGGGGATGCGGCGGCGCAAACCCGCCACGTGCTGGAAACCATCAAAAAAGTGATCGAGACCGCCGGTGGCAGCCTGCAGGACGTCACTTTCAACTCGATTTTCATCACCGACTGGAGCAACTACGCGGCGGTAAACCAGGTGTATGCCGACTATTTTCCCGGCGACAAACCGGCGCGCTTCTGTATTCAGTGCGGTCTGGTGAAACCCGATGCGCTGATTGAAATCGCCAGCGTGGCACACATTGGCCGGCAGGAGGCGTAATGCATCTGGACATTCAGGGATTAAGCGCGCCCGACGCGCCGACGCTGGTACTGTCGTCCGGGCTGGGCGGCGTGGCCGCTTTCTGGCAACCGCAGCTGGCGGCACTGACGCCGCACTATCGCGTGGTGACCTACGATCAGCGCGGTACCGGTCGCAGCCCCGATACGCTGCCGGAAGGTTACAGCATGGCGATGATGGCAGCGGAACTGGCCGACGCGCTGGCGGAGCACGGCATCGAACAGTATGACATCGTGGGCCATGCGCTTGGCGGGCTGATTGGCCTGCAGCTGGCGCT
>Ga0153917_1001118_pt1 | contig 12421 bp, 8 predicted proteins | sample TSFL001MetaG_FD_104695 | JGI IMG/M metagenome (GOLD analysis project Ga0153917, IMG submission 104695) | Attine ant fungus gardens microbial communities from Florida, USA - TSFL001 MetaG | ecosystem: Host-associated > Fungi > Mycelium > Unclassified | place: USA: Florida, Paynes Creek Historic... | reverse complement strand
CGTGCCCAAGGCGCTCGAGGCGACCTTCACGGCCGCGTTCGGCAAGGCCGCGACGGTCACCGCGCAGTACATGTCGTGGATCCCGTGGGGCTCGTGGGCGACGAACGTGCTCGCCGGCCCCGATGGCCCGGTCTTCGTCGCCGACGGCACGGCGTGGTCGATGTACGGCTGGGATCAGGCGTCGGCCTTCGGCACCGCCCAGAGCGCAGCGGTCCCCGTGACGGCCTCGCAGCTCGCTCGCTTCAAGTCGGGCGGTCGGCTCGAGTGGTTCGTCCAGCTCCCCAGCGGCGAGGTCTACCTCGGCCAGGACGGCACCAAGCGCGCCATCTCCGACCTCAAGCCCCTCGCCGCGATGGGCTTCTACACCGGCACCACCTCGCTCCCGGCGGACGCGCTCGACGCGCTGCCGCTCGGCATCCCGTCGCTCACGAGCGGCTCGGTGGTCGAGCTCGCCGGCGGCGGCAAGACCGTCGCGCTCGCCCTCGGCGGCGGCGCGTACACCCTCTCGGACGACGTCGCGGCGCTGCCCTCGTTCGGCCGCACCGGCGTCTTCAGCGAGGAGGCGTTCTCGCAGCTGAAGATCGCGGGCGCCATCGACGGGCCCTTCGTCAGCGACGGCACCCGCGACTACCTGCTCACCGAGGACGGCCTGCTCCAGGTGACCCGCGCCGCGTACGGCGCGCAGCAGTTCACGCAGGTCGACGAGACCCTGCTGCGCAAGCTGCCGAGCGCCGGCGTCGCCAGCGGCGCCCACTTCGTCCGCGAGGAGGGGTCGTCGACGATCAGCCTCGTCGTCGGCGGCGAGCGCGTCGAGTTCTCCGACGAGGCGGCCGCGACGGCCGAGGCGAAGCGCCGCGGCATCGACGCGACCGTCCACGTGACGCTCAAGGGCGCGCTCTCGGGCATCAAGACCGGCAACGGCATCACCGACGGCGCCCTCCTCCAGCCCCAGGGCTCGTCCAAGCTGTACCTCCTCGACGGCGCCCACCTGCAGGAGGTCTCCGGCACCGACGTCTCGCAGGAGCTCGGCTTCGGCTCGAAGGCGACGACCATCACGCCCGAGTCGTTCGCCAAGATCCCCCAGCGGGAGACGGTGCTCTCGAGCACCTTCGTCACCTGCCAGGGAGCGACCTACCTGGTCGCCGGCGGCCAGCGGTACGCGCTCGGCTCGCAGGCCATGCGGGACGCCTACGGCGTCGTGCCGCAGTCCGTGAGCCGCGAGCTGTGCAACGCGATCCCGGTCGCCTCCGGTCCCGCGTCGGAGTTCCTGAAGACCTCCGACGGGACGGTGTGGCTCGTCGTCGGCGGCGAGAAGCGCTCGATCGGCTGGCCCTCGCTCATCGACGACCTCGGCGGCAAGGACCGCGCGATCCTCGCGGTGTCCGACTTCGTCGCCGGACAGATCCCGAGCGGCGCGGGCGTCTACGGCAAGATCGACGGCTACGTGCAGCCCCCGCTGACCGACGGCGCCACGCCGACGCCGACGCCCACCGCGACGACCACGCCCGAGCCCACGGCGACGGCCACGGTCACCCCGGCGCCGACCGAGACCGCGACGCCGACCCCCACCGCCACGGTCACGCCGGCGCCGACCGAGACGGTCACGCCCGCGCCGACGGCGACGGCGACGCCCGGGCCGACCGCGACCGGGGAGCCCGCCGTGCCGCTTGCCGACGGCGAGGTCATCACGAACGCCTCGCGCACGGGCGTGTGGATCGTGAGCGGCGACTCCCTGCTGCAGTTCGGCTCGACGCGCATCGCCGACCAGATCGGCATCCACGTCGCCGACGCGAAGATCGTGCCGAAGGCGAACTTCGACGCGTTCCGCGGCCGCGCGCAGCTGCTGTACTCGTCGGCCGTGGAGTGCGACGGAGTCAAGTACATCGGCGTCGACGGCGCCCTCGTCCCGTTCGACTCGCCCGCGACGGCGGCCGAGTTCGGGCTCAAGCACGCCGTGCTCCCCGCGAGCGTGTGCGCGAGCCTGACGATCGCGCAGGACCGCGTCTTCACGACCCGCGTGGTGGATGCCGCGGGCGACGAGTACACCGTCCGGGGCGGCGTCCTGCACCCGGTCGACGGCGCGACGGCGGCGGTCACCGAGGCTCCGGCCACCGTGAGCGCCGAGCGGGCCGCGGCCGCCCTCGAAGCGACGGGCTCGACCGTCACGGCGACCCCCGAGCCGACGGCGACGACGACCCCGGTCGCGACGCTCACGGTGCAGCCGACCCCGACCCCGACGGCGACGACCGAGCCGACGGCCTCCCCGACGGCGACGACGACGCCCGCTCCGGGCGCACCGCTCACGATCTCGAACGAGCTCGTGTCGGTGATGGGCAAGGCGGGCGCCCGCTAGATCGGGTCGCGCGAGACGAACGGGAGCGGTCCTTCGGGGCCGCTCCCGTTTCCGTTCGCCCCGCCGGAGCGTCCCTGCGGCCGACGGCCGACGGCCGAGCCGGTGCGACCGGACCCGTACGCGTCCAGCGAGCGGCGCGCCCGCTCGGGCTATCATGAGGCGGCTCGATTCCCCACCGGGCCCACCATCCGCGCTCGCGGAATCGCCGCGGGCCGACGGGCCCCGCCGCGCGCCGGCGCATCGTCCCCGAACCCCCTTCAGGAGGCCCGGTCCATGTCGTCCACGGTGCTCGCACGCACGCCCCGCATCCATCGCCTCGCCCGCGCCACGGGCGAATGGGCGCGGCGCCGCACGCACCTCGGCGTGCTGCTCACGGCGTGGCTGGGGCTCTTCCTCGTGGCCGCGGCGTGGAGCGTCACCACCCCGGTCACGGCCGCCCCCGACGAGCCCGCGCACATCATCAAGGCGACGGGCGTGGTGCACGGCGACATCTACGGCGACGACGTCGACGGCACGCAGGTGCGCCAGTTCACGGAGATCCCCCACGCCATCGCGATCATGCCGTTCTACACGTGCAACATGTTCCAGCCGGACGTGACGGCCGCGTGCGCGACGATCGACGACTCGAACGCCTTCGCGCCCACCACGACCGCCTCGACGGCCGGCCTCTACAACCCCGTCTACTCGTACCTGGTCGGCTGGCCGAGCCTCTTCCTGCCCGGCTCGACCGCCGTCTACGCCATGCGGCTCGTGAGCGCGCTCATCACGACGTTCTTCGCCGGGCTCGCGGTGTGGGCCGCGAGCCTGCTGCCCTCCTCGCGCTGGAGCGCCGCCACGGCCGTGCTCGTGGCGACGCCGTCGGTGCTCTTCCTGACCGGCGTGGTGACCCCCAACGCGCTCGAGTCGGCGACCACGGCGGCGTTCGTCGCCGCCCTCGTCACGGCCGTCAGGACGCGCGCGCGAGGCCGTCTCCTGAACCTGCTCGCGGCGGTCATGCTCGTGTCGGGCGTCATCCAGGTGCACACGAAGAGCCTCGCGATCGTCTGGCTGGGCCTCGCCGTGATCATCGTCGCGGTGTGGGCCGGCTGGGCCCGGTTCCGCGCCTTCCTCGTGCGTCCCGTCGTCCTGGCCGTGGTGGCGGCGGTCACGGTCTCCCTCGTCCTGAGCGTGTGGCAGACGATGTCGACGGGCACGCTCGGCCAGATGGGGAACTACCCCGGCGTCGGCACCCGGCCGATCGACGGCTTCTTCGTCATGCTCGACCGGACCATGGAGTTCTACCCGTCGATCATCGCGATGTTCGGCTGGGGCGACACGCACCCGCCGCAGTGGATCCAGTTCTTCTACGTCGGGATCGGCGCCGCGCTCCTGCTGGCCGCCCTCCTCGGCCGGGCCCGCGTCCGCGCCAAGCTCGCCGTCGCGCTCTCGGTCGGCTCGTTCGTCCTCGTGCCGGCCGTCCTGCAGGCCGCCTCCGTGACCAACTCCGGCTACATCTGGCAGGGGCGCTACGCGCTCGGGCTCTTCGTCACGATGGCGTTCGTCGCCGCGCTCGTCGCCTCGGAGGATCTGCTCCGCATGCGCGAGACGACGCAGCGGCGCATCCTCGGGGCGGTCGTGCTGCTCGCCGGCACGGCCCAGTCGGTCAGCCTGATCTTCGCCCTCTGGCGGCAGAGCGCGGGCGTGAACGCGGCCACCGTGACCTTCATGCTGTCCCCCTCGTGGACGCCGCCGATCGGCCAGCCGGCGGCGCTCGTCGTCTGCGTGCTCGCGGGCGTCGTCTTCATCGGCGTCGCGTTCGCGGCGATCACCGGGGCGCGGCCGGTGCCGCGCGCGAGCGCACGGTCGGTCGCCGCCGCGGTCTGATCGGCCGCCGGCGGCGCCGGTCGCCGCGGCCATCGTCGACGCGCGCCCCCGGCGCCGCGGCCGACGCCCGGTGCGCAGGGCCGATAGGATGACGGCGCGGAGCCGTGCTCCGCGACAGTTTCCCGTTTCACGGCGCCGTCCGGCGGCGCAGCATCGGTAGGGCCATGAACGATCACCTCCCCGACGGCGGCGCGCCGACCTCGCCGCCGGCCCTGAGCCCCGAGACCGCGCTGTCTCCCGAGGACGCCGCGCTCGTGCGCCGCACCTGGCTCGTCGTGCCGCTCTTCAACGAGGGCCCCGTCATCCGCGAGGTCATGGAGCGAGCTCGGGAGACGTTCCCCAACATCGTGTGCGTCGACGACGGCAGCCGCGACGGCTCGGCCGCCGAGGCCCGACTGGCGGGCGTCCACGTCGTCGTGCACCCCTTCAACCTGGGGCAGGGCGCCGCGCTGCGCACCGGGCTCGACTACGCGCTCCTGCAGGAGGGCGCCGACTTCTTCGTGACCTTCGACGCCGACGGCCAGCACCGCACCGAGGACGCCCTCGCCATGGTGCGCCGGCTCGACGCCGAGCCGCTCGACCTCGTCGTCGGCTCGCGCTTCCTCGACGGTCGCACGAAGCCCGGCCTGCTCAAGAAGATCGTGCTCAAGGCGGCGGTCGTCTTCCAGAACCTCACGTCCGGAGTCAAGCTCACGGACGCCCACAACGGCCTGCGCGCCCTCAACCGGCGCGCCGCCGACGAGATCGCCATCACGCAGAACCGCATGGCCCACGCATCCGAGATCGTGAACGAGATCGGCGAGAAGCAGCTGCGCTACGCCGAGGAGCCGGTCTTCATCGAGTACACCGACTATTCGCGGGCCAAGGGCCAGAGCCTGTGGAACTCGGTCAACATCCTGAGCGACCTGTTCTTCGAGAAGGGGGTACGGCATTGACGCACGTCCTGGTCATCCAGATCATCCTCATCGCCGTCATCGTCTTCGCGGCGTTCGTCATCGTGGTGCCCGGTCGCGGCGCCCGGGGGCAGGCCATCCGCACGATCGTCATCCTGCTCGGGGTGATCGCCGGCATCGTGGCCGTCATCTTCCCCGACCTCACGACGAAGGTCGCGAACCTCATCGGCGTGGGCCGGGGCGTGGACCTCATCCTCTACGGGCTCATCGTCTTCTTCATCGGGTTCTGGATCACGAGCAACATCCACTCCCGTCGTCGAGACCGGCAGCTGACGATCCTCGCGCGCCGGTTCGCGATCCTCGAGACGCAGCTCGCGGAGGCCCGTCGCGGCGCGCGGGACGCGGACGGCGGCGAGCCCGCCGATCGCAGCGCGTCCGACCGTCCGGCGTCCGACCGCCGAGCCGACGAGTCCCGCGCCTAGCGGTGCCGCGGCCGGGGGACCGGCCGAACGCGATCCGCCCCCTCGGCCCGACGGCCGAGGGGGCGGATCGCGTTCGACGAGCGCCTCGCGCCGCCGAGCCGGCGGACTAGACGCGCGCCTCGCGCAGCGCCGTGCGGGCCGCCCATGCCGACTCCACCATGTCCCGCAGGCCGAGCGAGGCCGTCCAGGAGAGCTCCTCGCGGATGCGGGCGGGGTCCGCGACGAGCACGGCCGGGTCGCCGGGGCGGCGCGGCTCGACGACCGGCGGCGTCGGGATGCCCGTGACCTCGCGGATCGTCTCGAGCACCTCGAAGACGGAGTAGCCGCGACCCGTCGCGACGTTGAGCGCGGGCGAGACCGGCGCGCCGCGGCGCAGGGCGGCCAGGGCCGCGAGGTGCGCGGCCGCGAGATCCACGACGTGCACGTAGTCGCGCACGCAGGAGCCGTCGGCGGTGGGGTAGTCGTCGCCGAACACGCGGGGCGCCTCGCCGCGGTCGAGCCGCTCGAAGACCATGGGGACGAGGTTGAGCGCGAAGCGATCGGCGAGGCGCGTGCTCGCGGCGCCCGCCACGTTGAAGTACCGCAGCGACACCGCGTCGACGGCGCCGGCGCGGCGGGCGGCGTCCACGAGCCACTCGCCGGCGAGCTTGGTCTCGCCGTAGGGGTTGATGGGGGAGCAGGGGTCGTCCTCGCGCGCCGGCTCGCCCGTCCCCTGGCCGTAGACGGCCGCGGACGACGAGAACACGAGCGTGCGCGCCCCGGCGGCCTCCATGGCGAGCAGCACGTTCGCCAGGCCCGTCATGTTCTGCGCGTAGTACCACGCGGGGCGGGCGACCGACTCGCCCACCTGCTTCTTGGCGGCGAAGTGGACGACCGCCTCGACCTCGTGCTCGCGCATGAACGCCTCCAGCGCGGCCGGCGCATCGCTCGTCGCCAGGTCGACGTCGAGCCGGGGAAGCCCGCCCAGCCGCTCGCGCACGCCCGTCGTCATGTCGTCGACGACGACGACGCGCTCGCCCGTCGCGAGCAGCTGATCGACCACGTGACCGCCGATGTACCCGGCCCCACCCGTCACGAGCACCGTCATGATGTTCCTCCGCACCTTCTCCGCCGTGGACGTTCCGTCACGGGCACCTTACGCGGTGCTCGGGGGAGGGCCGACCCGGCGCTCGTCGACCCCGGGAAAGGGCAGGTGCCGGGCGGGGCCCGGGCACCCTCTAGGCTCGTCGGAGGAGCCGCGCCGAGCGTCCTCGCCGCGACGTCGATCGTCGCGCCCGGAGCCGGCGTCCCGGCTCGAGCTTCGCCGGGAAGGGGCCAGGGCATTGCCGCACGCACGACAGCGACACCTCCTCGTCGTCACGACGAACTACGCCGAGACGCACGGAGGGGTCGAGGTGCACCTCGAACGCCTGCTGCCGCTGCTGGTCGACCGCGGCGTCGAGGCGACGGTCGCCTACCTCGGCGAGCGCGGCGAGCCCTACACCGAGCCGTCCGGCGTGCACGTCATCCCGGTGCGCCGCCGCTTCGACTTCCGCGACATCATGGCGCTGCCCTCGTGGGGCGACTGGCGCGAGTTCTCGCGTCTCGTCGCGAACGGGCTGCCCGGGCGGCCGCCCGTGACGCACGTCGCGACGCACACCCGCTTCTTCCCCCTCAGCTGGCTCGGCGTGCGGCTCGCCCGCCAGCTGCGCGTGCCCAGCGTGCACACCGAGCACGGCGGCGGCTTCGTCGTCACGGCGTCGCCCCTCGTGCGCACGGCGAGCCGGATGGTCGACCGGACCATGGGCCGCAGCGTCCTGCGCGGCGCCGACCGGGTGCTCGGCGTCTCCCGGGCGTCGAACGACTTCGTCCGCGAGCTGAGCGGCGTGGAGGCCGAGACGTTCGGGAACGGCCTCGACCTCGCATCCTGGCTGCCCGACGCCTCGGCGCCGGACCGCGACGCGTCGTCCGAGCCGCGCCCGCTCGTGTTCATCGGCCGCATCGTGGAGGAGAAGGGCTGGCGCGCCTTCCTCGACGCGGCGGCGGCCGCCGAGGCCGACGGCTGGCGCGGCGAGACCTGGCTCATCGGCAAGGGCAACGAGCGGGACACGGCGCTCGAGCGGGCGCGGGAGCTCGGCATCCGCCGGCTCGTGGCGCCCGGGCAGCTCCCGTCGGAGGAGGTGCGGGACGCCCTTCGCGGCGCCGTCTACGTCAACCCCTCGGTCGCCGCGGAGGGCTTCCAGCTCACCCAGGTGGAGGCGCTCGCGGCGGGTGCCTCGCTCGTCACCTACGAGGTGGGCGTCGCGACCGAGCTCGCCTCGACGCCGGGCCTCGCCGTGTCGCTCATCGACCGCGGCGACGCGAGCGCCCTCTCGGACGCGGTGCGCGACGAGCTCGACCGGCCGGCGCCCCGACCCACCTTCGAGCAGCTCGCCCGCTGGGACTGGGGCCGTCTCGCCGACGCCTACGTCGAGGTGCTCGACGACGTCGAGCGCGCCTCGCGCCGTTCGCCGCGCCCCTGATCGACCCCTGGCGGGCGCCGCCCGCGGATGCGGCGCGGGCGCGGGCGGCGACGAGGGATGCGGGGATCCGCTCGACGACGTCGAGCGCCCCGGGCCCCGTCAGCCCGCGCGGGGCCCGTCGTCGCCGCGCCGGTCGTCTCCGGCATCCGCTCCGGCGGCCGTCTCGAGCAGGCGGATCCGCTCGTCCTGCAGCGCGGTCTCCTCGGCGAGGCGGCGCACGCGCGCCTCGAGCGAGGTGAGCTCGAGCGAGAACTGCACGCAGACGAGGAAGAGCAGCACCGTCGAGACGAAGAAGACCAGGTTCATGGCGTCGGCGATGCCGATCGCGTTCGCGAAGAACTGCGGCACGTCGGGGAAGAGCGAGGCGATCACGGCGCACACGCCCGCGATGAGCCACCACACCGCGTGACGCTCGCGGAAGCTCTTGCGGCGCAGCATGAGGAACACGAGCACGAGTGCGAGCACGGATGCCGTGACCGAGAAGATCTGCACGCCGATGTTCATCGAACGTCCTCCAGGTTCTGGTCGCTCGAGGGGCGGGCGAGCGCCACGAGGAGCGCCGCGACGGCGCGCACCAGGTAGATGCCGGCCTTGGCCGGGTTGTGCGACGGCACGCCTCCCGCTCGCGGCCGCATGGCCACCGGGATCTGGGCGACCGAGAGGTTCGCCTTGGCGCCCATGACGAGCGATTCGATCGTGTCGCCGAGGTACTCGGCCGGGTAGTGGGCGGCGAAGAGCTTGATCGCTCGCGGCCCCGAGCCCCGGAACCCCGAGGTCGTGTCGGTCAGGCGCGTCTTCGCGACCCGGGAGATGCCCCAGGCGAGCATGTTCGCGGCCCACCGGCGCGGGCCCCGCATCTCGTAGTCGCCCTCGCCGGCGAAGCGGGCGCCGATCACGATGTCGTGCGTCTGCAGCGCGTCGACGATGGCCGCGACGCCGACCGGGTCGTGCTGGCCGTCGGAGTCGACCTGCACGACGTAGTCGAAGCCGTTCCGCTCGGCGTACTTGAAGCCCGCGCGCATGGCGCCGCCGACGCCGAGGTTGAAGGGGAGGTCGAGCACCTTGGCGCCCGCCTCGCGGGCGACGTCGACCGTCCGGTCGTGCGATCCGTCGTTGATGACGAGCACGGTCGCGCCCGGCGCCTTCTCGAAGACCTCTCGCACCACGCCGCCGACGGCCTCCTCCTCGTTGTACGCGGGCATGACGATGAGGGTCTGCTGAAGGGGCGTCGGCACGTGCAGATGGTAGCAAGCGGCGGGTCGGCGTTCGTCCCGCGGGCTCCTCCGCTGCGGGCTTTCCAGCAGCGGGGCCGCTCGGCCGGGCCCGACCGGGATCGATCGGCTAGGCGAGCACGGCCGCGTTGGCGAGCTGGTTCCAGACCAGGATGCCGATGATGCCGGTGACCGCGATGCGGCCCGACCGGGCGTCGGCGAGGAGCGCGAGGCTCATGAGCGCCATGGGCGCGAGCGCCGCGCAGTAGCGCGCGGGGAGCGCGAACGGTACGCCCTGGACGACCGTCAGGACGAACAGCAGCGGCAGGAAGGCGAGGGCCGCGATGCCCGTCGTCCACGCGAGGGACTGCGCGGCCACGCTCGGGTGGCGGCGGATCGCCGCGCCCACCACGCCGCCTACGAAGAGCCAGCTCATGACGGCGACGACCCAGGGGGCGACGCGGTAGACGTCGGTGCCCATGCCGACGAAGTTGCCGAGCATGCCCGGGATCGTGTCGAGGAACGAGCCGAGGTACCGCTCGGGCGGGAGCGTGATGCCCTGCTCGGCGGCCGGCCCGACGGCCATGAGGCCGCGCGCGACGATCCAGCCGAACGTCACCGCGACGAAGCCGAGCATGCCGGCGATGGCGGGGATCGCGGTGGGCCAGAAGGCCATCCTCCGGCCGAACGACCTCGGGCTCGCGGGCGTCCGGGGGCGGGAGCGGAGCCAGGCGCCCGCGGCCCAGTGGATGAAGAGCGCGACGACGGCGAACATCGGCGCGAAGATCGCGGTGATCTTGAGCGCGCCGCCGACGAGCCCGATCGGCAGCAGCCACCACAGGCTCCCCCGGCCCGTCGCGTGCCGCACGACGACGAGCAGCGCGAGCGCTCCCATGAGCGGGACGGCGGCGTCGGTGGAGACGTAGGTGTAGGCCCACCACGAGAACGGCATGACCGTGAAGAGGAGCACGATCGCGAGCGCGAAGTACCTCGGCGTGCGCATGCGCACCATGGCGGCGTACGAGACCCACAGCGTGGGCAGCAGCCAGAACAGGCCCGTGAGGCGCATGGCGATGACGAAGTTCGTGCCCGTGACCGTCTGGATCGCCTTGCCGACGAGCCAGGTGATCCAGAAGTAGAGGGGCGTGTAGCCGTCGGCGCTGTTCAGGCCGGCCTGCGGGTAGGCGTTCCAGTCGGTGTAGTCGCCCCCGCAGGGGGAGCCGACGGACGGGAACGGACCTGCGCCGTAGCAGGAGAAGAGCTCGTTCGCCTCGACGCCCACGAGGTCGCCGCGGAAGACGATGGGGTGCCCGGGCAGGCCGAAGAGGTAGCCGAGGTACTGCCACTCGTCGATGACGGAGAGGTCGAAGCCGTGCATCCGCACCGTCGTGGACACGAAGTAGGCGGCGACGAGCGACATGACGACGTACGGGACGAGGCGCAGGAGCCGGGAGGCGAGGGCCGGTCGCGCGCTCCGCGCCGAGCGGGCACGTCGGCCCGCATCCTCGATTCGTCGCTGCGTGGGCGCGGTCATCGTTCCCCTCCTCGATGCCCGGGGCACGCGGAATCGGGCGTGCACGGTTCGGATCGAGCGTAGTCGACGCGTCGAGCGCTCCTCGCCTTCGGCGGCGCGGGGCGTCCGCGGCGTCTCCGCGGACGGCCCGCCCCCTCGCCGCGCGCGACGGGGAGGGGCGGGCCGGCTCAGGCGCGGTCGCGGGCCCGGAGCTCCCGGCGGAGGATCTTCCCCGAGCTCGACTTGGGGATCGCGTCGACGAACTCGACGAGCCGCACCTTCTCGTGGGGCGCGACGTGCGCCGCGACGAACGCCATGACGGCATCCTCGTCGAGGTCGGCGCCCGGCTGCCGGACGACGAACGCCTTCGGCACCTCCTGGCGGTCGTCGTCGAGCGCGCCCACCACGGCCGCGTCGGCGACGGCCGGATGCTCGAGCAGCACGGCCTCGAGCACGGCCGGCGCGACCTGGTACCCCTTGTACTTGATGAGCTCCTTGAGCCGGTCGACGATGCGGAAGAGCCCGTCGCGAGTGACGGTCGCGATGTCGCCGGTGCGCAGCCAGCCGTCGGCGTCGACCGTGTCGGCGGTCGCGTCCTCCCGGCCGAGGTACCCGGCCATCACCTGAGGGCCGCGGATCCACAGCTCGCCGGGCGCCGATTCGCCCTCGGCGGGCGGCTCGACGTCGAGGCCCGTCTCCGGGTCGACCAGCCGCGCCTCCGTGCTCGGCGCGAGCAGGCCGATGGAGGACGGGTCGATCGAGGGATCGTCGACCGGGCGCACGTGCGTCACGGGGCTCGTCTCGGTCATGCCGTAGCCCTGGCTGACGCGGCAGCCGATGCGCGCCTCGACCGCTCGGGCGAGCGCACCGTCGAGCGGCGCCGCGCCGGAGAAGACCACCTCGACGTGCGAGAGGTCGAACTCGTCGACCATGGGGTGCTTCGCGAGCGCGACCGCGATGGGCGGGGCGATGAAGACCCACGTCGTGCGGTGCTCGCTGACGATGCGCAGGAACTCGGCGAGGTCGAATCGCGGCATCGTGACGATCGTGCTGCGGTTCAGCAGGGCGTAGTTCAGCAGCACCGTCATGCCGTAGATGTGGAAGAAGGGGAGCACCGCGAGCAGCCGGTCGCAGGGCGCGGCACCCAGCGAGCCGCGGCTCTGCAGGGCGTTCGCGACGAGGTTGCGGTGGGTGAGCATGACGCCCTTGGGGCGCCCCGTCGTCCCCGAGGAGTAGGGCAGCACCGCGAGGTGCGTCGAGGGATCGAACTCGACCGCGGGCGCCTCGCGCCCCTCCGCGAGCAGGTCGGCGAGCGACTCGTGCCCCGGGGCCCCGTCGATCACGATGACGTGCTCGCTCGGGATCCCCGCGCGCTCCGCGCCGGCCGAGGCGCGGTCCAGCAGCGGGGAGACGGTCACGAGCCGCGTCGCGTTCGCGTCGCGGAGCTGGAACTCGATCTCCTCGGGCGTGTAGAGCGAGTTCACGGTCGTGGCGGTCGCCCCCGCACGCAGGATGCCGTGGAACACGGTCGCGAAGGCGGGGACGTTCGGGCAGAGCAGCGCGACGACGTCGCCCGGGCCGACGCCGCGGGCGGCGAGGGCGCCG
>Ga0153917_1001117_pt1 | contig 12449 bp, 10 predicted proteins | sample TSFL001MetaG_FD_104695 | JGI IMG/M metagenome (GOLD analysis project Ga0153917, IMG submission 104695) | Attine ant fungus gardens microbial communities from Florida, USA - TSFL001 MetaG | ecosystem: Host-associated > Fungi > Mycelium > Unclassified | place: USA: Florida, Paynes Creek Historic... | reverse complement strand
GGGGGGGGGGCGGCGGGGGTGGGGGGGGGGGGCGCGGGGGCCGCCGAGGAGGGGGGGGGGGGGGGGGTCGCGGGGTGGTGGGTGGGGGGGGGCGGTTGGGGGTCGCTGCGGGGTTGATCGATTGGGCGGGTTGGGGGGTCGCTCCGCGGTGGTTCGATTCGGCGGGGTGGGGGGTCGCTTCGCGGCTGCTTCGTTGCGCTTGATCGTTGAGGGCCGTGCGGGCGGGTCGGAGGGGCGCGCTGGCTCACGCCTCGCGATCATCGTTTCTGCCTGCTCGGATATCGCTGCGCGCGCCCCTCCTCGCCGCCCGCACTGCGTCGCGAGCAGGGCAGGGGGGTCGGCACACCGGCTGGGTGGGTGGGGTGTTTGGGGAGCTCGCTGCGCTCGCGGCTTCTTTTGCTGGCTCGCTGCGCTCGCGGCTCTGCTGTGGGCGGGGAGGGACGGTGCAGGGAGGGGCCCTGAGCCCTCGGGCTCAGGGCCCCTCCCGGCACCGCGGTCAGTCGCCCTTGACGTTGACGAGCTGGCGGAGGGTGTGGCGGATCGAGACCAGGTCGGCGGCGTCGGCCATGACGACGTCGATCGGCTTGTAGGCCTGCGGGATCTCGTCGACGAAGGCGTCCGTGTCGCGGTACTCGATGCCCGTCATCGCCTCCCGCAGCTGCTCGTGCGTGAACGCGCGCCGAGCGGCCGTCCGCGAGTGCGACCGTCCCGCGCCGTGCGGCGCCGAGTTCAGCGACAGCGGGTTCCCGCGCCCCTCGACGACGTACGACGCCGTACCCATGGAACCGGGGATGAGGCCGAGCCGTCCCGCATCCGCCTGGATCGCGCCCTTCCGGGAGACCCACACGCGCCGGCCGAAGTGCGTCTCCTCCTCCGTGAAGTTGTGGTGGCAGTTGATGCGCTCGAGCTCGTCGACGGGAGACCCCGTGAACTCGGCGAGCTGCCGCACGACGCGGTCCATCATCTCCTCGCGGTTGAGCAGCGCGAAGCGCTGCGCCCACCGCAGCTCGGCGATGTAGCGGTCGAACTCGGCCGTCCCCTCGACGAGGTAGGCGAGGTCGCGGTCCGGCAGGTCGATCCACCACTGCGTCGCGAGCCGCTGCGCGACCTCGATGTGGTGCGCGGCGATGCGGTTGCCGACGCCGCGCGAACCCGAGTGCAGGAACAGCCAGACGCGCTCGAGCTCGTCCACGGACACCTCGATGAAGTGGTTCCCGGAGCCGAGCGATCCAAGCTGCAGCCGCCAGTTGCGCGAACGCTCCTCGGGGTCGAACCCGGCCGCTTCGGCGAGCCGTTCGAGTTCGGCGACGCGCGGCTCGGCGGTCCGCACGACCTTGCGGTTTCGCCCGCCCGCCGAGAGCGGGATCGCCCGTTCGACGGCGAGCCGGAGCGGCGCGAGGTCGCGGCCGGCGAGGTCGGCGCGTTCGAACCCCGTGCGCACGGCGATCATGCCGCAGCCGATGTCGACGCCGACGGCGGCGGGGACGATCGCGCCGAGCGTCGGGATGACCGACCCGACGGTCGCGCCCTTGCCCAGGTGGGCGTCGGGCATGAGCGCGAGGTGCGGGAAGACGAACGGCATCCTCGACGCCGTCCGCGCCTGCTCCACGGTCTTCTCGTCGATGAGCGACGCCCACGACAGCAGCCGTGAGGAGAGCTTCTCCATGATTCCTTTCCTTGTTCCCTGATCCATCGACCGACTCCGTGAATGCGGCCGACGGATGCGCGCGAATACGCGCAGGATGAATGAATGCGCGCACGACGAAGAGGCGCACGACGAATACGCGAATTCACGCGCGGATTCGCCTGCGCTCGCTCGCGCGAGGCCGCGGAACGGGGAGCCCGAAAAACAGAGAATGCCCCGGACCTGTCGGTGCGGGGCGTGGGGCGACGGGAGGGGTCGCTACGCTGCGCGCACCGGAGGGGTCGACGAGTATCGATCGATGCGCTTCATCCGAAGCTGCAGCGACCCGCTGGGGAAGAGATTGCGCTCCATGCCCGCTCGCCTCCTCACGGCCATTCATCATATTCGTCGCATCGGTCAATGCGACTCGGCAACCATAACGGCCGAATTCCGCATCCGTCAACCTCGAATGCGGAATGGACCCGAATTCCCCCTTCGGAACGGTGCCGAAGGGGGAATTCGGGTCCATATGGGATCCGCGTCGAGCGCTAGGCGTCGGTCTCGTCGTCGTCGAAGAACGCGGCGGCGGCGCGGGCGCGGTATGCCGCGTCGTCGAGGTCGGCGCCGACCGTCGTGACGTGGCCCACCTTGCGGCCGGGGCGCGACGACTTGCCGTAGGTGTGCAGCTTCGCGTCCGGGTGCGCCGACATGACGGCGGCGAAGCGCTCGTCGATCTCCTCGTGCTGCGGGCCGCCGAGGATGTTGATCATGACGCACCACGCGTCACGGGCCTCCGTCGAGCCGAGCGGCAGGTCGAGCACGGCCCGCAGGTGCTGCTCGAACTGGCTCGTCGCGGCGCCGTCGATCGTCCAGTGCCCGGAGTTGTGGGGGCGCATCGCGAGCTCGTTCACGAGCAGGCGCTGGTCGACCGTCTCGAAGAGCTCGACCGCGAGCACGCCCGTGACGTCGAGGCCCTGCGCGACGGTGCGGCCGATCTGCTCGGCGACCTCGCGCACCCGGTTGGCCGCGCGCTCCGTGCCCGGGGCGGGCGCCACGACCTCCTTGCACACGCCGTCGACCTGCACGGTCTCGACGACCGGCCACATGCGCGTCTCGCCGCTCGGGCGACGGGCGACGAGCTGCGCCAGCTCGCGACGGAAGTCGACCTTCTCCTCGACGAGCAGCGAGGTGCCGGCCGCGAACCAGTCGGCGCCCTCCGCGCCCGAGCGAACGACCCGCACGCCCTTGCCGTCGTAGCCGCCGCGGGGGGTCTTCAGCACGGCGACGCCGGCGTGCGCATCCACGAACGCCTGCAGCTCGGCCTCGTCGTGCACCTCGGCCCAGTCGGGCACGGGCACGCCGAGGTCGGTGAGCGCGCGACGCATGTCGATCTTGTCCTGGGCGAAGCGCAGCGCGTGCGGGCCGGGATGCACGGGCACGCCGTCCTCGACGAGCAGGGCGAGCACCTCCTGCGGCACGTGCTCGTGGTCGAAGGTGATGACGTCGACCGTCTTCGCGAAGGCGCGCACCGTGTCGGCGTCGCGGTAGTCGCCCACCTGGGTGACGGCCTGGCGGGCGCTCGAGCCCTCGGCCTCGCCGAGCACCTTGATCTCGAGTCCGAGCTCGACGGCGGGAGGGATCATCATGCGGGCGAGCTGTCCGCCGCCGATGACACCGACGGTCTTGACCATGCGTCTCCTTGGGTTCCGTGGCTGAGGCGTCGGACGCGCGCGCACCGGGGATCCGGCCGCCCGCCGACGCGGGCGCGCGGCAAGAGGGGCTGCCGCGCGCAGAGGTCCGCGTCGATTCTCCCAGACTCGGGCGGGGACGACGGATGTCTCGGGCACGGGCCCGTCCAGGAAGGTCGCCGTCGCCCGCAGCCGGCCTGCCGTGCTCCGCGGCGGCTCCGTCGAGCGCGGGCCTCGCCGAACGCAGGAGGACGGGCGCCGGTGCGCGGCCATCCGCCGTGGCGTCGACGCATCTCCCGAGCTCGGCGCGCGCCGCCGCTGCGCACCGGTGCCGGCCGCCGGGCGCCGAGCCCTCGACCGGATGGCCGGGTGCCCGGATGACCGGGTGCCCGGGTTGCGCACCGGGAAGCCCTCGACTGCGCGGGTACACTCCTGTCCGACTCTCCCGAGGCCCTCGGGCGTGCGCCGACGGACGACCAGCTCGCGCTCTCCGACCAGCAGCGGCACGTCATCCCGGCATCCGGTTCTCCTCCGACGTCCCAGGCCGTCGCGAGCCGAACCGGCACCGGAGCCGGAGCGCCGACGCGCCCCGCCACCCCGAACAGCACTGTCGAAAGCGAGCAGCACCGCGTGACGCCCACGCCCGAGCACCACCGCCCCGCCGAACGGCCGGACGCCGCAGAGCCCGACGACCTCGTCGAGTTCGTCGCGGCCGAGTCGGCGCGCGCGCCCGTCGACGACGGCGTGCCGGGCGCCGGCTGGCGCGGACGCGTGCGCGGGCTCTTCGCGCAGCTCGTGAAGTTCGGCCTCGTGGGCGGCCTCGGCGTGGTGGTCGACCTCGGCGCCTACAACCTGATCATGCTCACCGTGCTGAGCGGCGAGCACCCCGACTCGGCCGCGCTCGCGGCGAAGGCGCTCACGACGCTCCTGGCGATCTGCACGAACTGGATCGGCAACCGGCTGTGGGCGTTCCGCGACCACCGCCGCGCCGACCGCGGCCGCGAGGCGCTGGAGTTCTTCGGGGTGAGCCTCGCGGGGCTGGTGATCGGCATGATCCCGCTGTGGATCTTCCGCTCCGCCGGGCTGAGCTCGCTCGGGACGGACAACATCGCGAACGTCATCGGCCTGTTCGCGGGCGCGCTCTTCCGCTTCGCGCTGTACCGCTTCTGGGTCTTCGCGCCGCGACGCCGCGGCGCGAAGCGCGGTCGCGGGGACTCGCCCGCCGCGGCGCCCTCGACGGACGTCGAAGGCGCCGAGCCCCGATCCGTCGCGACGTCGCGCGCGACGTCGACCGAGCGCTAAGGGGGCGATCGGCGGTCCGACGCCGACCGGTTCCCGCCGCTAGGAGAACAGGTCGTCGATGTCGTCGTAGCCGCGCGCGGACTGCCCGCCGGAGGCGTGGGCCGTCGGCGACGAGGACGCCGTCCCGTACGGATCGGCGGAGCCCTGCCCGCGGGCGGGCGCCTGCCCGAATACCGGGCCCGACGCGGACGCGCCGCGCGGCTGCGCCGCGCTCGCCAGCGCCCGCACGGCATCCGCCGTCGTCGCCGCGTTGGGGATGTCGCCGAGCTTCACGACCTGGCCGTTGAACCCGGTCACGACCACCGTGCCCGCGCCGACGAACGCCTGCAGCGGGTTGCGGCGCACGGCGACGTCGACGACCGACGACATGGCCATCTCACGCGTCTCCGCGGTGAACACGCCGCGGCGGGTCACGATGCGGCGGTCCGTCACCGTCGCCGAGCGCCTCGACCACAGCCACAGCGGCACGACGCCGAGCAGGAGCCCGGCGGCGATCGCGGCGACGAGCACCGCGAACTGCGGCTGCCGCGCGGGGTCGGTGATCGCGGCCGACGAGAGGCCGACGGCGGCGGCCGCCGCGATGAACACGGCGCCGGGGAGGATGAGTCGCCAGGCGTGCGCGTGCATCCGGGCGATCGTGCGCTCGCGGGGAGGTTCCTCCTCGCGAGCGCCGGCCTCGACGACGGTCATTCGACGCCCTCGGGCCGCACCCGCTCGACGTCGCCGGCGGCGATCGCGTGCACCCGGCCGGCGTCGTCGCGGATGACGAGCTCGCCCGTGGGGGCGATGTCGATCGCCTCGCCGACGAGCACGTCGCCGCCCGGCAGCGCTGCTCGCACCCGCACGCCCACCGTGGCGCAGGCGGCCACGAGCTCGGCGCGCAGCCCGCTCGCATCCGCGTCGCCCGAAGCGGCCAGCAGGCGACGCACGCGAGCGGCGAGCGAAGTGAGGTAGGCGCCGACGAGCTCCCTCCCGGAGACGGGGATGCCCGAGAGGGCGAGCGAGGTCGCGGTGGGCACGGGCAGCTCGTCCTCGGCGAGGAGCAGGTTGATGCCGGTGCCGATGACGGCGCCGAGGTCGGGGCCGGATGCGGAAGCCGGCGCAGCCGGGACGAGCTCGGCGCCCTCGCCCTCGTCGGCGCGCGCGTCCGCCGCGGCCGGCTCCCCAAGCTCGGCCCCCTTGCCCTCGGCCTGCGTGTGCGCGGGCTCGTCGGCGGTCGCATCCGTCTGCGGGGCCGGGTCGACGCGCGGCCCCTCGTCGGCCGTCGCCGCGAGCTCGGCTCCCTTGCCGCGCGCGCCCGACTCGCCGAGCACCTCGCCCAGGATGCCGGCCGTCTTCCGTCCGTCGACGAGCACGTCGTTGGGCCACTTGATGCGCACGTCGTCGGCGCGGTCGGGGGCGGCTTGCAGGATCGCGTCGCGCAGCGCGAGGCCGGCCACGAGGGGCAGCCAGCCGATGTGCTCGCGGGCGCCGTTGCCCGCGGGGATCCGGACGATCGTCGACACGGCGAGGCACTTGCCGGCGGGCGCGACCCACTCGCGGCCGCGCCGGCCGCGGCCGGCGGTCTGCTCGGCGGTCTCGACGGTGAGCAGGGCGGGCACCGCGTCGGCGTCGCCGCCGCTGCGCTGCCAGAGCTCGCGCACGACGTCGTTGGTCGAGGCGGCCCGATCGATGCGCACGAGACGGACGACGAGCTCGTCCGGCGAGCCGTCGGGCAGATGGCCGAGACGGAGGCGCAGGTCGTGCGAATCGGTCATGCGGAGTTCCTCACTCTTGGGCGGTCGGGGTGGTCTGCGGGGCGAGCCGCGATCGGGACGGGAGCGGCGGTCCGTACGGACCGGGCGGGGCGAGCAGGCGGGACGGACGGCTTCGGCGCCGACGCCGCGGTCACATGAGCACGAGCATCTCGGCGATCCCGATCGCGAGCAGCGGGGCCGCGATCGCCAGCACGAGACCGATCACCGCCCGGCGGGGGCGCTCGCGCTTGCGGGCGAGCGCGCCGATCGCGAGCACGACCGCCGCCGCGGTCGGCGCGAAGGTGAACACGAGGTTGGCGTACGGGTAGGGCAGGAGCGCGCACGCGCAGGCGACGATGCCCGCGACGAGCGCCCACGTCGACCAGGCGAACGGCTCGCGCGCTGACGCTGATCGCATGCCGGTCTCCTCTCGCACCGCGTCCGCCTGCTCCGCCTCGCGGTGCGGAGCGCGACCGCGAGCCTCCCTACGGTATCCCGTTCGGCCCGTCGATCAGGCGTTCGGGCCCGTTCGGGCGGTCGGGCGGGCCGCCCGCGACCCCGGCGGCGACCAGAATCGGGTCGCGATCTTGTCGGCCGCCCACTCCTTCCCGGCGACCGGTCGGACGGTAGTGTTGGCCGGGTGAACCCCGCACAGACCCCCGAGGAAATCGCTGAGGCCGCCGCCCAGCTCGCGACGACCGCGGGCCGCATCGCCGACCTGCGCGCCCGGCACGCCGAGGCCGTCGCGGACGCCGAGGCCGCCGCCGCGACGAAGCAGCACGCCAAGGGCAAGAAGACCGCCCGCGAGCGCATCCTGGAGCTCCTCGACGAGGGCTCGTTCATGGAGCTCGACGAGTACGTGCGTCACCGCTCGACGGCCTTCGGCATGGACAGGAAGCGCCCCTACGGCGACGCCGTGGTGACCGGCGTCGGCACGATCCACGGCCGCAGCGTCGCGGTCTACTCGCAGGACTTCACGACCTTCGGCGGCTCGCTCGGCGAGGCCGCCGGCGACAAGATCATCAAGGTCATGGAGCACGCCATCAAGACGGGCGTGCCGATCATCGGCATCCTCGACTCGGGCGGCGCCCGCATCCAGGAGGGCGTGATCGCGCTCGGCAAGTACGGCGAGATCTTCCGCCGCAACACGGCCGCGTCGGGCGTCATCCCGCAGATCTCGATCATCATGGGCCCGGCCGCGGGCGGAGCCGTCTACTCCCCCGCGCTCACCGACTTCGTCATCATGGTCGACAAGACGAGCCACATGTTCGTCACCGGCCCCGACGTCATCAAGACGGTCACGGGCGAGGAGGTCGGCTTCGAGGAGCTCGGCGGCGCGCTCACGCACAACCGGACCTCGGGCGTCGCGCACTACCTCGCCTCCGACGAGTCGGACGCCCTCGACTACGCGCGGGCCCTGCTGTCGTACCTGCCCGACAACAACCTCGCCGACCTGCCGACGTACGACGCCGACGTGGAGCTCGAGATCACCGATCTCGACCGCAAGCTCAACGGCATCGTCCCGGACTCGCCGAACCAGCCGTACGACGTCAAGGACGTCATCGACATCATCGTCGACGACCAGGAGTTCCTCGAGGTCCAGCCGCTGTACGCGCCGAACATCGTGATCGGCTTCGCCCGTGTGGAGGGCAATCCCGTCGGCATCATCGCGAACCAGCCGAGCGCCATGGCGGGCACGCTGAACATCGAGGCGGGCGAGAAGGCCGCGCGCTTCGTGCGCTTCTGCGACTCGTTCAGCATCCCGATCCTCACGCTCGTCGACGTTCCGGGGTACCTTCCCGGCACCGACCAGGAGTGGTCGGGCGTCATCCGCCGCGGCGCGAAGCTCCTCTACGCCTACGCCGAGGCGACGGTGCCGCTCGTGACGGTCATCCTGCGCAAGGCGTACGGCGGCGCGTACATCGTCATGGGCTCGAAGCAGCTCGGCGCGGACCTCAACTTCGCCTGGCCGACGGCCGAGATCGCCGTCATGGGCGGCCAGGGCGCCGTCAACATCCTCTACCGAGGCGAGATCAAGAAGGCCGAGGAGGCCGGGGACGACGTCGCGGCGGTGCGCACGCGACTCGCGAACGAGTACCTCTACAACGTGGCCTCGCCGTTCCTCGCGGCCGAGCGGGGCGAGCTGGACTCGGTCATCGAACCCGCCTCGACGCGCCTGGCGATCACGAAGTCGCTGCGCCAGCTGCGCGGCAAGCGCGCCTCGCTGCCGCCCAAGAAGCACGGGAACATCCCGCTGTGAGCGGCGACGAGGCCGGCGCCGCCGGCATCCGCGACGTCGCCGTCATGCGCGGCAACCCGAGCGACGAGGAGCTGGCGGCCGTGTCGGCCGTGCTCGCGGCGCTCGTCGAGGCCAGCGCGCACGTCGACCGGCCGCGCGACATCGTGCCGACGCACACCCGCTGGAACCGTACGCAGCGCCCGTTGCGCGGCACCGACAGCGACCCCTGGATGCGGTACGGGCGGTAGCCGCCCTGTTCGGGGGCGCGCGGCGCCCCGCGGCGCATCCCGGTGATTCCCCTCGAAGGCCCGTCCCGTGCTCGGCACGGGGCGGGCCTTCGGCGCGCGTGAGGGTGGGGCGCGCGATGCGCCTTGGTCGCGGCCTCCCGCCGAACTCTGGCGATTCGCGTGCACCGAGGCGCTATTCGGCGCACCGGCGCCCTATCGCCAGAGTTCGGCGGCGCGGAGGGAGAGCCCGTGCACGAGACAATGGAGGGCGGTGCGCCCGTGCGCGCATCCGGGATTCGGAGTGGCTTGTGGTGGATGCAGTACGCACTGGTGACGGGACATCCGGCGACGGCGGATCGGCGCTCGGAGTCGGCGACGTGCTGACGCTCGAGGTCGGCGACGTCGCGCACGGGGGCGTGTTCGTGGCTCGGCACGAGGGACGCGTCGTCTTCGTCGGCGACGCCGCCCCGGGAGAGCGAGTCGAGGCGCGCGTGACCGACGTGCGCAAGCGCTTCGTGCGGGCGGAGGCGCTGCGCGTCGTCGACGCCTCCCCCGAACGCCGGGAGCACGTGTGGCGCGAGGCCTCGATCGACCGCGACCCGGCGGAGCGCGCCGGCGGGGCCGAGTTCGGCCATCTCGCGCTCCCCTTCCAGCGCGAGCTCAAGCGCCGCGTCGTGACCGACGCGCTGCAGCGGTTCGGCGACACGACATGGACCGGCGAGGTCGAGGGGCTTCCCGGCGACGACGAGACGCGGGGCACGGGCTGGCGCACGCGCATCACGCTGCACGCCGACGAGTCGGGCGTGGTCGGGCCGTACGCGGCGCGGAGCCACCGGGTGGTGCCGGTCGAGACGCTGCCGCTCGGCGTGCCGGAGTTCGCCGCGGCGATCGACCTCTCGCGCCGGGTGGCGCCGGGCGCGCGAGTCGAGTTGGTCGCTGCGGGGCTCGGCGGGCGGCCGTCCGAGGCCGCGCGGGCAGACGAGGCGGAACCGACGCCGGGTGACGGCGGCTCGGCGGCGGGGCCGGACGTGCGAATGCGGGTGGTGCCGTCCGCGCGGGGCGATCGCGACGGATCGCATGCGCTTCGCGGGGGCGGCGACCGCCGCCGAGGGGGCCGCGGTCCCGGGCGGCGGTCCGCCCGCGACGACTCGGGTCGGGATGCCGACGCACGCGGCCCCCGCGCCGGCGTCGTCACGGAGTTCGTCGGCGAGCGCGCGTTCCGGGTGGACGAGGACGGCTTCTGGCAGGTGCACCGGTTCGCGGCGTCCGCGCTGTCGCGCGCCGTCGCCGAGGCGTGCGCGACCGATGCGCTCGACGCCGCCGCCGCGAACCTCGACCTGTACGGCGGCGTGGGCCTGCTGGCGGCGGCGTTCGCGGATGCCGCGGGCGACGACGCCTACATCGAGACGGTCGAGGCGGCACCGGGGGCGACGGCGCATGCGCGACGCAATCTGGCCGGCATCCGCGGGGCGACGGCGGTGACCGCCAGGGTCGACCGCTACGTGCGCGATCTCGAGCGGGAGGCGTCGGCGCGCGACCGCGATGCGCTGCGCCGGGGCACGATCGTCCTCGACCCGCCGCGCGCGGGCGCCGGCCTGGAGGTCGTGGACGCCGTGGCCGCGTTCGAGCCCGCGCAGGTCGTCTACGTGGCGTGCGACCCCGTCGCGTTCGCCCGCGACGCCGGCGCCTTCCGCGCGCACGGCTACGAGGTCGAGACCCTGCGGGCCTTCGACCTCTTCCCCAGCACGCACCACGTCGAGTGCGTCGCCCGCCTGCGCCGGGCCTAGCCGGTCGGGCCGCCCGGCCGCGATCCCGAGGCCGTGCGCCCGGGATCTCCGCGGCGCGGTGCGCCGGGTCTGCGAGCAGCGTCCGGGGAGGTGCCGCCGGAGCCGCTCGACGCGAAGACCGTCCTTCGCCCGGCGATGCAGCGCTGAGACCGCGTTCGGGCGGATGCCGAAGCACGTCGTGATGGCGGGTCGTCGGGCGCGCTCCACCTCGGCGAGCCAGAGCACGCGCTGCCATCGGTCGGGGAGGGCGCTGAACGCGCCGAGCAAGGTGCGCGCGCTGTCCTCGCCCTCGACGAGACGCAGTCCGTCGCCCTCGTCCACGGGCTCGGCATCTTCGTCGATCGGCAGGCGCGCAGCATCGCGGTGCAGCCGCGCGGCGACGTTGCGGACGGTGGCGAGGAGGTACGCGCGGACGTTGTCGTCGGGCCGGCCCCACCGAGCCCCGCCTCGAGAAGTCAGGGCGCCCAGACGCGTCACTTCCCCGGCCACGCCGACTCTCCTTCAAGAGCTTCCGACAGGAAGCGCTTGGCGCGGCGCGCACGACCCTCGGGCTCGGAGCCGGTCCGCGTCGTCCATCAGAGACCGGAGGTACCGATGAGCGCACGACCATTCAGGCATTCGAAGAGATTGGGGAGGTTGGCCGCGGCATGCCTGGTCGTGGCGGCCTTCGTCACCGCCCAGGTGGGAGCGGGCGCCGCGACGGCGGCGACGGCCGCGCCGGTCGCGACCGGTGACACGGTCTACATCGGCGACAGGGAGGGATACGGCGGCACCGGCGTCTTCCCGATCTACGAGCAGGCCCCGGCCGACCCCTCGCAGCCCGGCGCGCCCGACTACTGGGCGTACTGCATCGAGCACGGCGCGAGCGCGCAGACCCGCGTCCAGGGTCACGTCGGCGGGTTCGACAGCTATCTCGGCGGCAACTCGTTCGGCGATCCGGCGGTCCAGGGGAAGGTGCTCTGGATCCTCGCGCACAGCTACCCCGCCGTGAGCCTCGAGGCGCTCGGAAGCGCCGCCGGCGTGTCGGGCCTCCAGCGCAACGACGCGCTCGAGGCCGCGCAGTACGCGATCTGGAACTTCACCGACCTCTGGGGCGACCCCAGCACGGCGTGGAACTGGGAGAACGCCGACTCGGAGAAGGTCTACCACTACCTGGTCAACGGCGCGATCGCCGGACCGGCGATGACGCCGGCCGACCTCGAGACGACCGTCTCGGTCTCCGCGCCCGCAGGCTCCTTCACCGCGGATGCACTGGTCGGCCCCTTCGTCGTGCACACGAACCAGGCCGTCGTGCGCATGTCCGTCGACCCCTCGATCCCGCTGACCGACGCGAACGGCGCCCCGATCGACCCCGCCGCGGTGGTCGACGGTCAGGGCGTCTACCTGGATCTGCGCGGCACGACCGCCTCGGGCACCGCCACGGTCACCGCTGTCGCCGCCTCGACGACCGGCACCGGCAAGGTCGTCTCCGTCCCCAAGACCGCGGGCGGCACGCCCACGGCGAGGGATCACGCCCAGTCGATCATCCTCGTCGCCGCGGCCGGCTCGGAGCAGAGCGCCACGGCGACGGCGAGCTGGACCGGCACCACGCCGCCCGCGCTCGTCTCGATCGGCGACTACGTCTGGATCGATCAGAACCGCGACGGCGTGCAGACCACGGGCGAGCCCGTGGTCCCGGGCGCGACGGTGAAGCTGCTCGACGCGCAGGGCAACGTCGTGAAGACGACCACGACCGACGCGAACGGCTACTACGCGTTCACCGACCTTCCCGCGAACACGAAGTTCACGGTCGAGTTCCCGACGACCGTCACGGTCGCGGGCACGACCTACGCGCTCACCCAGCCCG
>Ga0153917_1001116_pt1 | contig 12458 bp, 13 predicted proteins | sample TSFL001MetaG_FD_104695 | JGI IMG/M metagenome (GOLD analysis project Ga0153917, IMG submission 104695) | Attine ant fungus gardens microbial communities from Florida, USA - TSFL001 MetaG | ecosystem: Host-associated > Fungi > Mycelium > Unclassified | place: USA: Florida, Paynes Creek Historic... | reverse complement strand
CAGGTGATCGCCATCGGCGTCGCCAAGGGCGCGGACCGCGAGGCGGGGCGCGAGCGCTTCTTCATGAAAGGCATCCCCGACTTCTCGCTGCCGCCGCGCGATCCGGTGCTCTATTTCGTGCAGCGCCTGCGCGACGAGGCGCACCGCTTCGCTATCGGCTCGCACCGGGCGCGGCGCAAGAAGGAGATGGTCAAGAACCCGCTCGACGAGATCGCCGGCATCGGCCCGACGAGGAAGCGCGCCCTGCTCCAGCATTTCGGCACCGCCAAGGCTGTCTCCCGTGCCGCGATGGCGGACCTGATGGCGGTCGGCGGCATTTCGGAAAGCGTCGCCCGTCTCGTCTACAACCATTTCCACGACGACGCGGCCGGCTGACGGCCGGCGCGCAGTTTCCCCGTGCCGACGAAAATGGCGGGCCGATCCGGAGAAAAGTGGAGTTTTCTTCACCGGAAACCGGGCCGCGGGGAGCGGCATTGCGCCGCCCTCCGCAAATTCGCCAAGAATTGCCGGAAACAAAGGTTGACGTTGCTGTCACAAAGACCTCATCTAGCCGTAAACTGACGAGACCGAAGAATCCATGGCTTCCCGCGCATATAGCATCCCGAACCTCCTCACCTACGGCCGCATCCTGGCCGTTCCGCTGATCGTCCTCTGCTTCTTCATCGAAGGGCGGCTGGAGTCGTCGGACTTTGCGCGCTGGACGGCCTTCTGGCTGTTCGTCGCGGCGTCCATCACCGACTATCTCGACGGCTATCTCGCCCGCATTTGGAACCAGACGTCCAATATCGGCCGCATGCTGGACCCGATCGCCGACAAGCTGCTCGTCGCCTCGGTGCTGCTGCTGATGGCCGCGGACGGCACCATCGCCGGCTGGACGATCTGGGCGGCGATCATCATCCTGTGCCGCGAGATTCTCGTTTCGGGCCTGCGCGAATATCTCGCCGACCTCAAGGTGAGCGTACCCGTCACGCGCATCGCCAAGTGGAAGACGACGATCCAGATGCTCGCCATCGGCTTCCTGCTGGCCGGCCCCGCCGGCGACAAGGTGCTGCCCTATACGACCGAGATCGGCATCGTGCTGCTCTGGGTCGCCGCCGCCATCACCATGTATACGGGCTACGACTATTTCCGCGCCGGCCTGAAGCATATCGTGGACGAGTGAGATGACACGGCTCGTCTACTTCGCCTGGGTGCGCGAACGGATCGGCAAGGGCGAGGAAGACATCGACCTGCCGGCCTCCGTGACCACCGGCGGCGAACTCCTGCGCTACCTCAAGACGCTCGGCGAGGACTATGCCCATGCGCTGGAGCACGACAAGGTCATCCGCATCGCGATCAACCAGGAGCATGTCGAGCACGACGAGCCGATTGCCGGCGCCCGGGAGATCGCCCTCTTCCCGCCGATGACGGGAGGCTGAGCCGTGACCGGCCGCGCCCCGGCACCGGTCACCGTGCGCGTCCAGACGGACGATTTCGACATCGCGGCCGAGGCGGCACGGCTGACGGGTGGACAGGCAGCGGCGGGCGCCATCGTGACCTTCACAGGCCTCTGCCGTGACGAGGGCGGACGGCTTTCCGCGCTGGAACTGGAGCATTATCCGGGAATGGCGGAAGCCGAGATCGGCCGCATCTGCCATGAGGCCGTCGAACGCTTCTCCCTCCTCGGCATCGCCGCCATCCACCGCGTCGGCAGGATCGCGCCCGGCGAAAACATCGTCCTCGTCATCGCCGCCGCACCGCACCGCCACGCCGCCTTCGACGGCGCCTCCTTCGTCATGGATTACCTGAAGACCTCCGCGCCCTTCTGGAAGAAGGAGCACTTTTCCGACGGAAGCGAAGGCGGCTGGGTCGATGCCAAGGAGAGCGACGACCGGGCGCGGGGGAAGTGGTCCTAGCGGGACGGTTGCCGCCGTGCCTTGCGTCATCCTTGGGCTCGACCCGAGGATCCACAGCCCGCGGCACGCCCGCTATGGCACCAGCCGCTCCCGCCGGAAGATCACCAACAGCAGCACCAGCCCGGAAAAGATCACCAGATCCCGCCAGAGGAAGGCGCCATAGGCGCTCCAGACGATTTCGGCCAGGCCCATCGCGGCCCCGCCGAGCGCGGAGCGGAGCGGCGCCCCTGCCCCGCCGATGGCGGCGATGAAGAGCACCTTGACGCCGAAGACCATGGCGGCGCCGAAATCCATGTTTCCATAATAGGAGACGGCGAGAATGCCGGTGATGCTGGCGATCAGCGCCGCCGCGGCATAGGCCGTCAGGAATATCGCGCCCGCATCGACGCCGCAGAGCGCCGCCGCCGCGCGGTCCTGCGACACCGCCCGCCAGCGCCGGCCCCAGGCCGAACGGACGAGGAAGGCATGGCCGATGGCGACGATGGCCACCATGGCGACCGTGTTGACGAGCTGCAGGACGGTCAGCACCACGGGAAAGCCGGGATTGTCCCAGAACACGACGCGTGTGCCGAGCAGCGGCGGCAGCCAGAGGCTTTTCGTATCGGAGGCGAGCCGCGCGGTCTCCATCAGCACCAGCACGATGCCGAGCGCGGCGACCACGACCGTATTGTCCGAGGAAAAGGCGAGCGGCCGCATGACATGGCGCCCGATGAGAAGGCCGGCGCCAACGCCGTAGAGCAGCGCGGCTGCCGCGCCGAAGGCGAGCGCGGCCGGCAGGACCAGCCACAGCCGCGTCCAGCCGACGCTGGCGAAAAGCACGAACATCTGCGCCGCGAAGGCGAAGAGTGCGCCATAGGCCACATCTGCCCGGCGCGTGACCGCGAAGGCGATGGAATAGCCGAAGGCGAGCGCCGCATAGAGCGCGGCCACGGGCGCGGCATTGGCGATCTGCTGGAGAAAGTAGGCCATGGCGGCTCCCGCATTTTTTCAGAATTATAACTGGTAAAATTGCGTTTACCAGTTAGAATATCGCATGACCTTTTCCTGGACCCCGCATCGCTTTTCCGGTGGCGTGCTTGCGCTCGATGTCGCGAATTCCGTCGTGCTGCGCGCCGATCCCGAACGCAGGATCGACCGCTTCGCCGATCCGGCGGTGATGGATGCCTTTGCCGCCGGCGCGAACCGGCACGGGGCGGAGCGCGCCCTCCTCGGCCCGCTGGAGCCCGTTGCCCCGGAGGCGCGCGCGGGGCTGGTCAGGCTTCGCGAGGCGATAGACCGGCATTTTCGCGCCGAGGTGGCGACCGGCACAAGGCCGGCGCTGCTCGCCGATCTGCTGGAGGCGGCAGCCGCGACGCTGCGCCTTTCCGGCGAAAGGCCGCAGGCGCTCGATACCGCGACGGCGCGCTCGGCCCTGCTGCTGATCGCCCGGCCGGAGCCGGAGCGGCTGAAGATCTGCCCGAACTGCGGGTGGCTTTTCCTCGACCGCAGCCGCAACCGCTCGCGCGCCTGGTGCGACATGGCGGTCTGCGGCAACCGCGCGAAGGCGAGCCGGCATTACCGCCGCAATCGCGAGGAGGTACGACCATGAGGAAATATCTGGCGATCCTGCTGCCGCTTGCCCTTGCGCTCGCCGCCTGCCAGCGCGAGACGGGCGACGATCCCTTGAAGCTGACGGGCAAAATGTTCGTCTTCAACTACCGCCTCGCCTATGCGACCTATCTCGTCACGCTGGAGCAGATGGCGCCCCTGCCCGACGGCACCGTCGTCAAGGCGGAATTCGAGAACCCGGCAGGCGGCGCGCCGCTGACTCTGGAGCGCAGGATCTTTCCCAACCTGCCGAAGGTGGTGCTGGAAAGCCCGGACGTGACCTGCGTGAAGAAGGCGCGGCCCTACAAGGTGACGATCGCTGTGGTGGGGCCGGACGGCGGCACGCTGCAATCTATCGAGACGCAGGTGACGTCGAGCGCCGACCAGAGCATCCTGCCGGCAAAGGCCCTTGTCGTCGGCCCCGGCTACGACAAGAATCCCGAGGTCTTCAAGGACGGCAAGGCGCCGGCGCATTTCGAAATGGCGAAGTGCTCCAAGTAAAACGGCCGTTCGGCCACGGCTCCATAGGGCCGATAGAATCCTGAAACCTCTCCTCCGTCATGCTCGGACTGGCATGACCCCTCGGCTCAAGGCCGAGGGCAACGCTGGCGGGCGGGACGGCGTTCTAGACAAACAAAAGAACCGGAGCCTTGCGGCCCCGGTTCCCGAGTTATTTCAAAGGTTTCCGGCCTGAGCCGGACAAACCGATTCAGCCGACGATTTCAGTGTCGGAGAACCAGTACTTGATTTCCTGGGCAGCGGTTTCCGGAGCATCCGAGCCATGGACCGAGTTTTCGCCGATCGACAGGGCGTGCGTCTTGCGGATGGTGCCTTCGTCGGCGTTGGCCGGGTTGGTGGCGCCCATGACTTCGCGGTTCTTGAGGATCGCGTTCTCGCCTTCGAGAACCTGGACGATCGTCGGGCCGGAGGTCATGCCTTCGACGAGTTCGCCGAAGAACGGACGTTCCTTGTGAACGGCGTAGAAGCCTTCGGCTTCGCGGCGGCTCATCCAGACGCGCTTGGAAGCAACGACGCGGAGGCCCGCATCTTCAAGCATCTTGGTGATGGCGCCGGTCAGGTTGCGCTTCGTCGCGTCCGGCTTGATCATCGAAAAGGTGCGTTCAATCGCCATTTTCCCGTTTCCCTTGGTTTTCCGGTGAAAGTGGCGGTTCCATAGCCGCCAACGCCCCGCAAAACAAGAGGGTGGCAGCTTTTGCCGGTCCGGCCCTCAAACTTTCATGCAGCCGTCACACGATGGCCGACGCCGCCGTGAAGGTCGAGGCAGCGGGCGAACCAGAGCGCGACGGGGTCGTCCTCCTCCAGCACCTTCGTGCCCGCCGTCGTGCGCAGCCATTGCAGCGCGCCGAAGACGATATAGTCGGCAAAGAGCGGTCCCTCCCCGCCGATGAAGGGCTGCACCTTCAGCATGTTGCGCAGGGGCTGGAGCCTTTTCGCAAAACCTTCGATCTCCGCCGCGCCGGCGGCGGCGATGTCCTCCAGCGAGGCGCCGAGCCGCGCCTCACGGCTGCGGCGGAAATAGGCCCGATCGTCCGGCCCGAGCATGTCGTGGATATCGAGGATGGCGATGCGGGTGACGGCCATGTGCAGGGTCGACTGCGACCAGTTCTCGATGAACCGGGCCATCGCCCGGCCGCCCTCCCCGCCGAACAGGGTCGGCCGGTCGGGATAGGCCTCGTCCAGATAGACCGCGATGTTGAAGCTGTCGCGCACCAGCCGGTCGCCGTCGCGCAGCACCGGCACCGTCGCCGTGCTGCCGTCCTCGATAGCCGGGATCTCGGTGAAGCCCACCGGCACCGTCTCGTAGTCGAGCCCCTTGTGGGCGAGCGACATCACCGTCTTCCAGACATGGGGCGAAAACTGGCGGGCCTTGTCCGCGCCGGCGAGCGCATAGAGCAGTCGTGTCATGGCAACCTCCTCGATCGATCCGGCCGCATAGGAGCGCAGCGCGGCACCCGGCGCAAATCAGATAATTTCATGGATGGCATTCACGCGCGATATCGCAGGCCGGTCTATAGTCCGGCAAACCACGGAGACAACGATGCTCGACCACTATCGCATGTATGCCGCCTACAATGGCTGGGCCAACCGCCTCGTCTATGCGGAGACCGCCAAGCTCGACGATTCCGACTATCGCAAGAATCTCGGCGCCTTCTTCGGCTCGTTGCACGGCACGCTGAACCACCTGCTTGCCGCCGACCGAATCTGGATGAAGCGCTTCACCGGAGAAGGCGCCGCGCCCAGCCGGCTGGACGCCATCCTGCACGAGGACCTGGCAAGCCTTACGGCCGCGAGGGAGACGGAAGACGCCCGGCTTGCCGCCTTCGTCGATTCGCTGACAGAAGAACGGATCGCAGCGGATTTCACCTATAGCCCGATCACCAATCCTTCGGTCGTCACTCATTCGCTGCGTGCGGCGCTGACCCATGTCTTCAACCATCAGACCCATCATCGCGGCCAGTGCCACGCCATGCTGACGGCGCTCGGAGGCCCGAGCCTGTCGCTCGACCTCATCTACTTCCTGCGGACGGAGGGAACGGAATTCCTATAAATTTTAGGGTGAATGGCATCTTCCTGTTCCTGCAACAGTAGTGATACAGTCGAGGAGTATGGAAGCGCTCGACACCGATTTGGGGGCTGTACCGCCCTGTCACCCAGGTGACAGGCACGGGCGATCGGTGATGGGATAGTCGCTGCCATTGGGGCCAATGCCGAACGGCACGCGCCTCGCCCGGAGAGAGGAAATACAATGGCAAGAACGAACGAAGAGTGGGCAGCCCTGCTCGGCAGTACGCTTTGCAAGATGGCTCGCGTTTACGGCACGGACGCCCCGAACGCCTACCTGCCGGAAGAATGCTATCCGGTGATCGAGAAGACATTCGACGTCGCGCTGGACGAGGCGCGGGCCGAGGGCTACGCCGCCGCCATGCGGGAATTGCAAAACAGGACGTTGCGCGCCAACAATGCGCGGCGCCCGACGGTGATCAGCCAGATGATGCGGGTGATCCCGCTCGCCCGGCGCACGGCCTGACCGTCCGCAGGTTGTGGCGGGCGGGGCGCCTGCCCATCGCCCGCCGGACAGCCACGTCCCTGACATTCATCAAGTGCGGTCGAATCCTTGGCTCAGCACACGCAAAATTAACCGCGCAATCCGATAGTTACGCCGACAGATCCCAGCGGGCAGGCCACCGCCGCCCGCGCCTACCTTACGGCGTTTCATGACCAGCAAGGCACAACCCGCCCCCAAGGACGCGCAGTCCCCCGTACCGCCGATCATGGCGCGCATCGCCCATGTCATGGCCAGCCTGGGCATTGCCGCGCTGCCGCGCAACTACGAGCTTCTCTTCGAGGCGCTGAACGGCAATGCGGGCGTTTCGCGCGAGATCGCGGCGCTGGGCAAGGCGCCCGAACAATCGGCCCTCGATTCGATTGCGCTGCGCCATTCCCTGCCGAGCCACAATGTGCTCGCCGCCGGCCAGGCCGCGGGCGAAGCCGTGCGCCTGCTCACGGAAATCTCCAAGACGACGGAGGAGAACCAGCGCCAGCGCGCCGCCGCCGTGCTGGAGCTCGAGGAAATCGCCGCGCGCATGAACCGCGACCCGGTGCTTGGCATTTCGGATTTTTCGGGCGACGCGGTGCGCCTGCTCTCGCTGGTGCAGGACATCCTCGGCGCCGATCGCGCCGCGTCCGCGCGCATCGACGACCTCCAGAACCATCTCGACGGCCTGCGCTCCGGTCTTTCCGTCAGCCGCGCGGCGCTGACGCACGATCCGGTGACGGGCCTTGCCAATCATGCCGCCCTCATCGGCCGCCTGAAGGACTTCTTCCAGAAGGAGGCCGGCGAGAGCACCTCCGCGCTTCTCCTCTTCCGCGTCGAGCAGTTGAAGGAATTTGCCGAGACGCATCCGGCGGGCGCGGCGGAAAAGACGCTGAAGCGCCTTGCCGCCATCTTCCGCCAGTCGGTGAAGAAGCACGATTTCGTCGCCCGCACCGGGCCGGACCTCTTCTGCCTCCTCCTCAGCGATGTCAGCCGCGAGATCGCCGTCACCATCGCCCGGCGCATCGCGGTGCGGGTCGCCGAAAAGCCGTTTCCCTTCATGGATCGCGAATTGCCGGCCGGGTTCCTGACGCTGACGGCCGGGGTCTCGCTGAGCGATTCGGCAAGCTCGCCCACCATGCTCTACGAGCAGGCGGAACAGGCGCTCGCCTATTCGGGGGAAAGCGGCATTGCGCTGCGCATCTATTCGGCCGAGGTGTCCGAGCGGGCGGGCCGGCTCTACCGGGCGGGCGCCGCAGGCTGAGCCGCCTTCCCTTTTGACGTTTTTCCCGGCCAAAAGCGCTTCGCACTTTCGCGGGAATTGCTCTATAGAGCCGGCATGATCACGATTTCCGGCCTCACTGCCCGCGTCGCCGGGCGTCTTCTCATCGACAACGCTTCCGTTTCGCTGCCCAGCGGCACGAAGGCGGGTCTCGTCGGGCGCAACGGCACCGGCAAGTCCACGCTGTTCCGCATCATCACCGGCGACCTTGCCCCCGAGGCCGGTACCATCTCGCTGCCGAAGAACGCGCGCATCGGCCAGGTGGCGCAGGAAGCGCCGGGCACGGACGAAGCGCTGATCGAGATCGTGCTTGCCGCCGACAAGGAGCGCGCCAGCCTCCTCAAGGAAGCCGAGACGGCGAGCGACCCGCACCGCATCGCCGAAATCCAGACGCGGCTCACCGATATCGGCGCCCATTCGGCCGAATCGCGCGCCGCCAGCATCCTTGCCGGCCTCGGCTTCGACCACGAGGCGCAGCAGCGCCCGGCGAAAAGCTTTTCCGGCGGCTGGCGCATGCGCGTGGCGCTCGCGGCCGTGCTGTTCTCCGAGCCGGACCTCCTGCTGCTCGACGAGCCGACCAACTATCTCGACCTCGAAGGCACGCTCTGGCTGGAAGACTATGTGAAGCGCTATCCGCACACGGTCATCGTCATCAGCCACGACCGCGACCTGCTGAACACCGCCGTCAATTCCATCGTCCATCTCGACCAGCAGAAGCTCACCTTCTACCGCGGCTCCTACGACCAGTTCGAGCGCCAGAAGGCGGAGGCCGACGAATTGCAGATGAAGGCGAAGGCCAAGAACGACGCCGCGCGAAAACACCTGCAAAGCTTCATCGACCGCTTCCGCGCCAAGGCGACCAAGGCCCGGCAGGCACAGAGCCGCATCAAGGCGCTGGAGCGCATGGGCACGGTCGCCGCCGTGATCGAGACGCATGTCCAGCCCATCACCTTCCCCGAGCCGGAAAAGCAGCCCGCCTCACCCATCATCGCCATCGAGGGCGGCGCGGTCGGCTATGTGCCGGGCAAGCCGATCCTCAAGCAGATCAATCTCAGGATCGACAACGACGACCGCATCGCGCTGCTCGGCTCGAACGGCAACGGCAAGTCGACCTTCGCCAAGTTCATCTCGGGCCGTCTCGACGCCGAGGCCGGAGCCATCAAGAAGGCACCGAACCTCAAGATCGGCTTCTTCGCGCAGCACCAGCTCGACGACCTCATTCCCGACCAGTCGCCCGTCGAGCATGTGCGCCGGCTGATGCCGGAGGCGCCGGAGGCCAAGGTCCGCGCCCGCGTGGCACAGATGGGGCTTGCGACGGAAAAGATGTCGACCGCCGCCAAGGACCTTTCGGGCGGCGAGAAGGCTCGCCTCCTCATGGGCCTTGCCGCCTTCGACGCGCCGAACCTGCTCATCCTCGACGAGCCGACGAACCATCTCGACATCGACAGCCGCCGCGCGCTGATCGAGGCGTTGAACGACTACGAGGGCGCCGTCATCCTGATCTCGCACGATCGCCACCTGATCGAGGCAACCGTCGACCGGCTCTGGCTGGTCAATGACGGCACCGTCAAGTCCTTCGACGGCGACATGGAGGACTATCGCAGCCTCATCGTTCAATCCGCCAGGAAAGACGACAGAGACAGGGCCGCCAATGGCGGCGAGGCGAACAAGGCCGAGCTGCGCAAGGCCAATGCCGACCGGCGCGCGCAGCTTGCGCCCTTGAAGAAAAAGATCAACGAAATCGAGTCCCTGACGGCAAAGCTGCAGAAGCAGATTCAACTTCTTGACACCGAGCTTGCGGATCCGATGCTCTACGAGAAGAGCCCGGCCAAGGCCGCCGAGAAGGCCAAGCTGCGCTCCTTGGCCGTCGACAGGCTGAACGATGCAGAGGAGCAGTGGCTGGAGCTCTCCGCCGAGTACGAGGATGCGATGGCGGGCTGAGGGCCGCCCCGGCTCCTTCCTCGGAAACGCCTGAAAAACGGGCAGATTGTGCAGGCTGCCTCTAAGACGAAAGTCGTAGCGCGCGGCTTTCGCCTTCCCTTCTCGCCGGGTTGAAACGCCGAACCCGCCGTGGTTAGCTTCCGCCCGATGGCACGAAAGCGGGATGGGACCCGCTCGTCATTGGGAGGAAAACCATGGATCGTCGTTCATTCATCCGTAAAGCCGGTGTCGCCGGCGTCGGGGGCGCTGCCGCCACGATGCTTGCCGCACCGGCCATCGCCCAGAGTAGCCCCAAGATCAACTGGCGCCTCGCCTCGTCGTTCCCCAAGTCGCTCGACACGATCTATGGCGGCGCGGAGGTCCTTTCCAAATACGTCTCCGAGGCGACGGACGGCAATTTCCAGATCCAGGTCTTCGCGGCCGGTGAAATCGTGCCCGGCCTCCAGGCGGCCGACGCGGCATCGGCCGGCACGGTCGAGGCGGCGCATACGGTTTCCTACTATTACTGGGGCAAGGACCCGGTCTGGGCGCTCGGCGCGGCCGTGCCCTTCGCGCTCAACGCGCGCGGCATGAACGCCTGGCAGTACCATGGCGGCGGTATCGACCTCTTCAACGAATTCCTCGCGACGCAGGGCCTCATCGGCTTTCCGGGCGGCAATACCGGCGTGCAGATGGGCGGCTGGTTCCGCAAGGAGATCAAGACCGTCGCTGACATGAAGGGCCTGAAGATGCGCATCGGCGGCTTTGCCGGCAAAGTCGTCGAAAAGCTCGGCGTCGTGCCGCAGCAGATCGCCGGCGGCGACATCTATCCCGCGCTCGAAAAGGGCACGATCGACGCGGCCGAATGGGTCGGCCCCTATGACGACGAGAAGCTCGGCTTCTTCAAGGTCGCGCCCTATTACTACTATCCCGGCTGGTGGGAAGGCGGCCCGACGGTGCATGCCCTCTTCAACAAGGCGGCCTTCGAGAGCCTGCCGAAGAACTACCAGTCGCTGCTGCGCACCGCCTGCCAGGCGACCGACGCGGACATGCTGCAGAAATACGACTACCTGAACCCGTCCGCCATCAAGCGCCTCGTCGCCGCCGGCGCGAAGCTCAGCCCGTTCAGCCAGGAAATCCTGTCGGCCTGCTTCGACGCGTCCAACGAGGTCTATGCAGAGATGGAAGCCTCGAACCCGACCTTCAAGAAGATCTGGGACTCGATCAAGGCCTTCCGCGGCGAGTTCTACCTCAACGCCCAGATCGCCGAATACAACTACGACACCTTCATGATGATCCAGCAGCGCAGCAACAAGCTGTAAGGGCTGGCGGAAGCAGAGATGGAAAACCCCGGGGCAGCGATGCTCCGGGGTTTTCGTTTGTGCCACATCGTCAGAGACGGCAGCGCCCTGCCATGCCCCTCATCCGCCTGCCGGCACCTTCTCCCCGCAAGCGGGGCGAAGGGACTTTGCCGCGCTGTTTTCCTTCAATTACAGGCGAAGCATCGCCACGGCTCCCTTCTCACCGCCTGCGGGGAGAAGGTCGCGGCAGCGGGATGAGGGGCAGGCTCCCCCGGCCCCTCAATTGAACGACGGTGGGCTCGACAGGTCCGTGGCGGGCTTCTGCTCCGTGCCGGGCTGGCCGCCTTCGGCCGGCTTTTCCCCGCCGCTTCCGTCCAGCGGATTGCCGGCCGGAAGTTGCAGGCCGCCGGGAAGGCCGAGGCCGCCGCCGTTGTCGGGCAGCGTCAGGCCGGTGCCGAAGCCGGGCACCTCGATCTTGATCGTCGCCGGATCGATGCCGCTCCCCTCGCCCTTGTAGTGCATGACCATGCCGGGGAAGAGGATGGTGAGCGCGACCATGAGGATCTGAATGCCGACGAAGGGCACCGCGCCCCAATAGATCTGCCCCGTCGTCACCGGCTGCGTCAGCTTGCCCGTCACCTTGTCGAGATAGGGCACCTTCGCCGCGACCGAGCGCAGGTAGAACAGCGCGAAGCCGAAAGGCGGGTGCATGAAGCTCGTCTGCATGTTGATGCCGAGCAGCACGCCGAACCAGATGAGGTCGATGCCGAGCTTGTCGGCGGCGGGCGCTAGCAGCGGCACGATGATGAAGGCGAGCTCGAAGAAATCGAGGAAGAACGCCAGGAAGAAGACCAGCAGGTTCACCCCGATCAGGAAGCCCGTCTCGCCGCCCGGCAGCGAGACCAGCAGGTGCTCGACCCACAGATGCCCGTTGACGCCGTAAAAGGTGAGCGAGAAGACGCGCGCGCCGATGAGGATGAACAGCACGAAGGCCGAAAGGCGCGTGGTGGAGGTCAGCGCCGAACGGACCACCTCCATGGTGAGCCGTCCCTTGGCCGCCGCCATGGCCAGCGCGCCGACAGCGCCCATGGCGCCGCCTTCCGTCGGCGTCGCGATGCCGAGGAAGATGGTGCCGAGAACGAGGAAGATCAGCGCCAGCGGCGGGATCAGCACGATGATGACCTGCTGGGCGAGCCGCGACATCATGTTGATGTTGAGCGACTTGTCAGCCAGCGCCACGACATAGATGAAGATCACGCCGACGGTCGCGCCGAGGATGTCGGCATTCTCGCCATGGGTCGGGGCGAGGTAGACATGGGCGGCATAGGCAAAGCCGGCCGCAACCACGAGCGCGATGGCCAGCGACGTCACGCCCGAGCCCAGCGAACGCGCCTCCAGCGGCAAAGCCGGCATGGAAT
>Ga0153917_1001114_pt1 | contig 12462 bp, 11 predicted proteins | sample TSFL001MetaG_FD_104695 | JGI IMG/M metagenome (GOLD analysis project Ga0153917, IMG submission 104695) | Attine ant fungus gardens microbial communities from Florida, USA - TSFL001 MetaG | ecosystem: Host-associated > Fungi > Mycelium > Unclassified | place: USA: Florida, Paynes Creek Historic... | reverse complement strand
CGCAGCCCCGCCCAGAGACCCGAGTTCGGCGAGTCGACCCGGCCCACGCCTGCCGGAGCGGCCCGCAGCGGCGACGGCAGCCGCAAGCACCGGGCTCGACCACCGGCCCGACCAGCGTCCGCCGAGCACCCGCGGCCTGCCCGGTCGGATCGCCCAACCCGGGCGCCTGAGCAGAGCCGACGCACTATTCGGCGCAGCCCCGCCCAGGGACCCGAGTTCGGCGAGTCGACCCGGCCCACGCCGGCCGGCGGCGGGCCGGCGGCAGGCCTACGCCGCTCGGGCGAGCGCCGCCGCGCGCCGGGTCGAGGTCATCGACACCGAGCCGCGGATGAGCAGCATGCCGGCGACGACCGTGCCCGCAACGACGGCGATCGAGATCGGCGCCATGACCATCGTGAATCCCAGCACAGGCAGCACGAGCACGCCGCTGGAGATCGCCGCGATGACGCTGACCGTGATCGCCGGCGTCATGACGGCGCGCACTCGAGCCCGCTCGACCGTGCGCTGGTCGACGCCGAGCCGGTCGAGCCCGTCGTACAGGTCCGCGCGGTCGAGGGTCGTCGCCGCCTGCGTGATCGCGGTCGAGCAGGCGACCGAGAGGAACGACACGACGAGCGTGATGACGAGGCCCGTCATGATGTCGGAGGCGAAGAAGCGCGCCGTCGGGTCGAAGGGTCCGTTCGAGGGGTCGAGCTCGACGCGGCTCATGGCGTCCACGAGCGCCGCGCCGCTGCCGCCGACGACGGCGACGAACGTCGTCATGGCGAGCCCCGACACCTCGCGCCACGCGGCGGCCGGGTTCTCCAGGATCGAGCGCGCCGCGAGCAGCCGGTCGGGCGTCTCGGCCGAGCGCAGCCTGACGCGTCCCAGCACGCGCACGACCCAGGGCCCGATGAGGCCCAGCGCACCCAGGCACAGGGCGAAGCCCGTCAGCAGCACGCCGAGGATGACCCCGGCATCCTGGAAGACGGCGAGGTTCGCGAACGCGAGGTTCATGACCACGAGCAGCCCGACCACGATCGCGGCGCGGATCCAGCGCGGTTTCGGGGTCGTCGCGCGCGTGCGCACCCCGAGCGGCGAGATGACGAGGCGACGGAGCCCCGCCGCGGCGCTCGCGGCCGCGAGCACGACGACCGCGCCCGCCACGGCCGCGACGACGCCCGGATGCAGCCACATCGCTCCGCCGATCGGCTCTCCCTGGAACCGGACGAGCCCCACCAGCGGCGCGGCCGCGGCGTAGAGCGCGACGCCCGCGAGCGCCCCGGCGAGCGCGGTCGCAGCGGCCTCGATGATCGTGATGGATGCGATGAGCGGCGTCGACGCGCCGAGCAGGCGCAACGACGAGAGCCGACGGTCGTTGCTGCGCGCCGAGAGCTTGACCGCGGCCGCGCCGAGCACGATCACGGGGACGACCAGCAGCACGACGGCGAACGCGGCGAGGGATCCGTACAGGACGGCGAACTCCCCCTCGAGCTGCGCGAACGAGAGCGCGCCGGCCGTGACGACGAGGACGATGGCGGAGACGACGGCGTAGGCGCCGACGGTGAGGAGCATCGGCGCGCGCCGGCCGCGATCGGGGCGCGCGAGCGTGGCCGCGATCGAGAGGGCGCTCACGACCGGGCCGCCGTCGAGCGGTCGGCGACGGTGCGCGCGGCGGCTCCCTGGGAGTCGCCGGTCGGCTGCGGCTCCGGCTGCGGCCGCAACTCGTCGCGGTACGTCCAGGGCGAGGGCGCTACGGACGGCCGTGGTTCCGCTGGCGGGTCGCCCTGCAGCCGGGCTGGTGACGCCGCCCCGGCCATCCCGACCGCCGGAGCCGGCGTGGCCGCCTCGTCTCGCTCGATGCGCCCGTCGCGCAGCCGCACGATCCGGTCGCAGCGGCGGGCGACGCCCTCATCGTGGGTGACCATGACGAGCGTGCGGCCCTGCCGCACGGTCGAGTGGAGGAGGATGTCGAGCACCTCGGCGCCCGTGCGCGAGTCGAGCGCGCCGGTTGGCTCGTCGGCGAAGATGACGGGGGCGCCCGTGACCTGCGCCCGGGCGATCGCGACGCGCTGCGCCTGGCCGCCGGAGAGCTGGCCGATGCGACGGTCCTCCATGCCGGCGAGGCCGAGCGAGGCGAGGTGCTGCGCCGCGACGGGGATCGCGGCCCGGCGGCCGAGCCCGTTCACCATGAGCGCCATGGCGACGTTCTCGACGGCCGTCAACTCGGGGATGAGCAGGCCGTTCTGGAAGACGAAGCCGAAGGCCTCGCGGCGCAGCCGGGAGCGCTCGCCCTCGGAGAGCTGCGCGACGTCGACCGGGGCGCAGAGGCCGGTGTCGAGGCGGATGCTGCCGGCATCCGGCCGTTCGATGCCCGCGAGCGCGTGCAGCAGCGTCGACTTGCCGGAGCCCGAGGGGCCCATGATCGCCACCGACTCGCCGGCCCGGATGTCGAGGTCGACGCCGGCGAGGGCGATCGTGGCGCCGTAGGCGCGGGCGACGCCGCGGGCGGCGAGGACGGTCCGAGGGGCTGCGTTGTTCATGCCCCAAGGCTCGCGCCGGGGGTCGCTCCCCCGCGTCGGAGCGCGGTACCGACCTTCGCCCGCGCGCGCCACCGGGCCCGGCACTCGGGTACTAGTCCGCCCGTGCGAGCGGCGACACGCGCGGCGGCGGCACGCGCGCGCCGGCGTGCAGACCTAGCCCGCCGCCTTCGCGATGAGCGCGCGGAGCGTCGCCTCGGTCTCCTCGTCGAGCGAGGTGATGTTCCACACGACCGGGTGCATGTGCGCGCCTTCACGGTAGGCGGGGTTGAGCTTCTCGCCGAAGCCGAACGCGAGGAACCCGTCGCCCGACTTGATGTAGCAGACGTCCTCGCCGCCCTGCGTGTAGAACGGGATGCCCCAGCGCAGCAGCGGCTCGAGCGACGGCGCGCTCTCCCGGATGATGCGGTGCAGCCGCTCGCCGATCTCCCGGTACGGCGCGGGCGCCTCGCCGAGCTTCGCGAGCACGGCGGCGTCGCCCTTCTTCGAGAACATGCCCATCGAACCTGAACCTCCATCGCCTCGCCGACCGCAGTTGCGCGAATGCCCGGATGCCCGAGCGGATGCCGGGTCCGGCGCAGCCCAGTCTACGAGCGGCCGCGACGGGAGGCCGATGCCAGAGCCGACGTCGTCGAGGAGGCGGCCGGGCGCTGACCGCACACGACCCGGCGAGCGGCGCGATGACACCGGCCCCGAGCCGCGGCACGAACCCGAGCACGGCCGAGGGGTCCCTCCCAGTAGCCCCAACGCCGTGCCTCCCCTCCTCCGTTCGCCCGACAGGATGCGTGGCCGCGCCGCGCGCATCTTGTCGGGCGAGCCGATCTCCGACCCGGTCGCGTTCGCGAAGGCCCTCGCCGCCTCCGCAGCGACCTCGGGAGCGAGTCCTTCGAACCGCGCTGGAGCGACGACCGAGCGGCGGAGTTCTCAGCACGCTGGCGGCGGGTCGCCGAGCCGCAGGCGTAGACGAAGGCGGTACCGGAATCGGTGGAGACGACGTGAGAAGCGGCCCGGACCGGCGGCGATCCTCGACCGAGGCGGTCGATCCGCCCCGGCCGTGCACGGCCCAGGGTGCTACCGTCCCCTCGTGCGCGACGCGCGAAGCCGCTGGCTTTCGGAACTGCGTTCTGCAGAGGGGCGGATCTCCCTGGACGACCTGGGCGATCTCGTCGCCGAGGCCGCGTACGACGAGGCCGCCCGGAGCCAGGTGCCGCCGACGGGCCACGGGCACGATGAATGGTCGGCTGTTCTGGCGCTGGTCGTGCCCGCGGTGTCCGCTTCGGGCACGACGCCCGCGTGGCCCGCGCCGCGGGCGCTGCGCATCCTGCGCCCGCATCGGGCGCCCGACGCCTCGGCCCCGTCGGCCGCCTCGATCGCCCTCGGCGCCGAGGAGATCCGCCACTGGCTGCTCGCCGGGAGAGACCCGGTGAGCGCGGCGAGCGCGGCCGAGCACGGCTGGCGCTACGTCCGCGGTCAAGCCGGGGCCGCAGGATGGTCGGCCTGCTTCGCGGGATATGCAGCGCTCGCGGGCGCGCTGCTCGGCGATCTCGCCGCAGTCGAACTCAACCTCGAGCGCGCGGCCCGGGCACGCGAGTCCGCCGTCGACAGCTTCGTCGCTCGAGGCGCCGACCTCGGATGCAGCTGGGCGCGCTCCCTCTCGGCGGTGACGCCCTGCGCGCCGGCCGGCGATCCACGGCAGCGGGAGCAGGCCTCGCGTTCGCCGCTCTTCCGCGAGGCCGCGACCTGGCTAGGAGAACGCGGCGTCCGGTTGGGTTTCGACGAGCGGGCGCCGCTCTCCTCCCACCAGGAACGGCTCCTGCGACTCGCGGCGGACGGCGGCACCGTTCGGCAGCTGGCGTCCCGGTTCGGGGTCTCCCAGCGGACGATCGAGGGCCAGCTGGCCGCCATCCGCGCCTCGCTCGGGGTGACGTCGCTGCAGGCCGCCATCCACGTGGCCCTGCACGCCGGATCGGCCGCGCCCGGGGCCTCCGGCCCGGCCCCGGATCGCGGCGACGGCCTCGTGACCGCGCGCGAACGCGCCGTCGTGGAGCTCGTCGACCGGGGCTGGTCGAACGCGGCGATCGCGCAGCGCCTCGGCCTGTCCGTGCGGACGGTCGAGACGCATCTTTCGCACGCGATGACGAAGACGGGCACGCGCACGCGGGTGGAGCTGGCCGCATGGTGGCGTTCGGGGGCCGGCGATCCAGTCGACCCGATCTGAGCCGCGGCGGCCGAGATGCCGCGTAGAAACACGGATGCAGCGCGGTACGAGCCCGCTCTAACGTCGAGCTCACCATCCTGCCGCGCGCCCCGTCGGAGCGCGCCACGAAGGCGAGGAGCTCATCGTGCCCGATCCTCACATCCACGGTCGTCCCACCGTCATCGCGTTCGCCGTGCTGTCCGGCTTGGGACTGGCGATGTGGTTCGTCGGCGCCGGCATGCCCGAGTCCGACAGCGCTCCGGCCGTCGCCGGCCGGATCGTCAGCACGCCGCTCGCGCTCACCGGTGCCGCGCTCCTCATCGCCGCCATGCTGATCCTCATGGTCTATGCGGGCTGGCTCGCCGCTCACGCCCCCAACGCCCGGTTCCCGAGAACCGGGGCGGCCGTCATCGCGGCCGGCGCGGTCTGCCATGCCGTCGAGAACGTCCTGGTGCTCGTCCTGTTCTCGGGCGACGTTGCGAGCGGTCAGGCCCTGTGGAGCACGATCAGGGCGCTCGGATTCGTCGCGTTCGCGCTGGTGGGGCTGGGCGGGCTGATCCTGTCGATCGGCCTGACGCCGCGCTGGCTCCGCGTCCTGGGGAGCGTCGCGGGCGCGCTCGGGATCTCGGCCGGCGTGCTCGGCCTGACGGTCTCGGCATCCGCGCTGGCCGGCCCCTTCAACGCGTGCATGCTGGGCTGGCTGATCGCCGTCGGCGTGCACGGCGACCGCGTCGACGCGGTCGATATCCTCGGTTCATAGCGGATCCGAACGGGGATGGCCCCGCCACGGCGAGGTCGGCCCGGACGCGCTCGTCCGACGCCCGGCCGGGACGCGACGATCGAGGTTCGGACGTCGAGCGCGCCCGCTCCTCACCCGCGCAGACGACCGGCCGACCCGCAGGAGGTCCCGTGAACGGCAGCGAGCTGCAGCGCCTCGCGCGAACGCGCGCCGACGATCTGCCTGCGGCGCACCCGGACCGCCCGTTCGGACCGGAGTGGGAGGTCTACCGGGTGCGGCGCAAGATCTTCATGCTGCTGACCGACGTCACCGGCGAGCCGATCGTGATCCTCAAGGCGAACCCGCACGACGCCGAGGCGCTCCGGGAGGCCTACGCCGACATCACCCCGGGCTACCACATGAACAAGAAGCACTGGATCACGCTGCGACCCGGCGGCTCGATCGACCGCGGCCTCGTCGCCGATCTGGTCGCCGAGTCGTACCTGCTCGTCGTCGAGACGCTGCCCCGCGCGCAGCGGCCCGTCGACCCGACGCGCTTCGAACGGGGCTGAGCGCTCGCTGTTCCGGCCCGGCGAGTTCGGCTCGCGGATCCGCCTCGTAAAAACGAGGTCAGTGGAGTCGGCCTCGGCTATATGCCGGAGGAGAGCGTGCATGACCTCGTTTTTACGAAGGGGCCCAGAGCGAGCGCTCGGTACGGCGAGCTCAGAGCGTGCCCTGGCGGGCGCCTCGCCACAGGTCGACGCCGGCGTCGTCCACGAGCAGCGCGTCGATCGCCGCCAGCTCGTCGGCCGACAGCGCCGGGCGGTCCAGCGCCGCGACGTTCTGCTCCAGCTGCGCCGTCGACGACGCCCCGATGACGAGCGACGTCACGCGCTCGTCGCGCAGCGCCCAGGCGAGCGCGAGCTGCGCCAGCGACTGCTCGCGCGCGGCGGCGATCCCGGCCAGGGCGCGCAGCCGGTCGAGCATGTCGTCGGACAGCCAGTCGGGATTGAACGACTTGCCCTGCGAGGCGCGCGAGCCCTCGGGGATGCCGTGGAGGTAGCGGTCGGTGAGCAGGCCCTGCGCGAGCGCGGTGAAGCCGATGACGCCGAAGCCCTCGTCGGCCGCGGCGTCGAGCAGCCCGTCGGTCTCGATCCAGCGGTTCAGCATCGAGTAGGACGGCTGGTGGATGAGCAGCGGCGTGCCCGCCTCGCGCAGCAGGCGCGCCATGGTGCGGGAGTCGTCCGCGGAGTAGGACGAGATGCCGACGTAGAGCGCCTTGCCCTGTCGCACCGCCGTCGACAGCGCCTCCGCCGTCTCCTCGAGCGGGGTGGTCGGGTCGAAGCGGTGCGAGTAGAAGATGTCGACGTAGTCGAGCCCGAGCCGCCCGAGCGACTGGTCGAGCGAGGCGAGCACGTACTTGCGCGAGCCGCCGCCCTGGCCGTACGGGCCCGGCCACATGTCCCAGCCCGCCTTCGTGGAGACGATCAGCTCGTCTCGGTAGGGCGCGAGATCGGAGGCGAAGAGGCGTCCGGCGTTGATCTCGGCCGAGCCGTAGGGCGGCCCGTAGTTGTTCGCGAGGTCGAAGTGCGTGATCCCGAGGTCGAAGGCGCGCAGCGCGATCGCGCGCTGCGTCTCGAACGGCCGGTCATCGCCGAAGTTGTGCCAGAAGCCGAGCGACAGCAGCGGGAGGTCCAGCCCGGAGCGACCGCTGCGGCGGTAGCGCATCGGTCCGTCGTAGCGGTCGGGGGCGGCGAGGTGAGGCGTCACGAGTGTGCTCCTGTCGTGGGGAGGGATGCCTCCACCCTGACAGCGAAGCCGGGCGCGCTCAAGCCGGGGCGCCCTCCTCACTCGGCGGAGGAGCGCACGCCGGGCTGCTCCGCTCCGCCCGCGCGGGGCTCCGCGGAACGCCGCGCGCCGTCCGCCAGCGCAGCGAGCGCCGCGGCATCCGGGGTGCCCGCCTCCGCCGACCAGAGGACGAGCTGCTGCCGGGCCGCGCCCGCGTACGTGAACGAATCCCAGTTCAGTCGCATCCGGCCGACGAGAGGGTGATGCAGCGTCTTCGTCCCGAAGTCCTGCTCGGCGACTCGGTGCTCGGCCCACCATCTGCGGAAGTCGTCGCTGGCGATGGAGAGCCGGCCCACGAGCGCGGCCAGCTCCGGGTCGTCGGGGTTCTCGGCGGCCGCCCGGCGCAGCACTCCGACGCAGGTGCGCGCCACGGACTCCCAGTCCTCGTAGAGGTCGCGGATCTGCGGATGCGTGAATGTGAGCGACACGTAGTTGCGCTCGGAGACGGGCAGCCGGGAGAAGTCGGTCAGGAGCGCCGCCGCGGGCGGGTTCCACGCGAGGACGTCCATGCGGGCGCCGAGCACGATGCCGGGCAGCTCGGTGAGCTGGTCGAGGAGCAGCTGAAGGCGGCCGTGAGCGGCTTCCCGTCCCGGCGGGGCGAGGGTGTATCCGCGAGCGCGGCTGAGGAGGTCCTCGGCGTAGGCCGTCTGCTCGGAGGAGAGCGCGAACGCACGGCACAGCCCGACGAACACCTGATCGGAGGGGGCCAGCCGTCCCTGCTCCACGCGGGTGTAGTAGTCGGTGCTGACCGCGACCAGATGCGCGACCTCCTCGCGCCGCAGCCCGGAGACCTTCCGCTTCGCGGCGGTGCTGATCAGGTGCGGGGGAAGCGCGTCCGGGGACGCCTCGTCCCGGCGGGCGCGGAAGAACTCGCCGAGGGCGCGCAGCTGGGGCGATGCGTTCATGCCCTCCACGGTAGGAGCAGACCGGGGGCTCAGCGTAGGAAGGATCCCTCCCAGGCAGGGACCGTGCCTGCCGCATCCCTCCGGTCCCCGCGCAGGATCGACGTCGTGAGAGGACCGGCCTCTCCGAGTCGGATCGAGGAGCGAACCAGCCCATGAGCACGATCGAGCACATCACCGTCCGCAACCGCGACATGTACTGGGACATCGCGGCCGATCTCCACCTCCCGCCCGCGTTCGACGCGGCGAAGACCTATCCGGCGATCGTGTCGGCGCACCCGATCGGCAGCTGCAAGGAGCAGACCTCCGGCAACGTCTACGCGCAGGCGCTCGCCGAGGCGGGCTTCGTCGTCATCGCGTTCGACGCCAGCTTCCAGGGGGCGAGCGGCGGCGAGCCGCGGCGCCTGGAGGACCCGAGCCAGCGCGTCGAGGACTTCAGCCGCGTCGTCGATCACCTCGTGACGCTCCCCTACGTCGACGCCGAGCGGATCGGCGTGCTCGGGGTCTGCGGCGGCGGCGGGTACACGCTCGCGGCCGCGAAGACGGAGAAGCGGTTCAAGGCCGTCGTCTCCATCACGGGCGTGAACTACGGCCGCATGCTGCGGGAGTCGCTCGGCGGCAGCGCGGGCGTCCTGGCCGCGCTCGGCGGCACGGCGGCGCAGCGCACGGCGGAGGCCCGCGGCGCCGAGAGCGCGGTGAACGGCATGCTCCCGGATTCCGCGGAGGGCGCGCAGGCCGTCGGCGACATCGACATCGTCGAGGCGTTCGACTACTACCGCACCCCGCGCGGCGAGTCGGCGAACGGCTGCGTGCTGTTCGAGGTCGCGCACGGAGCGGCCGCCCTCGGCTGGGACGCGTTCCACCTGGCCGAGCAGCTCCTCGACCAGCCGCTGCTGGTCGTGGTCGGCGACAAGCAGGGCGCGTTCGGCGCGTTCAGGGACGGTCACGAAATCTACGAGCGAGCCGCATCCGCCGACAAGCGGCTGCTGGTGCTCGAGGGCGTCTCGCACTACGACCTGTACGACCGGCCCAACGGCGCCGGCGAGGCGCTGAAGACGGTCGTGCCGTTCTTCGCCGACCGGCTCTGAGCTTCGAGGAGAAGCGCTGACCTTCGAGGAGAGATGCTGACCCGCGGCCGAGGCCCGGTTCCCGTCGCCAGATCGGCGGGGATCGGGCCTCCTCCGCCGCGCCGGTGGCGGGCCTGGCGCGACGCGGCCGATCGCCCGCACGCCCGCACGCCCGCACGCCCGCACGCCCGCACGCCCGCACGCGATGATGGAGGCATGGTGGCAAGCGGTCGCGCTCGAGAGCTCGGAGCGTTCCTGCAGGCCCGGCGACGCTCGCTGAGCCCGGCCGATGTCAGCATCGCGCAGACGTCCGCCATCGTGCTGGGAGCCGGCATGAACGGGCTCGCCTGGAACCCGCTCGCCGCCGCCGTCCTGTTCGACTCCGCCGCGGTCCCCGCCGAGGCGCGGAACCTGGTGTGGCTCACCTTCATGGACGACGGCTTCCGCGCCCGGCACACGCGCATCCACGACAGCGAGGCGGCAACCCTCGGCTGCTTCCGGCGCGAGCTGTCCCTGCATCCGGATCCGCGCAGCGCGGTCTCGCCGAGGCGCGCGACCGCCGCGGCCGCTCCGCTCCCTACCGCCGGCTGGCGAGCAGTTCGGGTTCTCGGCCCGCATCGCCCAGCTGCAGGCCGACTACTTCGAGATCGACTCCGACGCCGTCGGCGACCGCTTCTGCGTGTCGGTCTCGCTGCCCAACGGCTATCGCCCCGGGGCCGGCCCCTCTCCCGTGGTCTATGCGCTCGACGCGCAGTTCCACGGCGGGCTCTACGAGAAGATGCACCGGGCGTTCTCCGGCGAAGTGGCCGCCATGCCGACGCGCCCTTCGTCCAGGTGAACGTCGGCTACCCGCTCGACTCGGGCATCGACCCGCTGATCGTCCGGAACCGCGACCTCGTGCCGGCCGGGGAGCCGCTTCCGCCGACGCTCGTCGAGTTCATGCGCCTGCACGCGGAGACGCTGGGCGCCGGGCAGGTGGATCGGTTCTTCGACGTGCTGGGCGCGCCCCGCGCCGACCGCTTCCTCGCTTCCTCGCGTTCCTCGAGGAGGAGCTCCACCCGCGGATCGCCACCGCGCTTCTTTGCCACGACTTCCCCCGCAATCCCCCGGAACCACCCCGAACGGTACGTACCATCACTAAAATGCGCCGAGAGCTCCCGCCGAACGACCCCGATCTCGGGAGCCGCGGACGGCCGTCCGCGCCCGCGGCGGAACCGGCCCGCTCCACGGAGGCCCGGCGCTCGGACCGCGACGGCCTCGGACTCGCTTCGGAGCGCGCGGACCGCATCCGTATGATCCCCGTCGCCGACCCGAGCTCGGCCGACGCCGCGCTCGCGCGCCAGGCGCTCGAAGCCGCCGATGATGGCGACTGGGCGAGCGTGCTGCAGTTCGCCCGCGCTCATCTCGCGCGCATCAGCATGACGGACCCTGCCGCCTGGCCCGCGATCTTCGCGCAGATCCCGCCCGATGTCGTGCGGCGGGAATCGACGTTCGTGATCATCGAGGCGCTCATCCGCTCCCTCACCCGCGGCAGCGTGCACGTGCCGCCCGACCTGCTCGGTCAGGTCGAGGCGATCGAGGCGGGCGTCCCGGTCAGGCCCACGACGCGAAGCATCCTCGAGCTCTTCTCGCGAATCGAGAGCGAGCGCCTCTGGGGGCGGCTCGACTCGGCGCTCGCCCACGGCGACGTGCTCGGCGAACACGTCCGCGCCCACCCCTCCGATGAGAGCGCGGAGGATCTCGCACCGGGTGCGTTCATCCTGATCGGTACGACCCTCCTGCTCAAAGGCCGCTATGAGGACGCCCTGCGCGCCTTCCACGACGCCGAGCGCAGCGCCGCATGGACGGAGCATCCCACGGCGAGGTTCGCCCGCGCGTACCTCGCGCTCTGCCACCTCCTGGCGGACGCTCCGGACCAGGCTGAGCGGTACGTCGACGCCGCCCCGACGAGGCGCACGGCGCGACCCGGCACGTGGATATTCCTCTACGAGTCGGCGACGCTCTTCGTCCCGCTCCTGCGCGCTCTCGCGGATGCCGACCGCCGGGCGGCCCTCACCGCGCTCGACGCGATCGACGAACGCGCGGAGCGCTCGCCGTTCGGCTGGCTGGCCGTCCACGCCCGCGCTCGCATCGCGCTCCTCTGGGGAGAGCCGTCCCAGGCGCTCGTCACGGCCCGGCGCGCCTTCGTGAACCTGGGCGCCTACGCGGGGCCCGGGACGCTCGTCCGCTCGGTCCTGAACGCCGACATCGCGGATCTCGCCCTGGCTCAGGGAGACTTCGACGAGGCCGTGAACGCAGCGTTCGATCAGGACGCCACCGCTCCCGCGGCGCTCCTGGATGCGGCGCGGAGCCGTCTTCAGCCCATGCACGCCGACGACGGGCCGGGCGGCCTCCGAGACTCGGCCGGGCGACGAGCGCGCGCCGCCGTGACTCGGATCGATGCGAGCGGCGCCGGCGCGCCGCGCAACCACGCCCTGACCGAGGCCGCTCGCGTGCTCGAGGAGACGCGCTCGGCCGCTGCGGCCATCGAGACCTCGCTCGCGACCCGGGCGACGCTCTGGGCCCTGCTCCGCCGCGCCCCGGACGACCGCCCGCTGACCGATTTCGCCCGCAGCCCGCTCCAGGAGCTCGGCCTGCTCTCCCCGCGCGAGCGCGAGGTGTTCTTCGCCCTCGACACCACGGCGCCCCTCAAGCAGATCGGGGCGCGGCTCTCGGTCTCCGAGAACACGCTCAAGACGCATCTGCGGAGCATCTACCGCAAGCTCGGCGTCGCGTCCCGCCGTGAGCTCGCACAGCTCGTACGGCGGGCGGCCGTCGAGACACGCCCCGGCGACGAGGACGCGGGCGCGTCCCGCGTCCTCGAGGGTCCCCAGCCGGCGAGCGCGCTGGAGCAGTGGATGCCGTGACCTCGGGGACGCGGCCGAGGCCGCCCCTGCGGGAGGCGCGGAATCATACGGTTCGTGCGGTGCTGCCGGCAACTCGTGCCTCCTGCGTGCCGCTTGCGTTCGGAGATGAGCTCCAAGCGTCGAAGCAGAACGACTGCAGTCCGTGCAGGCTATGCGCCGAGGCTCGGCATCCACTGCGACGAGGCGACGCCGAACCCCATCGCTCGCGTGGCGGGGTGACCGTGCGCATGCTCAACCCGGAGTTGCCGACCATCGTTGCCGTGTCGTCGACCTCACCGCGATCGACTCGTCCGGCACGTGGATCG
>Ga0153917_1001111_pt1 | contig 12486 bp, 10 predicted proteins | sample TSFL001MetaG_FD_104695 | JGI IMG/M metagenome (GOLD analysis project Ga0153917, IMG submission 104695) | Attine ant fungus gardens microbial communities from Florida, USA - TSFL001 MetaG | ecosystem: Host-associated > Fungi > Mycelium > Unclassified | place: USA: Florida, Paynes Creek Historic... | reverse complement strand
TCATCCCGGGCTGTCACGTGAGCGCGAACTGGTGCGAGATCCACCACGTGATCGAACACGCCCTCGGCGGCCCGACGCACACCGACAACGGCGTCCTCGTCTGCTTCCACCACCACCGCACCCTCCACTGCGGCGGCTGGTCCATCCGGATGCGCGACGGGCGGCCCGAGATCCGCGGGCCGGCCGCCTGGGACCCCTCGCGAGCGTGGCGCGTGCCTGATTCACGGCCGCGAACATCCCCCGAGTCGCGACCGGCATCCGCGCCACGGCCCGGCGCTCTACGAGACACCCATGCTTCGAAGGCCAGGTGGGGCACTGGCTGGGACGCGCCCGTCGGGGCCGCCCGTGACTCCACGGTGGGCGCAGCTTCGAACGGGACCGTGATGGAGGCTCGTCGGCGTCGCGATCGACCGCTCACGGGGCACGGCACCACGGCGCTTGCCCGGGGAGCGCGGCCTGCCCTGGGTCGCCCGGTCGCCGCAGTCCTCCTGAGTCGTGCCGGGAGGACTGCGGCGGGTCCACGCCCGGTGAAGCCGCCCCGGATCCCATGCATCGATCGACCATGGCATGTTCACCCGACCCACCGTCGAACCGCGTAGCGGACGGCGCAGGCATGGGCTAGTTTATTCAGTCACTGAATTTACGTCCGCATCCGCGGCCGCGGCGACGATGCGAAAGGCCCTGCGCATGACCGGAATCCTCGAGAACCTCACGGCGGCGCCGATCGGCGCATCCGACCCCGACTGGTGGCGGCAGGCGACCGTCTACCAGATCTACCCGCGCAGCTTCGCCGACGCGAACGGCGACGGCATCGGCGACCTCCGCGGCATCCTCTCCCGCGTCGACCACCTCCGCGAGCTCGGGGTGGATGCCGTGTGGCTGAGCCCCTTCTACCCCTCGGCCCTCGCCGACGGCGGCTACGACGTCGACGACTACCGGAACGTCGATCCGCGCATCGGTACCCTGGAGGACTTCGACCGCATGACCGAGGCGTTCCACGACGCCGGCATCAAGGTCATCGTCGACATCGTGCCGAACCACTCGTCGAACCGGCACGAGTGGTTCCGCGCGGCGCTCGACGCCGGCCCTGGGAGCCGCGAGCGCGAGCGCTACGTCTTCCGCGACGGGCGCGGCGAGCACGGCGAGCTGCCGCCCGCCGACTGGCGCGCCGCGTTCGGCGGCCCCGCCTGGACCCGCGTGCCCGACGGCCAGTGGTACCTGCACACCTTCACCAAGGAGCAGCCCGACTTCAACTGGGACGACCCCGAGGTGCGGGAGGACTTCCTGCGCACCCTGCGCTTCTGGGCCGACCGCGGCGTCGACGGGTTCCGCGTCGACGTGGCGAACCTGCTCGTCAAGGACCTCCCCGCCGAGCTGCCGAGCCAGGCCGAGCTCGACGCGATGGACAAGGACTCGGGTACGCACCCGCTGTGGGATCGCGACGAGGTCCACGAGATCTACGCCGAGTGGCGGAAGGTCTTCGACGAGTACGACCCGCCGCGCACCGGCGTCGCCGAGGCGTGGGTGGGGACCGCCGAGCGCCGCGCGAGGTACGCCTCCGCCGAGGGGCTCGGCCAGGCGTTCAGCTTCGACCTGCTCGTCGCCGACTTCGACGCCGCCCAGTTCCGCCGCATCGTCGCCGACAACCTCGAGCAGGCGCGCGTCACCGGCTCCTCGTCGACGTGGGTCTTCTCGAACCATGACGTCACGCGTCACGCGACCCGCTACGGACTGCCGCCCCTCGACGGCCGCACGGTCAAGCAGGGCGTCGAGTGGGTCGCCGCGGGCGGGCCGGAGTCGGAGCTCGACCGCGAGCTCGGGCTGCGTCGGGCCCGAGCGGCGACGCTGTTCATGCTCGCCCTGCCCGGCTCCGCCTACCTGTACCAGGGGGAGGAACTCGGCCTGCACGAGGTCGCCGACATCTCCGCCGAGCACCGGCAGGACCCGTCGTTCTTCCGCGGCGCCGTGTACGACGGGCTCGGCCGCGATGGCTGCCGCGTGCCCATCCCGTGGACGAGCGACGGCCCTTCGTTCGGCTTCGGCGCGGGGGAGGCGCACCTGCCGCAGCCCGCCTGGTTCGCCGAGTCGGCGGTGGACGTCGAGGACGCCGACCCCGCATCCACCCTCAACCTGTACCGCCGCGCGCTGGCGCTGCGGCGCGAGCTGCAGGCGGCCGAGTCGCTCGAGTGGCTCGAGTCGGGCCGCGCCGACGTGCTGCGGTTCCGCCGACCGAACGGCTGGCAGGTCGTGACGAACTTCGGCGCCGAGCCCGTCGCGCTGCCGGAGGGCGAGGTGCTGCTGACCTCGGCGCCCCTCATCGGCGGCCTGCTGCCCGGCGCCGCGACCTCCTGGCTTCGGGCGTAGCCGCCCGCATCCATCGAAATGGCGGGGTTCGGTGCGTTCGTTCGCGAACGAACGCACCGAACCCCGCCATTTCCACATGGAGGGAACGTCGAGCGCCGTCCCCGCTGAGGAGGGTCGGCCCGTGCGCCTCCACCCCCGAGAAGCACCGACAATCGCCTGGAACCGGACACTGTTCGTCCGGACATCGGGTCCGTTCATCCGGTGATCGAAGGGAAACCCCGAATACGCGCCGCGAGATCGTCAGGGTTGTGCCTGGGAAGCCAGAGCACCGAGGGTGCCGCCCGGAATCTTGAGGAGACGCATGACGGAGAGCTCGGACCAGCAGGAGCAGCGCACCGCGATGGGGCGCCGCACGGTCATGCGGGGCGCGGCGTGGAGCGTCCCCGTGATCGCGTTCGCAGCGGCGAGCCCGGCGCGGGCCGCCTCGGGCGACGAGTGCCCGTGCTTCACGCCCACGACCTTCGGCCCCGTCGTGACGATCAGCGGCACGAACATCACGGGCGGACAAGGGAGACTCACCTACAACGCCGGCCTGGGAGTGGACGCGACCACGTGCGCGCACGTCTCGCAGACCTACCGGGGGACCGTGCTCGACATGACGCTCACCATGAGCGACACGCGCACCTACGCGGGTGCGCTCGTGTCCGGGACGACGACCAACAACGCCTTCTTCGACCCGAACGGCGCCGTCCCCGCCAACTTCGAGTTCAACGGCGTCAAGTTCCCCGACGGCGACTATCTCGTGCTCGGCGGGCAGACGAGCACGCCGCCGGTCCATCCCGTGGCGGCGACGGCGACCATGCGCTTCGAGTGGGACGACCACGTGTGCGTCAAGACGCTCGACTACCGGTTCGTCACGGATGCGTTCTCGACTGGAAGCAACGGCGCCGTGAGCGGCGGTTCGGCACCGCTCGGCATCAACTTCACGCGGCGCGTCGTCCCCGCCTAGCCGACGTGGGGGACCGCAGGGGAGCCGGCGTCCGCGAGCAGGGCGCGAACGTCGGCCGGTTCGCAGCGCTGGGATGGGCGGCGGAGGCCATACCGACCGGCTCGGTTGAGACGGCGAGCGGCGACGGCTGGACCGTCGCCCGCATCCGCACGAGCGGCGGACGGCTCGAGGCGCACGACCTCGGCCCTGAGTTGTGCCGCGTGATCGTGGGCGTCGATGGCGCGGCCAGAGTGGAGACGAGTGGTGCGGACGTCGAGATCGGGCCCCGCTCGCTCATCGTCGTGAACGGCGATCAGCCGCTCACGGTCTCGAGCGCGCAGGCCTGGGCGCGCTACGAGCTGCTCCTGCACTCACCGCCGTCCGGGCTCGTGCGCGCCCGCGTGGTCAGGCCTCGGCCGTTCGCGATCAGCGGCGCGTCGTCCCGGCTCATCGGCGCCATGGCCGGCGCGCTCATCGCGGAGCCGCCCGTCGAGCCGGGCAAGGAGCAGGTCTTCATCGGGCGAGCGCTCTCGCAGGTCGTAGTCGCGGCGATCGCCGACTCGCTCCGCCTCGGCTCGACGAGGCAGCTGCTCTTCGAGCGGGCCCAGCACCTCATCGAGATGCACTACGCGGACCCGGCGTTCACGGTCGAGGACCTCTACGGCGGCCTCAACACCTCGCGCTCCTACCTCTACGAGGTCTTCGCCGCCTACGGCACGAGTCCGCGGCGCGAACTCGAGACGAGGCGTCTCGAGGCCGTTCGCGCCCGGGTCGCGCTGGAGCGGGGAAGGGAGCTCGCCATCACGCCGGAGCTGCTCGGCGTTTCCGGCTTCTCCTCGGCCAAGCAGCTCCGACGCGCGCTGCGCCGCGCGAGCGAGGCGCGCGATGAAGCCGAGCCCGACGGGGCTGCGTCGGGCGGCTCGGGTCCAGGGCCCGCCGTGGGGCGGTCGATCGGGGAGGCAGGTGACCATGACCGAGTCGACGGCCCGGCGCTCGAGGACTGAGCGCCGCGAGGCGAACGCCCGCTGGCAGGAGGACGTCGCGTTCGTGCGGGAGTACGAGCTCGGGATCCGGGAGACGTCCGACATGGACCGGGCGATTCGCGACGGGCGACTGCGCCGGCGACGGACGCCCGAGGCGGCGGGCCGAGGGACCGGGGAGCGCTGAGCCCGCTGACCGCATCCACCGGAGATGGCGGGGTTCGGTGCGTTCGTTCTCGAACGAACGCACCGAACCCCGCCATTTCGCATGTCGCGGAGGCGGGTGCGCCTACAGCGCCGACCGCTCCGTGCGGACGAGGATGGCGCTGGAGTCGGGGCAGAGGATGACGTCGTCGGGCGCGGCGCGGCGGACGACCGCGAGATCCGGCGGGTCGAGGGTCACGTTCGTGGCGCTGGAGACCGTGCCGACGAGCTCCGAGGCGCCGATGCCGTAGCGCTCCCGCTGCTTGTCGTAGAGCGCGAGCAGCTCGTCGGGGATCTGATCGGTGACGAGCCTGCGCTGGCCGGCGATGACCTTCGCCTCGGCGCGCAGGTTCTCGCGCGCCGCGTCGCGCAGCTCGGTGAGCTCGCGGGCGCGGTCCTCCACGTCGGCCTGGGCGGCGAGGGCGCGGTCGAGCGCCGTCTGCTCCTCCTCGAGGCGCTCCATGACGCCGAGCTCCATGTCCTCCAGGTCGCTCGACCGGCGGCGCAGCGACTCGATCTCGTGGTCGAGCGCCGCGATGTCCTTGGTGCTCGAGGTCTGCTGGATGCGCTCGTTGTCGCGCGCGAGCCGCGCCTCGACCGTCTTCACGTCGGCCTCGATGCGGGCGAGCTCGGCGCGGCGGTCCTCCACGACGCCCGTGGCGCGGGCGACGGACGCGCGGTGGGTCGTCCGCTCGGCGGCGAGCGCGTCGAGGTGGTGCTGCTCGGGCAGGTTGCGGGCGGTGTGCTGGAGCCGCGCGCGCTGCGCGTCGAGCTTCGCGAGCTCGAGGAGTCGGCGCTGATACTCGGGAAGGGCTTTCATTCGGTCTCCAATGGTGGCGCGCTCGGTGCGATCGACGGTGCGCCGAGGCGAGTGGGGCCGGACGGTCGGCGATGCCGGATCGACCGGGCGATGGGTTCGGGTGCTGGGCGGCTGCGGCGGGCGTGGCCCCCGCAGTCTCCTATTGGACGATGGCGAACGACCAGGGGTCGGTGCGCAGCTCGCTCACGACGACCTCGACGCCCGGCAGCTCGCGCCGCAGCGCCTGAGCCGCGGCATCCAGCCACAGCCACTCGCTCGCCCAGTGCGAGGTGTCGATCAGCGCCGGGCCCGAGCCGCGCACGAGCGTCTGCTCGAGCGACTCGGATGCCGGGTGGTGCCGCAGGTCGCTCGTGATGTACGCGTCGGAGGCCGTGACCGCCGGGTGCGCGAGCAGCGAGTCGCCCGCGCCGCCGCAGAGCGCGACGCGCGAGACGACGCGACGGTAGTCGCCGGCCACCCGGATGCCCGTCGCGGTGGACGGCAGGATGCCGGCGAGCTCCCGCGCGAGCACGCCCAGCTCGACCGGCTCGGGCAGGTCGCCCACCCGGCCGAGGCCGCGCGTCGGCGAATCGGCCGACGGGACGATCGGCGTCGCGCCGCGCAGCCGAAGGCGCTGGGCGAGGACGCCCGAGGTGCCGTCCTCGACGACGTCGGCGTTGGTGTGGCAGGCGAGCAGCGCGCATCCGCCGCGGATGAGCCGGGAGATGACCGAGCCCTTGTACGTCGTCTCGGCGACCGAGGTGACGCCGCGCAGCAGCAGCGGGTGGTGGGTCAGCAGGAGGTCGGCGCGCGCGTCGAGCGCCTCCGAGACGGTGTCGGCCACGGCGTCGACGGCGAGCACGACGCGCCGGACCGGCTGTGCCGGGTCGCCGGCGACGAGGCCCACGGCGTCCCAGGCCTCGGCTCCGGATGCGGGCCACAGGTCCTCCGCGACGGAGAGGACGTCGGCGAGCGTCGTCATGCCCGCGCCTACGCGTTCGGGACGTCGTCGAACGACTCGGCCGCACCCGGGAACGCGCGCGACTCGACGTCCTCGCGGTAGGCCGTCGCGGCCTCGAGGAGCGTCTGCCGGAGGTTCGCGTAGGTGCGCACGAAGCGGGGGAGGCGACCGGAGCCCATGCCCATCGCATCGGTCCAGACCAGGATCTGGCCGTCGCAGCCGTCGCCCGCGCCGATCCCGATGGTGGGGATGTCGAGCGCGTCGGTCACCCGGGCGCCGACGGTCGCGGGCACCATCTCGAGGACCACGGCGAAGGCGCCCGCGTCCTCGACCGCCCGGGCCTCGGCGAGCAGACGGTCGGCGGCCGAGCCGCGGCCCTGGATGACGTGGCCGCCGAGGCCGTGCTCGCTCTGCGGCGTGTAGCCCACGTGCCCCATGACAGGGATGCCGGACTCGACGAGCCGGCGGATGGCGGGCGCCGACCGGGCGCCGCCCTCGAGCTTGACGGCGTGCACGCCCGCCTCCTTCATGAAGCGGACGGCCGTCTCGAGCGCCTGGTCGGGGCCCGACTCGTAGGAGCCGAACGGGAGGTCGGCGACGACGAGCGCGCGCTTCGCGCCGCGCGTGACGGCGCGCGCGAGCGGGATGAGCTCGTCGATCGACACGGGCAGCGTCGTGTCGTAGCCCAGCACGGTCGTGGCGGCCGAGTCGCCCACGAGGAGGAAGTCGATGCCGGCCTCGTCGAAGACCTGCGCGGTGAGCGTGTCGTAGCTCGTGAGCGCCGTGATCTTGTGGCCCGAGTGCTTCGCCTGGGCGAAATGGCGGATGCGGACGCGCTTCGGCGCTGCGGCTTCGGACATGCCGCCATCATACGGGGCGGGTCGGAGCGAGCTCCGGGGGCCTCGCGCGGCTCACCGGTGCGCACGGTCCGGCGGATCGGCCGATCGCACGGCCCGGCGCGAACCCGATGTCGGCGCATCCGACTAGCCTTGGCTCATGCGCGAGCGCGCCCACGGGCGCGGCTCGAGCGCGGTCGCGACGCGGTCGCGGCATCCGGTCACCGAGGAATTGGGGCGCGTGTGGACAAGCAGCAGGATTTCGTGCTTCGCACGATCGAGGAGCGCGGCGTCAAGTTCGTTCGGCTCTGGTTCACCGACGTGCTCGGCACGCTCAAGTCGGTCGCCATCGCCCCCGCCGAGGTGGAGGGCGCGTTCGAGGAGGGCATCGGCCTGGACGGCTCGGCGGTCGAGGGCTTCACGCGCCGCTCCGAGGCCGACATGCTGCTGCACCCCGACCCCTCGACGTTCCAGGTGCTGCCCTGGCGCGGCGACATCGACCCGACCGCGCGCATGTTCTGCGACATCTCCACGCCCGACGGCGTGCCGAGCGTCACCGACCCGCGCCGCGTGCTCCGCCGTGCGCTCGACCGCGCCGCCGACCAGGGCTTCGTCTTCTACGCCCACCCGGAGATCGAGTTCTACCTGCTCAAGTCGCTCGCGCCGGATGCGAGCGGCGAGCTGGTGCCCGCCGACCAGGCCGGCTACTTCGACAACGTGCCCGGCGGCACGGCGCACGACTTCCGGCGCCGCGCCGTGCGCATCCTGGAGGACCTCGGCATCTCGGTCGAGTACAGCCACCACGAGGCGGGCCCCGGCCAGAACGAGATCGACCTGCGCTACTCGGACGCGCTCAACACGGCCGACAACGTCATGACCTTCCGCACGGTCGTCAAGGAGGTCGCGATCGAGCAGGGCGTCTTCGCGACCTTCATGCCCAAGCCCATGTGGGACCACCCGGGTTCCGGCATGCACACCCACTTCTCGCTCTTCGAGGGCGACACGAACGCCTTCTACGACCCCGCCGCGCAGTACCAGCTCTCCAAGACGGGCCGCAGCTTCGTCGCGGGCCTGCTGCGCCACGCGCCCGAGATCACCGCGGTCACGAACCAGCACGTCAACTCGTACAAGCGCATCTGGGGCGGCGACGAGGCCCCGAGCTACTCCTGCTGGGGGCACAACAACAGCTCGGCGCTCGTGCGCGTACCCACCTACAAGCCGACGAAGAACGGCTCGGCGCGCGTCGAGTACCGCGCCATGGACTCGGCCGCGAACCCCTACCTCGCCTACGCCGTCATCCTCGCGGCCGGCCTGCGGGGCATCGAGGGGCAGTACGAGCTGCCCGACGAGGTCGAGGGCGACGTGTGGGACATGTCCCCGCGCGAGCGCAAGCTCCTCGGCTACACGCCGCTGCCCTCGAGCCTCAATCAGGCGATCTCCCTCATGGAGGAGTCCGACCTGGTCGCCGAGACGCTGGGCGAGCAGGTGTTCGACTACTTCCTCGCGAACAAGCGGCGCGAGTGGAAGGCGTACCGCTCGCAGGTGACGCCCTTCGAGCTCGAGTCCAACCTGTCGACCCTCTAGCTCTCCGCGACGGCGCACGAGGACAGCCCCACATGGCCCGCAGCACCGCCCGGACTCGCTTCGCGAGGGCCGGATTCCGTTCACCGAGCGAGGCGGCCGAGCGCGTCTCCGAGCTCGCCGACCTGATCGGCGTCGAGGCGGAGGCGGTCGACGACTTCGTCGACCGCCTGCTCGTCGTCTTCGACGTCCGGGTCGCCGACCCGGACCTCGCGCTCGAGCAGCTCGTCCGCATCGCCCGGCATCACGCCGGTGCGAGCGAGGTCGTGCTCTCGCGCCCCGAGGCGCTCACGACCGCCGTGCGGTTGTTGGGGGCTTCCACCGGGTTCGGCGAGTTCTTCTCCCGGCATCCGGAGTCGCTGCTCGACGTGCACGATCGCCACGACTCGCTGGCGACGGCGGATGCGCTGCGCGACGCCCTCGTGGCGAGCGTGCGTGCCGAGCTCGACGACGAGGCGGCGGCGAGCGGAGAGAGCGCCGGCGCCGGCCGGCACGTCACGATCGGCGAGCGGGCGCAGCAGGCGCTGCGCGTCGCCTACCGGGTCGAGCTCGCCCGCATCGCCGCCTACGACCTCTCGCTCGACGAGCCCGTCGCCGGCGTGCGCGACGTCTCCCGGGCCCTCGCCGACCTCGCCGGCGCCGCGCTCGAGGCGGCCCTCGTCGTCGCCCGCCGCGAGACCTCCTCACCGCCCGCCGGCTTCGGCCGCTATCCGCGCGCGGAGGTCGACGCGGTGCGCCTGGCGGTCATCGCCATGGGCAAGACGGGCGCGCGCGAGCTCAACTACGTGAGCGACGTCGACGTCATGTTCGTCGTCGAGCCGGGCTCGATCGCGGGCGAGCCGCAGCCGGTCGCCCGGGCGATCGAGATCGGCACCCGGCTGGCGGCGCGCGCCATGCGCGCGATCGACGACGTCGGGATCGAGCCGCCGCTGTGGCAGGTCGACGCGAACCTGCGCCCAGAGGGCAAGGACGGCGCGCTCGTGCGCACGCTCGACTCCTACGCCGCCTACTACGACCGATGGGCGCGCAACTGGGAGTTCCAGGCGCTGCTTAAGGCGCGCCCCATCGCGGGCGACGTCGAGGTGGGCGAGCGCTTCGTCGAGCGCCTGTGGCCGCTCGTCTGGACGAGCGCCTCGCGCGACGGCTTCGTTCCGCAGGTGCGCGCCATGCGCGAGCGCGTCACCGACTTCATCCCCGCCGACGAGGTCGACATCCAGCTCAAGCTCGGCCCCGGGGGCCTGCGCGACGTGGAGTTCACGGTGCAGCTGCTGCAGCTCGTGCACGGCCAGCGCGCCGAGTCGCTGCGGGTGCGCTCGACGCTCGACGCGATCGACGCGCTCGCCGACGTCGGCTTCATCTCCCGCGACGACGCCGCCACCTTCGCCAGCGACTACGCCTTCCTGCGCCTGCTCGAGCACCGGCTGCAGCTGCGGCGCCTGCGCCGCACCCACCTCATGCCGCGCGACGAGGAGGAGCTGCGGGTGCTCGCGCGCGCGGCCCGCCTCGACACGGCCGCGGCGCTCGTCGCCCAGTGGCAGCGGGTCAAGGTCGACGTGCGCGGCCTCCACGAGAAGGTCTTCTACCGGCCGCTGCTCGCGGCCGTCGCCGAACTGCCGAGCGAGTCGTTCCAGCTCACCAGCGACGAGGCCGAGGCGCGTCTGCGCGCGAGCGGCTACGTCGACGCCCGCGGCGCCCTCGGCCACATCCGCGAGCTCACCCGGGGCGTGTCGCGCCGTGCGCAGATGCAGCGCAACCTGCTGCCCGTGCTGCTCGAGTGGTTCGCCGAGGGCACCGATCCCGACCGGGGCCTGCTCGCGTTCCGCAAGCTGTCCGAGCAGATCGGCGAGACGCCGTGGTACCTGCGCCTGCTGCGCGACTCCGCGGCGGCGGCGAAACGGCTCACGCGCCTGCTCGGCGACTCGAAGTTCGAGGCCGCCTTCTTCGAGCTCTACCCGGAGGCGGTCACCTGGCTCGACGACGACGAGCTGCTCCGGCCGCGACCGGCGGCGGTGCTCGACGAGGAGCTGCGGGGCACGCTCAAACGGCACGACGCCGAGGCCGGCATCCAGCGGGCCCTGCGCACGTTCCGCCGCCGCGAGATCCTGCGGCTGTCGATCGGGTCGCTGCTCGGCGTGAACGACATCTCGTCGACCGGCGCAGGGCTCGCCGACGTCGCCGATGCGACGCTCACGGCGGCCGTCGCCGCGGCCCGTCGCCTCGACGGCGACCCCTACCCGCCCTTCGCGATCATCGCCATGGGCCGATACGGCGGGCGGGAGCTCGGCTTCGGCTCCGACCTCGACGTGCTGTACGTCTTCGAACCCGCTGAGGGGCAGTCGGTGGACGCGGCGGCGGTGCTCGCGCGCAAGCTCGTCTCCCGCGTGCAGGATCTCGTGGCCGACCCGCGCATGCCCATCGAGCTGGATGCCGACTTGCGCCCCGAGGGCAAGCAGGGGCCGCTCGTGCGCTCCTTCGACGCCTACCGGGCCTATTACGCGAAGTGGTCGCTCGGCTGGGAGGCCCAGGCGCTGCTGCGCGCGTCTGCCGTTCTGGGCGACGACGGGCTCACGGCCCGGTTCACCGCGCTCGCCAACGAGGTTCGCTACCCGGCGGGCGTGAGCGCGCACGAGCTCATGGAGATCCGCCGCATCAAGGCGCGCGTCGAGAACGAGCGGCTGCCGCGCGGCGCCGATCCGCAGCGCCACGTCAAGCTCGGGCGAGGCTCGATCAGCGACGTCGAATGGCTCGTGCAGACCCTGCAGCTCGAGCACGCGCACGACGTTCCGACGCTGCGCACGACCTCGACGCTCGGCGCGCTGCAGGCCGCGGTGGATGCCGGGCTGGTCGCGCCGGCCGACGCCGGGGTGCTCCGCGACGCCTGGCTGCTCGCCTCGCGCGTCCGCTCGGGCATCTACCTCGAGTCGAACCGGCCGAGCGACGTGCTGCCCGGCGAGCACGCCCGCCTCGACGCGATCGCCAAGCTCCTCGGCATGGGCCCCGGCCGCGGCAGCCAGCTCGAGGAGGAGTACCTGCGCACCACGCGTCACTCGCGCCGCGTCTTCGAGCGCCTCTTCTACGGCGAGGAGTAGCGCCGGCATCCGGTTCGGGGTCGCCGCGGTGCACGGCGTATGGGTTTCGCATCTTCGTACGGCATACGAGGATGCGAAACCCATACGCCCTCCCGTGGTCGGAGCTCTACGACGGGTGGGGGTCGTCCGGCGGTCGATCGGCGTCGTCCCAGATCGAGCGCAGCACGGCGACCAGGTCGGGCAGGCTCAACGAGGCCTCCTGGGCCTGCTCCACGAGCCGCCGCGTGGCGGCGACCACCTGCTCGGGGACGCGCGAGGCGCCGGGCGCCACGCGCGTGCCGGCCGCCGTGCGGGTGACGACGAGGCCTTCGGACTCGAGCATCCGGTACGCCTTCGCCGCCGTGGCCTGCGCGACGCCGAGGTCTCTCGCGGTCTGCCGGACCGTGGGCAGGCGCTGCCCGTCGCCGAGCTTTCCCGCCCGGATGGCGCCGCGGAAGAACTCCGCGATCTCCTCCCCGGTCTGCGGGACCGGCGGGCTCACGAGACGATCCCGGTGGGGCTCGGCGTCGCCGCCAGCGCAGTCCGCCCTTCCGTGTGCGGCGCGAACCGCGCCCGGAGCGTGTCGACGGCGAGACGCAGCAGGAGCGCGACGCCGGAGCCCTGGAAGAGGTAGCCCGCGTAGTTCATGGGGGCGGCGACGAGCTGGAAGCTGCTCTGGACGAAGTGCTCCGGCGTGCCCGCGGCGTCCTCGGCGATCCCGATCAGGCCCTGACCGCTCGAGCCGACGTGCATCCAGACCGCGCC
>Ga0153917_1001110_pt1 | contig 12512 bp, 9 predicted proteins | sample TSFL001MetaG_FD_104695 | JGI IMG/M metagenome (GOLD analysis project Ga0153917, IMG submission 104695) | Attine ant fungus gardens microbial communities from Florida, USA - TSFL001 MetaG | ecosystem: Host-associated > Fungi > Mycelium > Unclassified | place: USA: Florida, Paynes Creek Historic... | reverse complement strand
GCCCATGCCTGCGGTGATCGTGGAGTCGAAGGAGCCATTGAGGGTTTCGGTTTCAAATGTGAACCCCATTGCCAGTGGGGTTGCGCACACGATGACAAGGCCTGACGCTTTCGTAATTATTTTTTTCATGTTGGCTCTCGATCTGTCGCCGGTTTAGCGCTCGCTGATGGCTCGCAGGTTGTCGGAGGTGAAGAAGTCGCGCTTCAGGCGAGGGTTGCCACTGTCTTCGGTGAGCCAGCGAATATCGTTCTTGCCTGCCCCGATCGAGGTCATGTCGAACAGGTAACGACCATCGGCCAGGTTGTACTGGACCTGGGCCTGCACGTCGCAAGCGCCGGTTTCGTACACGGGAATCGAGAACCCTTCACGCACCTTCCAGATCTGCCCTTGCTTGTCGTAGTCCACGGCGACCAGCGGGTTCCAGCTGTCCTCGTCGATGTAGAACATGCGCTTGGGCGCCTGGTGGCGCATGCCCTGGCGAACATTGGCCTCGACGACCCAGACGCGATGCAGTTCGTAGCGGCGCGATTGCGGCGCGATGGAATCTTCGCCAGCGAAGCTTTCCACCTTGGCGGCGGTGTCATAGGCACCAAAGGCGTTGTACGGCACCAGCAGTTCCTGTTTGCCGATCAGTTTCCAATCGAAGCGGTCCATGGTTCCGAAGAACACGTTCCCTTCATCGACGGTGTACTGGTTGTCCAGCCCGATCTGCGGGGCGTCGTAGGAATACGACGGCATGCGCCGCACACGACGCTGGCCAGGGAAGTAGTAGAAGGTCGTGGCCTGCTCGCCGGCCACGGCAGTCTGTACCGCGGACTGACCGGCCAGCGCTGCTGGCTCCTGGTAATTGAAGAAGGTCGCGTTTTCCAGACGCCCAACGGACGAGAACAGCGCACTCCCCTTTTTGCCCCACGGCGTGTAGAAGAACGTGTCTGTCGATTGGCGTAACCATTCCCCACCCTTGCGCGGAGAAATGCCTGAAATGCTCCGGGGGATTTCGACGCCCACGCCGCGATAGCGCATCTTCATGTTCCACATCACCTCGGCACCGGTGCTGGGCATCGGGAACGGGATACCTGGAACATGGGCTTCCTCGAGGGCAACACCGGCCGCATTGAGCTTGGCGAAGCCAACATTCTGCTTGGTGTTCTCGACCACGAAGTCCGGCGCGCTGCAGGTGCGACGGGTCGGGTAGACGTCCATGCGATAGCCCGGGACTTTCTTGAACAATTCGAGCTGGCCAGGAGACAGCTTGCTCGCATGTTGCGCCACAGTATTCGAATCGATGCTATAGAGGGGCTTGTCGCCCTTGAACTTCCAGTGCTCCCCTCGCACCTGGCCGTAACTCCACCCTGCCCCCTGCTGCCCGGGCTGTGCCCAGGCCGGAATATCCCCGCTAGAACTTGCTGCGCTTTCACCGCCCAGAGGGGTCAGCTTCGAACCGAGCGCCTCGGCACCCAGGGTCGCCGCCTGAACCGAGCAGATCGCGGTCGATACCGCGCATGCCAGCAGCAGTTGCCTGAAAACGCGGCGAGCGGACACTTCACCTTCCAGCCGTTCAGTCACTTCTTTCATTGCAGGATCCTCAACAAAGGGCTTTGACCGGCGGCTCGACTTTCCAGACGGGAAAGCCAGCCCCTGTCACATCTCATGATCACCTGACCTGATCAACTGACCATGTCTATTGATCATGAGGCAAGCCATGTGCCAGAATCCCTGAAATAAATATATCTTATGGATATCAATGAGTTAGTTGGCTTCAGACGCATGGGTAGAGCGCGTCGGCGCCCGCTCTTGGGAATTAACGAAACACGTGTTACCAAAAGATGGTCGACGGTGGGGCACAACAACACCGGCTGAGGCGTGCCATCTACCCGACAATCGTATGGCGCATAAAAAACGCCCTCCAAAAAAAACCGCCCCGAGGGGCGGCAAAAAAGCAGGCCTGTGGCCCGCCATGGAGTAAACGTTATCGGGAATGGACAAGCGACCGAGAGGAAGCCCGCTTGGAGCGCTCGAGCGCGCCATAGGCGTAGTACAACTGCACGATCGAATAGGACCAGGTCAGGAAGGCGAAGGTCATGAAGACCATCTTCGTGTCATCGCCGGGAATCGGGAAGAAGTCATACCGCAGCGCCACTGTCAGCCCCGCAGCCCCGCCCAACGCGGTAGCCAATGCGTGGAACACCTCCCCGGCACGTACAAGGCGCCACGTGAAGTAGCAAAGATACAAGGTGTAGAGCGACCACATGAGCACGTAGAAGTACGCCAGCGAATCGTTGACGATGCCAGACAGGTAGTAGACGCAAGTGGCGGCAAAACCGGCCACGAACAGCAGCAGGTCTTTTGCCATGGAAGGCTTGTAGTCGTGGGTGACCGCCATCAAGCCCAATGTCGCGATGACAGGTACGCCCACACCGCGCGAAAAGGCATCGAGAAAGATCGCGACGTTGTAGTTGGCCTGCCAACCGGTGGCGATGAACGTCGTGAAGTTTGACGCGGAGATCCCCACGATCAGGAACTCCAGGCCAAGCAGATAATTCCTGCGCCTGACGAACGCCACGCCATAACCCAGCCCACACACCACCAACAGGATGCACGACACCAGCGCACCTAGATCTCTGAATTCCACGATAACCGCCTCTGTAAATAATGCCGCGCCACGGCCGTGCGCCATCGAGGCGCCAGGCACAGTTCAGTTTTTCAATGCACTGTCTTTGCGCACTTTTTTATCGGTCCAGGCATCGAGCAACCGGGCCGCTGCAAACGCCGCGTTTATGGCGCACCACTGGAAGGGCTCCGGCAGCATGGACGGAGTCTTGTGCTGCAACGCCGAAAGCAATGGCGGCTTTTGGCCGTTGATTCGCTGGGCGAACAGCGAGCCCATGAGCGATTGCGTCGCAAGGCCATGGCCCGAACACCCTGCTGTATAGAAAATGTTCTGTTTCGCCCCCGTCGTGCCGATGACGGGAAGGAAGTCGTATGCCCCACTGACATACCCGCTCCAGCAGTGCTGAATGCCAAGGCCTTGCAGGCCCGGAAAACGTTGGCGCAACACCCGCGCCAACGCGGCATAGGCGCTGTAGTCCGGAATGTTGGGGGTCTTGGAGCCGTAGGCGTACCCCAACTGCTTGACCGTCAACACCAGGGTGCCATGCGCCGTCAGGCGGTGGCTCTCCATGGTGTAGTGCGGCGTGATGATCCCCTCCCGCCCTTTCCACCCCAGGGCAGCCAATTGCTCCGCCGACAGCGGCTGGGTTTCGATCGCCGACACGCGAATCGGCGCAACCTTGCTGCGCAACAGCCCCACCTGAGGCGTATAGGCGTTGGTTGCCATGACCATCACGGGCGCCGTTGCAGTGCCGAACGCGGTCTTGCAGGTGATGACCTGCCCTTCACTGTAGGAAACCAACGGGGTGCGTTCGTAGAGTTTCACGCCGGCCTGGATGGCCGCACGACGCAGACCACCGATGTACTTCCCTGGGTTCAGGGTGCCACCGCGCTGCTCGCTGCCAAACAAAAAGGCAGGTGGAAGCCCGCGGGCGCGCATCTCGGCCTGGTTCACGAAACGGGTCACGGAGCCCAACGTGTGACCGAGCGCCATGTTCGCACGCAGCCGCTTTTCCTGGCTTGGATGCACGGCAGCCCGGATGACCCCCGAGGGGGTGTAGTCACAATCGATGCCCAACGCCGCGAAACGCCCTTCCACATACGTGACAGCCTCGTCGTAGAAACTGACGAACGCCCTGGCCTGTTCCAGCCCCACACGCTTGACGAAGAGTTCGCACTCGATCCCCATGCTGCCGAGCAGGTAACCGGCATTGCGCCCACTAGCACCGAAACCGGCGAACTCCTGCTCCAGCACGATGACGCTCGCCCCTAGGGCAGACAGCTCCAAGGCCGTCGATAAACCGGCAAACCCGGCGCCGATCACGATCACATCGGCATGCTCATGGCCTTTCAATTCAGGTTGCAGGTCGACAGGACGTTCCACCCACCCGCCAAGGCTGCGAAACCTCAGCGTTTCAGAACCGTTCCCGGCCACATTGTTCGACGTCTTCATTCACTTCGCTCCCGGAATGCCGGCCTTACTGAAGGGTTAGAAGCCTTTTCCTGGCTCGGAGAAAGACGCCATGCCCAGAAGTTCTTGCGGATCGCGCATCTGGCCGTCGATTTCAACCCAACCCAGCAGCGTGGAGCTGGCACTCCACCCCAGCAAGCGTTGCAGTTGCGCGGGAAGCTGCCGAACGCGCTCGACGGGAATGGACAGGAAGTGGTTTTCTTCCAGTCGCAGGAAGGCCAGGTCGTACGCCATCGTCAGGCCGGTGCGAGGCGTTGCGGAGGTATTGGCGCCGCCACCGTGATACACCGACCCCATCCATAACAGCGCAGAACCCGCCTTCATTTCTGCGGCGATGGTTTCTTCCTGGGTTGGCATGCGTTCGTCATCCCATCGATGGCTGCCGGGAATGACACGTGTCGCACCGTTTTCTTCGGTGAAATCTGTAATGGCCAGCATGATTTGCAGCCGAGCCTCACGACCGTATTGCGGGTGCCGCCAGAGCGACGTGGCATCGTCGCGATGCAGAGGCTGCAGGCCCTGGCCTGGGCCGATCTGGATAGCCTGGGTAATGCTGAGTTGGATATCCGGCTCGATCTCGACGCGGTCGCTTCCTACCCAGACATGGGTTGGTGTTTGCAAGATCTTTCTGGCGGATTCGAGAAACAAGGGATTCAGCGCCACCTCCACCGCCGTGTCACTTCGTCCAAGGATTCGGGCGACACGGCGTGTCTGGGTGCCGGCAAAGTAAGGGTCCATACCGCAAGGCGTAACACTCAGAAAGCTGTCCAACTCTTCGGTCAGGGCCTTCAAGGTCCCCTCCGAGACAAAGTTGGAAATGATCACGGCACCGTCACGCTTGATGATTTCCGCTACCTGCTCGACCGGTGTGTCGTTGCTGACCGTCGAAAGTTTCCGTGTATCCATTTGCGCGTTTACCTGTGTGGTCGGGTCATTGTTTGTCAGCGCACCTGTGCCCAGGGCCCAGGCCACGAGCTGCGTCGGGCAGCCCGCGCTTCCCTGTCGCCAGCGCCGAAAACCGGCGTTACGACGAGGAAGATCGACTGATCATCTGACATGATCAATTGATCAAGTCTAATGAAAAAAAGCAATTCACGTGCCGTTTTCCAGACCCGCGCCAGCGCCCACGGAAATTCAGGGCAAGCGCCTGGCGAGCCCGATGAACGGTGATACCGACGTTCCCAAATCGGTGTCTTCCCGTGTTCACCCGCCACGCGATGCTGTGTATTAACGAAACACTTGTTGTCTAAATTTTCCCAGGGAGGGAGTTCGCGCAACCCAAGCCCAGACGCTCAATCGCGTCAACGCATGGATTGGGGAACGACCATGCGTTAGCATTCGTTCCCGCCGAGGCCGGAGCCGATGGCTGGCGGCAATACCGAAGAGGGAGAAATGCCCAATGGCTCGAATAGGCGCTGAATTGCGCAGACAAGACTTTATTGAAGCCACCGTGAAAGTGATCGCGGAGCATGGAGTAGCCAACGCCACCACGCGCCGTATCGCGGCCGAGGCAAACTCTCCGCTGGCTTCGTTGCACTACGTCTTCCATACCAAGGACGAGTTGTTCTATGCGGTGTACGAGTCCTTGATCAACATGCCGCAGCAGTCGTTGCAGCATGTGCCGACAGGTGCCACGGCAGCGGAATCGGTCGGGGAAATGTTGCGTCAGCTCGTCAACTGGTTCACTGCTCACCCTGACTTGGCGACCACACAGTTCGAGCTGTTCTTCTGGAACCTGCGTAACAACCCGGCCATGGCCAGGAAGATCTATACCGTGTCCATCGAGGCATTGAAGCAGGCCATCGAAAAGGTCGCAGGCCCTGGGCTGGACGAAGCCAGACTGATCACCCTCAGCCGCTTGCTCATCAACCTGTTCGACGGTTTGATGCTCGCCTGGTCCGCCCATGGCGACCGTGAACGCCTGGAAGCGGAGACCGAAACCGCCTGCCAAGCGGTAAAACTGCTGGTGGCCAGCTACTGATCCACGTTCGCGTGCGCCGTGCTGCGCTGCGGCACGGTAATCCGAATATCTGCTCGCTTTGACCAGGCCGGCAAGCGAGCGCGCCTTGTCACTCCAAAATGTCTGAACCCATTTTTGTGGGAGCGGGCTCGTCCCGCGATCGAGTGCGAAGCACTCGCAAACCGGCCACCCGGTTGCATCAGGCACTCCGTGTAGCCAGAAATTGCTGCCGCGCTAGGCAGACCGGGGCACGAGCCCGCTCCCACAGGGCCTTACGTACGCCCTTTGGCTGCACCCCAAAATCGCTCCGGTTTCTTCCTCATGACGCCAGCTTTGCGGCTGGCCTGACCAATGCCCGCGCGCGCAAAAAGGTGCACATCATCCTAAAACGATAGCGAGGTGGTGCATTTTGCACCTTGTCGCGTGTAATTGGCCGCCCTATTCTGGTCAAACGATCAAGTCAAAAGATCAGTCTCTATAACACAACAATAGGAGGCGACATGTCCTCGCACACTGCTCTTCCGGTTGAGCCGCTCGATATTTTGATCATGGGAGCCGGTGTGTCTGGCATTGGTGCGGCGGCTTACCTGCGGCGTCATCAGCCCCACAAACGTTTTGCGATTCTCGAGTCCCGCGAACGAATGGGTGGCACCTGGGATCTGTTTCGTTACCCCGGCATCCGCTCTGACTCGGACCTTTACACCTTCGGTTTCGACTTCAAGCCCTGGACCAAGGCAAAGTCCCTGGCGGACGCCACAGACATTCTCGAGTACCTGCGAGAAGCCATCGACGAATATGAACTGGCCTCCTTCATCCAGTACCGGCAGAAAGTCGTCTCGGCGAACTGGCAGAGCGACAAAGGCCTCTGGGCGGTGAGCGTCGAGGATGGCTATACGGCAGAAACCCGCATCATCGAGTGCCGCTGGCTGTTCAGTGCAGGCGGTTACTACCGCTATGACCAAGGGTTCAGCCCACGCTTCGAGGGCACGGAGCAGTTCAAGGGACAGATCGTCCATCCACAACATTGGCCGGAAAACCTGGACTACACGGGCAAGCGCGTCGTAGTGATCGGCAGCGGCGCGACGGCGGTGACCTTGATTCCGGCGATGGCGGACAAAGTCTCCAGCATCACCATGTTGCAGCGGACGCCTTCCTACATCATCAACCAGCCAGCCAATGATGCGGTTGCGGCGTTTCTGCGCAAGGTCCTGCCCGAGCAAACCGCTTACTCTCTGACGCGCTACAAGAATGCCAGGATCACCCTTGCCTTCTGGGCCTTCTGCCAGCGCTTCCCCAAGCTTTCCCGCAAACTGCTCCTGTGGCTGACGCGCAAGGAGCTGCCGAAAGGCTATCCGGTCGACGTCCATTTCAATCCGCCCTACAACCCTTGGGACCAGCGCTTGTGCACGGTTCCCGAAGGCGATCTGTTCAAGGCGATCAGCGCGGGTAAGGCCGACATCGTCACCGACCATATCGAGCGGTTCACCGAATCCGGCCTGTTGCTGAAGTCCGGCAAGGCGTTGGAAGCTGACATCGTGATTACCGCCACAGGGCTGAATGTGCAGATGTTCGGGGGAGTCAGCCTGTACAAGGACAATAAGCCAGTGGTGCTGAGCGACACCCTGGCCTACAAAGGAACCATGCTCTCCGGTGTACCCAACTTCGCGTTCGCAGTGGGCTACACCAACTCCTCCTGGACCCTGAAAGTGTGCCTGCTGTGCGATCACTTCTGTCGCTTGCTGGGTTTCATGGACAACCACGGCTACAACGTCTGCGAACCCCAGGCGCCAGACGGGATTGAAACCCGCCCTCTGCTGGATTTCGGTGCTGGCTATGTGCAACGCGCCTTGGACAGCATACCGCGCCAGGGGCCGAGCGAACCCTGGGTGATGTCGATGGACTACTTCCGCGACGTCAAGCTGCTGCGCCGAGGCAACGTTGCCGACACGTGCCTTGCGTTCACCACGGTACCCAACGCGCCCTTGCACGCTGGCGTCGTGCTGCAGCAACAAGGTAGCCGTCAATGAGCGTCGATCGCTTCTGCGAGCTGCCGGGGGAGCGCAAGCTCTGCTATCGCACCCACGGCCCTGAGGACGCCCCGGCAGTCCTGCTCATCGTCGGCCTGGGGCTGCAATTGACCTACTGGCCGCAACCGATCATCGCCGGCCTGGTCGAGCGGGGGTTTCGGGTCGTCACGCTGGACAACCGCGACTCGGGCCGGTCGTTCTTCACCGACGTGGTGCCTCCCACGGCCATGCAGCAGTTCTTGCGCAAGCGCACCCCCGGCTATGACCTGGGTGACATGGCCAACGACGTGATCGGGCTCATGAACGGCCTGAACCTGGCAACGGCGCACGTGGTGGGAATGTCGATGGGCGGCATGATCGCCCAGACCCTCGCCGCCCGTTACCCCGAGCGCGTCAGGACGCTCACCTCGATCTTCTCGACCACCGGCTCGCTGCGCGTCGGCCAGCCGGCGCTCAAGGCTCTTTTCCAGCTGCTGCGCCGCCCGCCTCGCAACAAGCAGGAGAGCGTTCGGGACTACGTGGACATCATGCGCCTGATCGGCTCGACCCTCGAATGCGACGAGCAGGCCCTGCGTGACTACGCCACACAGGCCTGGGAGCGCGGCGGTGGCGAGGCGAGCAACCTCGGTACCGCCCGGCAGATCGGCGCCATCATCAACGCCGGCGACCGCACCCAGGAGCTGCAGCGGGTTCGCTGCAGCACGCTGGTCATCCATGGGGACAAAGACCTCATGGTCGCGACCACCGGCGGGTTCGCCACGGCCGCGGCGATTCGCCAGTCGAGCCTGGTGCTGTTGCCCGGGATGGGGCATGACTTCCCAGCCTGCCTGTCAGGCACGCTGCTTTCCCTGCTGGCAGGGCACATGCGCTAGCACCGTTTTTTTAGGGGCGTGTTGCTTGGCCGCCCCTCTTTTTATTCCACCAGAGGCTTCTCGCAACAGGTTTCACACAGACAAAAAACAACAACATTCCAGCTTCAAACACGCCTGAGCCGCTACCAAGGCCTGGCGCGATGCTCCTCCACTGCCCTTTAAACAACGACAACAACTGAGCAAGAGGTACGTATGGAATTCAAGTTCTTACTCCCCGCTAAAATCGTGATGGAGCCCGGCCTGCGTGAGCGCACTGGCGAGCATCTGCGTGAACTGGGGCTCAAGCACGTCCTGATCGTCACGGATGCCGGGGTCAAGGCCGCCGGGCTGTTGAACAGCGTCTATGCCAGCCTGGAAAAGTCGGGCATCACGTTCGATGAAATCGCGGACGTCAAGGCAAACCCGCGCAGCGAAGACATCAACCAGGCGGCGCAACGGTATCGCGGCAAAGGGATCGAGGGCCTGCTGGCCGTCGGCGGCGGCAGCGCGATGGACGCGGCCAAGGCCATCAGCCTGCTGCTGACCCACGAGGGCCGGATCGAGGACTACGAGGGTTCTTTCAGGCTCACGCACGCCATACCGCCTATCGTTGCCATTCCGACCACCGCGGGCACCGGCAGCGAGGTGACCTGCTTCTCGGTGATCACCGACACCGCCCGTCATTTCAAGATGAGCGTCCAGGACTACCGGGTGGGACCCGTTCTGGCACTGCTCGACTCCCATATTCTCGACACGCTGCCCGCCTCGATTGCCGCCGCAACCGGCATGGATGCCCTCACACATGCCATCGAAGCCTACACCGGCCGCGTGTCGAACCCGATCAGCGACGGCCTGGCACTGCATGCCATCCGCCTGATCAGCCAACACCTCAAGCCCGCCGTGCTGGAACCAGGCAACCTGCACGCCCGCGAGCAGATGCTGGTGGCCAGCCTGATCGCCGGCATGGCCTTCGGCAACGCGGACGTCGCCAGCGTGCACTGCATTTCCGAAGCCATCGGTGGCATGTACGACACGCCACACGGCGTGGGCAACGCGATCTTCCTGCCCTTCGTGTTCGGCCATAACCGTGACGCCGACATCATCCGCCACGCGCAAGTCGCCTACGCGCTGGGTATCGACCCCAACCTTTCGCCGGCCGAGGCCGCCGAGGCCGCCGTCGGCTACCTGTTCCAGATGAGCAGGGACCTGGGCATCCCCCGTTTCGCCGAGGTGAAAGGCGTGCGCGAGGAAGACTTCCTGGCCATCGCTGAAAAGTCGAAGAAGAACTTCTCCGACGGCAGCAATGCCAAGGAAATGACCGTGGAAACCTACCGTGAAATCGTCGCCACCGCTTACCACTTCGTAGCGTGAGGGATGTCAGTCATGAGCGAATCACCCCCCAGCGCTTCGCTGAAGCGCACCCTGGGCCCGTTTTCGGTCCTGCTGTTCGGCCTGGCGTTCCTTGCCCCGTTGATCGTCTTCGGCACCTATGGCGTGATCTCGCAGGCCAGTGGCAACACCACGGCGATGGCCTACCTGATCGCAGCGACCGGCGTGGTGTTCACGGCGTTGAGCTATGGCCGGCTGGTCAGGGTGTTCCCGGTAGCCGGTTCGGCCTACACCTATACCCGCAAGATGCTGAGCGCGAACCTTGGCTTCATGGTGGGCTGGGCCGCCCTGCTGGATTACTTCTTCATTCCGATGCTGATCTGGCTGCTTGGCGCCAGCTACCTCAACATGGCCTTTCCAGAGGTGCCGCAGTGGGTGTGGATCACCGGGTTCATCGTGTCCACCTCGCTGCTGAATGTTTTGGGCATCCAGGTCGCCAACCGCTTCAACGTGCTGTTGATGGTCGCGCAACTGGCGATCATCGTCGTGTTCATCAGCCTGTGCGTGCATTACATCGTGGCAGTAAACGGCCCAGGCGGGCTGCTGTCGGCCAAGCCGTTCTTCAACCAGGACGTGCCCTTCGCCACCAGCATGGCCGGCGCCGCCATTGCCGCGTACTCGTTCCTGGGCTTTGACGCACTGTCCACGCTCAGCGAGGAAACCCGCGACCCGGGTCGCACGCTGCCGCGTGCCATCCTGCTGGTCGCGTTGACCGGCGGCGCGGTCTACGTCGGCTCCTCGTACTTCATGTACTTGGCGCACCCCTCCCCGACCTTCGAGTTCGTGGACGGGGCTGCCTTCGAGATCGCCCGCATGATCGGCGGCGACCTGTTCTTCGCCGTGGTCCTGGCGGGGATCATCATCGCCCACTTCGCCGCAGGCATGTCATTCCAGGCCAGCGTGGGCCGGCTGCTGTACGCCCTCGGCCGGGACAACCAACTGCCACGCAAGCTGTTCGGGGTGTTGCACCCTCGCTACAAGACCCCGGTCTTCAACATCCTGCTCTGCGGCATTTTCGGCACCGCAGGTTTTGGCCTGACGATTGCCACCGCGACGTCCCTGGTCAATTTCGGCGCTTTTCTGGCCTTCACCGCCGTCAACCTCTGCGCGTTGCGGCTCACCTTCGACGCACGCGTCAAGGACGGGGCTGGCCTGCTGCGCGGCGTGCTCTTCCCACTCATCGGCCTGGTCACGGCCGGCTGGATGCTGGCCAGCCTGGATAAAGACGCCCTGATCATGGGTTGTAGCTGGCTCGCTCTGGGCGCGGTTTACCTCGCCTGCCGGACCAGCTTCTTCCGCAACCCAGTGCCTGACGCGCTGGCGTAGCAGCCACCTTCCAATCGAATGCCCTGACGACAACCACAAGGCAAGGCCCTCGCCTTGCCGTTCAATGGCGAGAATCGACATGCAAACCAAACTCCTGATCAACGGTGTCCTGGTGGCCGGCGAAGGCGAAAACCTCGACGTGTACAACCCATCCCTGGGCAGCGTCCTGGTACAGACCACCGAAGCCAGCCGCGCCCAGGTCCATGCCGCGGTGCAAAGCGCCGATGCGGCCTTCGACGCCTGGTCGCAAACGCCGCCCAAGGACCGCGCGGCACTGCTGCTCAAGCTCGCGGACAGCATCGATGCCCAGGCGCCGGTGTTCGCCCGTCTGGAGGCGGACAACTGCGGCAAGCCGTTCACCGCCGTGCTGCAGGACGAACTGCCTGCCGTATCCGACGTGTTCCGCTTCTTTGCCGGCGCCGTGCGCTGCCTGCAGGGCTCGGCGGCGGGCGAGTACATCCCGGGGCACACCTCGATGATCCGCCGCGACCCGGTGGGCGTGGTCGCCTCCATCGCGCCGTGGAACTACCCCCTGCTGATGGCGGCCTGGAAACTGGGCCCGGCCTTGGCCGGCGGCAACACCGTCGTGCTCAAGCCGTCGGAACACACGCCGATGAGCACCTTGAAACTGGGCGAGTTGCTCGCCGACATCTTCCCCGCCGGCGTGGTCAATATCGTCCACGGCCGCGGCGCCTCGGTGGGTGAGCCGCTCACCAGCCACGCCCAGGTGCGCATGGTGTCGCTGACCGGCTCCGTGCGCACCGGCAGCCGCATCATCGAAGGCACCGCCGACAGCGTCAAACGCATGCACATGGAGCTCGGTGGCAAGGCGCCGGTGTTGATCTTCGACGATGCCGACATCGACGCCGCCGTCGAAG
>Ga0153917_1001109_pt1 | contig 12524 bp, 10 predicted proteins | sample TSFL001MetaG_FD_104695 | JGI IMG/M metagenome (GOLD analysis project Ga0153917, IMG submission 104695) | Attine ant fungus gardens microbial communities from Florida, USA - TSFL001 MetaG | ecosystem: Host-associated > Fungi > Mycelium > Unclassified | place: USA: Florida, Paynes Creek Historic... | reverse complement strand
GCCGCGGGCTCCGACGCGACCGGGGCGAGCATCAAGACGGCCGACGTGAAATGGGTCGAGGGGCATACGGTGCCCGCGGCCGTCGAGGCGCTCCGCACGAGCGGGTTCACGCCCGTCGAGCCCGGCAAGCTCACTGTCGCGGTGGCGCCCTTCCAGCCGCCGCTCGCGTTCATCCCCGAGGACTCGCAGGCCGCCGTCGGCCACGAGGTCAACTTCGCGAAGCTCGTCGCCCAGGGCCTCGGGCTCGAGTACAACCAGGTGATCACCTCCTGGGCCGACTGGCCGCTCGGCGCCCAGTCGGGCAAGTTCGACCTCGTGATCTCCAACGTCACCGTCACGGAGGAGCGCAAGGAACTCTACGACTTCGCCACCTACCGCGAGGACCTCCTCGGCTTCTACGTGAAGTCGGACTCGGCCATCGCCTCCATCCAGGGCGCGGAGGACATCTCCGGCCTGCGCATCATCGTCGGCTCCGGCACCAACCAGGAGCAGGTGCTCCTCGAGTGGAACAGCAAGCTGGAGGCCGAGGGCAAGCAGCCCGCCGAGCTGCAGTACTACGACGATGTCGCCGCCGCGGCCCTGGCCGTGCAGTCGGGACGTGCCGACGCCACGTTCGGCCCCAACGCCTCCGGCGCCTGGAGCGCCGCGAACACGGGGCAGACGAAGCTCGTCGGCACGGTGCCCGGCGGCTGGCCGCTCACGGCCGAGATCGGCGCCGTCACGGCCAAGGGCAACGGGCTCATCGGCCCCGTGAACCTCGTCATCCAGGACCTCATCGCGACCGGCACGTACGGCCAGCTCCTCGACGCGTGGGGCCTCGCCGCCGAGGGCATCCCGGCGTCGCAGATCAACCCGCCGGGCCTGCCCAAGAAGTAGGCCTGATCACGAGTGCGGGGTTTCGTTTGCAGTGCGGCTCGCACTGCGGGCGAAACCCCGCACTCGCAGAAGAAGACGGATGCCGAGGCCGCGAACCGGCATCAGCACGAGACACCCAGGAGGAACAGCACATGGCAGGCAGACTCAGCAGGAAGCAGCTCTCGATCGTCGTCGGCGCGGCCGTCGCCGCGGTCGCGCTCGTCGCGGGGGTCTCGCTCGCCGTCGTGAACGGCGCGCAGGCGTCGACGGCGGCCGGCGGACCGGGCGCGAGCACGGGAGCGATCGCATCCGGCGCGCAGGGATCGCAGCACGCGAGCGACGCGTCGAGCATCACGTGGATCGACGGCGGGCGGGTCGACGCGGCCGTCGCCGCGCTCCAGGCGAGCGGGTTCCATCCCGTCTCGCCCGGCAAGCTCACGGTCGCCGTGAGCCCGCTCTCACCGCCCCTCGCGTTCATCCCCGAGGGCTCGAACGACCCGGCCGGCTTCGACGTGAACCTCGCGAAGCTCGTCGCGCAGGCGCTCGGCCTCGAGTACGCGCCCGTCGCCGTGTCGTGGGCCGACTGGCCGCTCGGCGTGCAGTCGGGCAAGTACGACGCCGTCATCTCCAATGTCGCCATCACGCCCGAACGGCTGCAGACCTACGACTTCACGAGCTACCGCAGCGCGCTGCACGGCTTCTACGTCAAGGCCGACTCGGCCGTCGCGACCATCGCGAAGCCCGAGGACGCCGCCGGGCTGCGCGTCATCGTCGGCTCGGGCACCAACCAGGAGAACATCCTGCTGCGCTGGAACGAGATCCTCGCATCGCAGGGCCTCGCGCCCATCGAGCTGCAGTACTACGACGACCAGTCGGCCGCGCAGCTCGCGATCCAGTCGGGCCGCGCTGACGCGCTCTTCGGCCCCAACGAGTCGTACTCGTGGCAGGCCGCGCACGGCGCCGCCATCCGGAACGCGGGCGTCATCCCCGGTCGCTGGCCCGACTCGGTCGAGGTGGGCGTGACCACCGCGAAGGGCGGCGGGCTCGCCGAGCCCGTGCGCGTCGCGGTGCAGGCGCTCATCGACGACGGCACGTACGGCCGACTGCTCGACGTGTGGGCGCTCGGCGACAGCGGGATCGCGACGGCGCGCGTGAACCCGACGACGGCCGAGCACTAGGGGCTTCCTCCGGTCGGTCCCCCGAATGGGCGGTTTCGGTGCTTCGCACAGCGTGCGAAGCACCGAAACCGCCCATTCGCCGTTCGCCGCCGACGGGGCGGCTCGGCTCGGCTCGGCGATGACGGACTGTGACGGCGCGTGGCGGGGAAGGGCGCGGCGCGAGCGCCCGAGACGAACGGTCTCGGCAGACGACGCGGCCCCTCACCCTCGATGGGAACGAGCGGGAATCTGGATGCCGTGAGCGGCGCACCGCGCTCAACGCCCCGCACTCGCCCCGCCCGCCCGCGGCCTCGCGCCGCCGCCCTGACCACCACCCGTACCAGCACAGGAGGCCCCGTGCCCACGACCCCATTCGCCATCGCCGTCTCGCTCGACGGCGCCGGCGCGCACGCGGCCGCGTGGCGCACGAGCGCCGACCGGCCCGGCGCCCACACGACCGCATCCGCCTGGATCGAACGCGCCCGGACCGCCGAGCGCGGCCGCCTCGACGCCGTCGTCATCGAGGACGACATCGGCCTGCGCGCTGCCGACGAGGCGTCCGGTGGCCTCGAGGGGCGCCTCGACGCGGCCGTGCTCGCGAGCTTCCTCGCCCCGGCCACGCACCGCACCGCGCTCGTGCCCGCCGTGACGACGACCCACACCGAGCCCTTCCACCTCTCCACCTCGATCGCCACGCTCGACAACGCGAGCCTCGGCCGCGCCGGCGTGCTCGTGCAGGCCTCCGCCCGCGCCGAGGACGCCGCCCTGTACGGCCGCCGCGACGCCGACTCGCTCGAGCCCGACGTGCTCGTGCGCGAGACGGCCGACGCGGTCGAGGCCGTGCGCCGCCTGTGGGACTCCTGGCAGGACGACGCCGTCATCCGCGACGTCGCCACCGGCCGCTTCCTCGACCGCGAGCGCATCCACCCGGCCGCGTTCGAGGGGGAGCTGTTCAGCGTCGAGGGCGCCTCCATCACGCCCCGGCCGCCGCAGGGCCAGCCGCCCGTGCTCGTGCGCGCGGACCTCGAGCGCGACGACGAGCTGCGGCTCGCGGCGGCCTCGGCGGATGTCGTCGTCATCGCGCCCGGCGCCGATCCGCACGCGGTCGCAACCGCGGTCGCCGGTGCCGACCTCGTTTCGGCCGCCGACACGTCAGCTGCCGCCTCCGCGGACGTCGCCGAGGATGCGTTCGCCCGCGCCTTCGTCGCCGCGCTCGCCCGCCTCGCCGAGGCCTCGAGCGAGGTGCAGCGCACGGGCGACGCCCTGCGCGTGTGGATCGAGGTCGACGTGCTCGTCGAGGCGAGCGACGAGCTCGCCCGGGAGGCGCTGCGCGGGCTCGACCGTCTCGCCGGCGCGCCGCATCGGCCGCGCGGGCTCCTCCTCGTCGGCGGCCCGGAGACGGTCGCGGCGGCCGTCGCCCGACTCGCCGACGCGGGCGCCGACGGCGTGCTGCTGCGCCCCCTGCGACTGCCCGCCGACCTCGACGCGCTCGCCGACGAGGTCGCGCCCCGCATCCGCGCCGCCGTCGAGCCCCGCCGCCCGAACACCGACCTCGCGGCCCCGCCCCCGGCATCGCCCGCCGAGCGCCGCACCTTCCGCGCGGCGCTCGGGTTCGCATCCACCGCCCCCAACCGCAACACGCACGCGGCGCCGTTCACGGCCCGCCGATCCGCCATCGTCCGAGAGGAGTCCCGCGCATGAGCGCCAGCAGCACGAGCACGAATCCGAGCCGGAGCACGACCGCGAGCGGCGAGCGCGCCCGCCACGATCGCGACGAGTCCCGCCGGGCCCATTTCCAGGCCCACTTCCCGGGCGTCAACAGCACGACCGTGTGGAGCGACCCCGAGTCGGGCTCGCAGATCGACTTCGACTCCTTCGAGCGCTTCGCCCGGACAGCCGAGCGGGGCCTGTTCGACACGGTCTTCCTCGCCGAGGGGCTGCGGCTGCGCGAGCAGCACGGCCGCATCCACGAGCTCGACGTCGCCGGCCGACCCAACACGGTCGCGATCCTCGCCGCGCTCGCGGCTATCACGACGCGCATCGGCCTGGCCGGCACGCTGACGGCGACCTTCAACGAGCCCGGCGACCTCGCCCGGCAGCTCGCGACGCTCGACGTCCTCTCGAACGGTCGCGCCGCCTGGAACGTCGTCACCACGCCCGACGCGTTCACCGGCGCGAACTTCCGCCGCGGCGGCTACCTGCCGTTCGCCGAGCGCTACGAGCGGGCGCGCGAGTTCGTCGAGGTCGCCCGCGCGCACTGGAACTCGTGGGCGCCGGATGCCGTCGTCGGCGACGCGGTCGGCGGACGCTACCTCTCGGACGACCCCTTCCGCCCCGTCGCCCACGCCGGCAAGCACTTCGACGTGCGCGGCGTGCTGCCCGTGCCGCCCTCGCCGCAGGGGCATCCCGTGATCATCCAGGCGGGCGACCACGAGGAGGGCCGCGAGCTCGCCGCCGCCCAGGCCGAGATCGTGTTCACCGGGCACGCAGGCCTCGAGGCCGGGCGCGCCTTCTACCGCGACGTGAAGGGGCGCCTCGCGAGGTACGGCCGTGCGGAGGACGACCTCAAGATCCTGCCCGCGGCGACCTTCGCCATCGGCGACACTCCCGACGAGGCCCGCGAGCGCGCACACGCGATCGGCCGGCAGCAGATCTCGCCGCAGACCGCGATCGCCTTCCTCGAGCAGATCTGGGCGCGGGACCTCTCGGACTTCGACGTCGACGGCCCGCTCCCCGCCGAGGAGCCCGACTTGGATGCCGCGATCGTGACCGCCGGCCGCACCCAGGGCCGCTACGACCGGCGCGAGCGCGCCGAGCAACTGCGCGAGCTGGCCGCGCGCGAGGGGCTCTCGGCCCGCGACCTCGTCGTGCGGCTGCACGCGCAGCCGCGCTTCATCGGGACGCCGCGCGACATCGCGCTCGACATCCGGGACGCGGTGCAGACGCGCTCCGCCGACGGCTTCACGCTCGTCGGGCACCTCACTCCGGGCGGTCTCGACGAGTTCGTCGACCGGGTGGTGCCGGAGCTGCAGGAGCTCGGCGTCTACCGCACGGCCTACCCGGAGGGCGGGACGCTGCGGGACCTGCTCGGCGTGAAGTCGGCGGGCGTCTCGTACGGCGGGCGGCGCACTCGCACCGACTCGGCGGGGGAGCGGGAGCGCGACCGACTGCGGTTCGCGGCGGCGGTCGTCGCGGGGGCCGCGGACACCCGGGACGACGGGGCTCCTTCGATCGCCCGCGGGCGTGCTCGCGACACGGCGGCAGCGTGACGGGCGCGGATGCGGGCGACCGCCGCTCATCGGTCTCGGCCGACCGGCCCGGGCGGGCGCCGCGGAGCATCGTCATCGTCGGCGGCGGGCCGCGGGGCGCGGGCGTGCTCGAACGGCTCGCGGCGAACCTCGCGGCGGGCGGTGCCGGCGAGCGCGGCGCGGCGCCGGCGGGAGGCCGGGCCCGCCGCAGCGCCCCCGAGCCCCTCGTCATCCACGTCGTCGAACCCCACGACCTCGGCGCGGGGCGGGTGTGGCGCGACGAGCAGTCGTCGCTGCTCAAGCTCAACTCCCTCGCCCGCGACGTCACCATGTTCACCGACGCCTCCTCGACGATCGACGGACCCGTGCGGCCGGGCCCCGCGCTCGACGCGTGGGCGCGGGAGGCTCGCGAGGGCCGGGTCGACGCCCGCGTCGACCCGGTGACGGAGCCGGCGCTCGCGGCCGAGCTCGCCTCGCTCGGCCCGGGCGACTTCCCGACCCGCCGGCTGCAGCACCGCTACCTGTCCTGGTTCGCGCGGCGGACGATCGCGTCGCTGCCCGCGCACGTGCGCGTCGTGCACCACCGGGCGACGGCGATCGACGTCGCACCCGGCGGCGGTGCTTCGGGTGCGTTCGCCGCGCCGGGCGCGCGCCATCGCATCCGGCTCTCCACCGGCGAGGAGCTCGGCGCCGACGTCGCGATCCTGACCACGGGCCACACCTCCGTGCGCCCCGACCCCGACGCGCACGAGAACGAGGCGTTCGCGGCCCGGCACGGCCTCGTCTACGTCGCCCCCGACTTCACGGCCGACGCCGACCTCTCCCGCATCCCGGCGGGCGAGACCGTGCTCGTGCGCGGGCTCGGGCTCGCCGCGATCGACCTCGTCGTGCTGCTCGCCGAGGGGCGCGGAGGCGCGTTCGAGCGGGTGCCCGACGACTCGGCCGGACCGGGCCTGCGGTACCGCCCCTCCGGGCGCGAGCCGCTGCTCGTGCTGGGCTCGCGCCGCGGCGTGCCCTACCGGGCGAAGCCCGAGCGCCCGCTCGCCGGCGAGCCCTACGCGCCGCACGCCTTCTCGCCCGCCGTGGCGCGCGAGCTCGTCCGCACCCGCGCCGTGCTCGACTTCCGCGAGGACGTGTGGCCGCTCATCGCCCGCGAGCTGCTGCACGCGCACTACCGGGAGCTCTTCACCGGGCATCCGGAGCGGGTGCGCGGCGACTGGGCCGGCTTCGCCGCCCGGCTCGACCGCGTCCAGGTCGTCGCCGAGCCCTTCGCCCGCGCGGAGGGCGAGGGCGAAGGCGAGGGCACGGGCCCGGGGGAGCGGCCCGGTCGCGAGGCGGCGCCGGCCGACACCCGACCAGTCGACCCGCTGACCGACCTGCGTCGTCTCGTCGAGGCGTTCGTGCCCGACCCCGCCGACCGCCTCGTGCTGCACGAGTTCGACCGCCCGCTCGACGGGCGGCGCTTCGCCTCGCGCTCCGCGCTCGACGCCCGCGTCCGCGAGCACCTCCTCGACGACGCGGCGCGGCGCACGCAGCCGGAGGGCACGACCTCGACGGCGCTGTTCGTCGCGCTCCTGCACTCGTACCTCGCCCTCGCCGAGATCGTCGACGCGCCGAACTGGACGACGCGCTCGATCCTGCACGACCTGCCCGGGGCCTGGCACGGCTTCTTCAGCTCGGTCGCCTCGGGCCCGCCCGCGCCGCGGCTGCGCGAGCTCGTGGCGCTCATGGATGCCGGCGTCGTGTCGTTCCTCGGTGCGGGCGTCCGCATCGAGCGCGACGAGGGTTCGGGCCGGTTCCGCGCGACCAGCGAGAGCCTGCGGGGCGAGCCGGCACCGGCGGGTGCGGAACCGGGAGCGGAATCGGACGCGGCGGCCAGCCTGGCGGCCGCCCGCGCAGCCGAGCCGGCTCGCTCGCCCGCCGAGCAGCCGAGCGAGACCGTCGTCGTCGCCCGCGCGCTCGTCGACGCCTGGCTCCCCGCGCAGACCGCGGCGGGCTCGACGAACCCGCTCGTGCGCTCGCTGCTCGCCTCGGGCGACGGGCGCATCGCCGTCGCCGGTCGGGAGGGCGCGTCGACGGGGCTGCTCGAGGTGTCGCGCGACGAGCACCGCGTGATCGACGCGCGCGGCCGCGCGCACGACGCGCTCTTCGCCCTCGGCCCCGTGACGACCGCGCCGAACTCGGGCGCGTTCGCCCGGCCGGGCACGAACGGGGTCTCCTTCCGGCAGCACGACCGGGTCGCCCGGGCGGTGCTGCGCGCGCTCGGCGTCCCTTCCGTCGACCACCCGTCCGTTCGGTGGGGACCGATCGGGTCGGCCGTGGGGCGCGTGCTCCGAGATCGGCGGATCCGTGCGGAACGGGAACGCCCTGCCGCGGCCGTGCGCTGATCCGTCCCCACCGAACGGACGGATGCCTGCGAAGGGCGAGCCTCGAGCCGAGGCGTTCTTCTCGCTTGATTGGTTCACCCCGGACGCTGGAGCGCGCCGCTCCCGATCTTCTCGGCATCGGCACTGGCATATAGCCATGTATCTAGCCATAATGGCGTCATGTCCACGTACAGTGTGCACGAGGCGCGCAACAGCCTGTCGCGGCTGATCGCCGAGGCGCGCTCCGGCGTGCAGGTGCAGATCGCGAATCGGGGCGTCCCCACGATTCGGCTCGTGCCGATCGAGGCGGAGCCGGATGATCGTTCGGGCGCCGCTCTGGCCGCCTATCTCGCGGTGAATCCATTGCCGTCTCGGCTGGCCCGTTCTCCTGACGAGCTGGACGCGCAGATCGAAGCGGCCCGGGACGCCTGGGAATGATCTACCTCGACAGCTGCATCCTGATCTACGCCCTCGAGGATGCGACGGCGCGGGGCGATGCCGTCCGTGCGGCGCTCGCCGCGACCGACGACCTCGTCGCGGCATCCCCGCTCGTCCTGCACGAATGCCTCGTCGGTCCGCTGAAGGCGCGCAACCTCGAGCTGCGTCAGCGGTATCTGGACGTCTACGAGCGTCTGCATCATCTCGAACTCGACGGGGGAGCGTTCGTGCAAGCCGCCGAACTGCGCGCCGCATTCCCGATGCGCACCCCGGATGCGCTGCACCTCGCGGCAGCGCAGCGCGCAGGCTGCACGGCGCTGTGGACGAACGATCGCCGCTTCGCCGCCTCGTCGCAGGGACTCGCGATCAACCTGCTGGACGCGCTGGGGTAGGCCGTTCGACGGAATTCGCGTCCGGGCATCGAGGTGCGCTTCCTGCGGCCTGGTCGTCCGGTGCTGCCTGGTCGTCCATCGTCCATCGGCGGACGTGTCTTCCCGCGGTCCGGAGGACGGCTGCGATTCGGAGGCGAGAACGTCTTTTCATCGTGTTCCGTCCCATGGCGTCGCACTGCGACGCGCAGCGCGCCCGACGGTCGGCGCGCGCCACACTTGACCGACCGCCGGACCGTCCGCACCGGCCCAACGCCGTCCACGAGAGGATCGCATCCACATGACCGACTCCGGAGCGCCCATCACCAGGCTCGGCTTCCTGACGCTCGTGCCGTTCGACCCCGCCGACCCGGCGCCCGGGCTCGAGTCCGGCATCCGCACGATCGAGCGCGGCGAGTCGCTCGGCTACGACATCGCCTGGACCCGCACCCGGCACCTGCAGTTCGGCCTGCCCTCGCCTGCCGTCTTCCTCGCCGCGGCCGCGCAGCGCACCTCGCGGATCGGCCTCGGCACGGCCGTCATCCCCACCGGCTTCGAGAACCCGTTCCGGCTCGCCGAGGACCTCGCCGTCGCCGACCTGCTCTCCGGCGGCCGACTCGAGCCCGGGGTGAGCGTCGGCGCGCCGCACCACTACGACGAGATCGGCGAGGCGCTCCACGGGTCCTCGCGGGACGCGCAGGACTTCGGCTACGAGCGGGTCGACGCGCTCCTCGCGTTCCTGCGGGGCGAGGAGTTCGCCGACATCGCCGGAACCGAGGGCATCGAGCAGTACTCCAACCGCATCGAGCCGCACAGCCCGGGTCTCGTGCAGCGGGTGCGGTACGGGGTCGGCAGCCTGCGCTCGGCCGAGTGGGCGGGGTCTCGGGGCCTCGGCATCCTGCTCAGCAACATCTCCACGGGCGAGGGGACCGACGACTTCGCCGCCTCGCAGGTCGGCCAGATCGAGCGCTATCGCGCGAGCCTCGCGCCGGGCGCCGCGCCGCGTATCGCGCAGGGCCGGGTCGTGCTGCCGACCGATCACGCGACGCCCGAGCAGCGCGCGAAGTACGAGGCCTACGCCGAGGCGCGCACGCCGCGCACGCTCGCGCCCATCGGCCGGCGCCGCACGCTCATCGCCCGCGACCTGGTGGGGCCGAGCGAGCTCATCGCCGAACGGCTCGCCGAGGACGCCTCCTTCCGCGAGGTCGACGAGTTCTTCCTGGAGCTGCCGTTCGTGTTCGACGAGCCCGACTTCGCGCAGCTCCTCGAGGATGCCGCGGGCGAGCTCGCGCCCCGGCTCGGCTGGTCGCCCGCGACGTCCTAGCGGCGTCTCCGCCCCCGGCATCCCGTCGGAACCCCTGGGCGAGCATGAGGGAGGCGGCCCGCCCGCGGCCGTTCCCCGTCGACGGGGAACGGCCGCGGGAACGCGGGGGCGAGAAGCACGCCGGTGCGCCGAGAACGCCTATTCCTCGCGGGCGAGAGATGCGCCGGAAAGAACCGCGAATCCGCGCGACGGCGAATTCGAGCTTCTCCGAGATCGCTTGCCCGCTCGTGGAATCCGGTCCCGCCCCGAAAATCATGAATATGCCGACGAAACCGCGAGCATGTCGGCGAAACCCCTGCATTCCCTCGGAAAACGGGGATCAGTCGCGGTTTCCGCGGGCACCCGGGAACGTCGGCGAGATGATCGACGGGTGATTGTCGGGTGAAAGTCGCCGATCCGACCGACGCGAATCCCACCGCCTCCCTACTGTGCTGAGAAACCAGCGATCGTCATGAACGCCGGCTCATCGTGCGCGGCCGCCGTCGCCGGGCGAAAGGGGGAGGGATGCATCAGCTGTTCTCGGTCGAACGGCAGGACATCGCCCTGACCCATTTCCGTCAGGTCGTTCCACTGCTGGGCGCCGTGACGTCGACCGGGGTGCTCGGTCTCGCCGCGCGGGTGCCGTGGGCGCAGATCGTGAGCGGCACGGGGACGGTGCTGCTCTCCCTCGTCCTGCTGATCGTGTGCGTCCAGCACGGCATGCGGGTCTCCCGGCTCTCCTCGTCGCCCACCGCCGACGAGACGTCGCCCGGCGAGGACGCCCGCGCGTTCGTCCTGCTGTTCTCGGCGGGCGCCGTGCTCGCCTTCGAGCTCGCGGCGCTCATCGCCGCGCAGCCCGGGGGAGGCGCCGGCAGCGGCCCCTTCCGGCTCTTCGGCATCGTGTTCGTCACCGGCATGCTCGTGCTCGTCGCGCTCCTCGTGGTCGTCCGGCTCGGAGGCGCCGGGGCGCGGCCGCTCGTCGACCCGCTGACGACGCTGCTCGTCGGAAGCGCCGAGGCGCTTCCCGCGGTGCTCGGCGTCTTCGGACTGGTCCGCATCGCCGACATCGCCTCCTGGGGCGCGGTCGGTTCGGAGCCGGCGGGCCCGATGCCGTCCGGCGCGGTCGTCGGGCTCGCCCTCGCGGTCATGCTCGCGGGCGCCATCCTGCGGCTGTCGGCGCGCGTGCTGATCCGGATCGCGCGGATGGCCGAGCTCGACGACGAGAGCCGCATCGTGGCCGTCATCGGCAGCCCGGCCGGGATCGAGGCGCCGGTTCGCCCGAGTCGGGCGCTCCGCGCATGATCGAGCCGCGCGCCGCTCGGGCATCCGCCGATCCGAGCCGGGCCGCGCTGCCCGTCACCTGCAGCGAATGGGGCCGCGACCTGTCGTTCGCGCGCGAGCACGACGAGATGCGGCGCGAAGCGGGAGACGTCTACTTCGAACGGCGTCGCGAGCGGCGCAGGCTCCGGCGTCGGCGGCGCGCGGCCGAGAGCGCCGTCGGGCCGGCGGCCGGCGACGGCGCCGAGGCAGCCGCGCGCGACGCCGCACCCGATGAGGGCTGAGGGCGCCGCCCCGTCGCCGCGCGCATCCGCAGGACTCGCGCTCTCCTGGTGCCGCGATCGGCTGCGGGCGGCGGTGGGCGGTCCCGTCGAGGATGCCGTCCGGTTCGCGACGACCGCGCACTGCTCCGTCGACGACGCGACCAAGTCGCTCGTGCTGGTCAACCGGTCGGCGACCGCCGTGCGCACTCCGCAGCTGCTCGTGTTCTCCGAGCCCTTCCGCCACCCCCACGTGCCCGACCCGCTCCTCGTGGACGGCAGGCGGGGCTCCATGGTCATGATCGACCGCGCCCTGCGGATCCGGGTGACGCTGGGGGAGCGCGGCGTCGAGCCCGGCGGTCGGATCGAGCTGCCCATCCGGGTGCGCCCCATCGAGACCGCCGCGCCGGTCGCACTCGACCCGCGCGGCTTTCCCGACTCCCGCCCATCCGGTGCGCTGCACGCCGCCCTCGCCCTCGCGGTGCGCACGGTCGGCGTCGACGGCCGGTCGCACCCGGTCCGCTTCGCGGGTTCGAGCGCGCTCACGACGTACTGCGCGGCACCCGGCGGCTGCGCGGGCGTCGTCGCGGACTCCCGCGCAGGAGCGGGATGGACGCCCGACGCGATCGCGCCGCGGCACGCCCGCACGACCCGGCGCCGCTCCCCGTCTCGCTGCTCGGTCTGACCGTGCCCCTCGCCCAACTCTGGCGATGGCGGGCCACCGAGCCCGTATGCGGCGCAGCATCCGCGCATCGCCAGAGTTCGGCGCCGCCTGGTCGCCGGCGGTGATCGGCGGTCACCCGCGACCACGAGCGCGCATCGGCGGCTTGCGCCGCGCGGGCCGATTGGCGTAGGAGAGGTGCATGACCAGCCGCTTCGCACTGATGATCGAACCCGTCGCCGCCGACGAGGAGCGCGCCGACTTCTCCGGCACGTTCACCGCGGTGGATGCCGCGGCCCCCGCGCTCAGCGTCGGAGAGCTGAGCACGCAGCGCGGCGACGGCGTGTTCGAGTCGATCGGCGTGGTGGGCCGGCACGCGCAGGAGGTCGTGCCGCATCTGGAGCGGCTCGCGCACTCCGCCCGGCTGTGCGACCTGCCGATCCCGAACCGTGATCAGTGGCAGCAGGCGGTCGAGCGCGCGGCGGCGCGGTGCGGAGAAGGGGAGTGGGTGATCAAGCTCATCCTCAGCCGCGGCGTCGAGCACGGCCCGACGCCGACCGCCTGGGCCACCGCCGCGCCGGCCGCGGACT
>Ga0153917_1001108_pt1 | contig 12531 bp, 8 predicted proteins | sample TSFL001MetaG_FD_104695 | JGI IMG/M metagenome (GOLD analysis project Ga0153917, IMG submission 104695) | Attine ant fungus gardens microbial communities from Florida, USA - TSFL001 MetaG | ecosystem: Host-associated > Fungi > Mycelium > Unclassified | place: USA: Florida, Paynes Creek Historic... | reverse complement strand
TTGCCCATTGCCGCCCCGTGCGCCAGGCCCTGGCCGACCAATCCGGCAAAGGCGGGATAGTGACCGGAACCGCCACCGACAATCACCGCCACGGTATCCGGCTGGCTGCGCGTGCTGCGCACCACGCCACCGCTCACCTGGCGTACTTTATCGGCATTGGCGGCCACAAAGCCTTCGATCAGTTCCGCGGCAAACGCGGATGGCTGGTTAAACAGGTACGTCATGTTATTGCTCCTGTACAAATGAAGCTGGCAGAGGCTGCGCGCGACGGCGATTGAGGAACAGCATCAATACAGCGGAGAGCAGCATAAAACCGCCGACCACGAACATCGGTAACACATAACTGTGAGTGGCATCATGCAGTGCGCCGGTGATGTAACCGGCGGAAAAACCCGCCACGTTGCCCAGGGTGTTAATCAGCGCAATCGCCGCCGCTGCCGATGCGCCGGTCAGGAACTGCGTTGGCAGCGTCCAGAAATTGGGCAATGCGGCGAAGATGGCGCTGGCCGTTACGGCGATCACCAGGATGGTGGTAAACGGTGAATCCATGTAGAGCGCCAGCGGTACGCTGAGGCCGCCCGCGACCGCAGGAATCGCGATGTGCCAGGTTTTACAGCCGCGCCGCGCGGCATCCCGCGACCAGAAAAACATCACGACGGCGGCGATCAGGTACGGCACGCCGGTGATCAGCCCTTTCTGCATCACGTTGAAGGTGGTGCCAAACTGCTGCTGGAAGCCGGCGATAATGGTCGGCAGGAAGAACGCCAGCGCGTACAGGCCGTAAATAAAGCCGAAGTAGATCAGGCACAGCATCCACACGCGGCTGTTGCCCATCACCGAACGCACGCTGTGCGGGTGCTGTCCCTGCTTGTGCTGATGTTCCGCTTCCAGTTCGGCTATCAACCAGTTTTTCTCGTCGTCATTCAGCCACTTCGCCTGACGCGGCGAGTCCACCAGCCAGAACAGCGCCACAACACCGATGAGGATTGCTGGCAGCGACACGCCCATAAACATTACGCGCCAGCCCTCCAGGCCAAACAGGCCGTGCTGCTCAATCAGCGAGGCAGCCAGCGGTGCGCCAAATACCACCGTCAGCGGTTGTGCCAGGTAGAACAGCGAGAGAATTTTGCTGCGGTGGCGCGCCGGCACCCACAGGCTGAGATAAAGGATGGCGCCCGGGAAGAAACCGGCCTCGGCAATCCCCAGCAGCAGGCGCAGCGTGTACAGCCCTTCGACACTGCTGACCCAGGTAAACAGCAGCGAGACGATGCCCCAGCTGATCATGATGCGCGCCAGCCAGCGCCGCGCGCCGAACTTATGCAGCGCCAGGTTGCTGGGCACTTCCAGCAGGATGTAACCAATAAAGAAGATGCCGGAGGCGAGACCAAACTGCAGCGCACTGAGGCCGAGGTCCTGCGTCATGCCGTTTGGGCCGGCAAAGGAAATGGCGGTGCGATCGAGGAAGTTGATAAAGAACATCAGCGCCACAAACGGTACCAGGCGCCAGGAGATTTTGCGGATTGCGGTCTGCTCAACCGCGCTGACAGCAGAGTGATTCATAACGCACCTCCGAAACGTGCGCAGTGAGACGGTGTTGGCCAGGCGCAAAACCGGCGCTGGCGACAGACAAAATGCGAGGTAAGAAGCAAATGACACATGTTCGAGTCCTCAATGGGTCTTCTTGTACATGGATAGGGTCATGCGAACAAATGAACACTACACGGATATTTGCTCATTCCTCAAGCGCAGTTGGCGAAAGTGTGACAGTGCGCATGAGATTTGATTTCAGCGACATTTTCAGGATTTTTCGCAGCAGAGCGGCGCTGCGCGATCGTTACATCAGGGGGCGCGCGAGATTTTGAGTGGCCGATCGCTAAATCATATGAACATGTATTGAACATATGTTTGATTTTGTGGCAGGCTGTCAGTGAACATCTAATCACCTGACGAACATATGTGCAGGTGTCAGACCCTGTATCACTGGAGAGACGTGATGAAAACTATCGCTATTGGTGCCGATGATGCGGCTATCGATCTGAAAAACATCATTAAAAAGCTGCTGGAAGAGCAGGATTATCAGGTAACTGATTACAGTAACGACGCGCAAAATGAGCGCCCGATGTATCCGGACGTGGCGTTTGCGCTGGCGACGGCGGTGCAGCAAAAGCAGTTTGAGCGCGGCATTTTGCTGTGTGGCACCGGCATTGGCGTCGCGATTGTTGCCAATAAAGTGGAAGGCGTGCGCGCCGCGCAGTGTCATGACACCTTCTCCGCCGAGCGCGCGCGCAAAAGTAATAATGCCCAGATCATGACCATGGGCTCACGCGTAATTGGGCCGGAGCTGGCGAAAAACATCGTTAACGCCTGGCTGGCATCCGAGTTTGAAGGGGGCGGTTCGACCGCCAAAGTGGAGAAGATCGGTTACTACGAACAGGTGTCACACGCGAAATAATGGGTTATCGGGCGCTGAGTTGCAAAGCCGGCAGCGCCTGAGTGCGTGACATCGCCAGCGGCACGCTGACACGACTGGCTACTTTGGTGCATGCCAGCCGTGTCATAGCCGGTGTTTTAACTGCCGCTTAGCGTACCGCTCAGCACCGCAGGCGCATCCTGCTGCACCAGAAAGGCGACCAGCAGGGCGTCGCGTTCACCGTGGATAGCCGACAAGGCAGCGCTATCGCTCACCGCATCGCCTTTTTGCAACCGCACATCCCCGGTGCGTGCAATGCCTTCCAGCACCGTGACCCAGCTGGCATAACCCGGCAAATGCGGCACCTCGATTTGTGCGCCACGATCCAGCCTGACGTCATAGATGTAAACGGCCTGACGCAGCGTCAAAGGTGCCGCGCTTTGCTGCGGACCGGCCAGCAGCGTCCACTGGTTAAGTGCCGCCCCTTCTGCCCGGTACACACTCTGCACCTGCCCTTCACCGCCAACGGATGCCGGGCGGATGTACGCCTGCAGCATTTCGCTTTCAATCAGCGGTGCTGACTCTTCATGACGTACCCCACTGCCCGCGTTCACCAGCAGTGCGCGTTTGCCGTTGAGGGCGAGAGTCTCTCCCTCCTCGCGCCGGTACTGCACCGAGCCGCGCCAGACATAGCTGAAAATTTCATCATCCTGATGACGGCGCATCGGTACCACCGCGCCGGGCTTCAGCGTCATCTGGTCGACAATCGCCAGCGCGCCCAGTTGTTCTCCCGGCCGCTGCCGGCGAATGGTAAAGGGACCGTATTCAAACAGCTGGTCACGCTGCGCTTTAATCACGTTCATCAGTGGCTTCCTCAAAAATCAGGTTCTGATGACCATCATAAAGGCTGCAAAATTGCGTAACAGTAGGGCTTTTTGTTGGCTTAAATCAGTGGTTTTGAATGACCTTCGTCCGCGCCTTTAGCCTGCTGCAGTACGAAGCTGAGCGCCAGGTGCGGGCTGGTAAGTGGCCGCTGTAGCGCAGGAAAACGCGACGCGGCGCCGGCCATTGACACCTGCGCTAACGCCACCTGAACCGCGCCCTGCTGCTGTCCCTGAGCGACGGCATCGGCTATCAGCGTGTAATAGTCGTCCAGCCGGCCAGCTTTGAATGCGGCCCAGGCATCCGGGATAAGCCTGACTTGCGGACGCTGGTCGGGTGCCAGACTCTCCGGGCAAAACAGCTGGCGTGTGCTGTGCAGCGTAGACTCTGCGGCACACAGCACCAGCGCGGGTGCGCCACGGCGATGCACTTCGTCCGCCAGCATACGGTCAGTGCGATAAACCGCACAGCGCTGTTGTGGATCGCGAAAGCTGTCTGCGGCGGCACCTAAGGTAGAGCAGGTAATCAGTATCGCGTCGAACCACGGCGTCAGGCTGAGTAACAGCTGCTCCAGACGCTGCTGCTGGACCGGCGTCATGCCACCGCTGAGCTCTGCTTCTGCCAGCAGATGTGGCATCACCAGATGGCTGATTTGCTGAGGCGGAATGCCGAGCGACTGCGCGGCGTCATCAAAAATAGCAATATTACTGGCGGCGGTATGCAGGCAGGCAATGGTCACAACGATTCCTTATCGCTTCAGGTTCAGTACGTTGCACTATAGCCATAATCGGTGACGGAATGCAGCTTTACCGCTGGCTGGCAGGCTTCGCCGGATGCGGTGCGAGGCATTTTTCAACGCCTCGCACCGTGCAACCTTCCTTCAGCCGGTCAGCGCGAAGTGCGATCTCAGAACCACACTTCTGCCTGTACGCCAAAGTTCCAGCTACCGCCAGCGGTAAAGCCCGCGCTGCCGAAATCATCGTTCAGCGCATAGTTGTCCAGCGCTTTAGACCAGTTCATCCAGGTCGCGAACAGGCGAATCTCCGGTCGCACCAGCATGTCGTTGATGTTGCCGACTTTAAATGTTGGCGCAAAGGTCAGCTTATATACGTCGCCCTTCACCGCGTTGTACGTCGCGATGCTGCCGCCATCCTGATAGCTGCGGCCATTGGGTTTGAGGTCCATATACAGCCACGACGCTTCATATTGCAGCGCAAAGTTTTCCGTAATCGCCTGGGATGCGCGCAGGTTGATGGTTGCCCAGTCATAGCGATCGCCTTTACGGTAGCGATCCTCGCTGTGCTGCGCCAGTAGCGACGGGGCCACTGACCAGCGATCGCTCAGTGGCATCACGCCAAAAGTGGCCAGTCGCAGCGCGCTGGCGTTGCGCGTTAAGTCGCCGTCGCCACCGATCTGCCGGGTTTCTGCGCCCAGCCCTTTCCCCCACTGAATGGCGTGAGTGCTGCTGCCCGGTGCCAGCCCGTAGAAGCGGTTTTTATCGTGCCAGGCCAGCATGGTAAACACGCCGTGCTTTGCCGTATCGTCACTGCGCAGCGCATAGCTGCCGGTGGTCGATGCGCGCCCTTTCAGCTCGTCGTTGCCGTTTGCGCTCATGCCGGTCAGCATCCACTGCCAGTTACCGTAAAACTGGTTCGAGGTCAGCAGCAGGTTTTGCACGTTGTTATCGTCGTAGCGGCTGCTGCCCAGGTCGCCAAAACTGCGGCCATAAATGGAGAAATCGCTGCGCCATTGCTCGTTCCATTGCAGGTTGCTGATGCCGCCGCCGGTGCCGCCAAGAAAGACGATATCGGTATCGGTGAAGTGCAGATCAAAATTGTCGCCGTCAAAGCGTTTGCCCGCCCACAGCGAGGCATGTTGCGCGGCGCCCCCAAAGCTGGGCAGATCCCCCATTTCGACATATACCTGGCGGATATTCAGATTATTGTCGTTATTCTGCACCCACGGGTCCGGACTGGATGAGCCATCTGCCAGCAGCGCTTTGAAATTGGCCCACGAACCATTACTGAACCGGGTTTGGTTATGAAAGCCCAGCTCGATGTAGTGATCTTTTTCATTACCTAACCGGCCAATATGCGCATCGCCGCCGATCGAACTGGCAGGCGAAATAGCAGGTCCGGCACGTCCACCGCGCCCTTTATCATTAACCAGCAGGCCGGAACGGGCGTAGCCGGAAAAGCGGAACGTGTTGGTTGTTCCGGCGCTCGCCTCCTTTTGCTGCTGCTCATCGCGCGCGATTTTCTCTTCCAGCTGGGCCAGACGCTGCTCCAGCGTTAATGACTGTGCCGCTGCACTGCCACCCACCATCATCCCCGCGATAGCCAGCGCCAGGCGCGCGGTTTTAGCCTTATGCATCACCATATTTATCTCTCTTATTATGTCCATTCATTAATTACAACGGGATTGCCTTTGACGCAGCGAGAGCATAAATAAGCAGATTGTGGTTCTTTTTGATCAATATCATTAAATTAAAAAGTGATATTTTACATGAAGTTATAAAATGATTGATTAATTCGAGGTCTGTTTTTACTTAAATGGAAAAATCCTTTGCGACCTGTCTTAAAAGACAGGTGAATTAATTTTTCTTTTCCGATCCCATTCGCAGAATGGCGCTTTTTCCGGCACGGAAAATCTGCTTAGCCAGCAGCAGAAATAAAAAGCAAATTTGCGAGCTGTGCCGCATCGCTTAATGCGGCAACCAGATGAGACGGCGCAATTATTCGGGCAAGCCTGCGCCTCGCTGCTACGCTTAGTGGTTGGATTATCCTTACAAAAGCTGGAGATATTATGAGCAATGACGATCGCAAGCCGACCACCACGGATGCTGGCATTCCGGTAGCCAGCGACGAACATTCTTTGTCCGTCGGTCCAGACGGCCCGCTGATGCTGCACGATCACTACCTGATTGAGCAGATGGCTAACTTCAACCGCGAACGTATTCCAGAGCGTCAGCCGCACGCCAAAGGCAGCGGTGCATTTGGCTATTTTCAGGTGACAGAAGATGTCAGCCGTTACACCAAAGCAGCGGTATTTCAGCCCGGCACCAAAACCGATGTGGTGATGCGCTTCTCCACCGTGGCCGGCGAGCGTGGCAGCCCGGACACCTGGCGCGATCCGCGCGGCTTCGCGATCAAGTTTTACACCAGCGAAGGCAACTACGACATGGTGGGCAATAACACGCCGGTGTTCTTTATCCGTGACCCGATGAAGTTCCAGCACTTTATCCGCTCGCAGAAGCGCCGTGCCGACAACAATCTGCGTGATAACGATATGCAGTGGGATTTCTGGACGCTGTCGCCAGAGTCGGCGCACCAGGTGACCTGGCTGATGGGCGACCGCGGCATTCCGAAAAGCTGGCGCCACATGAACGGTTACTCCAGTCACACCTATATGTGGGTTAACGCCGCCGGGGAAAAATTCTGGGTTAAATACCACTTCAAAACCGATCAGGGTGTGGAGTTCCTGACGCAGGATAACGCCGATCTGCTGGCCGGCCAGGACGGCGATTACCATACGCGCGATCTGTTTACCGCCATCAAAAATGGTGATTTCCCCAGCTGGACGCTGTACATGCAGATCATGCCGTTTGCCGAGGCGGAAACCTACCGCTTCAACCCGTTTGATCTGACTAAAGTCTGGCCACACAGCGATTATCCACTGATTAAAGTCGGCAAACTGATGCTGAACCGCAACCCGACCGACAACCACGCGCAGATTGAACAGGCGGCGTTTGAACCAAACAACCTGGTACCCGGCATCGGGCTGAGCCCGGATAAGATGCTGATTGGCCGGGTGTTTGCCTATGCTGACGCCCACCGCGCTCGTCTGGGCGTTAACTACAAGCAGATTCCGGTCAACGCCCCGCAGGCACCGGTGCACAGCTACAGCAAGGATGGCGCGATGCGCATCAATCCGGTCAGCGATCCGGTCTACGCGCCGAACTCGAAAGGCGGTCCGGCGGCGGACGGCGAGCGCTACCCGACGGATTCCACCTGGGAAGCGCACGGCAACATGGTGCGCGCGCCCTACACGCTGCGTCAGGATGATGATGACTTTGGCCAGGCCAATACGCTGGTCAATAAAGTACTGGATGAGGCGGCACGTGATCGCCTGGTAAATAACGTCAGCGGTCATCTGCTCAACGGCGTGGAGGAGCCGGTGCTGTCGCGCGCGTTTGAGTACTGGCGCAACATCGACCAGACGATTGGCGATCGCATTGCCCAGCGGGTACAAACCGAGCGCGCCAAGCGTTAATCAGCTGATTTATAAATATAAAAAGGCGCCCGCGGGCGCCTTTATTGCATCGACAGGATTATTTCAGACGGAACGCCACCACGCTGTCGCCGGCTTTGGTGCCGAGCGAACCGTGACCGCCTGCGGCAATCACCACGTACTGCTTACCGTCGCTGCCCATGTAAGTGGATGGCGTCGCCTGCGCGCCGGCGCTAAGCTCCTGCTGCCACAGCAGTTCGCCGGTGCTGCTGTCATAGGCGCGAATGAAGTTATCTGCGGTCGCACCGTGGAACACCAGATCGCCGGCCGTCAGCAGTGGCCCGCCGTGCGCCACCATGCCCATCGGGAAGCCAATCGGGAAGCGGCCCGGCAGGAAGCTGGTTTTCAGGTTTTTCGTGGTGCCAACGCGACGCAGCCATTCGGTTTTGCCGGTTTTCAAATCTACGCCGACCATGCGGCCCCACGGCGGTGCAATGCACGGAATGCCGAGACCGGAGGCCAGCTGCTGGATGTGGATGGCGTAATCACCGTGGAAGTTTTCGTTCCAGTAAGGCTGGCCATCTTTGGTGAACAGGCGCTCCGTCGCCGTGGCGGGCGTACGCTTGATCAGGTTGTATTTGTAGGCGAGGCGCACCGGTGCGGCAATCAGCATCTGACGCTGCGGATCAACCGCCACCGATCCCCAGTTAAACACCCCGATATTGCCCGGGAACACCAGCGAGCCGCCTTCTGTGGCTGGCGTCCACGGATTGCCATCATAGCGCAGGCTGCGGAAATCCATACGGCAGGCCATTTGATCAAACGGCGTGATGCCCCACATTGACTTCTCAGTCAGCGGCTGCGGAATAAAGTTCAGGCTGGATACCGGCTGGGTGGCGGCGAATTTCTCGCCCGGCACGCCGCCTTCCGTCGAAACCTTCACGTCGTTAACCGGATAAACCGGCTGGCCGGTCAGGCGATTGAGCACAAACAGGTTGCCTGTTTTGGTCGGCAGGATCACCACCGGCTGTTTCTGGCCCTGATAATCGATATCGACCAGCGACGGCTGTGACGGGTTATCGCGGTCCCACAGATCGTGATGGGAGCTCTGATAGCGCCATTTGAACGCACCGGTCTGCAGATCGAGCGCCACTAACGCATCACGGAATTTCTCTGTATTGCTATTGGCATCGCGCTCGATGCCCAGTTCATCCGGCGAGGCGTTGCCAAACGGCACATACACCAGGCCGTTTTTCAAGTCAGCGCTCAGCGTACCCCAGGCCACCGGCGTATCCTGCGGATAGGTCTGGCCAGCAGCTATCGGCGCGGTATTTTGCGGATTAGCCGGATCAAAGTTCCACACCAGACGACCACTTTGCACATCATAGGCGCGAATTACGCCAGAGGGGTTACCGCTGTTGAAGCCGTTATCCATAACCGAGCCGCCGACAATCACCAGATTGCCCGCGACCAGCGGCGCGGCGGTCTGCATCAACGCGTGTGGACGAACCTCACCCATATTGGCATGCAGATCCACCACTCCGTTGTTGCCAAAATCGGCGCACGGTTTGCCGCTGTCGGCATCCAGCGCAATCAGCCGGGCGTCAGTGGTGGCGTTAAAGATGCGCTTGCGGCACATCGCCGGCGTCGCCGCCGTGTCCTGTACGGCAGCCGGTGCGCCCGCGTAATAGCTGACGCCACGGCAGGTCTGATGCTGCTGCAGATAAGAACGATCTTTCGCCGGCGTGTATTTCCACTTCACCGCACCACTCTGCGGATCGAGCGCGTGGACCTCATTGTGCGGCGTACAGAAATAGAGCATGCCGTTGGCTTTCAGCGGCGTGGCTTCGAAGGTGTATTCGGTGGCATCGTTATCCTGACGCAGATCGCCGGTGTGATAGGTCCAGGCCACTTCGAGATTGCGCACGTTCTCTTTGGTGATCTGATTCAGGGCGGAGAAACGCAGGCCGTCGGCGGTGCCGCCGTAGGCGGTCCAGTCAGCGCTCGCGCCCTGCTCGCTGTTTTGTTCACGCGCATTGGTGATGGTGCCGGCCTGCGGCAGCGGATCGTAAAAGCACAATCCAATTACCAGCACAATCATGATGGCCACCGTGCTGCCGAGCAGGCCGTGGAAGCGACGCTGTCCCTGATACAGCGGTTTGACCACCCACGGCATCGCCAGCCACAGGCCGATCACGCCAAACAGATCGCCGCGCGGGATCCACTGCCACTTGTCGAAGCCGACTTCCCAGATCATCCATGCCAGCGTGATCCACATCAGCACCGCATACAGGCTTAACGCGCTGCGCTGATTGCGGAACAGTAAAATGGCGGTGATCAGTAATCCCACCGCCATCAATGCGTAAAATGCGCTGCCGCCCATCATCAGCAGCTTGCCGCCCATATAGAGCAGCGCAACACCCAGAATCGCCAGCACGAGACTGGTCAGTTTGTTTATCATGCGAATCCCTCAACGCTCATCATTATTAACCACCCCAAACTAAAGACACATAAACTCAACAAAATCTTAACTTACGTAACCGTTAGTTAAAAATCTGCCTGGCGGCGTGTCGTTAGTGCCGCTTATCAATGTAGCTCTGCTCCTTCCTGCTGCGCCCCGCTTCGCTCGTAGTGTGAGTGAAATCACGTTTCAATTTTGTTGGAGGAAATTAATCAATCATCAGGAAAATCCGCATTTTTTGATAACGCAGCGTGCGATATGACGAAGGGCGCGACAGGCGTGCTGCCGGGCAGCCTGCAATTTGTCGGCGCATGTATTTCTGGTGAAATTATTTAATTGATTAGTGGCGTACAAATGCGATTTGTCCTGGTCATGTCAGAACCTGATGCTAAAAAAGCAGGCAACGCTGCGCTTTTCCCTAAAAATAGCGTCTTTCCGGCGCGGTGACATTGATAAATGAAATAGCGTATTTATTATTTTGAGAGTTTCCTTAGCCTGTCTGCCAAATTAATCGGTGATATATATTATCTGACTGCTCTGCGGCAAAGCCGCTTATAAAAAGAAGGTTATTATGATCAGCGCAGACGCTTTTTATCGCAAATTACGTTTTCCATTTAAACTCACACATGCTGCCATTAAATTTCCCGTGGCCAATGCGCACGCCCGGCAATATCAGGTCCTGTCAGCAGAACAGACCATCGATCTGCTGCTCAGCGATGACCGGCTCTCAGTGTGCCGCTATGGGGATGGGGAACTGGAAATGACGCTATTTAAGAATATAGGCTTTCAGTCTTTTGATGAACGCCTCTCCATTCGCCTGAAAGAGATCATGCGCCGTGGCACGCAGAGCGATAATCGCTGTCTGTTGTGTATGCCTGATGCCTTTCGCGGCACCGGGAATATGCGTTTTGGCTCAGCGCTATTCTGGTTTTTTCATAAAGCGTTTTTCTTTCGCCACTATGAGCATTTATTAAAGAAAGGCTATCGCTATGGTAATACGTCGGTAACGCGACCTTATCATGATTATAAAGATAAACAGCCGGCGGCACGTATTTTTGCCAAATTTAAACAGCTGTTTCATGATAAAAAAATTCTGATTGTTGAGGGTAGCGGCACGCGCCTTGGTCTCGGTAACGATCTGCTGGATGGCGCACGGCAGATCCGGCGCATTACCACCCTCAACCGTAACGCGTTTTCGGTTTATAACGAGCTATACAGTAATGTGCTGGCGCACGCGCGCGAGTTCGACATGGTATTGATCTCCCTTGGCCCGACGGCAACCGTGCTGGCTTACGACCTCAGTCAGCACGGCATTCGCTGCATTGATACCGGCCATATCGATATTGAGTATGAGTGGATGCGCAGCGCGGCACGCACTAAGGTGCAGGTCGCGGGGAAAAATGTGAATGAGGTCGGTTTATTACAGAGTGACGAACAGCATGAAGCGGATGCGCATTACCGCAGCCAGATCCTGCTGCATGTCGGTTTAGGTCAGGAGCCACTGCGCAGTGCCGCGGTGGTCACGCAGCCGATAGTGTGATGCAGCGCACCGTAACCGATCGTGCCGGCGATCGGTTTGGTGCAGTACGCTCAGATAGCGGGTATTTATTAGCCAGCGCGATGGTTCCCACTGCGGCAGCGCGGGCACTATGCCATGGCGGACACTAATTAGTTAGCAGCCTTAGCAATCTGGCATTACCTTTGCTTAATGATTCCTGTGTTCATTTTCAGGAGTCGCATGATGAAAGCGTCCTCAACCCGCTACACCATTTTCTCGCTGCTGTTTCTCATCGCACTGATTAACTACATCGACCGCGGTGCGCTGTCGTTCGCCGCCAACGCCATCTCGCAGGAATTTCACTTCAGTAAAGTGCAACTCGGTGCTGTGCTGGGCTACTTTGGCTTTGGCTATCTGTTCGGGTCGCTGTGCGGCGGCTTCCTTGCCGACCGGCTGGGCACCAAAAAGGTCTGGCTGATGGCCGGCATTCTGTGGTCGCTGCTGGAGATCGCCACCGCCTGGGCCGGAGAGCTGGGCATGGCGCTGTTTGGCGGCTCGGCGATCATGGGGTTTGCTGCACTGCGCGTGCTGTTTGGCTTCAGCGAAGGGCCGGCCTATGCGTTGATGAACAAAACCATCGCCCACTGGGCACCGGATAACGAACGCGGTTTCGCGCTGGGAATTGGCCTGCTGAGCACCCAGGTGGGCTCGCTGCTGACCGCACCGATTGCCGTCGGACTGCTGCTGCTCACCAACGACTGGCGCATGATGTTTATGCTGCTCGGCGCGTTTTCACTGCTGGCGATGCTGCTGTTTGCCCGCCACTTTACTGATACGCCACAGCAGCATCCGCGTGCCAATGCCGTCGAGCGTCAGCTGATCATTGCCGGGCAACGCCAGCAGCCGCAGGACGAAGGCGCGCTGCCCTGGTGGCGCTTCTTCACCAGCCGCACGCTGGTGTGCAACGCGCTGGGCTATTTCAGTTTCCTCTACATCACCTTTACCCTGGTGACCTGGCTGCCGAAATATCTGCAGGATAATTTCCACTAT
>Ga0153917_1001107_pt1 | contig 12537 bp, 14 predicted proteins | sample TSFL001MetaG_FD_104695 | JGI IMG/M metagenome (GOLD analysis project Ga0153917, IMG submission 104695) | Attine ant fungus gardens microbial communities from Florida, USA - TSFL001 MetaG | ecosystem: Host-associated > Fungi > Mycelium > Unclassified | place: USA: Florida, Paynes Creek Historic... | reverse complement strand
GAGATGCCAAACTCCGCCGCCAGCGTGCTGACCGGCGCCATGCCGGGCGGAATGGTGCCGCCCTGTGAATCCACCAGCGCGTTCAGGCTGGCCTCCAGGTCCCCGACGCGCGCAGTGAGCGCCTCCACCCGGCTGGCCAGTTCGTTAAACTTCACGTTACTGATCATGGTGCTTTCCTCCGTCAGCCCTGAGCGCGCGGTAAATCTCAAAGTTGATGTCGCAGGCCAGGCTGATGAGGTGCCGCAGCTGGGGGGAACACTCCTGACAGGCCTTGTCCATAATCACCTCAAACAGCGAGGTGGCCATCTCGGCCTGGAATTCAGCCTGATCTAAATCCATGGGCTCACGCATTTTGGACCTCCTGAACGGGCAGCGGGTCCGCGGGAGAGAGGGTAAGGCAGCGGATATCCTGCTCTGAGCCGGCGCCGGTGCAGAGACGGAGCGGGGGTACAGACCGGTCCTCACGGGAGATGGCGGTGAAGCGGTACTGATATTTAGGGCGAGTTTGGGTATGCTTGTTCATAGCCATGGTCGTTACTCCGAATAACGCGACAGGTTAGAAGCCCGATTAGTGTTAGCGCACTGTCGGGCTTCGTCATTTTCGCTCACTAACTCAAATGAGGTGAACACCACCAATATATTGGCAGGTGAACACCACGTCAATGCTTGATTTGAGATTTCACTCAGGCATACTGAACACCACCAGACATATGGAGGTTCAGTAATGGCAACGGGTAGAAGAAACAATAAATCACTACAAGTCTCAGTCAGGATACCGCTGGATGACTTGCAGATGATTGAAGATGTGAAGCAACCAGATGAAAGCACCGCCGGTTTTTTGATTACCGCTGCTAAAGGTGAGATCAAACGCCGCCAACGGAAACTGGCTCGCGATACTGACAAAGATTCACTGTAGTCAGTATTAACGAAGTGCCAGTCAGATATTTTTTGCATAACCACCAGCATGCTCAACTGCTGCCTGCTTTCACCAGCGCGTTCATCCTCTCCCGGACCCGCAACCGCAACCCGATCCTCTGCTCGTGCCAGATTTATATACTGGTGCTGCTTAGCGCCCGGGGCTTTTAATCCGTCGCGGCTTTCGTGATAGCCGGGCAGAGATTCCTGGCTGATTTCAGGTTGAGCAAAGCCGCTGGAACTTAATCCATTTTTTCTGGTTTTCATTTTCAGGCCCCGTTAAGTTGCGGCGAAGACATCCAGCTAAGAAGGATGGGTTTCGTTTACTGCGCTCGCTGACTGGCTGGTATAGCCACTGCGCGGCGCTCAGCCAGCCAGCGGTTGATTTCAACGGCATCAAACGCGGCCACGCGTTCAGACAGCTTTACTGGGCGAGGAAGTGTGCCATTTTTAGCCTTTCTCCAGATCGTGGACTCACTCACACCGAGCAATTCAGCCAGGCGCTTAGGTCTGATCATTCCGCTTGTTGGAATCGTTTCTTTAGCTGGTTCCTGTAATGACATGATTTTCTATCGTTCCGTATGCGTTGTCTTGCGACGTTATGAAAGATAGTAGTGAGTAAAAATACAGTATTCCATCAAGACTGGATTCTGATGAAAGAAGGATTGGAACCATTGAAAAATACGCGATCCATTGAGAAAGGGTTAAATTCGAATTGTATTTATTATTCAGCAATCTATTGATAATAAATGATTTAAATTTCTGGCAGGATGAAAAAGTTAAAAAGAATTGCGAACGGATGAGAACGGGAGGGGACAGTGGGCTACCTGGATGAGGACATATGAACCATTGTAAGCATTCATAATGGTAAACGAGGCAATTAGAGGGTAGCCAGGAGCGTCCCTCTTTTAACTATTCATCATCGTAAAATGACGCTAAGGATGATTTGCTTTTGGAGGCGAACGTTGATCTTCCAAGGCCTTTGGTAGATACATTTTCTTTTTCAAGCAAGGACAGCACATCCTTATATATTTCAGAAATCGTCGGTTTTTCGACGGAGCCATATTTACCCGTTGGATGCTTGGCTGCCAGTAACTTAATCAATGCCCCCATCATTTTTAGTGTCCCATTTTCCTCATCAGTTTTTCTGTGCTGGCCGCGTCCGGTTTTTCTGACGGATGACATCGTTTCGACTAAAGAGCGCCCGCCAAAAGCAAACATGTATTTTTCCCAGTCGTTTCTGTAAAGGAATGTGAGAAGAGCTTCTCGCCCACGCTTGAGGATAATTTCTGGCGTAATTCCCTGCCGCATAAAATCATGAGCGGCTGCGAAGACCAGATCGGCATCCACTTCATCATTCACTGTAAGAAGGCTTATATTCAGGCTACGAATGTTCCGGGTTATGGCCTTACGAATATCTGACGCTTCTTCCGCTACGTCGTCAGGCAATTCTTTCAATTTTTTATTTGGATTGATGCCGTAAAGCGTATTAATCACTTCGGCAATTGTAACCATCCTCTGTGATGTTATACGTTCGAAAACGCCAATATTCAGCAATTGCATTATTAACCCTTTTTCTTCGCTAAAGGCGTCACGCTGTATCGCTCTCCACGTTCCAGCGTTACCAACAGCTCTGCCCACTGACTAAGTACTGCTTTCCTTTCCTCAAAATACTGGTGCCGGTTGTATACGCCCTCGACCCCTTTGATGCGGTGGTTAAGGCATCGTTCAGCCACGACCGGATCGCATCCCAGCGAAGCCAGATGAGTACGTGCAGTGCGGCGGAAATCATGAATGGTAAAGCTGGGCACGTCCGCCATTTCAGCCCGTATTTTTGCCAGCGCCACCGGCAGCGTGCTTTCCTGAATATGAGGGATCATGCGGTGCTGCATCTTTCTGGCTGGCAGTACCCATTTGCTGTTGCAGGAAAAGGTATGCAGCTCTTTCAGCCAGGTCAGTGCGGGGAGCGACAAGGGAATGTCGATTGCATCACCATTCTTTGTGCGCTCTGCTGGCAAATGCCAGATACCCTCATCCAGATCAAACTCCGCCCATTGCGCAGCGCACAGCTCCATCTTTCTGACACACAGCGCCAGTAGCAGCTTAAAAGTGAGTGCATTTTGACGGCTGAAGCCCTTAGCCGTTCGCATCGCCTGGAATAGTTTTATCAGCTCATCACGACTCAGCCACCGATCGCGGCTAACCTCTTTACCACCCGCATCAGAAATTTCAAAGGCAGAGCAGGGGTTAACTGCCAGAATATGACGCTTAATGCCGTAATCAAAAATGCGGCGTGTCCAGCGCAGAACGTCAGTGGCAACGGTCGGCGCGCCACGGTCTACGATCGCCTTCAGCATGTCATCAATGTGGCGGGGCTTAACGTCCTCTACCTTCATTTTTCCGATACGGGGATTGATGTCTTTATCCAGGCGGCGACGCAGTGTATCTGGATGCTTCCAGCGTGGCAGGATCTGACGCTCAAAGTATTCCGCCGCCAGCTGGGATACGCGTATGGCGTTCTTCTCTGCCTCAATCTTTGCCAGCGCATCAGCTTTGCGTTGCCGTTTTTCTTCGGACACGTCATAGCCCAGCGCCACCCGTGCGGCTAACTCTCTGACCGTTTCTCTTGCTCTGGCCAGCGACAGCTCCGCATAGGATCCAATAAGCATGGCGCGCGCTTTGCCTGAGAACTTATAGCGGAAGCGCCAGACAGGCGTCTGGTAGTTCTCGCGGTAAGAGAGGTAAAGGCCATTCCCGTCCGATTTACCCTCAAACCTTACGCCGGCTTTAATCCAGGCTCGTATTTGTGCGTCAGTCAGCTTGGGCATCTCTGATTCCCGTAGTGGTTATCGGTGTACACCTGAGCATCTGGCATTTGCGTTAGATGTACACCCAGGTGTACACGGTAATCATGCGCTCCCCTGCATCTTTATGCTAGCTCCTGAGAGTAAAAAAGCCCGCAAGTAGCGGGCTGATAAGGAATTTTGCATACTTATGGATATGTGTGAAATGCTACTCAATATTCTGAATCTGCTCGCGCATCTGCTCGATCAGCACCTTGAGCTCAATTGCCGAGGCGGTGATGTCCGCATTGATCGATTTCGACGCCAGCGTGTTCGACTCGCGGTTGAACTCCTGCATCATAAAGTCGAGGCGACGGCCGACGGCTTCTTTCTTCTTCAGAATGTTGTAAGTCTCTTTTACGTGCGCATCGAGGCGATCCAGCTCTTCGGCTACATCAATACGCTGGGCCATCATCACCAGTTCCTGCTCAAGGCGATTGTTCTCCAGCTGAACCTCAGCTTCTTCCAGCTTGCTCACCAGACGCTCGCGCTGCCATTTCAGCACTTCTGGCATCTGTGCACGCACTTTACTGACCTGCTCGGTCACGCCCTGCAGTCGCTGTTCGATCAGCGCTTTCAGCGCGTTGCCTTCACTTTCACGCGCAATGATGAAATCGTCCAGCGCGCCATCCAGCGCTGCCAGCAGTTCCGCGTTGATGGCATCCAGATCCTGCTCCTGCGCGGTCATCACGCCCGGCCAGCGCAGAATATCCAGCGGGTTAATTGCGCCTTCATCACTCTGCATCTTCACCCAGTTCGCCGCCTGCACCAGCTGTTTAGCCAGCGACTCATTCAGCTGCAGCTCACCCTGGGCGCTGGCATCAGCGTCGAAGCGCAGGTTGCACTCGATTTTGCCGCGCGTCAGGCGGTTGCGGATGCGTTCGCGAATCACCGGCTCCAGGCTGCGAAACTGCTCCGGCAGGCGGATATAGGTTTCGAGGTAACGCTGGTTGACGGAACGCAGTTCCCAGGCGGCGCTGCCCCAGCTGCCTTTGGCTTCACGGCGGGCGTATGCGGTCATACTGCGGATCATAAGCTTCTACTCATTCAGGAAATGTTCTTCGAATTATAGCGAGGGTGCTCCCGGCATGATAGGCGTAAACGCACAGCAGGGTGCCAGGCCTTTGACAACCGCGTTTATTGTTATTTACCGATGTTTTCAGGCGATAAAAATATCAAGGTTGTGAATGCAGAGATAAATAACGTTTTAATCTGGCGAAAAAATAGCTACTACGTGAATTGACCTGCGGTAATTATCGCCAGCTTGTGAACGGGCAGGGTTTTTCCCTTGATTAAAATCATTAAAACACTGATGCAAAGCTGTGAATTTTGTCAATCCATTGATTTTAATGGATTTAATAACCGTTAAAACATAATGGATTTGTGAGTGTTGTTTTTGATCATATATAACGAAAATACCGTTGCGCAGGGCAAAATTGATCTCTATCGTTGGCACCACTTGAGGACGACAACCACAAAAATGATGTGGACGGCCATCAGGAAAAATATAAGTAATTAAATTTTTCTATACACAGCAAATTGAATAAGACCGACGCAGAACGCGCTCCTTGTTTTATTCACCTAAATGGAAATCAGCAAATGAACATGAACAAAATCGTTGTGGCTTTAGGTCTGTCTATGTCTCTGGTGGCGGGTTCTGCGATGGCAGCAGGTGAAGGTAACGGTACTGTGACGTTTAAAGGTGCGATTGTTGATGCGCCATGCTCCATCGAACCGGGTTCAGTCGATCAGACGGTTGAGCTGGGTCAGATTTCCAACCTGGCGCTGAAAGACGGTGGCCGTTCTACACCGCGTCCATTCCAGATCAAACTGGAAAACTGCGACACCGCAACCAAAAAAGAAGTGACCGTGACCTTTGCCGGTACTGGCTCTCAGGTTATCCCGGGCAAACTGGCCATCACCGGTACTGCATCAGGCGCGGCGATCGGCATCAACTTCGGCGATACCGAAATTGAACTGGGTACCGCAACACCAGCGCAAAAACTGATGGACGGCAACAACCAGCTCTCCTTCGCAGCCTTCCTGCAGGGTGGCGGCGCTTCTGAGACTATCGTCCCGGGCGAATTCCAGAGCGTGGCTGACTTCGCACTGAACTATCAGTAATGGTCAGAGACTGGCGGGCTTCCTTGCCCGCCACTCTATCTTTTCGCTTAAGGAACTGCGGCGATGAGTCGTTTTATGCCTGCGGCGATAGTTTCGGCATCGGTGCTTTTCATCAATGACTGCCGCGCCAAACAGTTGATCGACCGCGGCCGCGTTGCGTTACGCGGCGCCATTCATCAGGGTGCCTGCGCCATTAAGGTCGATGATGCTGAACAAACCATCGCGATGGGGGTGCTGCCGCTGGCGCGCCTGCAACGTGACGGTAAAGGGCCGGGTTTTCCCTTCTCTATCCAGCTGGTGAATTGTCCGGTGGAGTACAGCGCGTCGGGAGGCGTGGCACGCACCTTTTCTATCACCTTTGACCACGATGGCCCGCCGGGTCAGCAGCGTTTTGCTGTGTATGGCGATGCCAAAGGGGTAGAGCTGATGATTACGGATACGCAGGGCAACACCATTGCTCCCGGTGAGGCGCAGCCGATCGATCAGCATCTGACGCAGCAGCACGACCTGCGTTATCGGCTCACGCTGGTCAGCAACCAGCAGCAACTGCACAGCGGGAGTTACGCCGCCGCGATTCGTTTTCACATTAATTACAACTGATCTTTCACGGTTTACGGACACCGCTTGCCATGAAAAAGGCTTCATTAACTGCGCCAGCCTCATGCGTGCGCAGGCAGCGTATCAGGCTGACGCCGCTCAGCGTGGCGTTAATGTTAGCCCTCGGCTACAGTGCTCCGCTCTTCGCTGCCGGTGCAGTGTCATTCAACACCGATATCCTTGATCTCAACGATCGGCAAAACATCGATCTGTCGCAGTTTGCTCAGGCTGGCTACATCATGCCGGGCGAATACATGATGGAGCTGCGCGTCAACCAGACGCAGATTCCGGAAATGCTGGTGCGCTACTACGCGCCCGAAAACGCGCCGAATGAAAGTCTGCCCTGCCTGACACCCGAAATGGTGGATAAACTGGCGCTGAAACCGGAAGTGCTGAAAAACGCGTCGTGGCTGCAGGATGGCCAGTGTCTGGCGGTGGATTCCATCTCCGGTATGCAGGTGCGCGGCAATCTGGGTGAATCTCGCCTCAACATCACCATTCCACAAGCATGGCTGGAGTACAGCGCCGCCAACTGGGAACCGCCGTCTCGCTGGGATAACGGCGTCCCGGGCCTGTTAATGGATTACAACCTGTTTGCCTCCACTACGCGTGCGCAATACGGCGCTAAAAGCCAGAGTGTGAGCGGCAACGGCACCGGTGGCGTTAACGCCGGTGCCTGGCGCCTGCGTGCGGACTGGCAGATGCAGCAAAATCGTGGCACGGGCAGCCATCGCCAGGAATTCACCTGGACACGCTTTTACGCCTATCGGCCGCTGCCTTCTCTCCAGGCGAAAGCCACGCTGGGCGAGAACTATCTCGATTCCGGCATGTTTGACAGCTTTCGCTATCTTGGTGCGGCGATCACCAGCGATGACAACATGCTGCCGCCCAACCTGCGTGGCTATGCGCCGGAAGTAACCGGTATCGCCAAAACCAACGCCAAAGTCACCATTAGCCAGCAGGGACGGGTGATTTATGAATCGCAGGTGGCTGCCGGTCCATTTCGGATTCAGGATCTCAATGATGCCGTCTCCGGCCAGCTTGACGTGCGCGTCGAGGAGCAGGACGGCAGCGTGCAGACCTTTAGCGTCGATACCGCCACCATCCCGTATCTGACACGTCCGGGCCGCGTGCGTTACAAATTCGCCAGCGGCAAACCGGGCAGCGAAGAGCACAAAACGCAGGGCCCCACATTTGCCACCGGCGAATTCTCCTGGGGGATCAGTAACGGCTGGTCGATGTACGGCGGCGGGCTGGCCGCAGGCAATTACAAAGCGTTATCGATGGGTCTGGGACGCGATCTGCTGTTGCTGGGCGCCATTTCGTTTGATGCCACCCAGTCACAGGCTGGCTTACCGCAGCAGGGCAACAAAAGCGGCGGCTCTTATCGCCTGAGCTATTCCAAACGCTTCGAGGAACTTGATGGTCAGGTGACGTTTGCCGGCTACCGCTTTTCGCAGCGCAACTTTATGAGTCTGCCGCAGTATCTCGACGCGCGTTATCGCAACCAGCAGGTTTCTAACAGCAAAGAGCTCTACACCATTACGCTCAACAAGCACTTTCGCAGCCTGAACCTGAGTAGTTACCTCAGCTACAGCCATCAGACCTATTGGGATCGTGCCCCGCTGGATCGCTGGAGCTTTTCCACTTCGCGCTACTTTGATGTCGGCCGGTTTAAGAATCTGAGTTTAAGTCTGTCGCTCAACCGGACGCAATATAACGGCAAAAACGATGACAGCGTTTACCTCAACTTCAGTATGCCGATTGGCGGTGACAGTAGCCTGAGCTACAGCCAGCAAACCAGCGGTAAGCAAACCACCCACTCGGCCAGTTTTTATGACCGGCTGGACAGTAATAACAGCTACAGCCTGAGCGCCGGCCTCAATAACGATCGCCGTCAGTCGTTCAGCGGGTTTTACAGTCATCAGGGCAGTCTGACCAGCATGACGGCCAGCGCCAGCGCGCAGCAGGGACAGTACCGCAGCGCCAGCCTGTCACTGCAGGGCGGTTTAACGCTCACGCCGCAGGGCGCGGCGCTGCACCGGCTGGGCATGCCCGGCAGCACGCGTCTGATGGTCGATACCGATGGCGTCTCCGGCGTGCCGGTCAACGGTGGTGGCAGTAACACGTATACCAATTTCTTTGGCAAAGCGGTGATTTCGGATGTGAACAGCTACTACCGCAACACCGCCAGTATCGATGTCACCGGACTGGCCGACAACGTGGAAGCGTCGCGCCCGGTAACCCAGATCACCCTGACCGAAGGTGCCATCGGTTACCGGCGTTTTGGTGTGATTAAAGGTATCAAAGCCATGGCCGCCATCCGGCTGGAAGATGGTAGCTGGCCGCCCTTTGGTGCCAGCGTCCAGAGTAACGGACGCGAAGTGGGCATTCTGGATGATGACGGCCTGGTATGGCTGAGTGGCATTGAGGCCGGTGCCAGCATGGATGTGCGCTGGAACGGCGAAACCCAGTGTCAGCTGGCATTGCCCGATCCTCTGCCGCAGCAGTTGCTCGACGAAGGACAGAACTTGTTATTACTTTGCACGCGCCGCGCAGCGCCTGCTTCTTCAACGTAAGGAAAGAGTTAATCATGCTGGTAAAAACGCTGAGCAGCGCCTTGCTGCTCTCCACGCTGACGCTATCGCTGCAGGCTCACGCGGCGATTGCGCTTGATCGCACCCGGGTCATTTTTAACGGTAACGAAAAAAACGTCTCACTGAATATCAGCAATGAAAACAAGCAGCTGCCTTATCTGGCGCAGGGCTGGATTGAAGACAGCAGCGGTAAAAAAATTACGTCACCGCTGGTGCTGCTGCCGCCGGTGCAGCGCGTCGAACCGGGCGAACGCAGCGTGGTGAAAGTGCAGGCGCTGCCCGCCATCAAGGCGCTGCCACAGGATCGTGAATCGGTGTTCTATTTCAGCATGCGTGAAATCCCGCCGCGCAGCGAGAAGAGCAACGTGCTGCAAATCGCGTTGCAGACGCGTATCAAGCTGTTCTATCGCCCGGAAGCGATCGTGGTGAGCAATCCGTCAGTGGTGACGCCATGGCAGGAAAAACTGACGCTGACGCGCAAGGGTGCACGCTACCAGCTGAATAATCCCACGCCTTACTTCATTACGTTGGTGGATGCACAGCCAGCGAAAGGCCAGTCGCTGAAGAAGAGCTTTGAACCGGTCATGGTCGCGCCAAAAACCAGTATCGATCTGGGCGTGAACGCAGCAGAACTGGGCAGCGCGCCGCTATTAACCTACATCAACGACTACGGCGGCCGTCCAACGCTGGCGCTGAAGTGTGCCGGCGACAGCTGCAGCGTCGTCAGTAACAAGGTGGAGCAGTAAGCGATGCGTGTGCTGTTGCTGGTGCTGACGCTGTTGAGCCTGACTTTGCAGGCAGCAACCAACGGCGTGGTGCATGTGTATGGCGCGCTGCAGGAGAGTCCATGCTGGCTTGACGTCGGTAACAATGATCAGGCGGCTGGCCTCGATACCACGCCGACCGCCGCGCTGCAACAGGTCGGCGAGCAGGTGATGAAGCAGGCGTTAACGCTGCATTTGCAGGACTGTCCGTACAGTATCCGCAATGTCGCCGATCCGCTATGGCTGCAACATGTGCCGTCCATCAGCATCGACTTTTTTGCCCCGCAAAGTCTGGCCGACCCGCAGCTGATTCGCGTAAAGGGCTCTGACGGCGTGGGCCTGCAATTGTTTGATGAGAACCATCAGCCGCTGCCGCCCACCTTCCGCAATCTGCGCGTGCCGCTCAGCGCCGGTAGCAATGTGCTGAGCTGGCTGACGGTAGAGGAACGCACCGCGCTGCCGCTGCAGCCGGGTGCCTGGTCAGCCAGCGGTCAGTTACAGGTGAACTATGACTAAGCATCGACTTGTTCCGTTGATGAAGTATTACAGCAGGCTGCTGATCGGTAGCCTGCTGCTGTGCATCTGCTGGCCGCTGCATGCGGTGGAGCTGCGCCTGCACGGTACGCTGATTGAGAATCCGCCCTGCACGCTGAATGACAACCAGAGCCTGATGATTGAGTTTGGCGATGCGCTGAGCGTGAAAAAGATCGATGGCGTCAACTATCTGCAGCGTAAGGCGATACCGGTCAAGTGCACCGAGGATCCGGGTGCGGCATTGCAGGTGCGTCTGACCGGTACCGCTTCCGGATTCGACAGCAGTGCGCTGCTCAGCAGTGTGAGTGCGCTGGGTATTCGCTTTTATCTGGCCAGCAAGCCGCTGGCGGTCAACAGCACGTTGCCGATTGTTTTCCCCGGCACACTCGATCTCGGCGCGGTGCCGGTACAGCAGCCGGGCGTGACGCTGGAGGGTGGGGAGTTCACCGCCAGCGCGGCGCTGCTGCTGGAATATCAGTAAGGAGAGGCGATGAGAGCGGGAGTAATGCTGGTACTGGGATGGCTGCTGGTGTCACAGGCACAGGCGATAGAGATGCAGCTGCACGGCACGCTGGTGGCGGAACCCTGTTCGCTGGAGCCGGATCAGCAGCAGCTGGAACTCAACTTTGGCGATATCGTTGCGAAATCGCTGTATCAGAATCCGCGCACGCCGGCGCGTCCGCTGGTGATGCGTCTGAGCAGTTGTGATACCGAACTGGGTAAAGACGTCGAGCTGGTGTTCAACGGTATTGCCGATGCCGAGCAGCCCGATCTGCTGGCGCTGGCCGGTGATGCCGGTGCCAAAGGCGTGGCCATTGGCCTGAGTGATGCGGACGGAAAGCTGGTGCCCATTAACCGCGGCGTGATGCATTTTCCGCTGCAGCAGGGCGACAACCAGCTGCAGTTCAGTGCCTGGCTGCAGGCTTCGGCGAGCGCGATTGCCGAGCGCACCATTGAGCCTGGCAACGTATCGGCGATTGCTACTTTTTATCTGAACTATCCCTGAGTGCCTGTTATGTGGTTGATAAATCAACATATCACGTTTGACCCGGATCGGCGCCTGTTGCGCGATCGGCATGATAACGAGCTGCTGCTCAACCAGAGCAGCGCACGCTGCCTGGCGCTGTTTCTGCAAAAGCCGGGTGAGGTCATTAGCCACGAAACGCTGCTGGATGAAGGCTGGCGTAGCCAGGGGGTGCACGTGACGGAAAACTCGCTGCGCCAGATGCTATCGATGCTGCGCAAGCAGTTTCTGCAACTGCGGGTTGAAGGAGAAACCTTTGTCACCGTTCATCGTCAGGGCTACCGGCTGCATGAGTCGGTGCGGGTGGAAGCCTGTTTACCGCTGGCTGAAGCCGTAGAAGAAGCGCGCATTGCGTCGGAAGCACGTATTCAGCCGCTGGTGACCACTCATGTGCACACGGCGCCGCTGCCGGTGATGGTGCAGCCGCCAGCCACCGCCACCGTGGAGGAGGAAACGACCGCTGCGGCACCACGCAGCCGTTCCGGGCTGGTGTTAATCGGCATGTTGATCAGCGCGGTGTTGTTACTGGTGCTGGCCTTACTCGGTATTAAGGTGCTGGAGATTCGCGACGTGGTGACTGTGACCTATGCACCCTATCGCCACGTGCAGGGCCGGCAGTGGTATATCCAGGACGACTTCAGCGCCACCGAGCGTGAAGAGATCGATCAAAACCTGCAGCTGGTGAGTGACAGCATGGCGCGCTTTATCCAGCTGGCCGAAGAGGAACGCCACATCTATATCAACCGCACCAAGCTGGCTGACCGTTACAGCTGGTTTATCTGTCAAAACCCCATCGAGCAGAAGGATGCGTTATGTCGGTCAGCCATATATTTCGTCGCCGAGTAACCTGGGTGTTGCAGGGGGGATTACTGATGCTGGCGCTGGTACTGGCGGCTATCCTGATTTACCAGCTGTCGCGCCGTATCCCTCATTGTGAAGCAGATTCGATTCTGATTTCCAGAGAGGCGGGACAGCTGGTGGTGTCGCATGGGCAGTGGAAAGTGCAAAACAGTCTGTTTCAGGCCACCGGCAATTACAGCGGCATGATCAGTTATTACTCGCCACAACAGCAACTGCAGCGCCGCGAACCGGTAGACGTCTCTTTTGAGCTGCGCCACAGCTTCTCCGGCGCCGCGCTG
>Ga0153917_1001106_pt1 | contig 12545 bp, 12 predicted proteins | sample TSFL001MetaG_FD_104695 | JGI IMG/M metagenome (GOLD analysis project Ga0153917, IMG submission 104695) | Attine ant fungus gardens microbial communities from Florida, USA - TSFL001 MetaG | ecosystem: Host-associated > Fungi > Mycelium > Unclassified | place: USA: Florida, Paynes Creek Historic... | reverse complement strand
CTCGCCGAGCGCGCCCTCGTGCCGGTGCTGCCCGCGCGCGACGAGTTCCCCTACGCCATCCGCCAGGTGTCCGAGGCGCTCGGCTCCAACGGTTCCACCTCGATGGGCTCGGTCTGCGCCTCGACGCTGTCGCTGCTCAACGCGGGCGTGCCGCTGAAGGCGCCCGTCGCGGGCATCGCCATGGGCCTCGTCTCCGACGAGGTCGACGGCGAGACGCGCTACGCGGCCCTCACCGACATCCTCGGCGCGGAGGACGCGCTCGGCGACATGGACTTCAAGGTCGCCGGCACGTCGGAGTTCGTCACGGCCATCCAGCTCGACACGAAGCTCGACGGCATCCCCACCGAGGTGCTCGCGCAGGCGCTCGGCCAGGCGAAGGACGCGCGCACGCAGATCCTCGACAAGGCCATCAACGCCGTCATCGACGCGCCCGACGAGATGGCCCCCACGGCCCCCCGCATCATCACGGTGCGCGTGCCCGTCGACAAGATCGGCGAGGTCATCGGGCCCAAGGGCAAGGTCATCAACCAGATCCAGGCCGACACCGGCGCCGAGATCTCGATCGAGGACGACGGCACCGTGTTCATCGGCGCGACCGACGGCCCCGCCGCCGAGGCCGCCCGCGCCGCGATCAACGCGATCGCCAACCCGACCAACCCCGAGGTCGGCGAGCAGTACCTGGGCACGGTCGTCAAGATCGCGACCTTCGGCGCGTTCGTCTCGCTCCTCCCGGGCAAGGACGGCCTCCTGCACATCTCGGAGATCCGCAAGCTCGCCGGCGGCAAGCGCGTGGAGAACGTCGAGGACGTCGTCTCGGTCGGCCAGAAGCTCCTCGTGGAGATCACCAAGGTCGACGACCGCGGCAAGCTCTCGCTCGCCCCGGTGGTCGAGGCCATCACGGACGGCTCGGCCGGCGTCGACGACGGCGACGCGTAGCCCGTAGCCGACGACTCGTCGCACACCGGAATCGCCCCTTCGCGCACCTGCGCAGAGGGGCGATTCCCGTTGCCCCGCGCACAACCCAGGAAAATACGGCGACAGATCGCTCTCTACGCGATCTGCCGCCGTATTCTCCTGACTTGTGCGGGAACCGATGCGGCTCGGCCGGGTGGTGCTCAAGCACACGTCGTCTTCGAGCGCAACCGGGATCATCCACAGGAGCCCACGACACGAATCCATCCACAGCACGCCCGTCGGACTCGACGAGGAGGGCGGGCTCGATGTTCGGTTGTGCGCATGTACGAGACCGTTCCGCCACTGGGGCTCATCACCCATGCAGAACTGCGAGCCGCCGGGTGCAGCCGCACGGAGATCGACGCGTCGATGCGACGGAACGCGCTCGTGCGCGTCGCGCGGGGTTGGTACGCGATGCCCGGGCATGATCCGACGGCGGCCCACGCGCTCGCACTCGGCGGACGGCTGACCTGCCTGTCGGCGCTCGACCGGCATGGAGTCTGGGTGCCGGAGGACCGCCGTACGCATATCCGCTTCCCGGCCTGGCAGGCGCTGCCGCCGCTGACGCCCCTCGAGCACGGGCACCGTCTGCCGGAGCGAGTTCCCGAGCCGCTTCGATCGCTCCCGATCGATCCGGTGGCGCACGCCTTCGCCACCGCCTGCCGGTGCCTGGACGACGAAGCGCTCGTCGTCATCGCCGACTCGATCCTGAACACGGGACTCATGCCTCTCTCCGAGTTGCACCGCGTCGCCGGGCTGGTCTCGAAGCGGGCGCTCGAGCGTCTCGACCACGTCGACCCGCTCAGCCAGTCGGGAACGGAGACCCTGGTCCGCCTCCGCCTGCGTGCGCACAACATCCCGGTTCGCAGCCAGGTGCTCGTCGGCGGGGACCGCGTCGATCTCCTGATCGGCGACCGGCTCGTCATCGAATGCGACAGCCGCCGGCACCATGCGGGCGAGGAGGAATACGTCTCGGATCGGGCCCGAGACCTGCGGGTGCGGCTCGTCGGACGCGGCTACCTCGTGCTCCGCTACACCTACGCCCAGATCGTCCACGAATGGGAGCGCGTAGACGCGGACATCCGACGGCACATTCAGCGTCGCGAACACCTGTGGCGAGGGAGCGCCTGACCGAAGGGCTGCACAACCCAGGAAAATACGGCGACAGATCGCTCTCTACGCGATCTGCCGCCGTATTCTCCTGACTTGTGCGGACGGGAGCTCAGCTGTTCTCGTGCGAGCCCCACGTCGTGCCGCGGGCCAGGGCGTGCGGGCGGGAGAGGAACTGCACGCGCGTGGGCGTCGACCCCTCGGGCGCGCCGAGCTCGGCGGCGGCGAGGGCCGTGACCGTGAAGTAGTAGCGGTGCGGGCCGTGGCCGGCCGGCGGGGCGGCGCCGTAGTAGCGGGCGAGGCCTGAGTCGCCCGCGTAGGCCTTCGCGGGGGTGGGCAGCGCGCCCGGCTCGCCCGAGCCGGCATCCGCCTCGAGCGAGGTCGTGGATGCGGGGATGTCGGTCACGCACCAGTGCCAGAAGCCCGCCATGGTCGGCGCGTCGGGGTCGAAGCAGGTGACCATGTAGCTCTCGGCCCCGGGCACGGCCTCCCACTCGAGGCGCGGGGACCGGGCGCGCCCGGCGGACTCGGTCGCCGAGACGGGCAGCGGCCCCTCGAGCTCGAAGTCGGGGGAGCGCACCTCGAACGAGGGCAGCTCGTCGAGCGGGGCGAACGGGTCGGGGAGCGGCTGCGGCGGGATGGGCGCATCGGTCAGGGTCATGAGGCCTCCTGGCTGCTCGTCGGACGGACACCGCGAGCATGCCACGCCCGCCCACGACGGGACTGAGCCCCGCTCCCCGCGCCCGGATACGGAACCTCGCGTAAGCTTGTCGGGCTATGCCGAATGCCATCGATCTGCCCCTCAGCACGCCCGAGCTCGACGAAGTCGTCGCAGGAGGCGCGCGGTTCCGACGATCGATCCTGCCGAGCGGGGTGAGACTCCTCACCGAGGACGTCCCCGGCGCGACCAGCGCGAGCATCGGCTACTGGGTACCGCTCGGCTCGCGCGACGAGGCGCCCCACCAGTACGGCTCGACCCACTTCCTCGAGCACCTCCTCTTCAAGGGCACGCGCACCCGCACGGCCTACGACCTCGCCATCGCCTTCGAGCGCGTCGGCGGCGAGCACAACGCCGCCACCTCGCGGGAGCACACGCTCTACCACGCGAAGGTGCGCGACGCCGACCTGCCCATGGCGATCGACACGCTCAGCGACATGATCACCTCGAGCCTCATCGACCGCGACGAGTTCGAGACCGAGCGCGGCGTCATCCTCGAGGAGCTCGCCATGGCCGACGACGACCCCACCGACGTGCTGTGGGAGCGGTTCTTCGAGAACGCGTACGGGGAGCACGCGCTCGCCCGCCCCATCGGCGGCACGCCCGAGTCGATCCGCGCGACCTCCCGCGACGCCGTCTGGGACTACTACCGCGCCCGCTACACGCCGCGCGACCTCGTCGTCACGATCGCCGGCCGCGTCGACCACGACGTCGTGCGCGAGCGGCTCGAGGCGAGCCTGCGCGCCGGCGGCTGGGACCTCGACACGCCCGCGTCGCCGCTCGAGCGGCGTTCGACCGCCTTCGCGGGCATCCGCCCAGCGTCGCCGCTCGCGGTCGTCGACCGTCCGCTCGAGCAGGTCAACCTCATCATCGGCATGCCGGGCCTCGTCATGACCGACGACCGCCGCTCCGCGTTCAGCGTGCTGCACCGCGCCTTCGGCGGCGGCATGTCCTCCCGCCTCTTCCAGGAGGTGCGGGAGAAGCGCGGCCTCGCCTACTCCGTGCACTCCTTCGGGCAGAGCCACTCCGACCTCGGCACGACCGGCGTCTACGCCGGCTGCGCGCCGCAGAAGACGCTCGAGGTGGTCAAGGTCGTGCGCGACGAGATCGCGAAACTCGTCGAGTCGGGCATCGACGAGACCGAGCTCGCCGACGCGAAGAGCGCCGCCGTCGGCTCGACCGCCCTCGCCCTCGAGGACTCCGACACCCGCATGGGCCGTCTCGGCCGCGCCGAGATCTCGCAGGGCGAGTTCGTCGACCACGAGGTCGGCCTCGCCCGCGTCGAGGCGGTCACGCTGGACGACGTGCACGGCGTCGCCCGCGACTTCTTCCGGGCGCCCTGGGTCTCCGCCGCGATCGGGCGCGTGCCCGACGACGCACGGGAAGCGCTCGTGGCCTGATGTCGCACTACCTGTACCTGGTGCGGCCGGGGGAGCCGCGCGATGCCGAGCACGGCATCCTCGACGGCCCGCTCTCCGACCGCGGCCTCAAGCAGGCCCACCTCGCCGGGCGGCGACTGCAGGGCATCTCGTTCGACATCTGCCTCACCTCGCCCATCGAGCGCGCCGTGGAGACCGCTGCGGTGCTCGACCAGTACGTCGAGGGCCCGCCCATGGAGACCTCGACGCTGCTGTTCGAGTGCCTGCCGAGCGGCTCGGAGGGGGCGCCCGAGTTCGCGGCGAGCTTCTTCGCCGCGCACACGGCCGAGGAGGTCGAGGCCGGGCGCGCGCAGATGGAGGACGCCAGGCACAGCTTCATGACGAAGTCGCGCACGACCCGGCGCACGCTGCTCGTCGCGCACAACTTCATCATCGGCGAGTTCGTGCGCGCCGCGCTCGGCGCCCCGGAGTGGCGGTGGCTGGGCCTGAACTCGTTCAACGGCGCCATCACCGTGATCCGCGTGCGCACGACCAAGCCGGTCGAGCTGGTCTCGTTCAACGACGCCGCGCACCTGCCCGCCGAGCTGCTCACGGGCATGACGGCGTCCCCGGGGCTCTCGGCCGTCTAGGCTTCGATCGCCGCTCTCGGCCGGGCGCCCGGAACAGCCCCTCGAGCACAGGGCCCGAGCGCTCCCAGCGGGCACCGGGCGGCTCAGCTCAGGCGCTTGCCATACCAGCGATCGGCGTTGCCGTTCGCGTTGTACGGCTCGACGGGGGAGTAGCCGCCCCGGGCGTACGTCTTCGCGGCGCCCTCAAGGCTCGAGTGCGTGTCGAGCACGATGCGGTCGGCGCCGAGCCGGCTCGCCGCCGCCTCGAGGTCGCGCAGCAGCTCGGCGCCGACGCCGCGTCCGCGCGCCGACGGGACGGTGTAGAGGTGCTTCACCTCGTACCAGGCCGTGCCGCCGAAGTCGGCGAGCGCAACACGCGCCTCGCCGCTCGGAAGCGCGACGGCGGATGCCGGGGGAGCGCCGGCCGGCGGCGCGGAGACGACCGGCACGCGGCGCACGCCGCCGCACGCGATCGGGGATCGCGCCGAGTCGAACGCCACGAAGAAGACGCCGGCGGGCGGCACGAAGAGCGCCCGATCGGGGAAGACCGTCGCGTAGGCTCCGGCGGATGCGGGGCGCGTCGCCGCCCGCTCCGCGAAGTAGTCGGCGAGGAGGCTCCGGGCGAGCGGGTCGTCGACATCGCGGCGCTCGATCCGGAACGTGGGGCGTGACCGTGCAGGAGCCGTGTCCATGTGCCGATGCTAGGCCGCTCGGCGCGTCGGACCGCGAGGCGCGCTCAGCTCCGCCGAACGGGCCCCGCGCTGCGCCGCCGCGAGCCGAAGCCCGACGAGACGCACGAGCCGGACGACGGCCGACGACGCGTCGGGCGGCGACGGATGCCATCGGCATCCGTCGCCGCCCGTTCGCGCGAGCCTCGCGTCGCGCGCTAGCCGATCGGCGTGGGCGGCTGCTCGCCGCGCAGCACGGCGAGCGCGTTGCGGGCGGCGAGGGTCGCCATGGCCGTGCGCGTCTCGACGGTCGCCGAGCCGAGGTGCGGCACGAGCACGACGTTCTCCAGGTCGAGCAGCCCGGGGTGCACCACGGGCTCCTCCTCGAAGACGTCGAGCCCGGCGCCGGCGATCTCGCCGTCGCGTAGGGCGGCGGCCAGCGCCACCTCGTCGACGATCGGGCCGCGAGCGGTGTTCACGAGGTACGCGGAGGGCTTCATCGCGGCGAGCTGCTCGGCGCCGATCAGATGGCGCGTGGCCGGCCCGTAGGGGCAGTGCAGCGACACGACGTCGGAGACGGCGAGCAGCTCGTCGAGCTCCACCCGGCGCGCGCCGAGCTCGGCGGCGACGGCGGGGTCGATCTCGCTGCGCGACTGGTAGACGACTTCCATGCCGAAGGCCTTGGCGCGGCGGGCCGTGGCCTGCCCGATGCCGCCCATGCCGACGACGCCCAGGGTCTTCCCCTGCAGGCTGCTGCCGAGCAGGAAGAACATGCCCCACCGCCAGGGCGTGCCGGAGCGGATGAGGCGCTCGCCCTCGCCGAGCCGACGGGTGGCGGCGAGGATGAGGCCGAAGGCGATGTCGGCGGTCGCCTCGGTGAGCACGCCGGGCGTGTTCGTGGCGACGACGCCGCGCTCCCGGCAGGCGGGCACCTCGATGTTGTCGTAGCCGACGGCGACGTTCGCGACGACCTTGAGCTGCGGGCCCGCGGCGTCGAGGAGCTCGCCGTCGACGCGCTCCGTGAGCAGGGTCACCAGCGCGTCGGCGCCCGCGACCCGGCGGAGGAGCTCCTCGCGCCCGATCGACTCGGGGCCCGGCCAGGCGTCGACCTCGTGCTCGGCGCGGAGCAGCTCGATCGCGGCATCCGGGATCCGCCCGGTGACGACGACCCGGCTCACGCGCCGATCCACTCGTTCAGACGGCCGAGGCCCTCGCGGATGTCGGCGACGCCGATGCCGGAGTAGGCGAGGCGGATGTACTGCCGCTCCTCGCCGGGCTGGCGGCGGCCGAAGTGCTCGCGCGTGCAGAAGGACATACCCGTATTGTGCAGGGCCGCCGTGGCGAAGTCGCCCACCGCGTCGTAGCCCATCCGAGCCATCGCCTCCGTCACGTCAGGGAAGAGGTAGAAGGTCGAGTGCGGCACGGCGACATGCACGCCGGGGATCGCGTTCACGAGCTCGCAGGCCGCGTCGCGGCGCCCGCGGAGCACGTCGAGCATCTGCCGCACGGGCTCCTGCGTGCCGCGGAGGGCCTCGATGCCGGCCCACTGGACGTAGTGCGTCGTGCACGACTCGTCGTTCGTGTTGAGGGTGCTGAGCACCTTCGCGATCTCGGTCGGCGCGACCGCGCAGCCGAGGCGGGAGCCCGTCATCGCGAACTTCTTGCTGAAGGTGTAGAGGATGACGGTGCGCTCGAGCATGCCGGGCAGCGAGGCGATCGAGCTGGAGACGCCCTCGTAGCGGGTCTCGAAGTAGGCCTCGTCGGAGAGCACCCAGAGGTCGTGCTCCTGCGCGATCTGCGCGATCGCCTCCCGCTCGGCAGCGGTCGACTCGGCCGAGATGGGGTTCTGCAGGTCGTTGTAGACGATCGCGACGGTGTTCGGCGTGATCGAGGCGCGCACCTGGTCGAGGTCGATCGCGAAGCCCTCCTCGGTGGGGAGGTAGCGGTAGGGCACCGCCGTGCCGCCGAGGTACTCGATCTGCGACTCGTAGATGGGGAAGCCGGGGTTGGGGTGGAGCACCTCCTGGCCGGGGTTCATGACCGCCTGCAGGAACTTCGTGATGACGGGCTTGCCGCCGGTCATGACCACGACGTTCTCCGGGGAGAGCTCGATGCCGCGGGCGGCGCCCAGGTCCTCGGCGAGCGCCTCGCGCAGCTGAGGGATGCCGGGGCCGGGGCAGTAGCCCGTGCGGCCGTCCGCGATCGCCCGGTTCATGGCCTCGACGATGTGCGGGGCGGTGGGGATGTCGATGTCGCCGAGGTGGAAGGGGTACACGCGGTTCCCCTTCGCCTTCCAGGCGGCGGCGGCCTGGGCCACGCTGAAGGCGGTCTCGGTGCCCAGACGTTCGAGGCGGTGGGCGAGTTGCTGCATCTTGTCGTGCTCCTCGTCGAGTCGGTTCACGGCGGGTGGCCGTGGATGTCGCGTAAGCGTACGACTGATGTATCAGATGTGTCCACGGGTTGACTCGGCAGGATTCCGCCGGGCGCCGTGCGGTGAGGCGCGATGGTCGGGGCGGCGTCACCGGGGCTGTGCGGGTGCTGTCGACTCGCGGGGCCTGGTCCACGTCCTACCCTTGAGGTATGACCGTTTCCGTTGCAGTCCTCGGCGTCACCGGGGCTGCGCGGGTGCCGTCGACTCGCGGGGCCTCGTCCACGTCCTACCCTTGAGGTATGACCGTTTCCGTTGCAGTCCTCGGCGCCACCGGGCGGATGGGGCGACTCATCACGCGCATCATCGAAGAGGCCGACGACCTCGTCCTCCACTCGGCGCTCTCCAGCGCCTCGTCGCCGCGGGAGATGCTCGGCGCCGACGTGCTCATCGACGTCACCCGTCTCGACGTGTCGGAGCGCGCGGTGCGCTTCGCGATCCAGCACGGCATCGACGTGGTGGTGGGCACGAGCGGCTGGGGCGCGGAGCGCGTCGAGCAGCTGCGCACGGAGCTGCCGGCCGACCGCGGCGTGGTGATCGTGCCCAACTTCTCGCTCGGCTCCGTGCTGACGACGAGGCTCGCCGCCATCGCGGGGCGCTTCTACGACTCGGTCGAGATCATCGAGGCGCACCACGCGGGCAAGGTGGACTCGCCGTCCGGGACGGCCGTGCGCACGGCGGAGGCCATCGCGGATGCGCGCGAGGGGGAGCTCGTCGCCCCTGGCGCCGGTCAGGAGGCGCGCGGCGCGATCGTGCGCGGCATCCCGATCCACGCCCTGCGTCTTCGCGGGGTCGTTGCCGATCAGCAGGTCGTGCTCGGCGGCACGGGCGAGGTGCTCACGCTGCGGCACGAGACGATCTCGCAGGACGCCTACGTCCAGGGCATCCTGCTCGCGCTGCGCGCCGCGCACGGCGCTCGCGGCGTGACGGTCGGACTGGACGCGCTGCTCGGCCTCGATGCGCTCGGCGCGGCCGGCTCGGCTCCTGCTCGGGAGGCGTGACCCGCATGCGACCGGCTCTCGGCGCGAAGATCGGCGTCGCCGTCATCACGGCGCTGCTCGCGCTGTACGTCGTGCTCGTCGCGCGGCAGGCGTACCTCATGCTCGTCGGCGGCGACCCGATCGTGGCGGTCATGGGCGCCGCGCTCGTCGTCTTCCCGGTGCTCGCCTGCGTCTTCATCGCGCGTGAGCTGATCTGGGGCGTGCAGACCGACCGGCTGCTGAACCGGCTCGCCGACGAGGGCGAGCTGCCCGACGACGACCTGCCGAAGATGCCGAGCGGCCGGCCCGTGCGGGAGGCGGCGGATGCCGACTTCCCGCGCTGGAAGCAGGAGGTCGAGGCGGCGCCCGACGACTGGCGGGCCCGCTTCCGGCTGGGTCTGGCATACGGGGCCTCGGGCGACAAGAAGCGCGCCCGCGCGGCGTTCCGTCGCGCGATCCGGCTCGAGCGCGACGAGCGCCGGGCCTCGAGCGGGGCCGGACGGGCGAGCGCGAGCGGGGCCTGAGGTGGGCGACGGCGACGAGCGCCCTCGCTGCAACGCGCTGGCCCAGCAGGGCACGCCGGCCGAGCGGGGCTCGGCCGATTCGGCGGCGGGCGCGGTGCTCCTCGCGGGCCTCGCGCTCGTGCTGGTCGGCGCGGCCGTGGCGGGCGCGGTGGGCGCGGGCTGGGATCCCGCGGCATCCGTGCAGCTCGGCGACGTCGCGATCCCGCTGTGGGCGTATGCCCTGCTGAGTCTGGGCCTGGCGCTCGTGCTCGCCGTCGTCGCCCTCGTGCGCTGGCGCGCCCGCTGATCGGGCTCCCTCGGGGACCGCGATCGGCGCACCGGGCGGGCTCGCATCGCCCGGGGGCCCGAAGGGGCCGCGTTCGCGGCCGGCGCCGCCGAGTCGGGCGGTGTCCCTCGCTACCGGCGGTCGTCCCGGGCGCGGACCAGGCGATCGACGGCATCCACGATCGTCTCCGGGGCGCAGGCGAGGTTCATCCTGGCGTATCCGGCGCCCGCCGCGCCGAAGCTCGGCCCGCTCGACAGCGCGAGGCGCGCGTGCTCGAGCGCGTTGGCGGCGGGGTCGTCGCCCCAGCCGAGGGCGCGCAGGTCGAGCCAGGCGAGGTAGGTGGCCGACGGTCGACGCAGGCGCACTTCGGGGAGTCGGGTCGCGAGCTCCCGTTCGAGCACGCCGAAGTTGGTCTCGATCGTCGTGAGCGTCGAGGCCAGCCAGTCCCGGCCGTGCGCGAAGCCCTCGCGCGTCGCCGTGAGCCCGAGCAGGCCCGTGCGGAAGGCGACCTCCTCGGGCAGCGAGCGGATGAGCGCCGTCATGCGGTCGGAGGCGGCGACGAACATGGCGCTCTTGAGCCCCGCGAGGTTGAACGCCTTGCTGCCGGACGCGGCCGCGACGCCGTGCTCGCGCGCCTCGTCGGAGACGTCGAGGTAGGGCGTGAAGGCGATGCCGCGGTGGGTCAGCGGCGCGTGGATCTCGTCGCTGACGACGACGGCGTCGTGTCGCGCGACGATGCGGGAGAGCTCGGTCAGCGTCTCGCGCGAGTGCACGAGCCCGACGGGGTTGTGCGGGCTGCACAGCAGCACGGCGCGGGCGCCGGCCGCCAGCATCCGGTCGATGCCGTCGAGGTCGAGCGCGTACCGTTCGCCGTCGTCGAGCAGCGGCACCTCGACGACCGTGCCGCCGGCCTCGCGGACGAGGTCGAAGAAGGGCGGGTAGATCGGCGGGTTCACGATGACGCCGTCGCCCGGCGCGATGAGGCGCCGCAGCGACTCCACGATGACGACGCTGACGTCGGTCGTATAGGCGATCCGCGAGGGGTCGGGTGCCCAGCCCCAGGCGTCGGCGGCGAAGGCCGAGAAGGCCTCCGCGGCGCGGGAGTCGTGCGGGTCGACGTAGCCGGTGTCTCCGAGCTCGACCGCCTCCAGCAGCGCGGCGCGAATGGCCGGGGCGAGGGGGAAGTCCATCTCCGCCACGAACATGGGCAGGACGTCGTCGGGGTGCGTGCGCCACTTCTCGCTGCTGCGGCGGCGGAGCACGGACATCGGCTGCGCGTCGGTCATGTCGCTCGCTCTCTGTTCGAAGGTGCTCCGGCCGGCGCCGACCTCTGGAGATACGGCGGAGGCGCGCCCCTCGTCGGCGCGGTGAACGCGCATCTCCGGAATTCGGCGCTGATCGGTGCGGCTAGACCTGCTCGCCCTCGGGGTCGACCGGCGTCTTGAGCGCCTGGTCGACGGCGTCGGCGACCGTGCGGTCCTTGAAGACGAAGCCGGAGTCGAGGAGCTTGCGCGGCTCGGCGCGGATGTCCGAGAGGTACAGCTCGCGGCCGCCCTCGCGCATCGTGAAGCCGACGAAGCTCGCGGGCGTCTTCAGCACGAACGGGCGCTTGAGCTCGGAGGCGAGGTAGCCGAGCAGCTCGTTCGCCGTCGCGGACGTCGGCCCCACCAGGTTGACCGGACCGGACACGTCGTGCGTCATGAGGTGCTCGATCGCCCGCACCTCGTCGCGGATGCTGATCCACGGCCACACCTGCTCGCCCGTCTCGAGCTGGCCGAGCAGACCCATGTTGGCGAGGATGCGGAAGACGGTGACCGCCCCGCCGCGGCCCAGGATGAGGCCCGAGCGGAGCATGACGACGCGCGTGCCGGCGGGCGCCGTCGCCGCGGCGCGCTCCCAGCGGTCGGCGAGACGGGGCAGGTAGCCCTCTTCACCCGGCAGCGACGAGGCCTCGGTGATGGTCTCGCCCGGGCGCGAGCCGTAGGCCCAGATGATGGATCCGTTGATCAGCACGGGCGGCGGGTTCTTCGCCTTCGCCATCGCCGCGGTGACGGTGAGCGTCGAGTTGATGCGCGAGCGCAGGATGTCGCGCTTGATGATGTACGTCCACGGGAAGCGGGCGAGCAGCGAGCCGGCCAGGTTGACGATGACGTCGGCGCCGTCGATCGCGGCCGGGTCGAGCTGGCGCTCGTTCGGGTTCCACTGCACCTCGCCGTCGTCCTTGGCGACGCCTCGGACGAGCCTCGTGACGCGGTGCCCCTGCTGCTCGAGGCTGCGGACGAGATTGCGTCCGACGAACCCGTGGCTCCCGGTCACGACGACGTGCAGGGGGGTGGGGGAGGCGGCCGTGAAGTCGACTCCGCGCTGGGTGACGGCATCCATGCCCGGGATGCTAGCGCGGCGCCGTGCGTGTTCCGTGCGAGGCCCGCCGGGGCGCTGCGCATTCGGGCGAGTCGTGCGTCCGGTCCGCCGGACGCTGCGGGAGGGGCGGTCGGCGCCCGTCGGGCAGGGCGGCGGCGCCGAGCGGCCGGGGTCAGCCGGCCTGCGGCCGGGTCGGATTCAGCAGCCGCATCTGGCCGAGCATGTACCGCGCGCCGGCATCCATCTTCTCCTGCCAGGCGCGCACCGCGGCCTCCTGATCGTTCGCGCGGATCGCGGCCAGCAGCCGCGCGTCCTGCGCGTGCATGAGATCGGCCGGGTAGTCGTAGTGCACGCCCATGAGCGTGATGAACATGACGAGCTGCTTGGTGAAGGAGTCGAGCATCGCGGGGATGCGCGACAGTCCTGACGCGTGCGCCAGCGCGACCTGGAACTCGCTGTCGAACCGCTGCATGCTCGCCGAGTCGCCGGCGCGGGCGCTGCGGGCGAGGCCGTTCACGAGGGCGTCGAGCTCGTGCAGGTCGAGGTCGCG
>Ga0153917_1001105_pt1 | contig 12555 bp, 8 predicted proteins | sample TSFL001MetaG_FD_104695 | JGI IMG/M metagenome (GOLD analysis project Ga0153917, IMG submission 104695) | Attine ant fungus gardens microbial communities from Florida, USA - TSFL001 MetaG | ecosystem: Host-associated > Fungi > Mycelium > Unclassified | place: USA: Florida, Paynes Creek Historic... | reverse complement strand
TCGGAACTTCCGTGTCGCGGTTCGGCTCACCCATGTCGCGTCGAGGGTCGATGTCTTGGCCTGCAACGCCCGTATGTCGTGTTCGAGATCCGATGCCGACCGTCCAAGTTCATCAGTGGATTCCGGCCCGATCGGACCTGTAGAGAAGAAGAGATGCCCGTCAAGACCTCGAACATCACTCGTCGGACGGCGATGACCGCACCCGCATGGGCGGTCCCGACCGTCGCCCTGGCCCTCGCGGCGCCCGCGCGCGCCGCGTCGGGCTGCGACCCGACCGTGCCGGGGGCGCCTTGGCCGATCGCCGACGGGATCGGCGGCAGCCCCGCCCCGAAGACCGGAGTCCATCTCTGGCAGACTTCGGATCAGTCCATGCACTGGACCTCCGATGCGCAGTTCGACACGGAAACCGTCTTCGCCACGACATCGCCGTCGATGGCCGTCCTCCCGGGGCAGACCTACGGCGTAACCTATCCGCTCGTGGCAACCAGCCCGGCGTCTGCGGGCTGGACGCTGGCCCTGCAGTACTCCGACTCCACGGGCACGTGGATCACCATCGGACCGACCTACTCCGTGACCCCGACGGCGGGGGCGACAACGATCGTCGGCGGCACGACGCAGCAGCCCGGGCAGCCGTTCTCGTGGACGATTCCCGCGGGGCTCGCTTCGACGACTCTGCGGTACGTCGTCACGCTTTGGCCCACGTCGAATCCGTCCAATCAGTTCAATGCGGACGGAATCGTTGGAATTCCCAGGGTCACCTGCTCCTGATGAGCAGGATTTCGGTGCTGACCTCGATCTTCGGCGTGTGAGCCGAACCGCTTCTTCTTCCTCGCGGGAATCTTCCCGGCATCGATGTCCGTGCGGCCTGTTCGCCGTGCGGTCGCACGGACATCGCATCCTCATACGGCTTCGGCGAAGCGGAGTCCATCGGCAGGATCTGCGCTGAAGCACGCATGATCCGACATGCGCTTCGAGCGTCGCGCGGGTCGGGTGGAATGCGACCTGTCGAGCATTCACGATCGCGCCCCGCGCTTTCCCCGATTCATCGTCGATCGGATCATGCGCGGGAGCGCGGCGGAATGCGAGCAAAGGTGCGTTCGCAAGCCTCTCGTCGAGGGGCTCGCGGATGGCGGGCGGCAGCGCGTCCAGCTCGTCGTCCGCGACGGGCGTCTCGCCGCAGCGCGGCGCGATGGGCATCAGGCGCGCTGGCCGCGCTCGGCGAGGAACCGCTCGACCCGCGTCGAGCGCACGAACCGCCGGGGGACCGCGCGACGTTCGAGCCGTGCCGACGCCTTGGCCGAACGGGCGGCGGATCGCTTGACGGCTTCCGTGTCCACTGCACGTCGTTCCATGCTGCGCTCCTCCGCCCGGTGCCCGGAACCGACCCTCGAGCCCAGGGCTCGAGGGCCGTTTTCGGCCACCAGCGGGCGGAACCGGCGGGGCGCTACCCCTCCAACTGCTCGCTCAGCTCCAGCCAGCGCAGCTCGAGCTCGTCGGTCTCGTCGACGAGGGCCTGGCGCTCGGTCGAGAGCACGGCGAGGCCCTCGAAGTCGCTCTGGTCGTGGGCGGCGAAGCGGGCGTCGAGCTTCACGACCTCGCTCGAGAGCCGGTCGAGCTTGCGCTGGATCGCCTGCGTCTCCTTCTCGGCGGCGCGGCGCTCGGCGCCCGAGAGCGCGGGCTCGGCCGGGGCGGCGGCGGGCTTCGCCGGGGCGGCGGCCACGGATGCCGCGGCAGCGCCCGCGCTCTGCGTCGGCGCGCCCGAGGGCATCGGCCGGCCGGCCCCCGCATCCTCGGCGCCCGCGACCGCGCGGTGCCGCAGCTCGAGGTACTCGTCGACCCCGCCGGGCAGGTGCCGGAGGCCGCCGTCCCAGACGGCGTACTGCTGGTCGGTGACGCGCTCGAGCAGGTAGCGGTCGTGCGAGACGACGAGCAGCGTGCCGGGCCACGTGTCGAGGAGGTCCTCCATCGCCGCGAGCATGTCGGTGTCGAGGTCGTTGGTCGGCTCGTCGAGGATGAGCACGTTCGGCTCGTCGAGCAGGATGAGCAGCAGCTGCAGGCGGCGCCGCTGCCCGCCCGAGAGCTCCTTCACGCGCGTCTGCAGCTGCGGCGTGGTGAAGCCGAGCCGCTCGAGCAGCTGCGAGGGCGTCATCTCCTTGCCGCCGGCGACGTAGCTGGTCTTCTGCCGGGCGACGACCTCGCGCACCCGGTCGTCGGCGTGGTCGTCGAGCTCCGAGAGGCGCTGCGAGAGGGTGGCGACCTTGACCGTCTTGCCGGTCTTGACGCGCCCCGAGGTCGGCTCGACCTCGCCCGAGACGAGCTTCAGCAGCGTCGACTTGCCGGCGCCGTTGACGCCGAGGATGCCGGTGCGCTCGCCCGGGGCGATGCGCCACTCGATATCCTTCAGCACCTGCTTCCCGTCGAACGCGACGCCGGCGTCCAGCAGGTCGACGACGTCCTTGCCGAGCCGGGCGGTCGCCATCTGCGCGAGCTCGACGGCGTTGCGCACGGGCGGCTCGTCCTCGATGAGCTGGGTGGCCGCGTCGATGCGGAACTTGGGCTTCGAGGTGCGCGCGGGGGCTCCCCGGCGCAGCCAGGCGAGCTCCTTCTTCATCAGGTTCTGCCGCTTCGCCTCGACCGCGGCGGCCTGCCGGTCGCGCTCGACGCGCTGCAGGATGTACGCCGCGTAGCCGCCCTCGAAGGGATCGAGGACGCCGTCGTGCACCTCCCACGTCGACTGGCAGACGGCGTCGAGGAACCACCGGTCGTGCGTCACGACGACGAGCCCGCCCTGGTTCCGCGCCCAGCGGCGGTTCAGGTGCTCGGCGAGCCAGGAGATGCCCTCCACGTCGAGGTGGTTGGTGGGCTCGTCGAGCAGCACGATGTCGTCGTCGCCGATGAGGATCTGGGCGAGCGCGACTCGGCGCTGCTGGCCGCCGGAGAGGTCGCCGACCTTCGCGTCCCAGTCGAGGTCGGCCGCGAGGCCGCCGATGACGTCGCGGATGCGGGGGTCGCCCGCCCACTCGTGCTCGTCCCGGTCGCCGACGATGGCCTCGCCGACGGTGAGCCCGGGGTCGACGCTGTCGCCCTGGTCGAGCATGCCGACGCGCACGCCGCGGCGGCGCGTGACCTGGCCCGAATCCGGCTCGATGCGCCCCGCGAGGAGCTTCAGCAGGGTCGACTTGCCGTCGCCGTTGCGGCCCACGATGCCGATGCGGTCGCCCTCGGAGATGCCGATCGTCACCGACTCGAAGACGACGCGCGCGGGGAACTCGAGGTGCAGCGCTTCCGCGCCGAGGAGATGGGCCATCCCTCCAGGGTATCCGCGGGCGGGGCGGCGGTTCGCCTGGCGACGGCTTCCGGCTTCGCTCGCCGAACTCTGGCGGCATGGCGGCGCTGACGCGTATACGGCCTCGGTCAGGGCGTATCGCCAGAGTTGGGCGGGCGTCCGCCCGCGTCAGTGTCCGCGCAGCTTCTCGATGTCGCGGCGCTCGCGCTTGGTCGGCCGGCCGGCGCCGCGGTCGCGCACGACGGGCGCCGGCGCGTCGAGTTTGGACGGGCGCGGGGGCGAGCGGTCGATCACGTGCTCGGCGGCGACCTGCGCGCTGCCGCGCTTGAAGGCGATCGCCTTCACCTCGAGGATGCGGTCGAAGCCCGAGATCCTCGCCCGCACCTCGTCGCCGACGCGCACGATCTGCGCGGGCTTCGCCGAGGCGCCGCCCACCCGCACGTGCCCGGCGCGGCAGGCGGCCGTCGCCGCCGACCTCGTCTTGTAGACGCGCACGGCCCACAGCCATACGTCGACCCGCACGCCGGCACCGGCATCCGCGCCGGCCGGCGAGCTCGTCCCACCGGGCGCTCCGGGCACCGCTCCCGCGCGCCCTGCCGGCGGGTTCACGACGCCGTTCCGCGCTCCGCTCTTCGAGGCCGGTCCGCTGCGCGGCACGCTCAGCGCTCCCCGTCGTCGTCCATGGCGAGCGCGAGGTCGCGCAGCGCCGAGGCGAGCGACTCGCGGTCGTCGTCCGACACGGACGCGAGCAGCGCCGCCTCGGCCGCGACGAGGCGCTCGATCGCGGCATCCACCAGCTCGCGCCCCCGGTCGCTCATGGTGACGAGGATGCCGCGGCCGTCGTGCGGATCGGTGTCGCGCGTGACGAGCCCGCGCGCGACGAGCCGGTCGATGCGGTTGGTCATGGTGCCGCTCGAGACGAGGTTCGAGGCGAGGAGCTGCTTCGGGCTCAGCCGGTGCGGCTCGCCCGCTCGGCGCAGCGCGGAGAGCACGTCGAACTCCCACAGCTCGAGCTCGGCGCCGGCGAAGGCGATCTTGCGGACGGCGTCGAGCTGCTTCGCGATGCGCTTCACGCGCGAGAAGACGTGGAGCGGCGAGAAGTCGAGATCGGGCCGCGCGTGCTCCCAGTCGCGCACGATGACGTCGACCGGATCATGGCGCGCCGAGCGTCGCGGAGCGGCCGACGCGGGCGACGGGACGGACGCGATCGACGCGGCCGACGGAGCGGTCGCCCGGCGCGCGGATCGATCCGGTGCACCGCGTCGCTCGTCCATGCCCATCATTATCGGCCATCGGGACAGTCGTGGCCCGGCGTCCGGCATCCCGGCCGCGTACCCGCGCCCCGGAATCCGGGCGGATCGGGGCGTCCGAGCCGTCGTGCCCGGCATGGCAGACTAGGCGGGCGCGTGCAGGGCGCGCGTTCCTCCTTGGTGTAACGGCAGCACGACGGCCTTTGGAGCCGTGAGGTCCAGGTTCGAATCCTGGGGGAGGAGCGGAGCCTCGACGCCGACCGCTCGGAACGATCAACGACCCGCAGACCCGCAAGGAGCGCCCGTGACCGCACCCGATCTCGCCATCGTCATTCTCGCCGCAGGCCAGGGCACGCGCATGAAGTCGCGCACGCCCAAGGTGCTGCACCGACTCGGCGGCATCCCGCTCGTCGGGCACGTGCTGCACACCGCTGCCGAGCTGGGGCCGGCGCACACCGTCGTCGTGGTGCGCCACGAGCGCGACGCCGTCGTCGCGGCCGTCGGCGACCTGGCGCCCGAGGCGCTCATCGCCGACCAGGACGAGATCCCCGGCACCGGCCGCGCCCTCGAGGTCGGTCTCGAGCAGCTGCCCGAGGGCTTCGACGGCGTCGTCGTCGTGCTCTCCGCCGACGTCCCCCTGCTGGATGCCGCGACCGTGCGCGCGCTCCTCGAGGCGCACCGCCGCGAGGCGAACCAGCTCACTCTGCTCAGCGCGATCTTCGACGACGCGACCGGCTTCGGCCGCATCGTCCGCGACGACTCCGGCGCCTTCCAGTCGATCGTCGAGCACAAGGACGCGAGCGACGCCGAGCGCCGCATCCAGGAGATCAACGCCGGCGTCTACGTCTTCGACGTCGTCACCGTGCGCCGCATCCTCGCCGGCATCGGCGTCGACAACGCGCAGGGCGAGAAGTACCTCACCGACGCCGCCGAGCGGATCAAGGCCGAGGGCGGCCGCATCGACGCCGTCGCCGTCACCGACCCGTGGCTCGTGCAGGGCATCAACGACCGCGTTCAGCTGGGCGCTACGGCGCGCGAGTACAACCGCCGCATCCTCGAGCACTGGATGCGCGAGGGCGTCACGATCCACGACCCGTCGTCGACGATCGTCGAGGGCGACGTGTCGCTCGCCCGCGACGTCGAACTGCTCCCCGGGACGCAGCTGCGCGGCGCCACCTCGGTCGCCGAGGGCGCGATCATCGGCCCCGACACGACCCTCGTCGACTGCGAGGTCGGCGCGGACGCCGTCGTCAAGCGCGCCGACGCCACCCTCTCGGTCATCGGCGCGGGCGCCACGGTCGGCCCGTGGGCATACCTGCGGCCCAACTCGATCGTCGGCGCGGGCGGCAAGATCGGCACCTTCGTCGAGACGAAGAACTCGACCATCGGCCCCGGCTCCAAGGTGCCGCACCTCTCCTACATCGGCGACACCGAGGTGGGGGAGAGCTCGAACGTCGGCGCCGGCACCATCACGGCCAACTACGACGGCGTGAACAAGCACCGCACCACCGTCGGCTCGAACGTGCGCACGGGCTCGCACAACGTGTTCGTCGCGCCGGTTACGATTGGTGACGGCGCGTACACGGGAGCCGGCACGGTCGTCCGCAAGGACGTGCCGGCGGGCTCGCTCGCGATCAACGTCGCCCCCCAGCGCAACATCGACGGCTGGGTGACGAAGAACCGCGCCGGCACGGCGGCGGCCGAGGCGGCGGAGCGCGCCTCGGGCGACGACGCGCGATAGTCGCGCGCCGGGGCGGTCATGCCCCGGCATCCGGCATCCGGCCGCACGCGGCCACTCGAAGCGCCCAGGCAACGCAACACGGAACAAAGAACGGCGGTACAACGTGTCCGGCACCATCACCGATCCGGGTGAGAAGCGTCTCGTCCTCGTGACGGGGCGAGCGCACCCGCAGCTTGCGAAGGACATCGCCGCGGAGATCGGCACGACGCTCGTCGAGACCGAGTCGCGGACCTTCGCGAACGGTGAGATCTACGCGCGCTACGGCGAGAGCGTGCGCGGCGCCGACGCGTTCGTGATCCAGTCGCACACGACGCCCATCAACGAGTGGCTCATGGAGCAGCTCATCATGGTCGACGCCCTCAAGCGCGCCTCGGCGAAGCGCATCACGGTCGTCGCGCCCTTCTACCCCTACGCCCGTCAGGACAAGAAGGGCCGCGGCCGCGAGCCCATCTCGGCGCGCCTGGTCGCCGACCTGTTCAAGGCCGCCGGAGCCAACCGCATCATGTCGGTCGACCTGCACGCCTCGCAGATCCAGGGCTTCTTCGACGGCCCCGTCGACCATCTGTTCGCCATGCCCGTGCTCCTGAAGTACTTCAAGGAGCACCTCAAGGGCGTCGAGAACCTCACGGTCGTCTCGCCCGACATGGGCCGCGTGCGCGTCGCCGACCGCTGGAGCGACCACCTCGACGCGCCCCTCGCGATCATCCACAAGCGCCGCGACCCCGCGGTCGCGAACCAGGTCACGGTGCACGAGATCGTCGGGTCGGTCGAGGGCCGCACGTGCCTCCTCGTCGACGACCTCATCGACACGGGCGGCACGATCCTCAAGGCCGCCGAGGCGCTCAAGGCGAACGGCGCGACGAACGTCATCGTCGCCGCGACGCACGCCGTCTTCTCGCCGCCCGCAGTCGAGCGCCTCTCGAGCGACGTCATCGACCAGGTCGTCGTGACCGACACGCTGCCGATCGAGGACGAGAAGCACTGGGACCGCCTCACGGTGCTCCCCATCGCGCCGCTCATCGCCCGAGCCATCTCGGAGGTCTTCGCCGACGGCTCGGTCACCTCGATGTTCGACGGCGCCGCGTAGCGAGCGCATCGGCTCGGCTCCGCGCGCTCGACGCGCTCCGCGTCGTGGGACGGGCGCCCTCCTCGGAGGGCGCCCGTTCCCCTCTCCGCGCTCGGTCTCCGCGCGTCGGCGTCTGGAGCCGGGGCGCCGGGCCCCGGCGCGAAAAACCTGGTGCTCGGACGAAGCGATGGCAAAGAGAGGCATCTGTTCGTCTGAGGGCCAGGTTTTTCGGCGCCGCGCGGAGTAACCCGGGGAAACGGTGCTGTCGGGCCGGGCTCCCGGGCCGCTATCTTCGAGTCACCGGATGCGGGCACTGAGTGAACCCGCACCCGAGATGCTCAGCGGGAAGCCTCCCGAGCGACCGTGAACCACTCGAACAGGATGCCGGAGCATGCGCTCCCGGCGGCGCCCGCGGGCGCGATCCGGCGGGGGTTCACGGGCACGACGCGCGCCGATCGGCGCGCGAAGCCCAGTCGCCAGGCCCCGGCATCCGTCGGTGCTCGGCGAACGAGCCCACGTGGAGCAGCCGACATGACCACCCCGACCTCGTCAGACCGCCCGCCGACGGGCGCCGCCGCCGAGCGCCCCGGCGCCGCGGTGGCCTCCGCCGTGCGGCGCGCCCCGGCGTCGGAGCCCGCCGCGCCGCCGAAGACGTTCTCCTTCGAGCTCTTCCCGCCGCGCACGCCCGAGATCGCCGCGCGCATGCACTCGATCATCGACCGGCTCGCCGCCGCCGGCCCCGAGTTCATCTCGGTGACCTTCGGCGCGGGCGGCTCGTCGCGCGACAAGTCGCTCGACCTGCTCGACTACATCGAGCACCGGACGCCCACGACCGCCATGGGGCACCTCACCTGCGTCGGCTCGTCGTACGCCGAAGCCAACGCGCTCGTGCGCGAGTTCCTCGACCGCGGCATCACGCACTTCCTCGCGCTGCGCGGCGACCCGCCGAAGGGCGCGGCGTCGGGGGAGGAGTTCCTCGGCGATCTGCGCACCGCCTCGGAGCTCGTGCAGCTCATCCACTTCGTGCAGCAGGAGCGCGAGCCGCAGCGCCCTCTGGACATCGGAGGCGCGGACGGCGCCGCGGGCGCCGGCCACGACCGCTGGGTGCTCGGCCGCGGCCGCCAGGCGACCGTGTGCGTCGCGACCTATCCGAACGGCCACCCGCAGTCGCGCGGCATCGAGCAGGACTACGACGTGCTGCTCGCCAAGGAGGCGGCGGGCGCGAACCTGGCGATCACGCAGCTCTTCTTCCACGCCGACGACTACCTGCGCTTCGTGGAGGGCGCTCGGGCGCACGGCGTGACGATGGACATCCTCCCCGGCATCCTGCCCGTCACGTCGAGCGCACGGCTGCACCGCATGGCCGAGCTCGCCGAGGAGCCGGTGCCCGTGGGCCTCGACCGCTCGCTCGCCCGCGCCCGGTCGGAGGGTGCGCGCCGCGAGATCGGCGTCGCGCACGCCGCGGCGCTCTCCTTCGACCTGCTCGAGGGCGGTGCCCCCGGCATCCACCTGTACACGCAGAACCGCATCGTCGACCCGCTCGAGGTGCTCGCCCGGGTGGGCCTCGTCTCGCGCTCGGTCGTCGAGGCGGATGCGGCGAAGGCCGCGGCCGGCAGCGCGGTCACGGCGCCCGTGCTGACGGTCGTCGGCGAGGCGGGCGCGGGTGCCGGCCCCGGCGCAGGTCTCGCCTCGGGCGCCGGGACGCGCGTCGGCTCGGCGTCGACGGCGCGAATGCCCCGGGCGGCGGATGCCGTGGCGGTCCGTCCGCTGCCGCCGGCCGTCGCCACCGTCGTCGCGTAGCCGCATAGCCGCATAGCCCGTGCGCTGTCGGGCACCGGGGCGCTCGCCTCGCACCTGAGCACCGATCTCCGCGTTCGGGCGAGCCTCCGCCCGAGGCGCTGAACGCCCCCGGCCTCCGGGTGGCGCGGCTCGTCGTACCCGCGCGCGGCGATGCGGGTGCGCCGGGCCCGGCACGGCCTCCGGGTCGCGCCGCCCTTCGCTCCCGTCCCGCGGTCCCGATTCGTCTTCTCCCTCACTTTCCCATCTCATCCCATCCCGTCTCGCCCCGGTCGACCGCGTCGTCGTCCGTCGGCGATGACCCGCATCCCGCCTGGACCGCCCGGTCCAGAATCGTCCGGCCCTCGCGGCCCACCACGCTCGACGCTCACAGCTCAACGCTCAAGGAGAACCCTCATGAACAAGCCCGTCATCCCCGCCTTCCCCAGCGGAACCGTGCTCGGCTATCCCCGCATCGGCCGCCGCCGCGAGCTGAAGGCCGCGCTCGAGGCCTACTGGAAGGGCCGTGCCTCGCGCGGCGAGCTCGAGGCCGTCGCCGCCGACCTGCGCCTCGCGACGCGCGAGCGCCTCGCCGAGCAGGGCCTCGGCCGCGCCGACTCGTCGATCCCCGAGGCGTCGTCGTTCTACGACCAGGTGCTCGACACGCTCGTCGCGCTCGGCGCCGTGCCCGGCCGCTTCGCCGACATCGTCGCCCCCGACGGCTCGGTCGACCTGGATGCCTCGTTCGTGCTCGCCCGCGGCGACGCCGAGCGCGCGCCGCTGGAGATGACCAAGTGGTTCGACACGAACTACCACTACCTCGTGCCCGAGATCGGCCCCGCGACGCCGTTCCGATACGCCAGCGACGCCTTCGCCGCGAACGTCGCCGAGGCGCGCGAGCAGGGCTTCACGACGCGTCCCTCGATCGTCGGGCCCGTCACGTTCCTCCTCCTCGCGAAGGCCGAGGACGGCGCGCCCGAGGGCTTCTCGCCGCTCGACCGCCTGGCCGACGTGCTGCCCGTGTACGTCGAGCTGCTCGCGAAGCTCCGCGCGGCCGGCGCCGAGTGGGTGCAGATCGACGAGTCGGCGCTCGTCGCAGAGACCTTCGCCGTCTCCCGCGAGGCCGTGCTGGATGCCGCGTCGACGGCCTACGCCGCGCTCACGGCACCCTCGGTCGAGGCCGGCGGGCGCCCCGCGATCCTCGTCTCGACGTCCTACGCCTCGCTCGGCGACGACGCCTTCGGCGCGCTCGTCGCCGCCGGCGTCGAGGCGATCGGCTTCGACCTCGTCAAGGGAGAGGCGCCCTCGGCCGATGCGCTCACCGCGGCCGTCGCCGCCGGCACCGCACTCGTCGCGGGCGTCGTCGACGGCCACAACATCTGGCGCGGCGACCTCGAGGCGGCGTTCGGCAAGCTCGTCGCCCTGCGGGAGGCCGCGGGCGAGGGCGCGCACGTCACGGCATCCAGCTCGACCTCGCTCTTCCACGTGCCGCACACCACCGCCGACGAGCCGCAGCTCGACGAGCGCCTGCGCTCGTGGCTCGCCTTCGCCGATGAGAAGGTCGCGCAGATCGCCGCGCTCGCCACGGGCCTGGACGAGGGCCGCGAGGCCATCGCGGCCGAGCTCGACGCGGCGACGGCGGCGGCCGCCGATCGCGCGGGCGCGCCGGGCGTGCGCGTCGACGCCGTCCGCGCCCGCACGAGCGCGCTCGGCGAGGCGGACTTCGCCCGCGGCGACGCCTCGGCGCGCGCCGACGCGCAGGACGCCGAGCTCGGCCTGCCCGCACTGCCCACGACGACCATCGGCTCGTTCCCGCAGACGAGCGAGATCCGCGTCGCCCGCCAGCGCCACCGCAAGGGCGAGCTCACCGACGCGCAGTACGACGAGTTCCTGCGCGCCGAGATCGCGCGCGTCGTCGAGCTGCAGGAGGAGCTCGGCCTCGACGTGCTCGTGCACGGCGAGGCGGAGCGCAACGACATGGTGCAGTACTTCGCGGAGAACTTCGAGGGCTTCGACGTGACCGTCAACGGCTGGGTGCAGTCGTACGGCTCGCGCTGCACGCGCCCCTCGATCCTCTGGGGCGACGTCTCGCGCGCCGAGGCGTTCACCGTGCCGTGGATCTCGTACGCGCAGACGCTCACCGAGAAGCCGGTCAAGGGCATGCTCACGGGCCCCGTGACGATCCTCGCGTGGTCGTTCGTGCGCGACGACCAGCCGCTGCGCGAGACCGCGAACCAGGTCGCCCTCGCGCTGCGCGACGAGATCGCCGACCTCGAGGACGCCGGCATCAAGATCATCCAGGTCGACGAGCCCGCCCTGCGCGAGCTGCTGCCGCTCAAGGCGGCCGACCAGGCCGACTACCTCGACTGGTCGGTGGGCTCGTTCCGCCTCGCGACGGCCGGTGCGGGCGACGCGACGCAGATCCACACGCACCTCTGCTACTCGGAGTTCGGCCAGATCATCGACGCGATCGACGGCCTCGACGCCGACGTCACCTCGATCGAGGCGGCCCGCTCGCGCATGGAGGTCGTCGACGACATCGAGGGGGCCGGCTTCTCGCGCGGCATCGGCCCGGGCGTCTACGACATCCACTCGCCGCGCGTGCCCTCGGTGGAGGAGATCGTCGAGCTGCTGCGCACGGCGTCGACGTCGATCTCGCCGCGCCTGCTCTGGTCGAACCCCGACTGCGGCCTGAAGACCCGCGGCTACGAGGAGACGAACGAGTCGCTGCGCAACCTCGTCGAGGCGACGGCGAAGGTGCGCGCCGAGGTCACGGCGGGCGCCCCCGCCGCCTAGCGCCAGCGCTCCGCTCGCCCGGCAAGATGTGCGCCCCCGCGCGACCGATCTCGTCGGGCGGGCGGATCTCCTCCCGCTTCACCCGACGAGATGTGCGCGGTACGACGACGCATCTTGTCGGGTGAGTGTGCTGACGATTCGTTCGCCCGTCAAGATTTGCGCCGAAACGCGGCAGATCTCGTCGGGCGGGCAGGGGCTCGGGGGAGCGGCCAACGGGCCGCCCGACGATTCCGGCGCGGCGCGGGGGGACCCGGGGCAGGACGGCGGCGAACGGGATGAGGCGCGCGGGCGTGGGATGCTCGTGGCGGCGGCCGCGCGCCGCCCACGACATCCAGCAGAGGAGCCAATGATGACCACCCTCGCCGACTTCGCCGCGTCGCTCGCCGCCGGCCGTATCCGCGTGATCGACCTCACGAACCGGCTCTCGGCCGAGACGCCCACGCTGCGACTGCCCGAACCGTTCGCGAACCTCATCGACTTCAGCCTCGAGACGGTGAGCGAGTACGACGAGCCGGGCCCGTTCTGGAAGCACCAGAACATCCACACCGGCGAGCACATCGGCACCCACATCGACGCGCCGGTGCACTGGATCTCGGGGCGCGAGGGGCACGACGTCTCGAGCATCCCGCCCGAACGGCTC
>Ga0153917_1001104_pt1 | contig 12568 bp, 14 predicted proteins | sample TSFL001MetaG_FD_104695 | JGI IMG/M metagenome (GOLD analysis project Ga0153917, IMG submission 104695) | Attine ant fungus gardens microbial communities from Florida, USA - TSFL001 MetaG | ecosystem: Host-associated > Fungi > Mycelium > Unclassified | place: USA: Florida, Paynes Creek Historic... | reverse complement strand
GCCCTTCGTTTCGGAGTGAAAATACATGATTGAATTAGCGGTTGACGATCTGCACTTAACCTACGGCGACAATCCTGTTTTAAAAGGTGTCTCCATGAACCTGAAGCGCGGCGAAGTGGTCTCACTGTTAGGCCCCTCCGGCAGTGGTAAAACCACCCTGCTGCGTGCCGTCGCGGGTCTGGAAAAACCGACGCAGGGGTCGATTGTCATTGGCAACAATAAAGTTTACGACGGCACGCCGCGCAGTGAGATCCCAGCAGAAGAGCGTAACCTGGGGCTGGTGTTCCAGTCCTATGCCCTATGGCCGCACAAAACCGTGTTTGAGAACGTGGCCTATCCGCTCAAGCTGCGTAAAGTTCCGGCCAAAGAGATCCAGCAGCGCGTACAGGACGTGCTGGACCAGCTGGGTCTGGGCCATCTTGGCAAACGTCACCCGCACCAGCTCTCCGGCGGGCAACAGCAGCGCGTGGCGATTGGCCGGGCGCTGGTGTACAACCCACCGGTGATTTTGCTGGACGAGCCGCTTTCCAACCTCGACGCCAAGCTGCGCGAAGAGGCCCGCGTGTTCCTGCGCGAGCTGATTATCAAACTCGGGTTATCCGCGCTGATGGTGACGCACGACCAGAACGAAGCGATGTCCATATCCGACCGCATCCTGCTGCTTAACAACGGCAAAATTGAGCAACAGGGCACGCCGCAGGAGATGTACGGCTCGCCAAAAACGCTGTTTACCGCCGAGTTTATGGGCAGCAACAACCGCCTGCACGGTAAGGTCACCGAAGTGCGCGACGGCAGAGCGCGTATCGAAGGAAAAGGCTGGGTGCTGTGGGGCCAGGCGGGCGAAGGGGTGCAGAGCGGTGATGACGCTACGGCGGTGATCCGGGTCGAACGCGTGGCGGTGGTTGAGGGGCCAGGGGAAAATCAGCTTGAACTGCCGCTGCTCACCAGCATGTATCTTGGTGACCGCTGGGAGTACCTGTTCCGCACGCCGGGAGATGATTTTGTCATTCGCGCGTATGGGCATGAGGTTCGGGATCCGCAGCACTGCCATCTTTCGCTGCCGGAGAAGCATGTTTGGGTGTTCCCGAAAAACTGATAAAAAAGGCTGCGTACTGCAGCCTGTTTTACTTTAACAGCGTGAACAACCGTTTATGTCTACGCCGTTGTGAAACATACCCGCTAAGTTATTTAAAATTAAACAAGTTTACTCTGAAGATCTTCCTGTTGTTTACGATAATGTCCGTTCCGCTTATTAACCCTGAGTTGTCCAATGAAGACACGGTCATTATTACTGGCGCTGTTCAGCCTCAATTTAGTTACCGCCTGCAGCGCATCTCATCCGGATATGGTTGAAGAGATACATCATCTGCAGGTTCCGCTAGTTCTACCGGGAGATAAACCGCCTTCCATTCCGGCCTCGCATATTGCAGCGCTTTCTCAGGAGAATAAAGTACAGATAGACAGATTATCGGCACAACTGAAATCAGAGTATTTGCAGCACGCTACCGCGAAGGATATTTTTACCGAAGATAGCCCCGTTCAGCCGGTCTACGCCTCGCTGACAAAACTGGAACAGCTTGAAATGATTAATCAGCAATACCTGAAAGACAAAAACGTTACCGGCCTGCAAAAGATTAAACTTGCTCTTGATCCTTTAGTTACTTAAATACCAAAAAGCCCAACTGCTAAGCAGTCGGGCTTTTATCATTGAGAGGCTAACAACGATCAATCGTGCTGTCCAAATCGCCATGTCAGGCCTGCTGTTACGGAGCTTACGTCGCTGCTGACGCCAATCTGGTTGGCATTACCCACATTGCTTACCCATTGATATTCGAGGCGACCAGCCAAATTTTTGTTGAACGCATACTCCGTCCCCACCGCAGCAAGCGGGCGAACGCCTGTATCGAAACGATTGTGACCACTTACATCAGATTCTGCCCGATATGCCATCGCACCGGCGCGCCCATAGATATCCCAGCTGTCGGTCACGGCATAGCTGGCTTTTAAGGACATCTGCAGCCCCTGGCTTTTCATTTGTGCGCCCGCACTATGGTTGCCTTTCATCTGCATATTTCCTAAATAATCGTAACCACCTTCTACTGCCAGCCAGGGGGTCATCTGATAGCCAGCGTAAACCCCGCCACCGACGTTATCATGATCGATATTATACTGGCTGGAGCCACTGTTATTATCGCTCGCTTTTGAACCGGTGCTGGCGTCAAAATAGTGTGACCAGCCGAATTTAGCCCCGCTGTACCATGTACCTGTATCCGCAGCTGCAAATGCAGTTGTGGCTGTGAATGCGTTAGCAATAATTAATGCGAAAAGTGTCTTCTTCATACAAATCCCGTTTACTCCGTTGAATAGTTTCAGTGAGCAAACGATATCGACAAACGAGAACAACGTGAAATACTTTTCTGTTTAATTTTAAATTTTAGAACGACTCCGGTAAATCTCCCAATTCCATTAAATACCCGCCGCGCTTAAATGCGATATATTGACCTTGTTTAAGGGCTGATAATACGTTGAGAATACTGCTGCGTGAAAGAAGCGTACGGTCCTGAATATATTCAAGCATGCTGGTTCGCATACGCGCCTCTTCGGGCAATAATACCATTTCCTGCAAATAACTACGAATCACGGAATAGGTACGTTGCTGCACAACCTGCGCATCACGATAAATGAGATACGCCGTATGATACGACAGCAAGGCCGCAACATCTTCCCAGACGCCCTGTTGACGAAATAGCGTAGCTGCTTCAGCTGCATCAGCACGTAAAATGATAGACTCTCTTTCTGCACGTAAAATATGCCCCTGTGTCGGCTGAATCATCTCGGCAATGCCGAACAGATGAGGCTCAAAAACGGTCACCAGGAGCAGACCATCAGATGCCCGCAGCAAAGAAAGCTCACCCTCCTGAAAAAGATAGATTTGCTGGTGGCCTTTGTGTTTCCAGTTGATCCGCTTACGCGGCACGAGCTTCACTTTTTCCGCGATCGGCTCAAGGATGGCAGTAAGACGTTCAATAGATTGTTCAGGCCGAACGGGAGGTAAAATATTCATGACACCACCTTTTAGCGTTGGGTAATAGCCATTATAGACTACAGCGGTCATGGCTCAGACAAGTATGAGGGAGAAGTGATATCAGATGGAAAAGGATGAGTAAAAAGAAATTTTGTTTATTTTTGAATTTCCCCTCAGAACATTAGTGATATATAACTGATATTTATTGGTGCTTGCTTTAAAACCCATGAAAAATCACGGAGAAAAGACCATTAAAACCTGAATAATCTTGTCTTTTTACGCATCATTTCATTAATGATTATTCTTAATACAGCAATCAATACTTATTCTTTCTAAATAATTACGAAACTTAAAAAGGAAACAGGCCGTTCCGGATTTTACATAGTGTATAAATCCTGACCATTCTCATTCGAGCCCATACATTCCTGTAATTAATATGATTAAAGCATATTACACATAGATTAATTTATCAGGCTGTTACCCTGATGTAACCTATGTTCGCCATCTCATCCCCTTTCCATCATGTTATAAAATGCCATAACAGATTAAACTATAATACTGTATTCCCTTAAATTAAGGCTTTTTACTACCGGAAGACAGTGTTTCGCCTGTTGTAAAATTGCGAGGCATTTTGCAACGCAAGCAAAGTGGTGTGACGCAGTGACAACACCAGGATATTTCATGCAGATCCTAGCAAAATAGTTAGCGGCCTAATTAGTTACTTGGCAGTGCTCCAACAGAGCCGGGGATATTTTCAACAGGAGAATGTAAACCTGGAGGATAAAGAAACGGGACATCCACGTGGGCGGGTTGTGAAAGTATTTCCTGTTGCCTTCGACCTTATTGCACGTAAAATGACCAGACATATTTTGGGAAGGAGTCTTTAATGGATATTGCGCTGCTCAACAGGGGCTGGAACAGAACATGGTCAGATACCATGGTGAATCTTGAAGCCCGGAAACTCGTCGAAACAGCAAATCGGCTGTCAGCATTCTATTTGCAGGATGGTCTTACACGAATCAAGTTTGTCGAAGAAATAAAACAGGTTGTAGATAAAGAATTTGAAACTGCACGACGGGCCAAAACCGATGAAGAATGCATTGCTTGCATCAAAAATCTGCGTGCCGAAACGGATAATCTACACGAACAAGAACGCCTGTTAAGAACCAGAGCCGCACAGCTTTACGCGAAGGTCGAATTTGTAAAGGAAAATAATAAAATCGTCGGTTATGTTATATCCGCTGTAAATGTGGTGCTATCAGGCGTGGTTCTCTTTGGTGGCTTTATGATGTTATCCACTATGGGGCCGATTGGTATGCTGGCTGGGGCAGTCCTGATTGCCGATGGAATGAACGGATTAACGAAAGAAGTGCTCAACTTTGCTCAGCCAGCATGACATAAACCCTCGCAAGGTATCATTGCTGACTCCGCGATGCATACCGCCCAGTTTATGGGATTTAATCCTAACACGGGCCTGGCTCTCTATAATGGTGTTACTCTTGGTGCCAGTGTGTACAGCATTGTGGGATTCGCTCGAAAAACTGGAGCCTGGAGATTATTCCGCTGGCTTCCACACGATTACTATCGCAAAGTCAGCACAATGAGCACTCCTAAACTAACAATGAAGATTGTCGGTTATGGTGTTAAAGCAAAAGTGATTTTCGATCTACTAACAACAGAAAATGGAACCAGTTAATCCTTGATAGTTTTTCGGTAACGCCAGGATTTATAGGAAATTACCGGCGGCTGTGCGAAGGACATAATGGCAACCCCAAAGATCATCGCCAGCCCCCATGCAACTGCTCTATCGGGTGAGCTGAAGACGATAAGTAGCAGTAGGATTAAGGCACACACAGCCACCACTCCCGCCAAGGTAACAAATCGCCTGGCAAGGTCATTTATGGCCTCTCCAAGCGTTCCTCCATATTTTTCAATGCTGCTTTTTATCTTCTGCAATTCGGGCTGCGTAAACCCTGAACGTAACAAAGCCTCATCAGTCACTTTCATATCGTCTCGTCCCTTATCTCCCAGAAGTGTTTTCTCAATCGCTGATTGTGCAAATAATCATACTGATGAACTTTACAGCATTCCACAGGATGTTTTTGCACTGTATCAGATTTCAGACAATAGCAGCCATAAGGCCGCACATCGGGCTTAAATGCGTATGATCAATCTGTTCGGGAGTTATGCCAGGTATGCGGCTTTTTGTTCGTTGTTGTGCTGTCGCGGTAAGAACCAGGAACCACCGCCAGCGTGATGATATGCTCCCTTGTACCACAGACCAATCACGCGACCGGTGCGGGCGTAGAACAATGGGTAGTTTAAGTTGTACCTGCTAACGCGGGGCAACGTAACTAACTGATAAAGCATGACTTGTTGATTTATCAGGAGACTGGAGCGGGCGAAGGGAAATCACCCCCGCTCCAAAGATCTCGTAATCCCATGGATTTATTAACAAATACCTGATGCATTGTAGGAGGGTTTTGTAGGAGGAACTACAACGTTTTGCAAACCGCTTCACTCCAGAACGCTGATAAGTTTTAGCGCGTCATTTCTGACAGAACCTTGTATTCGCTCAGAGTCAGCGATCAACGCCAAAGCCTCAATACTTAAACCATCCCTGATCACTTTTCGCGCTTTACTGAGACGGCTCCGGCAACTTTTCTCTGTATAACCCTCACGTGAGTGCATTTGCTCAATGATATAAGCGCTTGATAAATTTGAATCGGCAAAATGGTGGTAGTAGTTTACGAAGCACTCCATCCCGATAGCCTTAAGGAGGCTGACCAGGGTAACACTACTCGTTATCTTCTCTGGTTGATTCGAAACCTCTTCCATAGGTTCAGGTGGAAGGGTTTGCATAGCCGCTTCATTGACTAAAGCCGAACTCCTTACAATCAATTCTTCTTTGATGGAACTCACTCGGGGATCAGTAAGAATCGCGCCCTTGAGGGTAACGATATGTGCGTTAACGTGATCACTATGCCGAGCGTAATCTCGTATTACTTCATGTGGGATTTTGTAGGCATCAAGAATGTTGTAAGTTTCATCGAAAATAACGGCTATCAAATAATCAAAATCGGCAGCTTCATAGTTACGCAATGCACTGAGTTGCCGGGAAGGATTATCCGATGTGACTCTCCTCGCTTTGATCTGCACTTTCAGGCCATCAGCATCAATGGCATCAGCACCCGCCGACGAATTACTGAGAAGAGTCATACCCAGTGCATTAGAAACCAGCCATTCAGCATAGTCACCAACAGGATTATTCTTGGTGCGAATTACACCTCTAGAACGCAACTGCGTTAAAATTTCGGAATGAAGTGACAGCAATTCAAGATTATTCAGCGCATTTAGCCAATCATATGATGTTAAATGATTATTTTTCAAAAAAACTCTCCATTGCCGAAGTGAAATGCCACTGTAACGCCTACGTAACGCACCTGGATTTTGATGTTTTGTCGACTCTTATAGAAAAGTAAGACTGATTCATAGGTGTCTCATCTTTTGCCAAAGAAGACTGTTCATTAATACAGCATCCAGAATTTATAAACTTACACTTACTTCACTTTCTCAGTTTGCCCCACCGCACTGCCGAAACAATACCCCAGTTGCCACTGGCATTGGGCCTACGCCATTTTGCTGTCTCCATGCTACGGAGATACTCAAGAGCTTCAGAAAACGTGCCAAAACGCTTCTGAGCCGCTTTATCACCTACGCCAAACGAACCATCACGGGTGCTCGCCAAACCGGGGTGAAAACAGGAACCATCGGCTGCGTATGGAACTAACAGATCTAGATCATTATTTTCAGATGATTTAGGCGCTAACAACCGCCACGGCTCAACACTGAGAGCATTAGCCAGCACCTCAATCGCATCCAAAGACGCATTAGAACCACCGCGTTCAATGCGGCTCATATAGCTACGTGCGAACCCACACCGATCAGCAAACGCTTCCTGGCTCATTCCGGTGGCAATGCGCAGTTCTTTTACCCGCTCGCCAAACTGTATTCTCAGGGATTTTTTCATGCACTGAATGTGCAATTTTGACCACTGTAAGGCCACGCTCCATATGAGACATTTTGAATCCAACCTCACGTCAGCGAGCTTAGTCACTCGCATTCATCGCCTGTATCATGACAATCCTTATTGATTCAAAACAAACACCAATAGTGACATTTAAAACCCAACAAGTATGATGATCATCATCGGTTGGGCGTCACCAGCGTTCGCTATCAGGCGCGATGTGGTCTGGAAAGTGAGGGAATCATGACAGGAGCAGACTTTTTATTACCGATTGCAGCGGGAGCCGCGATTAGCTGGGCCAGTTATAGTGCAGTTGCCCATGCTGTATCAAAGCAGCACATCAGCACGCTACGCGCAACTGTATGGGGGCTCTGGGCACTCTCTCATTGGTGCTGGGCGTATGCGCCTTTTCTGCTGTAGGTGCTGAGCATCAGACAGCACGAAAAGATATCGTATGTGCAGATGACAACCCGGAATGCTATGCGAAATCGCACCACAACCCGGTCAGGGAGTGCAAGCAGGTAATGGACAAGAAAGCGACGTTTCGCCATGTGTGGCAGGAAAGTGAAGCGCAGCCGGTATTCAACACCTACCTATGGCATGATGAGAACAAACGAACTATTCAAATGTTCGGACAACAGGCTAAGGCAATTAATAGCCTGGGGATGCTAACACCACTTCAATATTTCTGTATTTTTAACGCCAGCACCGGGGAAGTCATCGCGGCTTCGTTTGAGTGAAATGAAGCGGGGAAAGTAAGTTTCCCCGCCTTCAAATAGGTAAAGCAGAATTACTTGTTCTTCAATGATTCAAAAAGAGTCCATCCTTTATGAGTGACTTCGAATTGAACGCCTTTATAATCCCGAGAAGATATTAATTCATTGGATTTCAATTCATCTAAAGCAGATTTCCATTTAGCAACCTCTCTAGCATTTTCTCCACCGAGACTTTGGCCGCCAACATGAATATCTGTTCCATCCAGATGCTCTAATATTAATATCCCACCGCTTTCGTCCTCGCATGCCATCTTCAAGACAAAAATTGCATCTTCAGATAGAAGCATATTAGGAGATTCTTGTTTTAAATTATCAGTTCCTTCTGAACGATAAGAGTTTATGATATTTTTCAGATATGAATTATTTGTGAGTGTCAGCGTCAATTGTTTATATAATTTATGTTTAAAATCAGTTGACTCATTAAAGGTCTCAATCAAGCCTTGTTGCATGCATTCTTGTTTGAATGCTTTTAGGGCATCATATTGCCCCATATCCACGGTATCAAGCACTACGGGTTTAGATGAAAAATATATCATTGCAGGTTTGCCCGCGTCTAAATGCTTGTGAATTTCTTCAACAGTCCCACTTGCTTCATCACCTGTCGGAGAGCCAAGTCGTGTCCAGAAAGCACCAATCAATAGATCGCAATCAACTAGCAGTCTCTGATTAATTAACTCCTGAGGTCTCATGCCAAGCTCCGGTGATGTGTGGGTTTCCCACCCAACAGGAATTAGCATAACTTTCGAGAGGGCAGAATTAATATCATTCCATTCGTGGATTACTTCCCGGATAATTCTTCTTTCTTCAGTAACATCACCAGGGGATGCGATCATTACAGGGATAACCGTTGCTGTGTAAGCCATAAACTCTCCATATTCAATCGACAATAGCCGCTATAGTCGCTCTGGAAACGCCATATTCGCGCGCTAACGCGCTGACACTGGTTCCGCTATTCTTTTTCGCTACAATCGCTCCACGAGCTTCTGGTGCAATTTTAAAGGGTCTTCCCAACTTCCTGCCTTCAGCTTTAGCCCGCGTTAACCCCGCCTGAGTGCGCTCAATCAGCAAATCTCGCTCCATCTCAGCTACAGCCGCCAGCATTGACAATAAAAGCTTCCCGGCAGCGGAGGTGAGATCAGTATTCCCAAGCTGGTGGACTATCACCCTGATGCCGCGATCAGATAGCACCCGGACCGTTTGAAGCACATCAATAGCATCACGCCCCAAACGGTCAAGTTTGGCTACAACCAGCGTTTCATCGTCCCTGATTTTGTCCAGCAACTCTGAGAATGCTTTGCGCTGCATAGCAGGGGTTTTACCGCTAACGACATCAGTAAACCAAAAGTCAAACGTCCAACCAGCTTGCTCAAGCTCCAACCTCTGGTTCTCCGTATCCTGCTGAGCAGTAGAGACACGCCCATAGCCGAAAATCGCCATTCTCAACACCTCTCAATACCTGTCAGAAAACGGTGTCAACAATAGGACGCCTGCCAACAATTGCCAAGGCTAATTTTTCAACATCTCGGAAGATACCTGCGAAGCGGTGCCAAAAAACGGTCGATTGATGGAACCAGCATCAGCGACACATCACGACAGCATTTCTCCGGCACAGCCAGCAAATGCAACGCAAACCACACAGCAGCGATCACCACGGCACCGCCACGATCTCGAAACCATTCAGACGCTAAATCATGAGTTGAAAGCACAGAACGCCGTAGAACGCGATACAGATCGTTTTAAAGCCATGTACAAATGCACAGTAATAGGCAAGCAGGCACAGCAGTCACCCCACTCGCTCATCCAGCAGCAGCAATCAGCCTGCATCTCGCTCGGCAGCCCGCTCCTGCAATGCTTGTCTCGGATGAGCAAAATCTTAGGGTTTTCTCAGCGACCCCTGACGCGCGGGCACGCACATGCGCCGGGGGCGCGGGCGAGCTATACAGTTGAGGGAGGCCCACGCATAAACATGCAATTTTTCAAGCCGGGGACTGTTACTACCCACGCAGAACCAACAGCTCAACATAGCGCAGTATCATGATAAATAATGTTTTTAAGTTAAATCCATGATCGGTTAACATCCCAGCAGATTAACCACATAAACATAAAGGATTATCAAGATACAACAATACACCAACGAGCTGGCACCAGAAATTATTGTTATTCCCGGAGTGTAACGATGGGATACCGTACTGATAATTACGGGCGCGGACAGGCGCTTGAGAACGACAAAACGACGACCGGAGCACGGTGTATTGCCTCAATCAATGACAGCGAGTTTGGCCGCCGGATAGTCCGGGTGGGTGATGTCACCACGCCCTGCCCGAAATGCGGGAAACGTGGCCGGATTGTTGATGGTGAGCCACGGGTTACGTTCTTCGACGTTGCGGTAGCCGTTCATGGGTCAGTAGTGCATTGCGATTGTCCGCCGGGCACAAACCGCGTCATCGCTCCGGCTGGTCAGTGGCTGGGGCGGGGCAGAGATCCGGTTGATGTCGCAAGGGAAGAGCACGCGGCTAAACTGGCAGCACAGAAGGAAGCCGACGAGAAACGCAGGGAGGAAGAGCGGGAGCGCAGTCGGGTGTTTGCAAAATCCTGCCTGCGCGGTGAGGGTTGCAACGATGCGGGCGATCAACGCGAACCTCACACCAACTTTGCGGAGATGGCTTTCTTTCAGGCTATGCCAGCAGATGAGCCGGAAGCCGACCCGGTAACGGATACGGAAGCCCCTCAGCGAGGACAGACAGCCAAGAAAAAGAAAGCAGCCACAGCCCCGGAAGACATCCCGAAACCAAAGAAACGCAGTGCGCTTTATAAATGGTGGTTTGGTAATCATGAGGAAATGGATTATCAGATTGCTGTAGCGGCAGCAGCCAGCGCACAACGCGCACAGACGGCCACAGCGGGCGCTAATGTGCTTCGTCCCGTTGCTGGTTATATAAGAGTCGGTGGGACGTGGGCTGTACGTGCGTCAGGTGTTGCCACTGCTGGCGTTGGTGCCCCACTCGCCGGGCTGCTGGTTGGCATGATCCCGGGGCGACTTAATGACGGTGAGCAGGACTTCATAGATAAGATGCGAGCCGAGCAAATGCGGGAAGCCCCTACCCGTGTTCGCTTTACGTGGGAGAGCGACGCCAATGGAAACCCGATACCGCACGGCTGGCACACACCACCGGGGCAGGATATGGTTCGCGTCCGCAAGATGGAGTGGGACAGCACATACAAAGCGTACACATTCACCATGGAAGAAGACCCGCGCATCACCATCATCTGGACACCTGACGCCAGCGGAGATAAGCAGCCGTGGAACACAGGGAACCAGTCCCCGCCACGGCTTCCGGGGACGGTGATCGTTGACCCATTGCAGAATGACAGCAGCGTAAGGAGCACAACCAGCCCGGCACCGGAAGAGAAGAGCTTCGCGGATTACATTCTGATTCTGCCTGTGGCTAATATTCCGCCAATCTATATCTATCTGAGGCACAACCCCGGACAGGTCACAGGCAAGGGACAGAGGGTTAGCGGGATATGGCTGTCAGATGCCAGCACGGGGAACGGTTCACCAGTTCCCAGCCAGATAGCGGACAGGCTACGCGGGCGGACGTTTACGAGCTTCGACAAGTTCCGTGAGGCGTTTTGGCAGGAGGTAGCGAATGACCCCGAACTATCAGAGCAGTTTGCCCCCGGCAACATAGCCCGAATGAAGTATGGAATGGCACCACGGGCAAGAACTGTAGACACTATTGGGAAAAGACGCTCTTTTGAGATTCACCACATTAAGCCAGTAAGCCAAGGTGGTGAAGTTTATAACGTGGATAATATGGGTGTCTCAACCCCTAAACGCCACATCGATATCCATAGAGGGGCATAACTTGAAAAGTATAAGCGAATTATCAAGAAACGATTTCATTAGACTAATAGAAGAAATTATCAGTGCCGAGGGAGGAGAAAGACATCAGGATGAGATTCTAGAACAGTTCATTGATTTATCGGAACATCCCTCAGGTTCAGATTTAATCTACTACCCAGAACCGGGGGAACAGACAACCCCGGAAGCTATAGCAGAGAAAGTGCATCAATGGCGAATCTCAAACGGCAAACCAAGTTTTAAAGATTCATGACAGTTACACAACCGCGCTTTCGGGCGCGGTTCTCGCATCTGCCACAACATCAGGCAATAGCAAGCCTAATGCCCGGTTGGTGATACAGCATCAAGCGGAGCGGCGCGACATCATCAGGGTTATGTCATTACAGCGGGGTTTATTAGGGCGCTCGTGTATCGCTAAGGAACCGTGAGCCAGACGGAGACAGAGCCTGCATCTCGTTTGCAGGTACGAAATCACCATAAACCTGTTTATTCCCTGCGGCGTCTCTCGACGCGTGACATAAGGGAGCATCGGGCGGAATGCGCCTCGCTGTACGTTTCAGGGAATCATGCCGGGTGTGCGGCTTTCTGTTCATGTTGAGCTATCGCGGTATGACCAGTGGAACGACCGCCAGCGCTTTGCTAAACTCCCTGTTCACCGTTCAACAAATCGCGGCAACTTTCAGGGTAAATAGCGGTACTTTGGTCACATTACCTTAGTTGTAACTCGTTGAGTTATAAGGATTTTATAGGGCTGGAGCGGGCGAAGGGAATCGAACCCTCGTATAGAGCTTGGGAAGCTCTCGTTCTACCATTGAACTACGCCCGCTTTGAGGTGCGTAAGGCATTATAGACCTTACGCACCTTCATACAAGCCT
>Ga0153917_1001102_pt1 | contig 12587 bp, 9 predicted proteins | sample TSFL001MetaG_FD_104695 | JGI IMG/M metagenome (GOLD analysis project Ga0153917, IMG submission 104695) | Attine ant fungus gardens microbial communities from Florida, USA - TSFL001 MetaG | ecosystem: Host-associated > Fungi > Mycelium > Unclassified | place: USA: Florida, Paynes Creek Historic... | reverse complement strand
GGTGATGGAAGAAGCACCGGATGCCGATGATCTGTTGCTGGCTGAAACCTCCAACAACACTGACGAAGATGCGGAAGAAGCTGCTGCACAGGTACTGTCCAGCGTGGAATCTGAAATCGGGCGCACCACTGACCCGGTCCGCATGTACATGCGCGAAATGGGCACCGTTGAACTGTTGACCCGCGAAGGCGAAATCGACATCGCTAAGCGTATCGAAGACGGGATCAACCAGGTTCAGTGTTCCGTTGCCGAATACCCGGAAGCAATCACTTATCTGCTGGAACAGTACGACCGCGTTGAAGCTGAAGAAGCGCGTCTGTCTGACCTGATCACCGGTTTTGTTGATCCGAACGCTGAAGAAGATTTGGCGCCGACTGCTACTCACGTCGGTTCTGAGTTGTCCCAGGAAGAGATGGATGACGACGAAGACGAAGATGAAGAAGACGGCGACGACGACAGCGATGACGACAACAGCATCGACCCTGAGCTGGCGCGCGAGAAGTTCGGCGAACTGCGTACGCAGTACGAACTGACCCGTGACACCATCAAAGCAAAAGGCCGTAGCCACGCCGCTGCTCAGGAAGAGATCCTGAAACTGTCTGAAGTCTTCAAACAGTTCCGCCTGGTGCCAAAACAGTTCGACTACCTGGTAAACAGTATGCGCGTCATGATGGACCGCGTGCGTACCCAGGAACGTATCATCATGAAACTGTGTGTTGAACAGTGCAAGATGCCGAAGAAGAACTTCATCACGCTCTTCACTGGCAACGAAACCAGCGAAACCTGGTTCAACGCCGCTATCGCGATGAACAAGCCGTGGTCTGAAAAACTGCATGACGTGAAAGAAGACGTGCATCGCGGGCTGCAGAAACTCCAGCAGATTGAAGAAGAAACCGGCCTGACCATCGAGCAAGTGAAGGATATCAACCGTCGTATGTCTATCGGTGAAGCGAAAGCCCGCCGTGCGAAAAAAGAGATGGTTGAAGCGAACTTACGTCTGGTTATCTCTATCGCCAAGAAATACACCAACCGTGGTCTGCAATTCCTGGATCTTATCCAGGAAGGCAACATCGGTCTGATGAAAGCGGTAGATAAATTTGAATACCGTCGTGGTTACAAGTTCTCCACCTACGCAACCTGGTGGATCCGTCAGGCTATCACCCGCTCTATCGCGGATCAGGCGCGCACCATCCGTATTCCGGTGCATATGATTGAGACGATTAACAAACTCAACCGTATCTCCCGCCAGATGCTGCAAGAGATGGGCCGCGAGCCAACGCCAGAAGAGCTGGCTGAACGTATGCTGATGCCGGAAGACAAGATCCGTAAAGTGCTGAAGATTGCCAAAGAGCCTATCTCCATGGAAACGCCAATCGGCGACGATGAAGATTCGCATCTGGGTGATTTCATCGAGGATACCACCCTCGAGCTGCCGCTGGACTCTGCGACCACCGAGAGCCTGCGTGCCGCAACGCACGACGTTCTGGCTGGCCTGACCGCCCGTGAAGCAAAAGTTCTGCGTATGCGTTTCGGTATCGACATGAACACCGACCACACGCTGGAAGAAGTGGGTAAACAGTTCGACGTTACCCGTGAACGTATCCGTCAGATCGAAGCGAAGGCGCTGCGTAAATTGCGCCACCCGAGCCGCTCTGAAGTGCTGCGTAGCTTCCTGGACGACTAATCAGTCCGCGATGAAAAAGCTCCCTTCGGGGAGCTTTTTTTTTGGGATTTTCCGCACAAAGAACAAAAATTAGTAGGGTGAATTGTCTATAGATGCAATTGTAAATGATATTTATTTTCATTATCATTTTTCTTTTCGTAAACTACTGTAAAGAAAAATTACATGAATTTCAAAATATTAAAAAATCAATCTCTCTGCGCGCTCGCGATTTCTCTGGTCCTTCAAACGGGTTCTGCCTGTGCAAAGGACTTCTCCGAGGATCAGTTTTCTTCCCAACCGCTGGGTCACGGCGTTTACGAACTGGCTTATGATGCCGGACAAAACGCGGTCTATGCGGCGTCCGCCCCCTCTTTCGATAAAGATAAAACCGCCGGCGAAATGTTCCTGCTTTCAGCTGACTCGCTGAAGGTTGATAAGCGAATCGCAACTCAACGCCGCCCCTTCGCCGTTTCACTGGATGAGGCCAACCACATTCTCTGGTTAGGCAATGCGCTGGATGGCTCATTAACCCTGCTGGATACCCGCACCAACAAAGAAGTGAAGACGCTCCAGCTCGCGGATGATGAAAACAAAGCACACGTCCGCGAAGTGGTACTCGATAAGAAACACCAGCGGCTCTACGTCTCCGGGATTGGCAGTGAAGGCAAAGGCGTGCTGTGGGTTGTCGACACTAAAAACCAGACGCTTGCGCATACTCTGAAAGGTATGGATCCGGTCGGTTTTGCCGTCAACGAATCCGGAGACAAAGTGTATGCCGTCACCGGCAAAGGCGAACTGGTAACGCTGGATGGCAAAACGTCCCAGGTGATTTCTCGCGTGAAGGTTGACCCATCCGAGCCAAAACATTACTTCCTGAATATCGCCCTGAACACCGCCAAAGGCGTCGGGTTTATCGCCGATACCAACACCGCCGATGTGCTGGTTGTACAGCTCGATTCCGGTAAGTTAGTTCACCGCGTTCCCACGCCGAACTCCATTGCCGCCGTCTACAACCCGGCGCGCAACGAAGTGTACGTTACCCATCGCAATGCCCGTCAGATAAGCGTTATCGATGCCAACACCTACAGCCTGAAACACACCATTAAAACGGCCGCCATGCCCAACAGCATGGTGCTTTCTCCGGACAGCAAAACGCTCTTTGTCAGCGTGAAGCAGGATGAAAAAGCCACCCAGGCTGACTATGTGCTCAAACTCGATTTAACCCAATTCTGAGGATTGCTTTGTGATTAACCAGACACGTACGGCGCTGGCGATTTCGCTCGCCCTCGCCAGCCTTCCTGCGGCCGTTTTCGCCGAGGAGACAACACCCGCTAATGAAGATCAGATGGTGGTCACCGCCACCGGTTTCGCCCAGGAGCGCCGCGAAGCACCGGCGACCATCTCCGTGGTCGGCGAGAAAGAGCTGAACACCCGTTCGAACCAGAACGTAACCGAAGCGTTGCGTGAAATGCCCGGTGTATTAGTGGGGAACGGTAACGGGAGCCTTGCCACCGGCGATGTGCAGATGCGCGGCATGGACTCCACGTATACCTCCTACATGGTCAACGGCATCAAACAAGGAACCCGCGAGTCCCGCCCTTACGGCCACCATATCGGCACCGAAGCGGCATTCCTGCCACCGCTTGCTGCTATCGAACGTATCGAGGTGATCCGTGGGCCAATGTCCTCCCTGTATGGTTCAGACTCCATTGGCGGCGTGGTGAACGTCATCACCAAAAAAGGCTACAACCTGGATAAATGGACCGGGGTGCTGGAGGATAACTACTTCCTTCAGGAAAAAAGCGAGTACGGCAACACCAACCAGACCAATGCCTTTTTGATGGGGCCGGTCATTCCAGGCAAACTCGGCGTGAGCGTGGCGGCGGATTACCTTGATCGCCGTGACGACGACAGCCAGAACGATGAACGTTTTGTTAAGCACCAGGCTGGCAACCTGGATGCCACCATTAATATGGCCCCGACCGACACCCAGCTGTGGGATTTGAACGTCGTCAAAGGACATCAGGTAAAATCACACAACGATAAAGCCTGGCAATGGGACTTCGACCGAGACGCCGCGTCGTTATCCCAGCACGCGTGGTACGGCGACGACCTGGTGGAAGTGAAGAACTTCATCAGTTACGAGAACGCCAAAACCGAATACCGCGTGCCGGGCATGAGCTCGCAGTTTATCAAGCAGAAAAACTATGAAGCCAACAGCGCAAACACCTTTAATCTTGGCGATCATAAGCTGACGCTCGGGATCAACTTCACCCGCAATGAGCTGGATGATACGTTCGGTATTGCAGACAAAGAAGTTCCGGGGATCACGCCGGTCAGCGAGATCAGCCGTAACGGCTGGGCCGTGTTTGCCGAAGACGCATGGATGATGGTACCGGACTTCACGCTGACCACGTCGGCACGTCTCGACCATGACAGCTACTTTGGCTACCACGTGACGCCGAAACTCTACGGGAACTGGACGATTGATGAAAGCTGGGCGCTAAAAGGTGGCGTATCGGCGGGCTATAAAAAGCCAGACCTGCGTGAGAACAATGAAGGCTTTACCAGCGTCTACGGCTCCTATCCTTATTCGTATATCGGGATCGGTAACGATGACCTGAAGCCAGAGCAGAGCGTCAACACCGAGCTGGGCGTCTACTGGCAACAGGATACACTGGCGCTGGATGCCACCGCGTTCTTCACCAAATTTAAAGACAAGATCAGCGACTACACCATCTGCACCGCAACTGCCACGCAGAAGTGTATTTACAACGGTTATGAAGCTGAAGAAGTGTCCCAGTATTTCAACGTCAGCGATGCGGAAATCTATGGTCTGGAGCTGAATGCCGACTGGCAGGTCACTCCCGCACTGAAGGCTAACGCAAACTATACCTACACTCACAGCGAGCAAAAAAGCGGCCAGTATAAGGGAGAGGCGCTGAACGAATTCCCGAGCAGTATGGCAAACCTGTCACTGACGTGGAATGCGCTCAATGACCTGGAGCTGTGGACCACCAGCAGCTGGCGCAGTAATACGCCAAACACCGGCAAATCGACCTCAACCGAGGCCTATGCGCTGGTCGATTTAGGCGCCCGCTACCATCTCAATAAGAACATCACGCTGATGGCGGGAGTTTATAACCTGTTCGACGTGAACCCGATTTACAAAACGTCCTATAACCAGTCTTCCATCCTGGAAGGACGCCGCTACAACATGGGAGCACGATACGAATTCTGATAGTACCGCCGGAGCCTGAGGCTCCGGCAGTTACAGTCCGCGAACGACTAACGCTTCGTCGAGTTCTCGATACGCCTCAACCAGCTTATCCAGCGTCGCCCTGTTCAGTCCGCTCGGGTTTGGCAGCACCCACACCTGCGTGACGCCGATAGTGATACGTTGTTTACCCCACTGTGTTCCGCGCTGACTAAACGCCTGCTCGTAGGCCTGCTTCCCGAGGATCGCCAGCGCCGCTGGCTGGTAGTCTTCCATCTTTTTAATCAGCTCACGCCCGCCACTGCGCAGTTCGTGCAGATTGACTTCTGTTGCCTGTACCGTTGGCCGCTCGACCAGCATGGTGATCCCGCAGCGTGTATCCAGAAGATGCTGTTCCTCTTCGGGCTTCAGTAACCTGTCGGTAAACCCCGCCTGATGGATGACTTTCCAGAAGCGATTTCCCGGATGAGCAAAGTGAAAACCGGTGTGCGCCGAGGACTTACCAGGGTTGATACCGCAGAACACCACCCGCAGGCCCGGGGCAAGAATATCGTTGATCATGTTTACTCCGATCGATACATCATCCGGGAAGTATAAAGGATTGATTATGCATTGTTTATAAAAACAGCAGGCAGGTGTGAATGGCTGGATCGCTGCGGGGAGTTACTTTATAATTCACCGCCACGGCCCCTTAGCTCAGTGGTTAGAGCAGGCGACTCATAATCGCTTGGTCGCTGGTTCAAGTCCAGCAGGGGCCACCAAATACAGCAAGGGCTGGAGAGAAATCTCCGGCCCTTTGTTTTTCTTGGGACATGGCGGGGATGCTGTACGCTGGCAGCGACAGTGCTTTCCGAGGCTCCAAATGCGTTACGTTCGGATAAAGCAATTATCTGCGGTTAATTTTTCGTTATCAAACAGCTGCCCCCCCCTATTGCCGACCCTACACGCAGCGCTCCCTGCACCAGGAACACAACAAACCTCTCACTCCCCGTCAAAAACCCTAAAAACTAAAGAAATCCCCCATCGCGCCGATCATCATCCGTGTGTATTATTTCCTGTAGCGTTTACAACAACTAACCTTAACTCAAATACTTAAGCCCCAAAGCGAAAGGCATCATGAGCACACCGATCAAACGGCTAGAAATCATTAAAAATGCCATTGAACTGGAAGATGACGACATCATCATTAGCCAGCTGGCACGCCTGAAAAATGAAGCGTTTGGCGATGAGCTACAGGCAATCGTCGTGGCGCTTGAGCAGAAGAATTATACCGCCGCCATCGCGGCTATCACCGCCTGGTTACAGAGCCAGCGGGCGATTACCCAGTGGCGCGATCCGCAGGTGGCGGCCAGCAAGCTGGAGCTGAAAGCGCTGGAAGAACGCCTGCGCGATCTTATTGATCGTCGCAACGCTCGCGTGCAGCAGCTTGATGAGTTCAACGATCTCTATTTCTCCCGCCTCGGGCCGCTGATGCAGCAGATCCTCGCCCTGCGCAAAACACTTGCCGAGCTGAATCTGCGTCGTCAGCAGGCAGAAGCGCGTCGTCGGGAAGAGGACTATCGCCGCTGCCAGCAGTATATGGCGCAGGCGGTAGAGGTGTTAGCAACACTGACCCAGCGCTGGCGTGAGCTGCCAGCGGATTCAGTGCAGGCTGCGGAAGCACGCAAGCATCTTCAGCAGCAAAGCAACCTGATTGCTAATCTGCTGGCCGAAGCACTGGAGCTGGAAAGCGGGTTAACGCGTGAAGAGGAGCCCGCACGTCAGGCACGGGATGATGCCAATAACGAGTATGAAAAATACCGTGAGCAGCACCATGATGCCGAGGTTCGTCTGCGAAAAGGGAAAAACCTCTCCGAAGAGGATCAGAACGAGCTAAAACGGCTCTGGCGTCAGGCGAGCAAACTATGCCACCCGGATCTGGTGGCAGACGATCTGAAGGAAGAAGCCAACACCATGATGGTGCAGCTGAATCAGGCCAAACAACGTGGAGACGTGAAAGCCATTCGCTCTCTGGTTGCTCGTCTGCAACAGGGCTTTGAGCCACTGATGGCAAGCGACCGGCTGAACGATCTGGAGCGTATCCGCAAAAAGATGGCGCAGGTACGCGAGCAAATCGACACTTTAGTGAACGAGCTGGCTGAGCTGGAAAAAGAAGAGTCCTGGCTGCTGGTCTCGTCTCTTAGCAATATGGAAGCTTACTTTGTTCAGCAGGAGAAAGCCCTGCATGACGTCCGCGCCTCGCTCGAACATCAGGTGAGCGAAGCGCAACTGGATACCGCAGCGTAATTATTTGGCGTGCCAGTATGCGCTGGCACGCACTAATTGCTGATCAATCTCGTCATTTTCAAACTGGCGACTCAGGCTTTTCACCACCTTCCCTTCCCCGGTTAACCAGATAAAGTAATCTTCTGCGGGTACCGTAAACGTTGCCAGTTGGTCAGCTACCGCCTGCTCGCTATGCCCGACCACCCAGGTGATGTTGAACTCACTCAGATGCGCCAGATAATCCTTGTAAGATGCATCGCCAATGGTCACAACGGCATGAATTTCAGGGCGCACTGGCAGTTTTGCTATCGCTTCTAAACGACGACGCAGCGCAGGCATCCCGGACTCATCGCACACGTATAACTGCCAGGCGTAATCCTCCGCGACCACCAGTGAACCGCGCGGGCCGCCGATGGTGAGTTTGTCGCCCACTTTCGCCTGTAGCGCCCAGTTGCTGGCAACGCCGCCATCATGGACAAAGAAATCGAAGACCAGTTCATGACGCGCTTCATCGTACAGCGGTGTGTAGTCACGCGCCTGCGGGCGCACGCCTTCGCCCCAGTTGATCCCTTCATCGGTAACCACTGGCGGGACAAACGTCGCCCCTGGCTCCGGGAAAAAGACTTTGCTGTGGTCGTCGAAACCTCTGGAGCTAAAGCCCTCCAGGGCGTCTCCGCCTAAGACGATGCGCTGGAAGCCAGCCGCGACTCGCTCAACGCGGAGCACAGTCAGCTCGCGAAAGCGCAGGTCGTTACGGACGCGTTGTGGGTAGCGGGTCGATGTCATTTTTATGCCTTCCTGATGTGAATACGATATATCTAAATTAAACTGCAAATGATAATGATTGCTAACAATCAGGATTGCAAGATATTTTTTGATATAGTTAACACCAGACAAACCATGCAATAAAAATAACAACATAATCAGGTAATTAACTAATTACGCGACGACTATATTGCTATTAAGACATGTTTAGATATAAATTAGATATATCATTTTTAGGAGATATGATGCGACACGCACATGAAGGCGGTGGACGCCGCCAGCGATTTTTCGGCCACGGCGAGCTCCGGCTGGTGATTCTGGATATTCTGACCCGCAATGCGAGCCACGGTTACGAACTGATCAAAGAGATTGAGAACATGACTCAGGGAAACTACACCCCGAGTCCAGGTGTCATCTACCCGACCCTCGATTTCTTGCAGGATCAGACCTTTATCACCATCACAGAAGAAGAAACCGGGCGCAAAAAGATTGCCATTACCCTGGCCGGGCAACACTGGCTGGATGAAAATCTGGAACATCTGGAGAACATTCAGCTGCGGATCAAAGCCCGCTGCGTTGGCTTCCAGTTGCGAAAAAACCCGCAGATGAAGCGGGCTCTGGATAACTTCAAGGCCGTGCTGGACCTCAGGGTCAATCAGGGAGAGCTCAGCGACGCGCAGCTTAAGCAGATCATCGGCGTTATCGACCGCGCGGCGCTGGAGATCTCCCAGCTGGATTAAGCCGGTGCGTACTCGTTCACGCGGAAGACTTTTACCAGCTCTTTCAGCTGCGTCGCTTGCTCGTTAAGCGATGCAGCCGCCGCAACAGACTCCTCCACCAGCGTCGAGTTCTGCTGAGTGGTGGCGTCGATCAGGCCAATCGCGCTGTTAATCTGCGAAATACCTTCCGTCTGCTCATGGCTTGCCTGGCGGATCTCCCGCAGAATGACGTCCATCTCTTCCACGTTACCGACCATACCGTTGATAAGCCCACTGGCTTTCTCGACCAGGTTCATCCCGTCCTGGGTCTGGCTGGTTGAGCTTTCAATCAGCTGGCGGATCTCACTGGCAGAAGACGCACTCTTCTGTGCCAGCTGGCGCACTTCACCTGCCACCACAGCAAAGCCACGACCGTGCTCACCCGCACGCGCCGCTTCCACTGCCGCATTCAGCGCCAGAATATTGGTCTGGAAGGCAATGGCATCGATCAGGTCGATGATGTCGGACATCCGGTTTGATGTTTCGTTAATCAGGCGCATTTTGCTGGTCACCTGCTTCATCATCTCACCGTTGTTTTTTACCACCGTGGCCGCATCGGCAGAGAGGTTGGTCGCTTCCCCGGTATGTGATGCGGTGTTTTTTACCGTTGCCGTGATTTGTTCCATTGATGCCGCAGTCTGTTCAACGGAGCTGGCCTGCTCTTCCGTGCGCGCAGCTAAATCCTGGTTACCGGCGACAATCTGCGCGGCAGCGCTGGAAATGTTTTCTGAGCCGGTCTGCACCTGCTGCACAATCTCCTGCAAGCGGGTTTTCATCTCCATCAACGCATTGAGCAGATGGCCGGTTTCATCCTTACCGTGGGAGGTGATATTGCGCGTCAGGTCACCTTCTGCAATCGCCTCGGCAAAGGCCACCGCGGTACCCAGTGGGCGGGTAATCGAACGCACAATGAACCAGCCAATCAAGCTGCCAGCGCCCACGCTAAACAGCGTGATAATAATCAACCACAGGCGGTTGTTTTTGAAATCACCATTCACCTGCGCGCCAGCGCTTTGCATCTGACCGTTCTGAACGCTGATAAGCTCCTTCACTTTATCCTTGTAGGCCTTTTGCAGGTTGAGCGTGTTGGTCATCATCTCCTGAATCGCCCCTGCGCGATCGTTGTTCTGTACGGCCTGCAAAATGCGGTAGCGGGAGTCGAGATACTGCTGGCGCACCCCGCGAATATCAGCCAGAACCTGCTGAGATTTTCGATCGTGCAGTTCGTTATTCAGGTCACCCAGGATAACGGTGATATGTTCGCTGATCTCTTTCAGATGCTGCTGGGACTGTGCGGTGTACTTGCCCTGCTCATCCAGCAACATGAGCTGCTGAGTGCTAATAAATTCCTGGAAGTTATCGATTAACTCGTTTGCTTTTACCGTGGTCGGATAATCATTGGTGATGATGGTTTGCATCCCGTTGTTGGCCCGGTTCAGGCTCAACAGAGACAAGGTTGCACTAACCACCATCAGTACAATAAAGAATCCAAACGCCAGAAATAATTTCGTGCCGATCTTTACGTCATGTAAGAACATATTTACTCCATCGATGTGATTATTTCCCAGTCGTTCACCGTTATCGGTAACTCATCACCTAACTTTATGACTTTGATCGTTTTTTTATTCAATAACCACCATAATGGATAGGCACTAACTATTAATACTGACGCATTGATCGTTATACAACCAACGGAATGACGATTTCTGAAACAGTATCGGGGAAAACTGACTTAGGCAGGAATAAATAGCTAAGGTAATTTATTTAGTTATTTAATATATATTTAACATTAAATGGTAATAGTAATTACAAATAGCGGAAATAATAAAGCCGTTTATTCCGGACGAAATAAACGGCTTTCTGGAACTTTACTGACTCAATGCAACACTGTTACCGCGTCTTCCAGGCGTCCGGCACGGTGTTTAACCATGGCAGAGATCTGCGCACTCTCTTCTACCAGGTCGGCATTTTTCTGGGTGATGCTGTCCAGCTCGGCGACTGCGCGGGTCAGCTCCGATAACCCGGTTGCCTGCTCAGAGGTCGAATGGCTAATCTGCGCGATAAGCTGGGTCACGTTTTTCACCTGCTCTACGATGTCGTCCATCGTGCGGCCTGCGGCATGAACCTGGTCGGAGCCCGACTGCACCTTACTGGCGCTGGCATCAATAAGCTTACGGATATCGTTGGCCGCATTGGCGCTGCGGCTGGCCAGGTGGCGAACTTCACCAGCCACTACCGCAAAGCCTTTACCCTGCTCGCCCGCTCTTGCCGCCTCTACCGCCGCGTTCAGCGCCAGGATGTTAGTCTGGAATGCGATGTCGTTGATAAGCGAGGTAATCGAGCCGATCCGCTGAGTGCTGTCAGCGATATCGTCCATGGTTTTCACCACGGTCTGCATCGCATTTCCGCCTTCGGTTGCCGCGCTGCTGGCGGCCATAGAAAGCTTATCCACTTCGGCGGCCGTTTCAGAGTTGCTTTGTACCGAGGCCGCCATCTGGTTCATTGTCGCCACGGTCTGCTGTACGTTCGTAACGGTCTGACGTGTGCGGTCGTTGAGATCCTCATTGCCCTGCGCCAGCCTGTCGCTGCCATCGCGCACGCTGACCACCTGGCTTGATACATCATTAATCAGCCAGCGACACATCAACCCCAGTTGCCCCACCGCCCGTAAAGTCAGCCCCAGCTCGTCGCTGCGGTTGAGGTGCTGCACGGTGTTGCGATCGCCGGTGGCGACCTTCAGCGCCTGGCGCGCTACGTTTTCCACCGGGCGGACAATTTGCTGCTCAAACAGCAGGGTTCCCAGCAACATGACAACAGCCGCCGCCACAAGCGAAGCCCAGCCTGCGGACGTTGCCCAAAGCGTTGCCGCCATCACCGCAAACAGCACAGCCATCACGCTGCGTACCCGCCAGCGCAGCGGCATTGCCGGCAGTTTGCCGAGCCAGCTTTTGCGTACCACCAGCCCTTTGTGGATCCGCTTGTTGCAGCGCCCGTCATTCAGCGCCTGATATAAAGGCTCCACGGTGGCAATCTCTTCAGCCGTCGCTTTGGTACGAATCGACATATACCCCGTGACCTGGCCGTGACGCACCATCGGCACCGCGTTTGCGCGCACCCAATAGTGGTCGCCATTTTTACGGCGGTTTTTGACAATGCCGCTCCACGGTTCACCCTTTTGTAGCGTGTACCACATATCGGCAAAGGCCGCTTTGGGCATGTCCGGGTGGCGCACCAGATTATGCGGCTGTCCCAGCAGTTCCTTGAGTGAATACCCACTCACCTGCACAAAGGTGTCGTTGGTATGGGTCATGTAGCTGTGCAGGTCGGTGGTCGACATTAAGGTGGTGTCATCGTCCAGAGGATATTCGTTCTGGGTGACATAGGATGGAGAGGACATTATGAGCATCCCTTGCAGGTTATTTGAATGTTAATTTTGTGGCTTAATCTTTTTTCGGCGGTAAACAGTTTATCTTTAGTTGTTAAATTTGACTGGGATCGCAAATTCCGGTTAAACCGCACTTTCTGTGCGTTTTTCTAATTAATTGATTTAAAATACTTTCGTTGAGAAATTACTCACAAAGCATGACCTGTTAATGCCCACTAAAGAAGCACGCCCTGCACCACGCAGGTGCAATTGACGAAACCGGTCGCTAAAACATCGCCTCTTTCCCTGTCGCTTAATCCCGTCCCGCTTATTTCGGCATGATTAAATACTGAGCAACATAAATTTAACCTGGCGTTTATCCCGATTTTCGTTAAGTCAGCTGAAGTGGCGTAATCCCTGCAATACTTAAATCAGTATCATGTGATACGCGATCCCCGGGAGCACATTTTGAACAGGTTACCTTCCAGCGCCTCGGCTCTTGCCTGTACCGCGCACGCACTGAATCTCATTGAGAAGCGAACGCTTGATCATGAG
>Ga0153917_1001101_pt1 | contig 12608 bp, 11 predicted proteins | sample TSFL001MetaG_FD_104695 | JGI IMG/M metagenome (GOLD analysis project Ga0153917, IMG submission 104695) | Attine ant fungus gardens microbial communities from Florida, USA - TSFL001 MetaG | ecosystem: Host-associated > Fungi > Mycelium > Unclassified | place: USA: Florida, Paynes Creek Historic... | reverse complement strand
TTAAAACGTAGTAGTGTTGGTAAAAAATCAGTGCTCTTCAGACGCCATCGACAGATAGACGATCGTCAGAACCATGAAGATAAAGGCTTGCAGCGTAATAATCAGGATGTGGAAAATGGCCCATGGCACATTCAGAACCCACTGTGACCACCACGGCAACAGACCCGCGATCAGAATGAAAATCAGCTCACCCGCATACATGTTGCCGAACAGTCGCAGACCGAGAGAGATCGGTTTGGACAGCAGGCTAACGCCTTCCAGAATCAGGTTGATTGGAATGAACGCCCAGTGGTTGAACGGCTGCAGGGTAAGCTCTTTCACGAAGCCGCCTACACCTTTCATTTTGATGCTGTAGAAAAGAATCAGGATGAACACGCCCAGCGCCATAGACAGGGTGATGTTAACGTCAGCAGACGGCACCACACGCAGCGCAGGCAGACCGAAGATATGCTCGCCAATGAATGGCAGCAGGTCGATCGGCAGCAGGTCCATCAGGTTCATCAGGAAGACCCACACAAAGACGGTCAGTGCCAGCGGAGCAATAACCTTGCTCTTACCGTGGTACATGTCTTTGACGCTGCCATGAACGAAGCCAATGATCATTTCGATGAAGGTCTGGAACTTCCCGGGGACACCGCTGGTTGCACGTTTTGCAACGCCACGGAAGATGGCCAGGAACAACAGACCCAGAACCACCGAGAAGAACATGGAGTCGATATTAATCGTCCAGAAGGTGGCCGGGGGGTTATGCGGATCCACCAGCGAGAATGTACGCAGGTCGATCTGAAGGTTGTTCAGATGGTGACCTATGTAATCCTGCGGCGTCATATTTTCTGAAGCCATGATGCCTTTTACCCTTTGTTATTGATTACAGCTGGCGCCAGAATTTGTACCACCAGCACCAAAACCCACGTCACTATCAGCGGCAAAAATACCACCTTGAAAACAGCCAGCGCCACCACCAGGAGGGCAAAGGTCAGCAACACCTTACACACTTCGCCGAGGGCGAAGGACCAGGCCATGCGGCCTTTGGCTGGTGTATGCGCCTGATGACGCCAGGCAAAAATCATAAACAACATGTTTGGCAGCAGTACCGCCAAACCTCCGCTTAATGCAGAGATGCCCCAGAAGGGGTCTTTGAGGCTGAACAGCAATCCACTTGCCATTACTGCCAGAAACTGTATGAACAGAAGCTTACGAGCAACGTTTCGACTCAAGAGCGACAAAGACATCACGTTTTTACTCCTGCTCCCTTTGAGGTATGTCGCGTGTCGTATAAAACGTCCTTTGAAGCTCAGAGTCAAGCATCAAAAAGCGGTCAAATTATACGGTGCGCCCTCGTGATTTCAAACAATAAGTAGCGAAAAGGTGAATAAATGTTTAAATATTTTTCCCCGGCGCTATTTATTAACTTTTTAGCAAATGGCGAATGTTGCGGCAAAACTGCAAACAGCCCGCAAACGTTGGCGACAAAGCGTGCACAGGATCACAAAATACACATTTACGATAAGGTCGTTTAAATCAAAGAATTAAAACGCTTTATTTCATCTTTTTGATAATAAAGGTTAATTTGGTCAACTATTTTTAAAACAGGCCCGTACACAATAAAAACCTTTTATTGACATTCTTAATAAATATTTAACATCACTAACTAATGACCAAGCCCTACTTTTAGCAGACTGATATTTTCCCTGTTGACTATATTTTTGGTTAACTACATAGCGAAGTTAACGCATCGAAAATCCATGGTAACAACAAGGTTAAAATATCATTGGGCTGTTCTTTGCATGAAGGGTCATTTTTAACACTCAAAGAACAGCACAAATTCCATAAAATTTATTATATTCTTAAAATTAATTTGGCTTAATTATCACCAGATGACGTTCACCTTCCAGCTGCGGCACCTTAAGTTTGATCGCCGACTCGACGGAATATCCCGCAGGCAGCTGCGCAATCTCCTCCTTTGGCATCACCCCTTTTAAGGCATAGAAACGGCCCTGCTCTGCGGGCAGATGGTGACACCAGCTAACCATATCATTGAGTGACGCGAAGGCACGGCTGATCACGCCATCAAACGGCGGCTCGGCCGGGAACGCCTCTACCCTGCTCTGCACCGGGGTGATATTTTCAAGTTTGAGTTCATGCTGCACCTGCTTCAGGAAACGCACGCGCTTGCCCAGGCTGTCCAGCAGGGTGAACTGGCACTCAGGACGGACAATGGACAGCGGAATGCCCGGCAAACCCGGGCCGGTGCCCACATCGATAAAACGCTCGCCCTGCAGGTGTGGCGCCACCACGATGCTATCGAGGATATGGCGAACCAGCATCTCGTTGGGGTCGCGTACCGAGGTGAGGTTGTACGCTTTATTCCATTTGTTCAGCATGTCGACATAGGCCACCAGCTGAGTTTTCTGGTGATCGGTGAGCGAAATACCTGCTTCATCCAGCAGACGAGAGAGTTTGTTGAGCACGGTGAATACCTGTTGAGATGCAGTCAGGCGGAGACGTCTCCGCACTGTGAAGTTCAGAGCGCCCGGCGGCGAAGCACCGCCGGGCCATTTTCATAGCTTAGGCGCTGCGGCGCAGCATACCCTGTTTTTTCAGCCAGACCAGCAAAATGGAGATCGCGGCCGGGGTCACGCCCGAGATGCGCGATGCCTGACCGATAGAAACCGGCTTGTGATCGTTGAGCTTAGCGATCACCTCGTTGGAGAGCCCGGTCACCTGGCGATAATCCAGCACCGCAGGCAGCAGAGTGTTCTCGTTACGCTGCTGTTTTTCGATCTCATCCTGCTGGCGTGCAATATAGCCTTCGTATTTCACCTGGATCTCGACCTGCTCGGCCGCTTCAGCATCCGCCAGACCCGGCGCGAACGAGCTCATCTGCACCAGCTGTGCGTAGGTCATCTCCGGACGGCGCAGCAGATCTTCCCCGCTGGCTTCGCGGGAGAGCGGCGCGGTTAAGTGAGCGTTCACTTCGGCAACCGATTCGGTCAGCGGATTAACCCAGGTGGATTTCAGGCGCTGACGTTCGGTCTCGATGCGCTCCAGCTTCTCGTTAAAGCGCGACCAGCGTTCGTCATCCACCAGACCCAGCTCGCGACCCATCTCGGTCAGGCGCAGGTCGGCGTTATCTTCACGCAGCATCAGGCGATATTCTGCCCGGGAGGTAAACATGCGGTACGGCTCTTTGGTACCGAGGGTGCAGAGATCGTCCACCAGCACGCCGAGGTAGGCCTGATCGCGACGCGGCGCCCAGCCCTCTTTCTCGGCAGAGAAGCGTGCGGCGTTCAGGCCGGCAAGCAGCCCCTGCGCGGCGGCCTCTTCATAGCCGGTGGTGCCGTTGATCTGGCCCGCGAAGAACAGCCCCTGGATAAATTTGCTCTCCAGCGTCGGTTTCAGGTCGCGCGGATCGAAGAAATCGTACTCAATGGCATAGCCCGGACGGACGATTTTCGCGTTTTCCATCCCCTGCATGGAGCGGACAATCTGCATCTGCACATCGAACGGCAGGCTGGTGGAGATGCCGTTCGGGTAAATTTCGTTTGAGGTCAGCCCTTCCGGCTCGAGGAAGATCTGGTGCTGGTTACGATCGGCAAAGCGCATCACCTTGTCTTCGATCGACGGGCAGTAGCGTGGGCCGATCCCTTCGATCACCCCGGCGTACATCGGGCTGCGATCGAGGTTATTGCGGATCACGTCATGGGTTTTCTCGTTGGTGTGCGTGATGTAGCACGGCACCTGCTGCGGATGCTGCCCCGCATTGCCCATAAACGAGAAGACCGGCATGGGGTTATCGCCATGCTGCTGTGCCAGCACGCTGAAATCGATAGTACGGGCGTCAATACGCGGCGGCGTACCGGTTTTCAGGCGGTTAACGCGCAGCGGCAACTCGCGCAGACGGCGCGACAGCGAAATGGACGGCGGATCGCCGGCGCGGCCACCGCTGTAGTTATCCAGGCCGATATGGATTTTACCGTCAAGGAAAGTGCCGACGGTCAGTACCACCGCTTTGGCGCGGAATTTAAGCCCCATCTGGGTAACGGCACCGACCACACGATCGTTTTCCACAATCAGATCTTCTACCGCCTGCTGGAAGATCATCAGGTTCGGCTGATTCTCCAGCGCGGTGCGTACCGCCTGACGATAGAGCACGCGGTCTGCCTGCGCACGGGTAGCCCGAACGGCAGGGCCTTTGCTGGCGTTTAGTATCCTAAACTGAATGCCGGCACGATCGATCGCGGTGGCCATCAGGCCGCCAAGCGCATCCACTTCTTTTACCAGGTGTCCTTTCCCAATGCCGCCAATCGCCGGATTACACGACATCTGTCCCAGCGTGTCGATATTGTGTGTCAAAAGCAGGGTCTGCTGACCCATTCGCGCAGCGGCCATTGCGGCCTCAGTGCCTGCATGACCCCCGCCAATGATGATGACGTCGAAAGGATCCTGATAAAACATGGTGGTCTGCCTCGCGTAAAGCGGTTTGAAATGGATTGAAGCCCGGGCCGTGGATTCTACTCAACTTTAGTCGATCGAGAAAGCACTGGGATCCGGCGCTATTAAAAAGAAGATCTTTTTATTTAGAGATCTGTTCTATTGTGATCTCTTATTAGGATCGACCGATCTTGTGGATAAGCCGGATCTCATAAATAAGATCAGGTGGTTAGAAAGGATCGTTTGCTGTGAATGATCGGTGATCCCACAACGTATAAGCTGGGATCAGATCGCCAAGTTATGCACAGCACGAAAAGCCTGCAGAAGTTGTACGTTGGATAACTACCGGTTGATCCAAGCTTTTAACCAGAGTTATCCACATCTGTTCGCGCGATCTTTAATCGTTTTTGAGTAATTTTTTCCATTCACCCAGCCATTCTTCCGCTGGATCCTCCGGAATATCATGATCGAGGATGTTGATCTTCAGCGTTTCGCCGATCTGTTTTGCCCCGCAGGACCCGATCGCCGCCTCGACTTTCTCAACCGCACCGCAGAAGGTGTCATATTCGCGGCTACCGATACCAATAGCGCCGAAACGCACCGCAGACAGGTCCGGCTGCTGCTCCTGCAGATCGTCATACAGCGGCTGCAGGTTATCCGGCAGGTCGCCCGCGCCGTGCGTCGAGGTGATTAGTAGCCAGATCCCGGTGGTGGGCAGATCTTCCAGCAACGGGCCGTGCAGCGTTTCGGTGGAATAACCGGCATCTTCCAGCTTTTCAGCCAGGTGTTCTGCTACATATTCTGCGCCGCCAAGAGTACTGCCGCTGATAAGAGTAATGTCTGCCATTGATCGCTCGCTCATATAAAGAGGGGAACATTGTACGCTGTGAGCGAGCTGGGATCTACCTGTGGAAAATGTGGTAATGAAATTGCCCGATCAGGGGCGGATGGTACGCATGATCGGGTTCTGCAGGGAGATCAGGGTCTCGGTGGACTGAATTTCATCGATTGTTTGGATCTTGTTGATAAGTACCTGCTGCAGGGCATCGATCGATCGGCACATGACCTTAATAAAGATGCTGTAATGGCCGGTGGTGTAATAGGCTTCGGTTACTTCATCCAGCGCTTTCAGTTTCGCCAGCGCGGAGGGGTAGTCCTTCGCACTCTTCAGAATGATGCCGATAAAGCAGCAGACGTCATACCCCAGCTGCTTCGGATTCACGTCAATGTGGGCACCGGTGATAATGCCCGCCTGCTTCATCTTCTCTACGCGCACGTGAATAGTGCCGGGGCTCACGCTGAACTGTTTTGCCAGTTCGGCGTAGGCGGTACGCGCGTTGGCCATTAACGCTTCCAGGATGCCCCGGTCCAGATTGTCGATCTGATAATTTTCCATAGGTTTTTCTTATGTAGATTGAAGATTCACTCTATTCTAGCCGTTTAATTTAACGAATCAAAAGTGGAGTCGCCATTTTATTGTTGGATTATTGAATGATGGCGTTTTTTGTTGCTTAATCAGTTGCAACAGGACGCAGGAGTATAAATATGAAAACCGCTTACATCGCAAAACAACGCCAGATCAGTTTCGTTAAATCCCACTTTTCCCGCCAGCTGGAAGAGAGACTGGGCCTGATTGAAGTGCAGGCACCGATCCTCAGCCGCGTGGGGGACGGGACGCAGGACAACCTGTCTGGCTGCGAAAAAGCGGTTCAGGTAAAAGTGAAAACACTGCCAGACGCCCAGTTCGAAGTGGTTCATTCACTGGCGAAGTGGAAGCGTCAAACCCTGGGACAACACGACTTCAGCGCGGGCGAAGGGCTGTACACGCACATGAAAGCCCTTCGCCCCGATGAAGACCGACTTTCCGCCATTCACTCCGTATACGTTGACCAGTGGGACTGGGAGCGCGTAATGGGTGACGGTGAGCGTCATACTCGTACGCTGAAATCCACGGTAGAAGCGATTTATGCCGGGATCAAAGCTACCGAAGCGGCGGTCAGCAAAGAGTTTGGCCTGACCCCTTTCCTGCCGGAGACCATTCAGTTTGTTCACAGCCAGGAGCTGCTGAGCCGTTACCCGGATCTGGATGCCAAAGGCCGTGAACGTGCCATCGCGAAAGAGCTGGGCGCGGTATTCCTGATTGGCATTGGCGGCAAGCTTTCTGACGGCAAGCGTCACGACGTGCGCGCTCCGGATTACGACGACTGGAGCAGCGAAGGCGAGCGCGGCCTGGCGGGCCTGAACGGCGATATTCTGGTGTGGAACCCGATTCTTGAAGACGCGTTTGAACTCTCTTCAATGGGGATCCGCGTGGATGCCGCGGCGCTGAAGCGCCAGCTGGCGGTAACCGGTGACGAAGATCGTCTGCAGCTGGAGTGGCACCAGGCGCTGCTGCGCGGTGAAATGCCGCAGACCATCGGCGGGGGGATCGGCCAGTCGCGTCTGACCATGCTCCTGCTGCAGCTGTCGCACATCGGCCAGGTTCAGTGCGGCGTCTGGCCGCAGCAGGTCCGCGACAGCATCGACGCCCTTCTGTAATTAGCGCCGCCAGCGTCTGAGCAGGCGGCTACGCAGCCCGGTATCAAAGCGCCAGATATGATCGAAGATGCGCATGATGCCGGGTTTTCCATGGGCCGACATCGCCACCGCGTGAAAACGGTGCTGGTGAACCTGCTGCAGCACCTTTATTTTACTCACCACCTCATCCGGCAGCCGCTGGGCAATAAAGTCTGAGATCACCACCGCGTCAGCGTCATACCAGTCGCCGCCCTGGATACGCTCAATAACGGCGCGAAAACAGCTGGCGAGATCCGTGCCGCCGCGAAAGCGCTGGCTGAGAAAACGGATCGCCTGTTCGATCCCCTCCTGGCCCGTCAGCTCATACCCCACCACTTCGCTGGAGAACAGCATAATAAAGCAGCGCCGGCGATCGGCGAGGGCGACGCGCATCAGCGCCAGGCAGAACGCCTTGGCGCACTGCTCGTTAAAGCCGCCCATTGAGCCGGAGGTGTCCACGCAGACGATAAAAGGCCCGCGCGGCTGTTCATCAAAATCCTGATGCACCACCGGCCGCTGGCTTATCTTTTCTCGCCAGGCCTCGCCGTGCAGACGATAGGTAAGCAGCTGTTTCTCCACCAGCCGGCGATAAAACTCATACTCCAGTTCGGTAATACCGAGCGTTGCCAGCTCCGGCGGCAGCAGGCGCAGAATGTCATCGCTCTGCTGCAGGCCATCTACCTGTTCCGGCACCGTGGAGGGTTCGCGCACCAGAGTGCGGAAGGTCTCCATCGGCGCATCGTTTTTGGGTACCGATTTGGCTTCCCGGGACCGGCCCAGCTGTTCGGCCAGCTGCATTAACTCCGGCTGCTGGGCCAGAAAATCGCCGTAGCGGACGATAAGCTGATAATCCCCGCGCTTAAGCTGACCGGCGCTCATGTCCCAGAGACGTCCGGCGGCGTGGTCGTTCTCTACTATTACCGGCTCAAGCGCACCGGCAAGCGTCATGCGCTCCTGTACTTCGCTGAGCAGCTGTTCCCGCTCCTCTTCCAGCAGCTGCTGGTTGAGAGAGGTAGCCTGCACCACCAGGCTCAGCCGCCAGCGCTGTAAAAACAGGGTGTGCAGCGCCGGGGTAAAAGAAGGGTTATCGGCCACCAGCCCTCTGGCCTGGCTGGCGAAGGGGGAGTGAACCTTATCCAGCAGCGTCAGGATCTGCGGCAGCTGGACGATTAATTGCGGCGTGGAGAGCAGCTGGCTCTGCTGATAACAGGTAACCTCTTCGGTAAGCTCGGGCGGAACGCGGGTATCTCTCATCCGCCTGCGCAACCCCTCCCGCCAGCGGGGCAGATCCTCGGTAATGGCGGTTTTTAATTTGGGGAATTTTTCGAAGAAGATGGCCAGCTGGGGCGAGGCGAGCAGCGTAAGCATGAGCTCCTCAATTAATCCCTCCTCGCCGACGGCCAGCATAACGTTAAGCGTGTCCAGCGTTAGCATTGACGCGCCTGTTTGATCTGCGCGCCCACATCCTGCAGGCTGGCTTCAATACGGCCCAGCCAGTCGCTGTGGATAAACAGACATTTTTGTTGTTCGCTGAAGCGGGCATGCTGCTGGTGCCAGGCGTTATCCAGGGCCTCGAGCTGCTCTTTGATCTCCGCCGGTACGCTCTCTGATGCGCTCCCAGGCAGCGCCAGGCGCGAGCCCTGCAGGCTGACGTCGCGGATCACCAGGTGCAGGCTGCCATCCACTTCCATATTCAGCGGCTGGGCAAAACCGATGCCGTTAAGCTTGCCGCGGATCTCACCCCCCTTGCTCAGCCACTGGGAAAGCGCTTCGCGCTCGAGGGTGACGTGGATGACCTGCATATCGTGAAGTTTGAGCGGCTGCTGGAGCAGCAGGGTAAGGGTGGGCTCGCTCAGCTCTTCGGGCAGCTCGTAGTGCGGTTTACGGGCGAACATCCCGCTCTGACGGATAACCCGCAGCGCCGTCTTATCGCTCTGCTGCTGTTGCAGCTGAATACGACGCTGGGTAATGGCCCCCAGCTGGTTGAGCATTTCCTGCTGTTGCCAGGCGTGCCCGGTCATCAATATTTCCAGTTGCTGCTGCATCAGGTTCATGCCGCCCGCGTCATGCCACAGGCAATCTTTCAGCAGAATAAGATCGATAGGGGCGACGGCATCGCGGCCGCTGAACAACGCGCTGGCCTGCAGCAGGCGAATGGCTTTCTTCCAGCGACGATCCGATACGTAAGGCGCACCCGATAAAGCATCCAGCTGCTGGCGCAGCATAAAGATCAGCTCAAAGACCGCGTCCGGGAGCTTAATATTGCCAATATCCTGCTGCCACTGCTGGTACTCCTCATCCGTCACCTGCAGGCCGGCAGGCACCGGGTTTTCGTTTTCATCCTGCTGGCTAATCAGCAGCGAGCGGAAATTGGACTTCTCCTGCACCTTGTCGAGCCAGAGGCGGATCAGCATGCGGTCGTACAGGGCTTCCAGGCTGCTGTCGGCTTCCGGCAGTTCGTTCGACGCGGCCACCAGCAGGCGCATGGGGATCTTCGCTTCATGGGCGCCGTTACGAAAACGGCGTTCGTTGATGGCGGTCAGCAGAGTATTCAGGATCGCCGGGCCGGCCTTCCAGATCTCATCCAGAAAAACGATTTCCGCTTCCGGCAAATAGCCTGCTGTAAGACGTTCATAACGCCCTTCATCTTTCAGAGCCTGAATGGAGAGCGGGCCGAAGACCTCTTCCGGCGTGGAGAAGCGGGTCATCAGATATTCAAAAGCCCGCGCATGCTGAAACGCAAATTTCAGGCGGCGGGCAATCAGGCTTTTGGCAATGCCCGGTGGGCCGAGCAGAAATACGCTTTCACCGCTCAGGGCAGCCAGTAAACAGAGGCGGATGGCGTGGCTGCGTTCAAACAGCCCTTTCTCCAGCGCGCTGCTCAGGCGGGAAATTCTTTCTGCTAATAAATGAGTGTGAGCCATAATAGTTTTGCGTCCTTTCGCCGTGGATCCGGCTAATTGAAGCGAGTATAGACGTTTCGATAAGCGCTGGTAATAGGTTGAAGTGCGACGCGATTTTCTTTGCGTTGCGTTAAGCTGGTGGTATTTAGGGGTACGATTTTGCGATTAATCGTGCATACTGTGCGCTTTTTGTGGGCCAAGGGACTAAGCACACATTTGTTATATAAACGAAAAGACTAGTCTATGAGCACTGATAAAAAGCAATCATTACCCGCTATAACGCTTGCGGCGATCGGGGTTGTGTACGGTGATATTGGCACCAGCCCGCTTTATACGCTTCGTGAATGTCTGTCCGGCCAGTTTGGTTTTGGCGTTGAACGTGACGCCGTATTTGGTTTTTTGTCCCTGATTTTCTGGCTGCTTATCTGCGTTGTTTCCATTAAATATCTGTCGTTCGTTATGCGCGCGGATAACGCCGGTGAAGGCGGGATCCTGACCTTAATGTCGCTGGCGGGGCGAAATACCTCGCCAAAGATGACCTCCTTCCTGGTGATCATCGGCCTGATAGGCGGCAGCTTCTTTTATGGCGAGGTGGTGATCACCCCGGCAATATCGGTGATGTCCGCCATCGAGGGGCTGGAGATCATCGCGCCAGAGCTTGATACCTGGGTCGTGCCGCTCGCGATACTGGTGTTAACCCTGCTGTTCGCTATTCAGAAACACGGCACCGGGCTGGTGGGCAAGCTGTTTGCTCCTATCATGCTGGCGTGGTTCCTGATCCTGGCGGTACTGGGCCTGCGCAGTATTATCGCCAATCCGGACGTGCTGCATGCGCTGAACCCGATGTGGGCGGTGCACTTCTTTATGGAATACAAAACCGTCTCCTTTATTGCGCTGGGTGCGGTGGTGCTCTCCATTACCGGCGTGGAAGCGCTGTATGCCGACATGGGGCACTTCGGCAAGCTGCCGATCCGCGTCGCCTGGTTCTCGGTGGTGTTGCCGTCGCTGGTGCTGAACTACTTCGGCCAGGGGGCGCTGCTGCTGAGAAATCCGGAGGCCATCAAAAACCCGTTCTTCCTGCTGGCACCGGAGTGGGCGCTGATCCCCATGCTCTTTATTGCCACCCTGGCGACGGTCATTGCCTCCCAGGCGGTGATTTCAGGGGTCTTCTCGCTGACCCGCCAGGCGGTGCGTCTGGGCTATCTGTCGCCGATGCGCATTATTCACACCTCCGAAATGGAGTCTGGCCAGATCTACATCCCGTTCATTAACTGGCTGCTCTATTTTGCGGTAGTGATTGTTATCGTCAGCTTCGAGCACTCCAGCAACCTGGCGGCGGCCTACGGTATCGCCGTGACCGGCACCATGGTGTTAACCTCGATTCTCTCCACCACCGTGGCCTACCGTAACTGGCACTGGAACAAGTTCCTGGTAGCAATCATTCTGGTGGCGTTCCTCTGCATCGACGTTCCGCTCTTCTCGGCAAACCTGGACAAAATTATCTACGGCGGCTGGCTGCCGTTAACCCTGGGTCTGCTGATGTTCCTGATCATGACCACCTGGAAAAGCGAGCGTTTCCGCCTGCTGCGCCGGATGCATGAGCACGGTAACTCGCTGGAGGCGATGATCGCCTCGCTGGAGAAATCCCCGCCGGTGCGCGTGCCTGGTACGGCGGTATATATGTCCCGCGCCCTGAACGTGATCCCCTTTGCCCTGATGCACAACCTTAAGCACAACAAGGTGCTGCATGAGCGGGTAATTTTACTGACCCTGCGCACCGAAGATGCGCCCTACGTGCATAACGTGCGTCGCGTACAGATAGAGCAGCTCTCGCCCACCTTCTGGCGGGTGGTGGCCAGCTACGGCTGGCGCGAAACGCCGAACGTGGAAGAGGTGTTCCACCGCTGCGGTCTGGAAGGGCTAAGCTGTCGCATGATGGAGACCTCCTTCTTTATGTCCCACGAGTCGCTGATCATCGGCAAGCGCCCGTGGTATCTGCGCCTGCGCGGTAAGCTCTATCTCATCCTGCAGCGTAACGCCCTGCGGGCGCCGGACCAGTTCCAGATCCCGCCTAACCGGGTTATTGAGTTAGGTACCCAGGTCGAGATTTAACGCTTTAAGCCCGGCGCCCCCCGCCGGGTTTTTCTTTTCTATCCCCCTCCAGTTTGCGTTAGCGAAACGTTTCGAAGCCGATCACAATTCTGCAACGTCGTGATGGTTTTATGAGCACGCATCAGATTAAACTCATGCCAGCGAAACGTTTCGCTAGTGGAGCAAAAAAATGAAGAAAGGCACCGTACTTAACGCTGAAATCTCATCGGTTATCTCCCGTCTTGGGCATACCGATACGCTGGTGGTTTGCGATGCAGGCTTACCGGTTCCGCGCAGCACAACCCGTATTGATATGGCGTTAACGCAGGGCGTTCCCTCGTTTATGCAGGTACTAGAGGTGGTGACCGCGGAGATGCAGGTTGAGACGGCCATTCTCGCAACGGAAATCAAACAACATAATCCGCAACTCCACGAAACGTTGCTCAATCACCTTGAGCAGCTGCAACAACACCAGGGAAACACCATAAAAGTTCATTACATAACGCACGAGCAGTTCAAACAACAAACCGCAGACAGTCAGGCGGTGATTCGCAGCGGGGAGTGTTCCCCGTATGCGAATATCATTCTCTGTGCTGGCGTCACCTTCTGAGGCCATCATGGACG
>Ga0153917_1001100_pt1 | contig 12610 bp, 10 predicted proteins | sample TSFL001MetaG_FD_104695 | JGI IMG/M metagenome (GOLD analysis project Ga0153917, IMG submission 104695) | Attine ant fungus gardens microbial communities from Florida, USA - TSFL001 MetaG | ecosystem: Host-associated > Fungi > Mycelium > Unclassified | place: USA: Florida, Paynes Creek Historic... | reverse complement strand
CAGCGTAATCATCGCGTCGGCAGGTGTCATAGTAATTTGGCTCATAATTTCCTCAGTGCGGTGTACGCCCGGTGTTAAAGCGCATTTCCAGATGCTGGCTATAGCGCGACATGCTAAAACAAAAGATCCAGTAGATCAGAGCGGCAAAGACATATCCCTCGGTGGACATACCCAGCCAGACAGGGTCAACGGTTGCCTGCTGCACGCTGCTAAAGAGATCGAACAATCCGATGATGATCACCAGGCTGGTATCTTTAAAGAGAGCAATGATCGTATTGACCAGCCCAGGGATAACCAGCTTGAGCGCTTGCGGAAGGATCACCAGCCCCTGCGTTTTCCAGTAACCGAGCGCCAGCGATTCCGCCGCTTCGTACTGGCCTTTAGGCAATGCCTGCAGGCCACCGCGTACAACTTCAGCGACATAGGCGGACTGGAAGAGAACCACCCCGACCAGGGCACGGATCAGCTTGTCGATCGTTGTACCTTCCGCCATAAACAGTGGCAGCATGACCGACGACATAAACAGTACGGTGATAAGCGGTACGCCGCGCCAGAACTCAATAAAGATAACGGAGAGCACGCGTACGACTGGCATTTTTGAACGGCGACCCAGGGCGAGTAAAATGCCCAACGGTAGCGCGCCGGCGATCCCTACTGAAGCGATAATCAATGTCAGCGTCAGGCCACCCCACTGGCGTGTTTCAACGCGTTCCAGCCCCAGAAAACCGCCATACAGCAGCACCCAGACAATAATCGGATAAACCACCGCCCAGACGGCAATATAGCGTCCACGGTGAGGCAGCTTTTTCCAGAACATGACTGCAACAGAGAGCAGGCCGATAACCAGCGCCAGATTAATCCGCCAGCGCTGTTCATGCGGATACAATCCATACATGAACTGACCGAAGCGCTCATGAATAAACACCCAGCAAGCGCCGGCTTTTGTGCAATCTGCCCGAGTTGTACCGACCCAGTTGGCCTGTATAACCGCCCAGTTCAGCAGGGGAGGAATCAATTCCCACATTAGCCACAGGCAGACAATCGTCAGCAGGCTATTACTCCAGCTGGAGAAGAGATTCTTACGCGCCCAGAGAATAAAACGTCCACCCGTCGAGCTGGCAGGGCGCGAGGAGTGCGACAGTATCGCTTTTGTCATTATAGATCCTTAGCGCTCGACCAGTGCTATACGACGGTTATAAAGGTTCATCAGCAACGAAATGGCCAGACTGATGAATAGATAGACGGACATGGTGATGGCAATGGTTTCTATGGCCTGTCCGGTCTGGTTAAGCACGGTTCCGGCGAAGAGAGACACCATATCCGGATAACCAATGGCAGCTGCTAGCGATGAGTTTTTGACAATGTTGAGATACTGGCTGGTCAGGGGCGGAATGATCACCCGTAAAGCCTGCGGAATAATGACCTGGCGAAGCGTCACGGTATTCGGCAAACCGAGTGAACGTGCCGCCTCGTGCTGCCCGTAAGGCACGGCCTGGATCCCGGAGCGGATGATTTCCGCAATAAACGCGGAGGTATAAATTGAAAGCGCCAGCGTGAGTGCTGCCAGTTCAGGAATTAACACCATACCACCCTGGAAGTTGAACCCGCGTAGGTGAGGAATATCCCAGTGCAAGGCTGCACCAAAAAGCCAGTGAGCAACTAACGGTAAGCCAACAATCAGCGCAGCGGCAACTGGCCATGTTTTACGAAGCTGTCCGGTTTTAATCTGATGCTTACGGTTATAGCGGAACAGGCCGACGGAAATCGCGAGCGCAACAATAATGGCGACGATAAAGGCGTAAATCCCTTCGGCCACCTGCGGAGAGGGAATGTATAACCCACGATTACTCAGGAAAAACAGCTCAAACGCATCGACGGCCTGGCGGGGACCGGGAAGATTACGCAGCACCGCGAAATACCAGAAGAAGATCTGCAGCAGCGGTGGGATGTTGCGAAACGTCTCAATATAGATGGTGGAAAGCTTTCGCAGCAGCCAGTTTTCAGAAAGACGCGCCAGCCCAATAAAGAAGCCCAGGATGGACGCGAAGACAATACAAAGTGCCGATACCAACAGCGTATTCAGTAAACCGACCACAAACACGCGTCCGTACGTGTCACCCTCCTGATAGTCGATAAGGTGCTGAACAATCCCAAAGCCCGCGCTGCGATCCAGAAACGCAAAACCGGAGGTGATACCGCGATTATTCAGGTTAGTGATGGTGTTATGGATGAGATACACGGCGATAAGAACAACCGCAACAATAGCAATAATCTGGAATAGCCAGGCGCGGACCGCGGGATGAGAAAAGGATAGCGATCCTTTTACGGCTGAGCGGCGATGGGACATAAAGAAACCTCAATAACCATGACTCTGGAGTGGGCACTGCCCGAGCAGTGCCCGTTACAGCTATGACTTAACGTACTGGTGGCGCGTACTGAATACCGCCGTTATTCCAGAGATTGTTCTGGCCGCGTTTGATCTTCAGCGGGCTTTCCGATCCCACGTTACGCTCGAAGATCTCTGCGTAGTTACCCACCTGTTTGATGATGTTGTAAGCCCACTTGTTATCCAGCTTCAGATCTTTGCCGAAATCACCTTCTTTACCGAGCAGGTGCGCCATATCCGGGGTGGAAGGATTCGCCGCTTTCTCATCAACGTTTTTCGAGTTGATGCCCATCTCTTCTGCATTCAGCATGGCAAACAGCGTCCAGCGAACGATAGAGAACCAGTCTTCATCGCCACGACGCACAACCGGTCCGAGAGGTTCTTTGGAGATCACTTCAGGCAGGACAATCCATTCCGCCGGATTGCTCAGCTTAATGCGTAAGGCATACAGCTGTGACTGGTCAGAGGCCAGGGTGTCGCAGCGACCGGATTCCAGCGCTTTGGCTGATTCATCCGAGCGGTCGAAAGTCACAGGGGTGTATTTCATCTTATTTGCTTTGAAATAATCCGCGACGTTCAGCTCGGTATCGGTACCCGCCTGGATACACACGGTGGCGCCATCCAGTTCTTTGGCGCTTTTCAGGCCCGCTTTATTGTGGGTCAGGAAGCCGATGCCGTCATAATAGGTCACGCCCGTAAATGACATCCCCATACCTGCATCGCGGGAGGAGGTCCAGGTGGTATTACGCGAGAGCATGTCAACTTCGCCGGACTGCAGCGCCGTAAAGCGCTCTTTCGCCGTCAGCGGGGTGTACTTTACTTTGCTGTCATCACCAAAAACCGCTGCTGCGACGCCACGGCAGACATCCACATCAATACCGGTAAATTTGCCGTTCGCATCGGCATAAGAGAAGCCAGGCAGACCGTCGCTGATACCGCATTGAACAAAACCTTTCTTTTTAACGGCATCCAGCGTCGTTCCCGCATGGGCTTGACCGGCTATGGCAAACAACATGCCTGCAGCGGTCAGGCTGGCTATCATCGTCTTTTTCATAATGGATCCTGTGTGGCGAAATTTATTGTTATAGAAGCGTTTTTAAGCGCTTAACCTGTCTGTGGCATTGGCCAACGTTTATAAAGCAAACGTAATGCCAGTTTTGAGTTCAGCGAGATAAGAGAAAACTGAACGCTTAATGCAGAGTGTAGACAGGCTTAAATAAAATGAGCGCCCCGAAACAGTGCGAAATTACAACCTGTGCCACAAATTGGAGCAAAAGTTTTAACCGGGATGAGATAAAAAGAAGAGATAGTTTCTCAGGTGAATATTGGCAGGGTATTCAATAGTATTAATGTATGAAAATCATCAGAGATAAGAAAAGGTGTTGTTAGCGGTTGGTTGAAATGAAATATAAGAATAAATGCGGAACTTTTTTATTTATTAGAAAATGGTGCACTCATTAAAAGCAAAAGCGCGGCCGGAGCCGCGCTTTCTGAACAGATGTTACTTCGTCAGGGCAACAATACCTAACGTTAAACCCGCTACTGCGGCAGCGCCGCCAGCGATGGCACCCGCTGTTTCCCAGTTGTCCTGGGTGGTGCCTTTCATACAGGTATTGGTATGAACCAGTCGGCCCTGATCATCGTAAACCGGTACACAAGGAGAGTCGTGCGCGCAACCAGCAAGCAGCGCAGCGAGAAGTGCAACGGAAATGAATCTTTTCATGATGTTACCTCAGTATTATTTCTTATTCGCTGCAAAGCCAGGAGGGCTATTAACGAACTGGAGATTATTTTACCACCAGGGTAAGTTCCCGTTACACGTGGAATAATCTCAAATTATGTAGTTTGTAAAAATCATGGAGAAAAAGCGTTTTCTGGATAAATTCATGGAGAAATTATGGAGTCGCAACAGGGCGCTTTTACTTAATGCAAACTCATGAATTTTTTATATGCGATTCAATAATGACTAATCCATTGTTTATATTAAAATAAAAAAGGCACCAAACGGTGCCTTCAGGGATACGTTAATCCTTATGGTTGGTAAACCGTCTCCGGACAACCACAAAGAAAACGGGCACAAAGAAAATAGCCAGAAGCGTTGCGGAAAGCATGCCTCCCATCACACCCGTACCGACGGCGTTTTGCGCGCCGCTCCCGGCTCCGGTGCTAATTACCAGCGGCATGACGCCAAGAATGAAGGCCAGGGAGGTCATCAGGATCGGGCGAAGGCGCATTCTTGAGGCTTCCAGCGTGGCCTCAATGATACCTTTACCTTCTTTATCCATCAGGTCCTTAGCAAATTCGACGATCAGGATGGCGTTTTTCGCCGATAACCCAATCGTTGTCAGCAGGCCGACCTGGAAATAGACGTCATTGTTTAACCCGCGCAGTGACGTTGCGAAAAGAGCCCCGATGACGCCTAACGGCACAACCAGCATGACAGAGAAGGGTATGGACCAGCTTTCATACAGTGCAGCCAGGCACAGGAACACCACGATCAGTGAAATGGCGTACAGTGCAGGCGCCTGGTTACCGGAAAGGCGTTCCTGATAAGACATTCCCGTCCAGTCGTAGCCGATGCCGGAAGGCAGTTTTGCCGCCAGGCTTTCCATCATCACCATGGCCTCACCGGTACTTTTCCCTGGGGCTGACTCACCGAGGATCTCCATGGACGGCATGCCGTTATAGCGTTCCAGACGAGGAGAGCCGTAAACCCAGTGAGCGCTGCTAAAGGATGAGAACGGCACCATTTCCCCATTCGCGCTGCGCACGTAGAGATTATTGATGTCCCCCGGCAACATACGGAATTTCGCATCCGCCTGGACGTAAACTTTTTTCACGCGGCCATGATCGATAAAGTCATTCACATAGGTACCACCCAATGCCGTCGATATCGTCTGGTTGACGTCAGAAATGCTAATACCCAGCGCCTGCGCTTTCTCCTGATCGACATCCAGTTTGAACTGCGGTGTATCCTCCAGGCCGTTAGGACGCACGCGAACCAGCAGGTCAGGGTGCTCTTTCACCATGCCGAGCAGCTGATTACGCGCCTGCGTCAGCTGGGTATGCCCCAGGTTTGCCTGATCGATAAGTTCAAAGTCGAAGCCCGTTGCGGTTCCCAGTTCGATAATGGCAGGCAGGTTAAACGGAAATACAAGACCGTCTTTAATCTGGCTGAACGCTTTTGTCGCTCGGCCCACGATGGCCTCAACGCTATTTTTCTCCCCAGAACGTTCTTCCCAGGGTTTCAGGCTGACGAAGGCGATACCGGAGTTCTGGCCCTGACCGCTAAAGCTAAAGCCGTTAACGGTAAAGACGGATTCAACGTTCGCTTTCTCTTGGGTCAGATAGTAGTCCTGAACCTGGTCGAGAACCTGCTGAGTACGCGTCTGGGTCGCACCCGCCGGGAGTTGAACCATCGTCATAAATACCCCCTGATCCTCTTCAGGCAGGAAGGAGGTAGGTAAGCGCAGGAACAGCACCGCCATCCCACCGACAATAATGACATACACCACCAGATAGCGGCCGGTCTTACGCAAAATACCGCTTACGCTGTTGCTGTAGTGCTCCACGCTCTTATCAAAGAGCGCATTGAACCAGCCAAAGAACCCCCCTTTCTTCTCATGATGATCGCCAGAAACGGGCTTAAGCAGCGTTGCGCAGAGTGCGGGCGTCAGGATTAGCGCAACCAGCACGGAGAGGGCCATGGCGGAAACGATAGTCAGCGAGAACTGGCGATAGATGGCGCCCGTCGAGCCACCAAAAAAGGCCATCGGGACAAAGACCGCCGAGAGAACCATCGCGATCCCCACCAGCGCGCCCTGGATCTGCTCCATCGACTTCTGCGTGGCCTCTTTGGGCGGCAGCTTGTCCTCTACCATCACGCGCTCAACGTTCTCGACCACCACGATGGCGTCATCAACGAGTAGCCCTATCGCCAGTACCATCCCGAACATCGTCAGGGTGTTGATGGAGAAACCGAACGCCGCAAGAACCGCGAAGGTACCCAGCAGAACCACCGGCACCGCGATAGTCGGAATGAGCGTCGCGCGCAGGTTTTGCAGGAACAGATACATGACCAGGAAGACCAGAACGATCGCTTCAAACAGGGTCTTCACCACTTCATGAATAGAAATTTTCACAAAAGGCGTGGTGTCATAGGGATAGACGACCTTCAACCCCTGCGGGAAGAACTGTTGCAGTTGCGCCAGTTTGCTCTTGATGGCTGCCGCGGTATCCAGCGCGTTTGCCCCGGTTGCCAGCTTAATCCCCAGGCCGGTTGCGGCCTGCCCGTTGATTTTGGTCACCATATTGTAGTTTTCGCCGCCGAGCTCAATGCGAGCGACATCCTTCAGGTGAACCATCGAGCCGTCCTGGTTCACCTTGAGCGTCACGCGGCCAAACTCTTCCGGTGATTTCAGGCGAGTTTGCGCGATGATGGAGGCATTCAACTGCTGTCCAGGAACCGATGGCGTACCGCCCAACTGACCTGCCGCTATCTGGTCGTTCTGCGTTTTCAGCTGGTTGATAATATCCAGCGGCGTCAGCTGGTATTTATTCATCGCGTTGCTGTCGAGCCAGATGCGCATCGCATACTGGGCGCCAAACAGCTGAACATCGCCGACACCCGTCGTTCGGCTGATAGCATCTTTGACGTTCGAGGCGACATAGTCGGAGATATCATCCTGAGTGAGGTTTTTGTTGTCCGAAACAAAACCGGCGACCAGCAGGAAGCTGCTGCTGGATTTCTCAACGCCAATCCCTTGCTGCTGTACCTCTTGCGGCAGCAGTGGCATGGCGAGCTGCAGTTTGTTCTGCACCTGCACCTGGGCGATGTCCGGATCCGTTCCTGACTCGAAGGTCAGTGTGATGGTGACATTACCTGCTGAATCGCTGGTGGAAGACATGTACATCAGGTTGTCGATACCGTTCATGTTCTGTTCGATAACCTGGGTCACGGTATCCTGCACCGTCTGGGCATCAGCGCCGGGGTAGGTCGCAGAAATCGCCACGGCTGGCGGAGCAATCGTCGGATACTGGGCGACGGGCAGTTTGAGAATGGCCAGCCCGCCTGCAATCATCAAAATGATGGCAAGTACCCAGGCGAAAACCGGCCTTTGAATAAAGAAATTAGCCATGTCGTCGTTCCTTAATTGGCGGGAGTCGTGATGGTATCTGGCGTGGCGACGACGGTAGCCCCTGGTCTGACTTTTTGTAATCCGCTGACAATCACGCGGTCACCGTTTTTCAGCCCTTCCGTCACCAGCCAGCGGTCGCCAATGGCCTGAGGCGCAACGACGGTACGTGATTCAACCTGGTTTTTATCATTAACCACCAGCACGGTTGCGTCGCCACGCGGCGTTCGGGTCCCCCCCTGCTGCGGAACCAGAATGGCATCTGGCTGTGTGCCTTCATCAATGCGGGCGCGAACGAACATCCCCGGTAACAGCAGGTGTTGAGGGTTCGGGAAAATGGCGCGCAGCGTGATTGAGCCGGTGCTTTCATCCACCGTAACGTCGGAGAACTGCAGGGTGCCTTTCAGCGGATAGGGCTGACCATTCTCCATCAGCAGCTCAACGCTGCTGGCCGTGTCGCCTTTTTGCAGGCTCGTCTGCTTCAGGCGCATAAATTCATTGCTCGACTGGGTCACATCGACATAAATCGGATCAAGCTGCTGGACCGTCGCCAGCGCTGCGGCCTGCCCGTTCGTCACGAGTGCCCCTTCCGTCACGCTGGATTTGCCGATGCGGCCATCGACAGGGGACGTTACTTTGGTATACGCAAGGTTGATGCGTGCGCTTTCAACGCCCGCTTTTGCGGCGACAACGCTGGCATCTGCCTGCTGGGCCGTGGCCACGGCCTGGTCATACTCTTGTTTGCTGACATACTGTGTTCCCACCAGTGGGAGATAACGTTTCACCGTCAGGTGTGCAATATTGGCCGCCGCCTGCGCCTTTGCCAGTTCGCCTTTCGCGCTGTCGTAAGCCGCCTGATAGGTCGCAGGATCAATTTGATAAAGTGAGTCCCCGGCTTTTACATCGCTACCTTCCGTGAAGTTGCGACGCAGAATGATACCGCTGACCTGTGGACGAACCTCCGCAACGCGGAACGCATCTGTTCTGCCCGGGAGTTCAGTTGTGACGGCCAGCGGCGCACTTTTCACGATATGGACGCTGACCTGAGGCGCCTGTGCATGTTGTTGTTGATTTTCCTGGCCATCGCATCCAGTGAGCAGTACAGCGCAGACAATGAAACCGGCTAAGGGTAAACGTCTGAAATGATTCGTCATTACTGTTCCTTTAAATACCCATTAACCGATGTTTGCCGTAGATCGGTAGTGGGGCAGAGGGAAAAAATAAAATGTAGCTGCGTATAATAATGAGGGTATTTAATGTTTTTTAATTTATAAGTGCGAATGACGAGGCCTGAGAGGAAAATCAGAATCAGTCCCGTAGAAAATACGGCTATACCTCTGCCCGCTAAATCAGGCTAATAGAGCTTAACCGGTAAATTTATTCATTTCGTGAATTTAATTCCGGGCATGTATTTAGATTGTTTATAGATTAAGTAAATTGACTTTTTTTGTGCAAAATTAAAACGGCTTTTAGTGAATACTTCCAGCCATCCGAACCTGATGTTATGTATATACCCTGCGAGTAAAGAGTAGCTGTCAATGGCGCGTAAAAAGAAAGAAGAGGCTCAGCAAACCCGACAGCAGTTGATTGAGGCGGCTATCGGGCAGTTTGCGACGCGAGGCGTAGCCAGCACGACGCTGACGGATATCGCCGATGCCGCAAAGGTTACGCGTGGTGCTATCTACTGGCACTTTACCAGTAAAGCAGAGATATTTAATGCCATTTGGGAACAGCAATTACCGCTACGTGACATCATTCGCGACAGGCTTTCTCTCTCCGAAAATGATGATCCGTTGTTAATACTTCGTGAGCAATTCATTACTGCGCTTCAGTATATCGCATGCGAACCCCGTCAATGTGCGCTATTACAAATTTTGTATCATAAATGTGAATTTACTAGCGATATGATTTCAGAGGATGAAATTCGGAAACGTATTGGGTTCAATTATGATTCTTTGCGCGTTACGCTGGAAAAATGTATTTCTCGAAACATCATTTCGTCGCAGGTGAACGTTGAGCTGACCATGATAGTATTCCACGGTTTTTTTAGCGGCATCATTAAAAACTGGTTAATGAATACCGACAGTTTTAATCTTTATCAGCAGGCGCCAGCCCTGGTCGACAGTATTCTGGCGACACTCCCTCTCTTGCGCGTGTCGCCTCATAATGATTACGGCTCAGCGCCTGGCAACATTTCACCCCGTGCACAAAGCGCCTCGATGGTCTGCGCGCTGGCGGGTTTACCTAACAGATAACCCTGTAAGGTATTACAGCCCAGCTCCGTCAAAAAGGCTTGCTGCGCTTCGGTTTCCACACCTTCGGCCACGACTTTCAGGTTGAGCGTTTTCGCGAGGGCCACAATCGCAGAGACAATGGTGGCATCCTCGCTTTCACCGCTTAACTCTTTCACAAACGCTCTGTCTATCTTCAGTTCACAGGCCGGTAAACGCTTGAGATACAGCAGGCTCGAATATCCGGTCCCAAAATCATCAATCGAGGCTTTCACCCCAGCATCCGTCAGCTCTGTCAGCACCCGCACGCTCTCATCGGGGTTGCTCATCGCCGTAGTTTCCGTGACTTCCAGGATCAACATTTCCGGCGGGACGTGATGACGCTCCAGGCAGTCGAGCACTGTTTTAACCAGCGAGGGCTGTTCGAACTGCAGCGTCGACAGGTTTACTGCCATTGACCAGTTTCGATGCCCCTGCAGATGCCATTCTCTCAGCTGGCGACAGGCTTCATTGAGCACCCAGTTACCAATAGGGATGATAAGCCCGGTTTTTTCCGCCAGCGGCAGGAAAAGATCCGGCGTCAGTAAACCCTGCTTCGGATGCTGCCAGCGCAGCAGCGCTTCAAACCCGAGGAGAGGGCCCGCGGGCGCGTGAAACTTTGGCTGATAAAGCAGGCGCAGTTCATTACGATCGACGGCCATCCACAGATCGTTCATTAACTGAAGATGGGTCTGCGCCAGAGTGTTCATGGAGGGCTGGAAAAAGTGATAGCCGTTTCGGCCCATATGCTTGGTGTGATACATCGCCGCGTCGGCGTTAAACATCAGCTCACGTTCGGTTTTGCCGTCGTGAGGGTACAGGGCGATACCAATGCTAAGCGTTACCACCAGTTCGTAGGGGTCGAGAGTGAACGGGCTATCGATCGCCCGCACCAGCGAATTTGCCAGCGAGGCCGCATCGTCCGGACCTTCTCCCTCAGCCAGCAGAACAAACTCATCGCCGCCAATGCGTGCAAGGGTAAACTGGCCCTTCAGGAGATGCAGCAGACGCTGCGTAACGGCGACCAGCAGCCTGTCACCGACATCATGGCCGTAGGCGTCATTGATGGCTTTAAAACCGTCGAGATCCATGAACATCAGGGCGAAATGGGTACCTTCACGGTCAGCTTTGCTGATGGCCTGATCGAGCCGGTCCTCCAGCAGGATACGGTTGGGCAGACGCGTCAGCGTATCGTGCAGCGCCAGCTGCGCAAGTTCCCGGTTCGCTTCTGCCAGCGACGAGGCCAGAAGGGCGGTTCGTGCCTGCAGGCGGGCATCCAGCATCGACACCAGCAGGGTGATCCCAAGAATAGAGAGCGCGACGACGCTGACCAGCACGGCCAGCCAGCTGCCGTTAATACCCTGATGGTGAACCATGGTGGACATTGGAAACTGCGCGGCCTTCATCCCGGCGTAGTGCATACCGGCGATAGCAATTCCCATCGTGATGGCGGCACCCAGGCGCATCAGCACCACCTGAGCGGCTTCGTGGCGCAGGCGGAAGGTCAGCCACAATGCTGCAAGCGAAGCGACAAGCGCAATCACGACCGAAATGGCCACCCACAGCGTGTCCCAAACGATCCCCGGCCTCACCTCCAGCGCCGCCATACCGGTGTAATGCATGGCAACAATGCCGATTCCCATCACCAGAGCGCCGGGGAGCAGGCGGCGCATGCGCAGTTGTTCACAGCTGACGAGCCATAGCGCAAACAGTGACGACCCCACGGCGATGACCATAGATAAAATCGTCAGGGTCGCGTTGTAGCTCATGCTCATGGAGAGATCCATCGCCAGCATGCCGATAAAGTGCATGGCCCATACGCCAATGCCCATCGCAACACCGCCTCCCGCCAGCCAGACGCGCGCTGCGACGCCCTGACTCCCGGCGACGCGTGCAGCCATATTCAGCGCGGTGTAAGCAGCAAGGATGGCAACAGCAAAGGAGAGGGCTACAAGGATAGGGTTGTATTGGCTAACCAGCATGGTCGGTTCTACTCGAGTATGACGTTACGCAGGAGAGGTTGAGAAGGGCGAGACATTATCACCGTCAGGTAACGGCTCAAAGGGATTTAAATCCCCGTTTTTAGTGGGTAATACGGGGAGGTTGGTGACGGCAGGGTGTTAATCGAGTTCTGAACAGTTCACTAATTTCAGCGGATTGACGGAGTTCATATTGCGGCACTTGTCGGTTTCGGTACTCATCAGTTCAATCCACTGCATCAGGAGGGCATCGAATAGAAAAACGGAGATTGCAAAGACGACCAGCCACCAGTATTTACGAATCATTGTGTCATTCCGCGAGAAGAGAGCCACTGAAGTGGTGGAAATATACACGAAAAGAAGCGGTTTAAAAGCGGGATAAGCAAAGGTTTACAAAGCGTTGACGGTGAAAGAATAAGACAATAAAAAAGGCGCATCCCCATGCCAAGTAGCGCCTTTTTAAACAAGCATTTAACTGATTAGTATCAGTTCATGCCGTATTTTTTCAGTTTCTTACGCAGAGTACCACGGTTGATACCCATCATCAGCGCAGCGCGGGTCTGGTTACCGCGGGTGTATTGCATCACCATGTCCAACAGTGGCTGTTCAACTTCAGCCAGTACCAGCTCATACAGGTCATTAACATCCTGACCATTCAGTTGAGCAAAATAGTTCTTCAGTGCCTGTTTAACCGAGTCACGCAGGGGCTTTTGAGTTACCTGATCCTGAGAGTTAACGGTAGAAACGGTCAGTACGTCAGAATTTACGCGTTGTTCGAACATAGTTCTGTCAGCTCTTTATTTCATTACGCAAGATTTTCGAAGTATGCCTCCAACGCCT
>Ga0153917_1001098_pt1 | contig 12640 bp, 7 predicted proteins | sample TSFL001MetaG_FD_104695 | JGI IMG/M metagenome (GOLD analysis project Ga0153917, IMG submission 104695) | Attine ant fungus gardens microbial communities from Florida, USA - TSFL001 MetaG | ecosystem: Host-associated > Fungi > Mycelium > Unclassified | place: USA: Florida, Paynes Creek Historic... | reverse complement strand
AAGGAGTCAATTACGTGGAAAACAAAAGTAGTTTAGGTACTCTTTGGAAAAAAACATCCCCTCCAAAAACACCTTTAGTTATAGGTATATTATTAAGTCTTATTAATACAGCTTGTTCTTTAATTATTCCGTTATTAATTAAAGAACAGATCGAAGTGTTAACTAGTGGATTTTCTGCTAGTTTGTTGACCATAATAATCATTTTGTTCTTACTAGAGTTAACTTCAATGTCTATTTCTCTTTATCTTTTAGCTTTTGTAGGACAAAAAATTGTTGCAAGACTTAGAGAGAAAATTTGGGGTAAATTATTAAAACTTGATGTTGACTTTTACAATAGAAATCAAACAGGAGAAATAATAAGCCGTGTAACTAATGATACTTCGGTGACAATGAATCTTTTATCAACGGATATTGCAGATTTATTTTCTGGGATATTATCAATAATCGGATCATTAGTTATTCTATTTATATTAGATATTCCTATGACCCTAGCTTTACTTTCTCTAATCCCTTTAATTCTTTTTATAGTATTACCTATTGCAAAAAAGATTTATAAAGTTTCATACGAACAACAAGAAAAAACTTCAAAGTTTTCAGGTTTCTTGTCTAATGTTCTTAGTAATATTCGGCTAGTAAAAGCTTATAATGCAGAAAGAATCGAAATTGATTATGGAAATAAGCATATTGATTCTTTATACAAGAATGGTCTCAAAAGAGCTAAAATTGAAGCAATTTTAATTCCATTATTGACTAGTATTATTACACTTATGATAGTTGGCGTTGTTGGATTTGGTTCATATCGTGTTAATTCAGGATATTTAACTTCTGGTGAGTTAATGGCTTTTATTATGTATTTATTTCAAATAGTTGCGCCTGTAGGAACCTTTAGTCGATTTATTACAAATGTACAGTCAGCTTCTGGAGCTACTCAAAGAATATTTGACATTCTAGAAAAAAAGGAAGAGAACACACAAAGAATAGCGACACCTGTAAAATCTAAACCGGAAATGGGCATTTTAAATATAGATAATATTAGCTTTAAATATAATGAAAAGCCGGTATTAAAGAACATATCTATAGAAATAAAACCAAATACTACAACAGCAATTGTAGGAGCTAGCGGGGTTGGAAAATCCACCTTATTCTACCTATTAGAGAGGTTTTATGTTCCTGATCAAGGTGACATAATTTTGAATGGAGTTTCTTATACTGATATTGATTTGAATCAATGGAGAGGAATGTTTAGTTACGTATCTCAAGATTCAGATATAGTTTCTGGAACAATTCGCGAAAATATTTTATACGGGAATTCCACTGTTCTATCTGAGAAGGACATCATAGATGCCTGTATTTTAGCTAATTGTCATGATTTTATTATGGAGCTTCCAGATGGATATGATACCCAAGTAGGTGAAAGAGGCGCTAACCTTTCAGGAGGACAAAAACAAAGAATTACAATTGCAAGAGCTTTGCTAAGAAACTCTCCATTCTTGTTATTAGATGAAGCAACAGCAAATTTAGATTCTGAATCTGAAAATGCTATTAGAAATTCATTAAATAACCTTTTAACAGGTAGAACTACGATTATAATTGCTCATCGTATCTCTACAATACAAAATGCTGACCAAATAGTAGTACTAAATAAAGGCGAAATTTGTGGAATTGGAACTCACAAAGAACTCATGCAAAAGAATGAAACATATATAAATTTAGTGAAACATTCTAAATCTAATGAGGTTAAAGAAGTAATGAGCTGAGTATAATTCTAAATTTTATTTACATTGTTATATAGAGGTGTAAGTCAAGTTGTGTAACACTAATCTCAAAAGGGCAAGATTAGAACAAGGGTTAACCCAAAAAGAGTTAGCGGCAATTGTGAACGTCACTCGCCAAACTATAGGTCTTATAGAGTTAGGAAAATATAACCCTACGTTAAAGCTTTGTACGGATATTTGCTTAGCTCTAGGTAAGACTCTAAATGATTTGTTTTGGAAAGTTCAATGATTTAAACATTTATGAACTTTTATTTTTAAATACTTTTCCCCATTAGCGAAATATAGAGGAGATCACTCTTATTAATTTGATATCCTCTATATTTTCCTTCACAAACGAGGTGGCTAACATCTTAGGGAAATTTCTTACACAATTACAACTGCATTTCGATATCTATTAGTTTCTTTTATTGTTATCATGCTTCACAATTCAATGATCATCCAAATAATCCTCCTTTCTATACTTGCTCGAAAAGAAGACTTATAAAGACTTCAAGGTGTATCGGTCTCGTGCCAAACACAGAATGGTTAGAAGGAACGGTTGAACGCAACCGCATGGGCGAAATCATCGTCGACAAACACGGCGCAACAAGCGTACCAGGCTTATTTGCTGCCGGCGACTGCACAGACAGTGCATACAATCAGATTATTATTTCTATGGGATCAGGTGCAACTGCCGCTCTCGGCGCGTTTGATTACCTAATCCGTAACTAATATAAGAAAGCCGCAATATTGCCAGATTGGCAGCATTGCGGCTTTCTTTTTTATTCCAAAAATATTGCATGTATTATACAATTGTAATATAGTTGTAATGTTAGTGAATGGTCACTTCACACTCAGCATATTTGCTGTTTTCAAGGCGATACGCACTGATTTTCTATTTAACGTGCCCTGATACTTTTTGACCTTTTTTTTCAGATCTTTAATGGTTTTTTCCTTTTTGGCATTTTCTAATGCCATTAGCGCTTCCCAGCGTTTCGCTGTTTCTGTGGAACTGCAGCCGCTAACTGTAGTCACAGGCGGAAGAAGCTTTGTCTTAGATAGTTTTTCGTCAAAAGGAACGGTATCAGGAATCGCTTTCTCTTTATAAATATGGTCTAATTCATTTTGATTCAAGAAGCTGATGAAATGGTCAAAGTTTTGCGCTTGCTGTTTCTCAGGCTGATGAAAATTAAGTGTTTCAATTAATTCTGACAGTTTTGTCTGATCAGTTATCTCATTTGCCATGACGTGCGTTAATTGATGGTACTCAGCTAATTCACGCATTCTGGCATCTTTCGGAAGCAACAAGCTCGGTGTACCGGCAATCGTCGCCGCGATATTTCCATGCAGCCTTGCGCCAAAGCTCAAATCGGCTTGTCTCAGGAAATCGAGCCAAGTCGGCACATTTAAAAAGAATCGGACTCTATCATTCTGATAAGCCGGGTCTTCCATGCTGACCGGATAATTATCAGCAGGCTTCGCTAGCGCAGGCGCACCCGCATACGTCAGAATCATTTCTTTTCGCCATTGCGGAATAAAGTAATGATTCGGGAACTCTTTCATGCTTCTTGTAATGAAATCCAGCACATGCTTTGGAGACAGCCTTGATGAGTTAACCGTCACCATTGATTCCGGTGTGATATTGGTTTCTCTTATCTTCAGTTCTCTGCCAAACGCATACATAGAAGGACAGCCAATTACCGTATGGTCAATGCCTTCACGGAAACCTAATCTTGAAAGGTATTTCGCTGTAATTTCACCGCGGACACCTATCATATTTGATCTCTCCAGCACGGCACTTACAAACGCCTTTACATCCTCATCAAAAGGAAAACCTTCATTTAATTTTGGTTCAAACGGAGCCCGTAAACCAACACCAATCACAACAACCGGAATGGTTAGTTTTTTAATTAATTGGGTATATTTCCGTAAAGAAGGCACGAAATCCTCACGGAATGCATCTGCCAGCGGAATAATATACATATCATATGTTTTATTAATTTGTTCAGCATCCGCTGGATGAATCCGATAATAATCAGGAGTAATCGTCGTCCCTTCTGTCATCAGCGTGCGAAACACACTGTAGGCATATACTAGGTTTCCTACATTGCCGCCAATGGAGTTGCGAACAATCATTTCAGCTGCGTTAAATGTATCAAAGGGTGATATGCCAGCTCTTATTAAAATGTTTTTCATCTGATGTTGCCCCTTCCTCGCCAAATTTTTGTCAGGAGATTTGCTGAGGGAACTCTATCATGATCTTAAAATCTTCAATCAGACACCCGCTTTCATCTCTTTTTCCTCACAAACTCTCTCCCTTTCTTCCGTTCTAATATTAAATTATACAAAAAAGGATCTTACAGGTGAAATCATAACATAGCAATCAGATCTGGTAATGTATTCCCATTACTGGATATTGGGTCGGATCATATCAAAAACCCGAACCAGGCACTTCAGTAAAAGTGCTTGATTCGGGCGCTTCTTATAGTTCCTCGCCATTCGTTTGAATGACGTTTTTGTACCACTCAAATGAATCTTTCTTATACCGCTTCATGGATCCGTTTCCTTCATTGTCACGATCAACATAGATCATGCCGTAGCGTTTTTTCATTTCGCCAGTTGTGAAGGAGACAATATCAATAATGCCCCACGGCGTGTAGCCGATTAAATCCACACCATCGTACGTGACCGCTTTTTCCAGTGCTTCAATATGTGATCTCAAATATTGAATGCGTTCCGGATCATGAACCTTGCCGTCCTCCTCGAGCGTATCCACCGCGCCAAAGCCGTTTTCAACAATAAATAACGGGATTTGGTATCGGTCATAAAAACGATTCAACGTATATCTCAGCCCAGTTGGATCAATCGCCCATCCCCAGTCACTCGAAGTGATGTACGGATTTTCGACACCATTCGGCAAGCCGCCATTTACAATATCGCCAGTGTTATCATTTTTCACATCGCTTTTCACGGTTGTTGACATGTAATAGCTGAAGCCTAAGTAATCGACGGTTCCGTTTCTTAAAATCTCATCATCACCGTCTTCGAATGTGATGTTGTAGCCCTCTCTTTCAAATTCCTTCAACGCGTAGCTTGGATAGTACCCGCGAACCTGCACATCCGGGAAGAAATAGCGCTGCCTCATTTCTTCTTCAGCCAGCATCACATCTTCAGGATTGGAGGAGAAAGGATAAATCGGCACGTGTGATACCATGGCCCCGATCTGGAACTCTGGATTGATGTCTTTTCCTTTTGCGACTGCTAATGCGCTCGCCACTAATTCGTGGTGTGCCGTTTGGTACATGACTTCCTTCGCGTTTTCGTTTTCGCCAACCACAACACCTGAATTCGTCCATAGGAACAGCGGATTGTTCACATCCATTTGGTTGTTGATCTCGTTAAATGTCATCCAGTACTTCACTTTATCTTTGTAACGGGTAAAGCACGCTTCTGCGAAGTTGACGAAGAAGTCTACGACTTTCCGGTTTCTGAAGCCGCCATATTCTCTTGCCAAATGCAGCGGCATTTCAAAGTGAGACAGCGTAATGACCGGCTCGATCCCGTGCTTTAGCAATTCATCAAACACATCATCATAAAACTGCAAACCCGCTTCGTTCGGTTCAGCCTCATCGCCTTTCGGGAAAATCCGGCTCCAGCCGATAGACGTACGCAGGCATTTTAATCCCATTTCCGCAAACAAAGCGATATCTTCCTTGTATCTGTGATAGAAATCAATGGCTTCATGGTTCGGATAAAACTCTTTTTCTTCAATCGTGTCAGTGATTTTTCTCGGCACGCCGTGCGCACCCGCTGTCATCACATCGACGACACTCGGCCCTTTACCGCCTTGATTCCATCCGCCTTCAAATTGGTGGGCAGCTAAAGCACCGCCCCATAAAAAATCTTTCGGCATGTTTCCCATGTGTTATTCCTCCTCAGCTTACGACTGTAAATAATTTTTGATTCAGCGTACTTTCTTTAAGGTCCTCAATGAGAATTTCCTGATACGCATGTGAATTCGTGATGATGACAGGGGTAATCGTTGTTAACCCTTTCTCTTCAATGAAAGCCTTATCAAACTCAGCAAGCACCTCGCCTTTTTTGACGGTATCGCCTTCTTTCACCTTCAAGGCAAAAGGCGTGCCGTCTAATGTCACCGTATCCAGCCCGATATGCACAAGCAATTCAACGCCAGACACTGAACGCAGGCCTATCGCATGCTTCGTAGGTGCGACCATGACAACGGTGCCGTCAAACGGAGCGTAGAGCCTATTATCGGATGGCTCAATCGCCAATCCTTGTCCCATTGCGCCTGAGCTGAATACCTCATCAGGCACGTTAGAAAGCGGAATCACCTTACCGTTAAACGGGGCATATACGGTTTCTTCATTTGCCTGTGCGGTTTGAAGTTGTTCCTTTTCCGGCTGTGCAGCAGCATCTTCTCCGTAGCCAAAGATCTGTATCAGCACAACAGGGAGAATGACCGCAATCGCAGCGCCAATTAAAATGCCCCAGATAGAAGTCGGGAATTGTTTACTGATTCCATTTACGACTGTGAGCGGTCCCGGAAGCCCTGCGTATGCAAAGTAGTACGGATGAAAGAAGCTTGCCACAACTGCGCCAACCGCACCGGAAATACAACCAAAGATAAACGGCTTCTTAAATCGTAAGGTCACACCGTAGATTGCAGGTTCTGTAATGCCGAACAGTCCTGTAATTCCAGCTGAAACACTGACTTTTCTCGTTTCCTTGTTTCTCGCTTTCAGGATGACGCCAAGCACAGCACCAACCTGCGCGATGACCGCAATCGTTTGATACGCCTGAAATGAATCTCGACCGTATAAATCAAAGTTTGCCAATACCATCGGTGTGATGCCCCAGTGTACACCGAAAATCACAATGACCTGCCAGAAAGCGCCGATGATCGCCCCAGCCAAAGCCGGCACGTTTTCCGCCAAAAAATTGTAACCGTTTGCAATCCCATTTGCGCCTAATGTTGTCACAGGGCCAATGAGAAGAATCGTTAACGGCACCATGATGACCATGCATAGAAACGGAACAAATAACGGTCTGACCACTTCGTTCATTCTCTTATTCAAAAACCGTTCAAGATAAGATAAAATCCACACTAAAAATAATGGCGGCAGCACGGAAGACGTATATGTTGTTTCTGATAAAGCCAGCCCTAAGAAAGAAATGCTCTTTCCGTCTGCAATTTGTGCAGCCATCTCCGCCCATGTCGGGCTGACCAATGCGGCACAGCACGCTACAGCGAGATACATATTGGTTTTAAAATGCTTTGATGCCGTAATCGCGATAAAAATAGGCAAAAACGTAAACGGCGCCCAGGATATGAAACTGAAAACCTGATAAGTCCCTGTTTTCTCAAAGCCGTCAAACAATAAGTTAATGATAATTAATGCACCTTGCAAAATACCAGCAGCAGCCAGAATGTAGATAAACGGCGCAAACACCGCTGACATCGTCGCAATGATCCGGTTCAGAACAGTTCCTTTATTCTCATTCTGTTCACCAGCAAGATCAATTTGGACCAGCTTTGAAAATTCCTCGTACACTTCCCCTACGTGCTGTCCAATGACAATCTGGAATTGGCCGCTGTTCTCTACAACGGTAATGACGCCGGGCATCGACTTCACGATATCCTTCGCTTTAGGGTTAGACCGCTTCAGCACCAATCGAAGTCTAGTAGCGCAGCGAGAAGCCCCAATCACATTCTCTTCCCCGCCTACGGCCTCCAAAATGTCTTTTGCTAGTCTCGTATAATCTCTCACTTTCCCCGACATTTTCACCCACCCCTTTGTTTTGGTTACGCTTTCATTATAATTGTACCGGTATAATTTATCAATACCGAAACAAAATATTTACGCACTAACTATAATTGTAAGCGGTTTATGCTATAATTTTGACAAGTGAAACTAAACGAATAAATGAGGAATGCGTATGTTAAAATACCAGCAAATCGCAGCGGAAATTGAAACATATATAGAAGAACACGAGCTTCAGCAAGGAGACAAACTGCCAGTGCTAGAAACCCTCATGGCCCAGTTTGAAGTCAGCAAAAGCACAATCACAAAGTCCTTGGATCTACTAGAGCAAAAAGGCGCGATCTTTCAGGTCAGAGGAAGCGGCATTTTCGTCAGAAAACATAAACGAAAAGGCTATATCAGCCTGCTGTCGAATCAGGGATTTAAAAAAGACCTCGAGGATTTCAACGTCACCTCAAAAGTCATCGAACTGGACGTGAGAAAGCCAACACCGGAAGCGGCGGAAAACTTGAACATCGGAATGGACGAGGACATCTACTATGTCAAAAGGGTCCGCTACATCAACGGCCAGACCCTTTGCTACGAAGAATCCTATTACAACAAATCGATCGTGACGTATTTAAACAACGAAATCGTCTCCCACTCCATCTTCCATTACATCCGGGAAGGACTGGGATTGAAAATTGGTTTTTCTGATTTGTTTCTGCACGTGGGCCAGCTGAATGAGGAGGAAGCGGAATATTTGGGATTAGAGGCTGGACTGCCGAAGCTGTATATAGAAAGTATTTTTCACCTGACAAATGGGCAGCCGTTTGATTACTCGAAGATTTCGTATAATTATGAGCAGTCGCAGTTTGTGGTGCAGGCTAATAGTTTTTTATTATAGGGCTGCTTCACTATGGAAGGTGGTCGACATGTACAAAATCATCATCCCTGCAATACTAGACATCTTCGTGCTCTGGATACTCTTACAGATTTCACTAGAGATGAGCATCGTTAAGAACCCAACGAACTACTTTATCGTATTTATTATCTTTTTCCTCTTTATCAAGATGGTGAAAGAAAAACAACAATAGTTCGCTTTGAACAGGAAACCAGATTTGAAATCTGGTTTTTTCGTTTCACTTTACTCACTCGTTTCAATTGTCTATAAAAGCAGTTATGCGGTACTATCATATAAAGGTCCAATGATGAAAAACAGTATCATACTTTTAAATTCACCTTATCATGCACATGCTCATATATAGGGGTTTATTCTAAAAAGGGGATGGACGATTTTGGAAAGCAAGTACCTAGATCTACTCGCGCAAAAATACGATTGTGAAGAAAAAGTGGTAACAGAAATCATTAATTTGAAAGCGATATTGAACCTGCCAAAGGGCACTGAGCATTTTGTCAGTGATTTGCACGGGGAGTATCAGGCATTCCAGCACGTGCTGCGTAATGGTTCAGGACGAGTCAAAGAGAAGATACGCGACATCTTCAGCGGTGTCATTTACGATAGAGAAATCGATGAATTAGCGGCATTGGTCTATTATCCGGAAGACAAACTGAAGTTAATCAAACATGACTTTGATGCGAAAGCAGCATTAAACGAGTGGTATAAAGAAACGATTCATCGAATGATTAAGCTCGTTTCATATTGCTCCTCCAAGTATACCCGCTCCAAACTGCGCAAAGCACTGCCTGCCCAATTTGCTTATATTACGGAGGAGCTGTTATACAAAACAGAACAAGCTGGCAACAAGGAGCAATATTACTCCGAAATCATTGATCAGATCATTGAACTTGGCCAAGCCGATAAGCTGATCACCGGCCTTGCTTACAGCGTTCAGCGGCTGGTAGTCGACCATCTACATGTTGTCGGCGATATTTACGACCGCGGACCGCAGCCGGATAGAATTATGGAAGAACTGATCAACTATCATTCTGTCGATATTCAGTGGGGAAATCACGATGTCCTTTGGATCGGTGCCTATTCCGGTTCTAAAGTGTGCCTGGCCAATATTATCCGTATCTGTGCCCGCTATGACAACCTGGATATTATTGAAGACGTGTACGGCATCAACCTGAGACCGCTATTAAACCTGGCCGAAAAATATTATGATGATAATCCAGCGTTCCGACCAAAAGCAGACGACAACAGGCCAGAGGATGAGATTAAGCAAATCACAAAAATCCATCAAGCGATTGCGATGATCCAATTCAAGCTTGAGAGCCCGATTATCAAGAGACGGCCGAACTTTAATATGGAAGAGCGGCTATTATTAGAGAAAATAGATTATGACAAAAACGAAATCACGCTGAACGGAAAAACATATCAATTGGAAAACACCTGCTTTGCGACGATTAATCCGGAGCAGCCAGATCAGCTATTAGAAGAAGAAGCAGAAGTCATAGACAAGCTGCTGTTCTCTGTCCAGCATTCCGAAAAGCTGGGCCGCCATATGAATTTTATGATGAAAAAAGGCAGCCTTTATTTAAAATATAACGGCAACCTGTTAATTCACGGCTGTATTCCTGTCGATGAAAACGGCAATATGGAAACGATGATGATTGAGGAAAAACCGTATGCGGGCCGTGAGCTGCTCGATGTATTTGAACGATTCTTGCGGGAAGCGTTTGCCCACCCGGAAGAAACCGATGACCTGGCGACAGATATGGCCTGGTATTTATGGACAGGCGAATACTCCTCCCTCTTTGGAAAACGCGCCATGACGACATTTGAGCGGTATTTTATTAAAGAAAAGGAAACACATAAAGAAAAGAAAAACCCGTATTATTATTTACGCGAAGACGAGGCAACCTGCCGAAACATCCTGGCAGAATTCGGCCTCAATCCAGATCACGGCCATATCATCAACGGCCATACACCTGTAAAAGAAATCGAAGGAGAAGACCCAATCAAAGCAAACGGAAAAATGATCGTCATCGACGGCGGCTTCTCCAAAGCCTACCAATCCACAACAGGCATCGCAGGCTATACGCTGTTATACAACTCCTACGGCATGCAGCTCGTCGCCCATAAACACTTCAACTCCAAGGCAGAAGTCCTAAGCACCGGAACCGACGTCTTGACGGTGAAACGATTAGTGGACAAAGAGCTTGAGCGGAAGAAAGTAAAGGAAACGAATGTCGGTGAGGAACTGCTGCAGGAAGTTGCGATTTTGGAGAGTTTGCGGGAGTATCGGTATATGAAGTGAGGTTATGGGGGTTCAGAGAGGATTTTCTCTGGGCCTTTTTGCAGTTTAATATCTTATTTAACGCTACAAATTGTTAACAAGACTGGTTGTTTGCTGATTTACAAGTACGTAAACCATAATTCACTGTAGATGAAACTGATTGGTATTAGAATCTGGTTTTATGTGTGCCTTTATACACTATATATAGTTCCTTGATGAAAGCCGACAACGGAATCAGCAGAAAACCACTCTAACGACTATTTTGTCAAACCGGCCTGCTCTACAAATCCTCTGCTTCGAAACATTCTATTTACAAAAAATCCATGGTAACGTATTTGAACACAAAATCGTTTTCAACTCAATCTCCCATTACATCCGGGAAGGATTGGGATTTAAAATTGGTTTTTCTGATTTGCTTCTGCATGTGGGCAGCTTAATGAATTGGAAGCGGAGTATTTGGGGGCTAAAGGCTACTACCGAAGCTATTTATAGAGTATTTTTCATTTGACGAGTGGACAGTTGTTTGATTGCTCGAATATTTCTTATAGTTATGAGCAGTCACAGTTTTGTTGAGCAGGCTAATAGATTTTTTGTAAAAGCCCTTATTTCCTTTGATAAATAGACAAACGAAATGATAAGCTTAGTTTTAAAAAACAACGAAAGTAAACTATTGGAAATTTGTTGCAGCCAACGCAATTTCATCTGGACAAAGACGACTTCTCGATTCCGGAACTTTTGACTGCCAAGCTTGTGGTTGATTTTGCTTGGGTCAAGCGGCATAGTGAAGATTATAATTTTAATCGAATATTTGGATGGATAAAGAGTTGATGTGAAGATTTAGCAAAAAAGTGATGATTAAGTATTTAAATTTAAAGAGACCTAGAATATTGTCTTTGGTCTCTTTAGTAACATAAATTGTTTTATATAAGTTTCTAATAAGCGGTGTCCTCAGAAAAACAAAAAGGACTAGACAATGCCCCGCTATACTTTTAATCAACTGAAAAACTTTGTTTGCATAGATGTAATACTATCATTTACACCACTCACTTTTAATTTTTTCTATATCTAGGTATTTCCATTCTTCTTTCCAGAGTTTCCAGAATGGAATATCATTAGATGAGGGTGGAAGCTCACATTGGTCAATTTGTACTAATGATGGTAAAACTATAGATTCTCCTATTAACAAAGCCTCGCCCGCTTGTAGTACTGGCAATTTATCAATCAAATTTCCAAGGGCGTCAGGTAAGAGTTTTTTTACAGTACTTTGATCATTTGGATTTGTTAACCTCATGGCAATAAAATTATTACATTGAGAATAAATTGTTTCAGATAATTCGGATGGTCTTTGACTTGCGAGCATCAATGTAATTCCATATTTCCTCCCTTCTTTTGCAATCCTTTCAATTGACTTCTTAGATGATCGATATTTAGATAAATCACTATTTGGTATATACTTATGTGCTTCTTCATATACTAGTAAAATTGGAATATCATTATTTATGATATCATTTGAATTAGTTTTATTTCTTATTTTTTTATAAAAATAACCATATTCAAATATAATTCTTGATATTAATGACACCGTAATACTAAGTACCTCAAATGGTACACCGCTTAAATCAAAAATTGTAATATTAGTAGGCTTATTATCATTATACCCTAAAAGTAATTTCAAAGTTTCTTCAAAAGTTATATTTTTGGATTTTTCACCTAAAAGAAAATCGAATCTTTTATCATTAATTTTATTTTCAAGTCTGTTAATAAAATTAATAAGTTTACCATTCATACCGGATGCAGAAGTACCTACAGGTTCTAATTTTTCATTGAAAAGTCTATGTAAACTTTCTTCATTAAAAGTAAAGATATCGCCATTGATATCTTGCCATTGAACCGTTCCATTTTTATCTTTTTTTTCTTT
>Ga0153917_1001097_pt1 | contig 12665 bp, 12 predicted proteins | sample TSFL001MetaG_FD_104695 | JGI IMG/M metagenome (GOLD analysis project Ga0153917, IMG submission 104695) | Attine ant fungus gardens microbial communities from Florida, USA - TSFL001 MetaG | ecosystem: Host-associated > Fungi > Mycelium > Unclassified | place: USA: Florida, Paynes Creek Historic... | reverse complement strand
CTGCTCGGGCTTCACCTCGGCAAACGTGGCGTTGAGCGTGAAGTTGTGGCCGGGCTTTTCGCTATAGGTCTGTGCGCCTTCGAAGTCGTGGATGGCGGTCTTGATCTGTTCGCCGGCCTTCTTGTCGGGACAGACCGCGTGCACCGTGTGGCCCACGGCCAGCAGCGCCTGGAACGGCACCATGGTCTCGTAGTCCTCGCAGTAATCGCCGCAAATCATCAGAATCTTCTTGCCTGCCATGGTTGTCTCCTTCTGGGGTGATGGAATCAGCCCATTGTGGACAGGAGCCGGAGGCTGCGGGTATTAGCCGGCTACTACGTGGCGGCACGCCGATCTTGCTCTCAATGGAGAAGCGGCTGGCGCCTGTCTCCATTGAAATATGGATGCTTTTGCTTCTGGAATATACGGCTGGAAGGCGCTATCTGCTTCTCTATTGATAGCAAAGCGCGGAAAACAACAACGGCACCGGCAGCGCATTGCGCCGCCGGTGCCGCAGAAGCGTTGCGAGGGCCGGTGATCAGGCCGTCAGGCGCTCCAGCGCCTCGCGGTACTTGGCCGCGGTCTTGTCGATGACTTCCTTGGGCAGGCGCGGTGCCGGGGCCTTCTTGTCCCAGGCCTTGCCGTTGACCTGGGCCTGCTCCAGCCAGTCGCGCACGAACTGCTTGTCGTAGCTGGGCGGGTTCTCGCCCTTGGCCAGCGCGTCGGCATAGCCTTCCACGGGCCAGTAGCGCGAGCTGTCGGGCGTCAGCACCTCGTCCATCAGCACCAGGGTGCCGTCTTCGGCCAGGCCGAATTCGAACTTGGTGTCGGCAATGATCATGCCCTTTTGCAGCGCGATCTCGGCCGCTTCCTTGTAGATGCGGATGGCGGTGTCGCGGATCTGGGCGGCCAGCTTCTCGCCCACCATCTCCACGGTGCGCTCGTAGGTGATGTTCTCGTCATGGTCGCCCATCTCGGCCTTGGCGGCCGGGGTATAGATGGGCTCGGGCAGCTTGGCTGCGTTGGTCAGGCCGGCGGGCAGCTTCACGCCGCAGACCGATTGCGACTCCTGGTATTCCTTCCAGCCGCTGCCGGCCAGGTAGCCGCGCACCACGGCTTCGATCAGCACGGGCTTGAGGCGCTTGACCAGCATGGAGCGGCCCTCGACCTGCCTGACCTCGTCGGGCTGGACCACCGACTCGGGCGCCTCGCCCGTCAGGTGGTTGGGGCAGATATGGCCGAGCTTGTCGAACCAGAACAGCGCCATCTGCGTCAGCAGCACGCCCTTGCCCGGAATGGGCTCGCCCATGATCACGTCAAAGGCCGAGAGGCGGTCCGAGGCCACCATCAGGATGCGGTCGTCGCCCACGGCGTAGTTGTCGCGGACCTTGCCGCGTGCCAGCAGGGGCAGCGAGGCAATGTTGGAAGTGTGCAGGGCGGAAGGCTGGGTGGTCATGGTCGAGAAATGGGGCAAGCTGGCGTGATCGGGCAAGGATCAGGCACGCGGTGGCAGGTCGGCCGTCCGGCGCTGGCGGCCCTGCCATCCCGTGGCGGGGCTTGCCGGCGCCGCAGGCCTGCTGGTTGTCAACAAGGGCGGCTGCGTAAAAGCGCGATTTTACCGGCGCAGCCCGCCCGTGCAGTCATGCCTGCCCCGAGCGCTCTGCGAAGGCCCCGGCAGCGCAAGCCGGCCTCCGCTCTCCCGTAGGACCCGGGGAAGGTGCATGACGGCGGCAGCGCTGCCGGTGTGTCGTAAATCTGACTGCTCCATGTAGGAAATACACGCAGGAGCCACTCAAAGCCAGCCATTGTGCGCCCAAACCCGGCCCTCGCCAAATATGCCGGCAAGGCCCTGCGCGAGCCTGCGCTATCGCGGCTTTTCGGTTGCTTTGGCCCCTTGCGGGGCGCATAGTGGTTGCGCAGCAAGACGAATGCGCATTCCGATCTGCAGGCCTTGGAACACGCGGTGTTGGCGTGACGGCAAGGCTGTTTTCACCGGGAAAAAAAGGAGTGTTTTGTTATGAATCTGACGATTAGCGGACATCACCTGGAGGTCACTCCCTCGTTGCGCAGTTACGTGATGGCCAAGCTCGAACGCATCCTGCGGCACTTCGATCAGGTCGTGGACGTCAAGGTCCTGTTGACCGTGCACAAGCAAAAGGAAAAGGACAAGCGCCAGCGTGCCGGCTGCACGGTGCGCGTCAAGGGCCAGGACCTGTTCGTGGAGACCCGCCACTTCGATCTGTATGCGGCCGTGGACGCCCTGGCCGACAAGCTGGACCGTGCCGTCGTGCGCTACAAGACGCGCCAGCACACCAGCCGCTACGGCACGGCCAAGCGCCTGCCGGGCGCAGGACTGCAGCTGGCGGAGATGTCCGCTTGATGAATAAAGGCCGCAAGCCTGGTGTTTGCGGCCCTTTTGCCAGCGGTTGTGGCCGGGACACAACGAATGGAACACCGCCTGCAGAGGCGGTGTTTTGCCGCCGGGATGCCCTGCGGCCCAAAGCGGATCTTCATGGGCCGCGGCGGTATAACGCGGACAGGCGTGGGGGCATTTTTTTGATGGCGATCAGGGTTTCCCCACGGTTTTCAGCGCTGCGGTGCATAATTGTTGACCAACCATGAATCGCCTAGCCTCCATTCTTCCCGCCGCTCAAGTGCTTGTGAGCGTTGATGTCACCAGCAAGAAACGCGCTTTTGAAGAAGCGGGTTTGCTCTTTGAGAGTCTGCATGGTTTGTCCCGTGCCCTGATCACCGACAGCCTGTTCGCGCGCGAGCGCCTGGGTTCCACGGGCCTGGGCCACGGGGTCGCGATTCCGCACGGCCGCATCAAGGGCTTGACGGCACCCATGGCCGCCGTGTTCCAGCTGGCCAACCCCATCGGCTTCGACGCGCCGGATGAGCAGGCGGTCAGCCTGCTGATCTTCCTGCTGGTGCCCGAGGCCGCCACGCAGAAGCACCTGGAAATCCTTTCGGAAATCGCCGAGCTGCTCAGCGACAGCCAGCTGCGCGAGCGCCTGAAGTCCTGCACGGATGCCCAGCAGCTGCACGGCATGATCGCCAGCTGGCAGTCGTCGGCCGCGCCGCTGGTCTAAGCCTTTCCCTTTTTCGCAGGGCCTTGCCATGAGACCCAGTGCCATCAGTGCCGACGTGTTGTTCGAGGCCTTCCGCAACTCCAGCCTGCGCTGGCAGTGGGTGGCGGGCCTGGGCGCTTCCGAGCGCCGCTTCGACGAGATGGCCGTGCGCTCGGCGCGCTCGGGGGCCGACCTGGTCGGCTATCTCAACTACATCCATCCCTACCGCCTGCAGGTGCTGGGCGAGCGCGAGATCGCCTACCTGACCAATGCCACTTCGCAGGACTGCCTGCGCCGCGTGGCCCGCATCGTCACGCTGGAGCCTCCGGTGCTGGTGCTGGCCGACGGCCAGAACGCGCCGGACGAACTGCTGTCCATGTGCGAGCGCGCGCACATCCCCATGTTCGCCACCCAGGAGCAGTCGGCCTTTGTGATCGACGTGCTGCGCGCCTATCTGTCCAAGCACTTCGCCGACCGCATCACCATGCACGGCGTGTTCATGGACATTCTGGGCATGGGCGTGCTGATCACCGGCGAGTCGGGCCTGGGCAAGAGCGAGCTGGGGCTGGAACTGGTGACCCGGGGCAACGGCCTGGTGGCCGACGATGCCGTGGATCTGTATCGCATCAACCAGACCACGGTCGAGGGCAAATGCCCGGACCTGCTGCAGAACCTGCTGGAAGTGCGCGGCATCGGCCTGCTCGACATCCGATCGATCTTCGGCGAGACGGCGGTGCGCCGCAAGATGCGGCTCAAGCTCATCGTGCATCTGGTGCGCAAGGAAACCATGGAGCGCGAATACGAGCGCCTGCCGGCCGAGCCGCTGACGCAGGACGTGCTGGGCGTGCCCGTGCGCAAGGTGGTGATCCAGGTGGTGGCCGGCCGCAATATCGCCGTGCTGGTCGAGGCGGCCGTGCGCAATGCCATCCTGCAGTTGCGCGGCATCGACACCTATCAGGAATTCGTGCAGCGCCATCGCCTCGCGATGGAGCGCGGCAGCTCACTGGATTGATCCCGTTGGGGCGCCACGCGCCTTCTTCCTGGCCTGGGTAGCGCAGCTCCGCCGGTTTGCGGTATCAGACCAGGTGCAGGTCCCTGGCCTGCGAGGCCGGGAAAACCTGCTGTACCTGTGCCGGACTCAGGCCGTACATCCTGCCGAACAAGCCGCCCAGCACATCGCGGTATTCGTTGAGCACCGGATAGTCGCGGTTCTGGAACAGCGCTTTTTCGGTCACCTCGGCCTGCGTGCCGGCAATGGAGCCGCCGGCTCGGGACGAGAGGCCGCCGCCGAGGAACCAGTACACCGTGCCGTGGCCGTGGTCCGTGCCCTTGTTGCCGTTTTCGCGGAAGGTCCGGCCGAATTCGCTGATGACGGCCACCACGGTGTTGCGCCAGGGCTCGGGGCCGATTTCCTGGGCGAAAGTGGCCAGGCCGCGGCTCAGTTCCGCCAGGCGGTTGGCCAGGTTGCCGCTGGCGCTGCCCTGGTTCACGTGGGTGTCCCAGCCGCCGACATCCACGAAGCCCAGGTCGAACTGCTCGCGCATGAGGACGGCCATGCGTTGCGCCACGAGGCTGAAGCCCTTGGCGCTGATGGCATCGCGCCCGGCCCTGTCCATTTCCTCCTGTACGCCGCGCTGCACGGCATCCCGGACGGAAAATCCTTCGGCCACGGCGCCTCCCAGCGGCGTGCCCTGGTACATGGACGCAATGACCTGGCTGTGGCGCTCGTCCACGCCGGCCTTGCCCACCGAGGCCAGCGCCATGTTGGCCGCCTGGGCGCTGCCGCGCAGGGCCAGCGGCAGCTGCGCGGTGAAGGCCATGGTGCTCGGCCCGCGGTGGCTTTGCCGGTCGGACTGCAGCACCTGGGTCAGCCGGTTCAGAAAGCCGGACTGGAAGGATTTGTGCCCCTCCAGCGGCTGGCCGAGTTCTATGGAGTCCTGCGTCTCAAAATGGCTGCGGGACAGGTCGTTGGTGCCGGCAAACGGCACAAAGCAGGCCTGCCGGCTCTGGAACAGGGGCAGGATGCTGTCTTCGAGCATGGGATGCAGGCCCCAGTCGGCATTCAGCGCCAGGGCGCCCTGCGCCTGGCCGGGGCGGGCGATGGCGATCGTGGGCCGGGCGCGGTAGTAGAACTCGCTGTGCGTGGGGACCAGCAGGCTGTTGCAGTCATAGGCGCCGCGCAGGAATACCAGCAGGAAACGGGGTGTACCGGCCTGGGGCGTGGCGGTCCAGCCGCGTCCCAGATAGGCGGCGAAGGGCAGGCCCGCGGCGGCGGAAAGGAATCGGCGTCTTTGCATGGAAAAACTCCAGGGCACGGTGTCAGCGGAACATCATCTCGGGGGCGGAGAGGAAATAGGTATTCCAGTCCACGGGATTGCGCGCCTGTGCCAGGGCTTGGCGTGAACGGGCGCTCCAGGAAGGCAGGCGCGCCTGCACACTGCCGCGCTTGGCCAGATCCGGGTAGGGCGGTTTTTCCAGTGCGGCCTGCGGCTCGGTGCGAAACAGCACGGTCCCGCGTGCGGCCATCTGGCGCGCCACCTCGAATCTTGCGGTCATCTGGCCGGAGCTCGACCAGTCAGACTGCGCCAGCGGATAGCCGTCGGGCGTCTCGTGGCCGTAGAGCGGCTCGCCCAGGCGGCTGAGCCAGCCCAGCAGCGGCGCCATGTCGGTGGCGACCCGCTGGTCATAGGCCAGGCGCGTGGCGCCGACGACATAGTGCACAGGGTCCTTGAAGCGCTGGCCGAAGCGCTGCATTGCCTCGGGTGCCGCGAGCAGGGTGGCTAGGGTGGCGGCTATGTCGCCCCGGCTGCGCTCGAAGGCCTGTGCGGCACGTTCCACCAGTTGCGCAGGCGGGTTGTCGTCGATGAAATAGACCGCCAGCTTGCGGGCGACGAAGCGTGCGGTGGCGGGTGCTGCCACGATGCGGTCCAGCGCTTCTTCCACCTGGGCCATGCCCTGGCCCTGCAGCGGACGGCCGAGGAATGTCTGGGGCGTGTAATCGTGGCGGTTGGGGTTGAATTCGAAGAAACCCTGGCGCACATAGTCGCCGCGCCGCTCGGGGCGCAGCTTGGGAGCGGGCGCACCGGCTTCGCGCGTGGTGAAGCCGACGCCCGTCAGCACATGGGCCATGGCCTGAACATCGGCCTGGGTGTAGCCGCTTCCCACGCCCATGGTGTGCAGCTCCAGCAGCTCGCGCGCATAGTTCTCGTTGATATGGCCGGCGGCGTTGCTCGCGTTGTCCAGGTACACCAGCATGGCCGGATGGCGCATGCTGGCTTCCAGCAGCTGGCGGAAATTGCCCAGGGCATGGGGGCGGATGGCGTGCTCCTCATAGTCCCCCACCCACAGGCGGACATCGCCCTTGCGCGTGCTGACGTTGAAATGGTTCATCCAGAACCAGGTCATCTGCTCCTGCAGCTGGTGCGGGGAATACAGTGCGCGCAGCAGGTGGCGCTTCTGCGCCTCCTGGGCCCACTGGTTGAGCTGGCGCTGCAAAGCCTGGCCCAGGCGCGACTTTTCTTCGGGATCGGCGGCATTGCGGATCGCCTGGCGCTGGGCGGCGACATCCTGCTGGATCTGCTCCATGCTGCGCTGGCTGATATCGAGGGCATCGACACGCTGCTGCGCTTCGGCGGGCAAGGACGCCAGGCCGGGCGCGAGCTGCTGCGCCAGCCATGCCTTCAGGCCGAGCTTCTGCAGCTGGACGTCGTCGCTGTCGCTGGCGCCCCAGGTGATGCGGTCCAGCCATTGCTGGCGCTGTTCGGCGGTCAGCGGTGCCGTCAGCTGCGGGCTGGCCAGCGCCTGCCGGGTCAGGGGATCGGCATGGTAGGGCGTGGCCGTGCCCGTGCCCTGGGGCAATGCGGTGCAGCCGGCCAGCGCGGCGGCTGCGATCCAGATCCAGTATTTTTCCTGAGCGAAGTGCGGCCGGCGCATGCAGCCTCCTTGGGGTTGCCATGGAATGCAGGCAGATTAGGTGTGCCGAGCTGAACAACAGCTTGAAAGCGGCGTCACCCTTGTCCGAGAGTCCCTCGGCGCCTACAAGTTTGCGCCACAAAAAGTAAAAGGGCGAAGCATTTGCATGCTTCGCCCCAAGTGTTTTGCCCGGGAACTGCCGTTATTTGTGCGTAGCCCGCTTGGCGCATTCGGCGCACTGGCCGTACAGCGCCATGGAATGGTCCTGGATCACCCAGCCCTTGGACTTGGCGATCAGGTTCTGGCGCTTTTCGATCTCGGCGTCGTAGAACTCCTCGACCTTGCCGCAGCTGGTGCAGACGAAGTGGTCGTGGTGCTGGCCTTCGTTGAGTTCGTAAACGGCCTTGCCGCTTTCGAAATTGCTGCGGATGAGGATGCCGGCCTGTTCGAACTGGGTGAGCACGCGGTAGACGGTGGCCAGGCCAATGTCCGAGCGTTCGTCCAGCAGCACGCGGAACACGTCTTCGGCCGTCATGTGGCGCTGGGCGCCGGTCTGGAAGATCTCCAGGATCTTCAGGCGCGGCAGGGTGGCTTTCAGGCCGGTGCTCTTGAGTTCGTCGATGTTCTTCATGTCAGGGTCTCTGGGTGGACTGCCATGCAAGCATGGACAGCAGTCGATGGCCCTGGCGCCGGGGCCGTTGGAATCATCGGGCGCCTTCGGGACCAGCCGCTACAATGATCCTGATCATATCCCTATGCCATTATCCATGCATGTTCAAGCCCGTAGCCGCGCAGGTCTGGCCCTGACGCTGGCAGTCGCAGCGGCATTGGCCGGCTGCAACAGTCTCGATGGAGCAGCTCACCGTGTCGCCAATGCCATCACGCCCTACAAGGTGGAGGTGGTGCAAGGCAATTTCGTCTCCAAGGAACAGGTGCAGGCGCTGCAGCCCGGCATGAGCCGGCAGCAGATCCGCGACATCCTGGGCACGCCACTGGTCACCAGCGTGTTCCATGCCGACCGCTGGGAATATGTGTTCACGATCAAGCGTCCCGATGTGGATCCCCAGGTGCGCAAGCTGACGGTGTTCTTCGAAGGCGACCGCTTTGTGCGCGCCGAAGGCGACGAAATGCCCTCGGAGGCCGAATTCGTGGCCAGCCTCAAGGGCCTGAAGGGCAAGCCCAAGGTGCCGCAGCTCGAAGCCACGGAAGCCCAGCTGGCCAAGTACCCGCCGCGCAAGGAGGCGGACGCCGACAAGCCCGAGGACAGCCTGCCGCCCGCCGCTGCCAGCTATCCTCCGCTGGAGCCGGCTTCACGCTATTGACGGCCTGCCGTGCCGGCTGCACTTGGCCGGCCCCTTTTTGATTCCGATTCGACCCTTGACCGGCGCCCTTGGGCCGCAGCAGGCGCCAGAAACACCGTGAGCGATAGCGCATGACCGCAAATACCGCATCTTCTTCCGTCCGCCAGCGCGTTGCCGTGGCGGGCGCCTCCGGCCGCATGGGCCGCATGCTGATCGAAGCCATCCTGAACAGCAGCGACTGCGTGCTTGCCGCAGCGCTGGACCGCGCCGACAGCCCTTCCATCGGCACCGATCCCTCGGCCTTCCTGGGCCAGCCCAGCGGCCTGAAGATCGAGAGCGATATCCGTGCCGCGCTGGCCAAGGCCGATTGCCTGATCGACTTCACGCGCCCCGAAGGCACCATGGAGCACCTGGCCGTGGCGGCCGAGCTGGGCGTGAAGGTGGTGATCGGCACCACGGGCTTTTCGGAGGCGCAGAAGGCGCAGATCGCCGAGTACGCCCGAAAGACCGCATTGGTGCTGGCGCCCAACATGAGCGTGGGCGTGAACGTGACGCTCAAGCTGCTGGAGATGGCGGCCAAGGCGCTGCGCACCGGCTACGACATCGAGATCGTCGAGGCCCACCACAAGCACAAGGTGGACGCGCCTTCGGGCACGGCTCTCAAGATGGGCGAGGTGATCGCAGAGGCCCAGGGCACGAAGCTGGCCGATCGCGCCGTCTACGAGCGCTTCGGCCACACGGGCGAGCGCAAGGAGGACAGCATCGGCTTTGCCACCGTGCGCGGCGGCGATATCGTGGGCGACCATACCGTGCTGTTTGCGGGCACGGGCGAGCGCATCGAGATTTCGCACAAGTCCAGCAGCCGAGCCGGCTATGCGCAAGGCAGCCTGCGGGCCGTGGGCTATCTGGCGGGCAAGACGGCCGGCCAGTTCGACATGTTCGATGTGCTGAACCTGCGCTGATGGATCGCATGACTGGAGGGGCCGGCCGGCCCCTTGTCGTATCTGGAGCGAGGTGAACAATGTCTTCGGGACTGTGGCACTGGCTGGAGCAGGGCGATGCGGTGACGCGCAGCACGGCCGTGGTGATGCTGGCCATGTCCGTGGCCAGCTGGGTGATCATCGTCTACAAGCTCTGGTTCATGGCATCGGCGCGGCGCAGCGTCTCCCGGGCCATTGCTGCATTCTGGCAGGCACCGGATGTGGCACAGGCACGGGCCGCAGTGCATGGACTGGATGCGCGCCGGTTGCTGCGGCCCATGGTCCAGGCCTTGCCGGAGCCGGCGCAGGCAGTGGCTGCGCAGGACCTGGCCGGGCGCGCCAGCCATGGCCAGCGGCTGATGCGCGGCCTGCGCGCCGGGCTGGATGCCGCTGCGCTGCAACTGCAATGGGGCCAGACGCTGCTGGCCACCATAGGCGCCACGGCGCCTTTCGTCGGCCTGCTGGGCACGGTCTGGGGCATCCACCATGCACTGGGCGTGCTGGCCGGCAGCGGCCAGGTCGGCATAGAGCAGCTGGCCGGGCCGGTGGGCGAGGCCCTGGTGATGACGGCTGCGGGCCTGGCCGTGGCCTTGCCGGCCGTGCTGGCCTACAACCTGTTCGGCCGCGCGGCCGGCATGCTGCAGGCCTTGCTCGAAGGGTTTGCGCATGACCTGCAGGCCCAGTTCGGCGGCGATGCCGGATAGGGCCGGGTGAGCGGCCATGGCATTCGGACGAATGAACACGCGCCAGGGCGGCGACGCACCGGTCAGCAGCATCAACGTCACGCCGCTGGTGGATGTGATGCTGGTGCTGGTGGTGATCTTCATCCTGGCCGCGCCCATGCTGGCCGCCAGCCTGCGCCTGCAGCTGCCCAGGGCGCAGTCCGCCGCGCCGCAAGGCCCGGCGGCGCGCAGCGAGACGCTGCTGGTGGAGATCAGCCCCGGCGGCGCGATCTGGGTGCAGGGCAAGGAAGCCAGCGACGAGGCCGTGCAGCAGCAGCTCAAAAACCTGGGCGCAAGCCGGCCCGATGCCGAAATCCAGCTGCGCGCGGATACCTCGGTTCCCTATGGGCGCGTGGTCGAGCTCATGGGCTGGGCCCACGCTGCGGGGCTCACGCGCATAGGCTTTGTCGCGGAACCGGACAAGCGCTGAGGCGGCCCATGTGGGCTACTGCGCGTATTGCTTGAAGATACTTGGCTTTCGATGGTGCCCGGATCGTACCGGTGCTTGCTACATTGCACGCCATGAAGGGGGCGCTCTTGCTCCTGAATACCTATCTCCAGGGAGTCTTGCATGGACCCAATCCTGTACCGGGCCGCCAGCGACGCCCGGCTTGATGCCAGCCAAACGCAGCAGCTCTACCGCCTGGCCATGGCGCCGGCTGAACCCGCGCTGCTGGCACGGCGCTTGAACCAGGGCCTTTTGCTCGTTGCGGCCCTGCTCCTGGCCGGCGGGCTGATCTTCTGGATCGCGGCCAACTGGCAGGAGCAGACCCGCATGTTCAAGCTGGGCCTGATCGAGGCCGCGCTGGCACTGAGCGTGATGGCGGCCGCGGCCTTGCCGCGCGCCCGGGTGCCGGCCCTGCTGGCGGCCAATCTGGTGCTGGGTGGACTGCTGGCCTTCGTGGGCCAGACCTACCAGACCGGCGCCGATGCCTGGCAGCTGTTCGCCGCCTGGGCGACGCTGTCGCTGGTCTGGACGGGCCTGGCGCGCAGCGATGTCCTGTGGACCCTGTGGATTGGCATCTGCGCCGCGGGGCTGCTCAGTTGGGAAGGCCGCCTGGGCGGCTGGTTCGACATGTTGCAGCTTCCGTCTTCGGCTCCGGCCCAGGGCTTGCGCATGGGCCTGTGGCTGGCGCTGGCCGTGGTGCCGGGCCTGGTGGCGAGCCTCGCCGGCCTGCGCCTGGCGCAGGGCCTGGGCCGCGGGTCGCACCGGCTGGCGCTGGGCCTGGCGCTGGCGGCCTGGTGCATTGACGGCACTGCCGGCCTGTTTGATGCACCGTCAGGCGCGGGCCTGTTTGCCGTGGCCTGCGCGCTGGTGGCGGCCGTGTGGTTGCTGTCCCGCAATGCAGGGCGCTGGCAGGACTTTGCCAGCCTGTGCCTGGCCACCGTGGCGGCCAATGCGCTGCTGATGGCTGCGGCGCTGCGCGTGGCGGCGGGTTCTGATCTGGTGGGGCTGCTGCTGATCGGCCTGATCGTGGGCGTGGGCGGCCTGGGCGGTTCGGTGGCTGGACTGCTGTCGGTGCAGCGCCGCATGGCGGCCGAGGCCATGGCGGCAAACAAGGAGCAGGTGGCATGAATTTCCGGAACTCTGCAGGGACCTCCTTGCCCGCATGGTGGGCCGCGGCCCGCCAGCGGGGGCTGGTGCAGGACGAGACCGTGGCCACGGGGCAGGAGCAGCCCTCGTTCTGGATCGTTGCCCTGGCCATGCTGGGTGCCGCACTGTGCACCATACCGCTGCTCGGGCTGGTGCTGGTGACCGGCATCGATTTCTGGTGGGAAAGCGGCGGTGCCTATGTATTGGGCCTGATCGGCATGGGTGTCGGCGGGCTGATGCTGCGCAAGTCGCAGCATGTGTTTGCCAGCTGCATGGGCCTGGTGCTCTGGAGCGGCGGCCAGGGTCTGCTGGCGCTGCAGCTGGCCTTGTCGCTGGACGGCAGCGAGCGGCAGCTGTTCACCGTGCTCAGCGGCAGCCTGGCGCTGGCGCAGGCAGCGGGTGCGGCACTGGCCCGGCCGCTGTGGGTGCGCCAGGTCATGGCGGTGTCGTTCGGTGCCTCGGCCTACGGCTTTGGCGTCGCACTGCTGGGCGGCAGCCTGCTGCTGGCGCCCTTGCAGCCGGCCGCCGTGCTACTAGCCTTGGCCTGGGGCTTCTGGATATGGCGGGAGCCGCAGCATCTGCGGCGCGGCATGGCGCCATGGGCCGCATGCGCCGATGCGGCCATCGTGGGCCTGCTGTGCACGGTGCTGAGCGAGTATGTGGCGCCTGCGTTCTGGCTGCAGGCCGGCGGGGACCGCCTGGAGCTGCTGCCGTTCGGCCCCGGCTGGAATGCGCTGGCCGTGCTGCTGACGCTGGCGGCGGGCGTGGCGCTGGCCAGACGCTGGCAGCAGAACGGTCTGCTGCTGCCCGGCGTGCGCGGGGCGCTGGTGCTGATCGTGCTGCTGCTGGCCGCAGCATCCTGGTTCCAGCCTGCGCTGGCCGTACCGGCGGTGGTCGGCTTTGCCGCCGCTGCGGGCGCGCGCTGGCGCATTCTGGCCCTGTGCGGCCTGGGCATGCTGTGGCTGCTGGGCCACTTCTATTACAGCCTGCAGTGGCCGCTGGCCCTCAAGGGCCTGGGACTGGCCGTGCTGGGCGCGGCGCTGTTGCTGGGCCTGCTCGCGCAGCGCTGGCTGAGGCGGGGTGCGGCAGCACGGACAGCCGGGACT
>Ga0153917_1001096_pt1 | contig 12666 bp, 13 predicted proteins | sample TSFL001MetaG_FD_104695 | JGI IMG/M metagenome (GOLD analysis project Ga0153917, IMG submission 104695) | Attine ant fungus gardens microbial communities from Florida, USA - TSFL001 MetaG | ecosystem: Host-associated > Fungi > Mycelium > Unclassified | place: USA: Florida, Paynes Creek Historic... | reverse complement strand
CGCCAGGGATGGCGGCCAGAGGCGAAGCGAGACAGGATGTCGAGTTGAGCCGACCGCAGGCAGGAGGTCGGGAGGTGAGCGTAGTGCGAAGCACCGATTTCTTTGCGGGGCCGCGGGGATTGATAAGGGGGCCGCGGTGGCCCCCTTATCACGTTCACGGGTTCTGGAACGTCATATTCTGCTGGACGTGAGGTGAACGGAACCATTCCACCTTAGTAACAGTCACCTTAAAAACAGTGTCGTATTAAACGGAACCATTCCACCCTCCTTACATAGCCCACCTTAAACAACCCCCCATCCATAAGCGACTCATATGACAACCTTCATTTCCTCCAGGGCATACTGAATTCCATCCCGACGACGAGCAGATGGATCTCCTATGTTAGCAACCCAGGTGGCTGATCAAACCTATCAAGGCTGGCGCGCCTCGCTGGCTTTGCAGTTTTGTCACACCCCGGAAAAAACCCTCCTTCACTCTGCCCGTCACGTCGGCCCGCTTACCGTTCAGCGCCCCTTTTACCCGGAGGGCGAAACCTGCCACCTCTACCTGCTGCATCCGCCCGGTGGCATCGTTGGGGGCGATGAACTGGAGATCAATATTCACCTTACGGCCCGCAGCCACGCGCTGATCACCATGCCCGGCGCCAGCAAGTTCTATCGCAGCAGCGGCCCGCAGGCCCGGCTTGTGCAGCACTTCCATATAGAAGAAAAAGCCATCCTCGAGTGGCTGCCGCAGGACACCATCTTCTTTCCCGGCGCCAATGCAGCCCTGCACTCGGTATTTCATCTCCACGCCACCAGCACTCTGCTGGCCTGGGAGCTGTTTTGCCTCGGCCGCCCGGTCATCAACGAAACTTTCAGCCACGGGCGCATTGAGAGCCGCCTTGAGGTCTGGCTCGAGGGCGAACCCTTGCTGATCGAGCGCCAGCACCTGGCCGACGGCGATCTGACCCCCGTGGCGGAGCACTCGTGGATCGGCACGCTGCTGTTCTACCCGGCAAGCGAAACGCAGCTGGAGGAAGCCCGCGAGGCCCTGGCACCGCTGGAGCACTTTGCCGGGGCCACCCTCACCGACGGCCTGCTGTCGGTCCGTTTTCTGGCCCATGACAACCTGATTTGCCGGCAGGCGATGCGCGCGATCTGGCAGCGTCTGCGCCCGCAGCTCACCGCCAAAGCCCCCTGCTCGCCCCGAATCTGGCATACCTGAGAGACGCACGATGGAACTGACCCCCAGAGAAAAAGACAAGCTGTTGCTGTTTACCGCCGCGCTGGTAGCCGAGCGCCGCCTCGCCCGCGGCCTGAAGCTCAATTACCCCGAATCGGTGGCCCTGATCAGCGCCTTCATTATGGAAGGGGCGCGGGACGGGCAGACGGTGGCGGAGCTGATGGAAGCCGGTCGTCACGTCCTGACCCGCAGCCAGGTGATGGAGGGCGTGCCGGAGATGATCCCGGATATTCAGGTGGAGGCCACCTTCCCGGACGGCTCCAAGCTGGTCACCGTTCACAATCCGATCCTGTAAGGGGGCAGCATGATCCCAGGCGAATATCAGATACAACCCGGGCAGATCGCGATTAATGCCGGGCGCAAGACGCTGACGACGATCGTCGAAAACCATGGAGATCGGCCGATCCAGGTCGGATCCCATTACCATTTTTACGAAGTGAATCCGGCGCTGAAGTTCGATCGTGAGCCGACCAAAGGCTACCGGCTGAATATCGCCGCCGGTACCGCCGTGCGCTTCGAGCCAGGGCAAAAGCGTGCTGTCACCCTGGTGCAGGTGGCGGGCGCACAGCGCATCGTCGGCTTTCGCGGTGAGGTGATGGGTGAGGTGAAAAATGGCTGAGATCTCGCGTCAGGCCTATGCGGATATGTTTGGCCCCACCACCGGGGATAAAGTGCGGCTGGCCGATACCGAACTGTGGATCGAGGTGGAACAGGATCTGACGATCTACGGCGAAGAGGTCAAGTTCGGCGGCGGGAAGGTGATCCGCGACGGCATGGGCCAGGGGCAGATGACGGCGCAGGATTGCGTGGATCTGGTGCTGACCAACGCGCTGATCGTCGATCACTGGGGGATCGTCAAAGCCGATATCGGCGTGAAGAATGGCAGGATCGTTGCCGTTGGTAAAGCCGGTAACCCGGACATTCAGCCCGGCGTGACCATCCCGATCGGCGCGGCCACCGAGGTGATCGCCGCCGAAGGCAAGATCGTCACCGCGGGCGGCGTCGACACGCACATCCACTGGATCTGCCCCCAGCAGGCAGAAGAGGCGCTGGTCTCCGGCGTGACCACCATGATCGGCGGCGGCACCGGACCTGCCGCCGGGACTCACGCCACCACCTGTACACCGGGCCCCTGGTACATCGCGCGGATGTTACAGGCCGCCGACACCCTGCCGGTCAACGTCGGCCTGCTGGGCAAAGGCAACGCCTCCAACCCGGACGCCCTGCGCGAGCAGGTTGCAGCGGGGGCGATTGGCCTCAAAATTCACGAGGACTGGGGGTCAACTCCCGCCGCGATCGACTGCTCCCTGACGGTGGCGGATGAGATGGATATCCAGATAGCGCTACACAGCGACACCCTCAACGAGGCCGGGTTTGTCGAGGACACGCTGGCGGCCATCGCCGGGCGCACCATCCATACCTTTCACACCGAAGGGGCAGGCGGTGGCCATGCGCCGGACATCATTACCGCCTGCGCACACCCCAACATTTTGCCCTCCTCCACCAACCCGACCCTGCCCTATACCGTCAACACCATTGACGAGCATCTGGACATGCTGATGGTCTGCCACCATCTCGACCCGGATATTGCCGAGGATGTGGCCTTTGCCGAATCGCGCATTCGCCGGGAGACCATCGCCGCCGAAGACGTGCTGCATGATATCGGAGCCTTCTCGCTCACCTCGTCGGATTCGCAGGCGATGGGCCGGGTGGGCGAGGTGATTATCCGCACCTGGCAGGTGGCGCACCGCATGAAAGTGCAGCGTGGCCCGCTGGCAGAAGAGTCAGGGGATAACGATAACCTGCGCGTAAAACGCTATATCGCCAAGTACACCATCAACCCGGCGCTGACCCACGGCATCGCCCATGAGGTCGGGTCGATTGAGGCCGGGAAGCTGGCGGATCTGGTGGTCTGGTCCCCTGCCTTCTTTGGTGTGAAGCCTGCCACCATCGTCAAAGGCGGGATGATCGCCTGTGCGCCGATGGGCGACATTAACGCCTCGATCCCCACCCCGCAGCCGGTGCACTACCGGCCAATGTTTGGCGCGCTGGGTGCCGCCCGCCACGCCACCCGCCTGACGTTTCTCTCCCAGGCGGCGGTCGATAACGGCATCCCGCAGCAGTTGAACCTGCAGAGCGCCACCGCGGTGGTCAAAGGCTGCCGGACGGTGAAAAAGGCCGACATGATCCACAACGGCCTGCAACCGAACATCACCGTCGACGCGCAAACCTACGAGGTGCGTATCGACGGGAAACTGATTACCAGCGCGCCGGCAGAGGTTCTGCCGATGGCGCAACGCTATTTCCTGTTCTGAGGAGGAGTCATGATCGCTTTAACCCAACGCCTCGACCATCCGCACCCCGTTACCGCCCGCGTGACGCTGCCGATTGATGTCAGGGTCAAGAGCCGCGCCCGCGTGGTGCTGGATGACGGGCGCGATGCCGGACTGATGCTGCCGCGCGGCCTGCTGCTGCGGGGCGGCGATCTGCTCACCAGCGCTGACGGGAGTGAAGTGGTAGAAGTGATTGCCGCCGCCGAGCCGCTGTCGGTGGTGCGCTGCACCGATCCCTTCCTGCTGGCTCGCGCCTGCTATCACCTGGGCAACCGCCACGTGCCGCTGCAAATCCTGCCCGGCGAGCTGCGCTATCACCACGATCATGTTCTGGACGAGATGCTCCAACGGTTCGATCTCGAGGTAACGTTCGCCAGCCTGCCCTTCGAACCGGAAGCAGGGGCCTACGCCAGCGAAGGCCATTCCTATTCGCACTCTCACGCTCATTCACATTAAGGATTCATCATGCGCAAGTTATTGCCCCTGCTGCTGCTGGCCTTCTCCCTGCCCGCGCTGGCCCATCCGGGACACGGCAGCGACAGTTTTCAGGCCGGCTTTTTCCATCCCCTGACCGGGCTTGACCACCTGCTGATGCTGACCGGCGCGGGCGTGCTCGCCGCGCTGAGCGGCCGCAGGCTGCTGATGCCGTTCGCCACCCTCGGCATGATGCTGACCGGTGCGGTGGCGGGCAGCCTGTTGGGCGGCTTTGGCGGGATGGAAATGCTGATTATCGCTTCGCTGGCGGTATGCGGCGCGATGATGTTCAAAATCGAGAACCGCCTGCTGCTGGCCGTGCCCGCACTGGCGATGTTCCACGGCTGGGCCCACGGCGTTGAGATGGCAGGCCACAGCTTCTGGCTGTTCACCAGCGGCTTTATGCTCGCCAGCGCTGCGGTGCTGTGCGTCAGCTTTGCGGCGGGCATGCTGCTGCGCCGTCACGACGGGCTGCGCAAAATCTTCGGCGGCGGGCTTATCGCCTCTGCCCTGCTGGCGTTGATCGGCTAATGGAGCCCTCCCGCCAGCTGCGCCTGATGCAGCTCGCCAGCAGCAGCCTGCCGGTGGGATCTTTTACCTGGTCGCAGGGGCTGGAGTGGGCGGTGGAAGCGGGCTGGGTCACCACCCCGGCGGCGTTCAAAGCCTGGCAGTGTCAGCAGATGGAGCAGAGTTTTTTCTGCGTCGATCTGCCGCTATTTTCCCGCCTGTACCGCGCCTGCGAGCAGCAGGACCGTGCCAGCGCCGCACGCTGGACGGCATACCTGCTGGCCTGCCGCGAGACCCGCGAGCTGCGGGAAGAGGAGCGCAACCGCGGCGCGGCCTTTACCCGGCTGATCAAAAGCTGGGAGCCGGACTGCCCGCCCGACTGGCTGCCGCTGTTCGCGCAAAGCCAACTGGGCGGCATGGCGTGGCTCGGGGTGCGCTGGGGAATCGACCTGCGGGAGATGGCGCTAAGCCTCGGCTACAGCTGGATTGAGAGCGCGGTGATGGCGGGCGTCAAGCTGGTGCCCTTTGGGCAGCAGGCGGCCCAGCTGTTGATCATCGAACTCTGCGATCGTTTTGCCGACGGGCTGGAGCAGGCGCTTCTGCGCCGTGATGACCAGCTGGGAGCGGCCACGCCGCTCTCCGCTATCGCCTCGGCGCGTCATGAAACCCAATATTCACGGTTATTCCGTTCCTGAGGAGTCTCTATGTCTGAATACAAACACCCCCTGCGCGTGGGCGTCGGCGGTCCGGTGGGATCGGGCAAAACCGCCCTGCTGGAAGCCCTGTGTAAAGCGATGCGCGACCAGTATCAGCTGGCGGTAGTAACTAACGATATCTACACCAAAGAGGATCAGCGCATCCTCACCGAAGCGGGGGCGCTTGAGCCGGAGCGCATTGTCGGGGTGGAGACCGGCGGCTGCCCGCACACGGCAATTCGTGAAGATGCCTCCATGAACCTGGCGGCGGTAGAAGCCCTGAGCGAGAAGTTCGGTAATCTGGATCTGATTTTCGTTGAGAGCGGCGGGGATAACCTGAGCGCCACCTTCAGCCCGGAGCTGGCGGATCTCACCATCTACGTCATAGACGTGGCCGAAGGGGAGAAGATCCCACGCAAGGGCGGGCCGGGGATCACCAGATCCGATTTTCTGGTGATCAATAAAACCGATCTGGCCCCTTACGTGGGAGCCTCGCTGGAGGTGATGGAGCGCGATACCAACCGCATGCGCGGCGAGCGCCCCTGGACCTTTACCAACCTGAAAGCGGGTGACGGGCTGGCCAATATTATTGCGTTTCTGGAAGTGAAGGGGATGCTGAAAGCATAAAAAAAGCCTGGCATCAGCCAGGCTCGTTTATCATTTACAGGCGTTGTTAGATGCGCCCTGCTCGCGCCATGCGCCCCAACTGCTGAACCCTTTACCCGGCTCTTCCTGGCCCGGGTTGACATACCACTGGTTAAACCAGATTTTGCCGTTATGGGCCACTTTGGTGCACTTGACCGGGTAAGCAATCTTCGGATTGTAAGCCGGCGTGGTGTCCTGAGCCGGAGTTTCATCTTTCGCCGGGGTTTCGTCCTGCGCAGGCGTCTCATCTTTCGCCGGAGTTTCGTCCTGTGCCGGAGTCTCATCCTTCGCTGGCGTCTCGTCCTGCGCCGGAACCGCCGGTTTGCTCACCTTAATCGTCATGCTGTCCTGCGCGGTGCGGCCATCCGCCCCGGTGGTGGTCAGCGTAAAGGTCGCTTCACCCTCAGTGTTGGCCGGGATCACGGCATAGGCATGGGCGCTATCGACGCTTGAAACCAGCGTACCGTTGAGTTTCGCCTCCAGCCAGAAGGTGCCGGAACCTTTGGTCACGCTCCAGTTGTATGATTTGGCGTTCAGGCTCTGGCTGCCGTCCAGTGGATAGACGCTCACGCCGCTGGTGGCGGAAACCATAGTGTAATCCGCACCCGCTACCGCCGTCGGTGCTGGCAGGGTTTCACCGCCATTTTTCAGGGCGAGGATCTTCGCCACCGCACGCTCCATATCCGGCTGCGTACCAACGAGCGCCGAATCGCCGTTCGCCAGAGGCGTACCGGTCTCCTGCAGAATTTGACGCATCTGCACCGGCGTAACGGTGATGCCGTTCGCCCTGGCAATACCCGACAGGCTTGCCACTACCCCTGCAATAATCGGGTTAGAGGCAGAGGTGCCGGAGTGGGCGTGGGTATATTCTGCGTTAACAACCTTGTTTATGGAGCCGTAGCCGGTGGTGGCAACGTCGAAGCATCCCCATGAAGAGCTGGTCACGCGTGAACCATAGGTACTGAACCAGGCTCTGGTTCCCTCTTTCGCGCAGAACGCCCCGGCAATAATGGCCCCGGAATCACGGACATGCACATTGAATTTGCCGTTGAAGCCCGGATGGTCGAGGTTAACGTTACCGTTACCCGCCGCTTCAATAACGTAAACGCCTTTATCCGTCAGCGCCTTGATGATGTCGTAGTAGTCCTGCCTGTTTTCCTGCGGCACGTAGCAGGTATTGGTCGTACAGCCTGCGACTTCACCGCCGCCGGTCTGCATCCCCATCTGGACCACATCACCCGCTTTCAGCAGAGGGATCATGTTATAGAGGTTGTTATTCTGCCATCCGGCGAAACCGACCCGGCTTTTCCAGGCCAGACCGCGCATACCGGTGCCAATGTCCGTTGCCGCCATAATACCGACGGAAGCGGTATCATGGTCGTCACCATTAAAGGTACCGTTACCCTGGATCAGGACCGGTTTCGGCAGGTTAACGTGGTTGGTATTCCAGATATAGTTCTCCATGGAAATAATAGTAACGCCCTCACCGGCATTGCCTGCATACTGGTTTACGCTATCACGGTTGACGCCCCCCATATAATAACCTGCCTGCTTTTCCGTGGGCGCTTTCATATAATACTGTTTATAACGAAAATCAGGTATACCGGAAGCACCGACGCCACTCTGCACGCTAGATTTTAACAATGCTGGCGCTTGCTTATCATTATTAATACCTTCATCCATGGAGACAGGAAGACTTTCTGGATAGACAACCTCGATATTCTGGTTTCTTTCCAGCTCAGCGATAACGCTATTAATATACTCTTTGTTGGTGCTTTTATTTTCCGGTAATTCAATACGCAGATAGCGGTCGAAACCATAGCGCGCGTTGAGTTCAGCAAACTCATTGGTTTGTGAGGTACGCGTACTTTGCAGTTTAGGTTTGAACATCGCCGTCGGGACCAGCAACGGGTCGCTGAGAGTCAGTTTACTTGCCGTGGTTGTGGTGGTTGTCGTACCGGTTGATTTGAGCAGCGGTTTGCTGGGCTTCAGCTTTACCACAATGGCGGTATAAGTAACGCCTTGCTGAGCAAGCTGAACATCCCGCGCGGTTTCAGCATGGGCTGAACAAGTTACTGCTGCGCAAATTAAAAGAGAGAGAATGCTTTTTTTCATTTTAGCCAACGTTCCTTTATGACATAAACAAACAGAGTTCCTTCTCTGCATCATGAATAAATATTACGCACTGGCCAATAAGAGCCGTCTTTTAAAGATTAAGAATTCTCTCCCTATTTAAAGGCAGGGTTAAAAATAGAATTATTTAATAAATCAACCGATATCGCGGATAAAAATAACCAAAAAAGTCAGAACATCAGAGGGAATTATCAAAATAGCTTACAACAAAATACTGCAGAAAAAATGCAAATCTATTTTGCTATAAAAATAATACATCACGAGCACTCAATAAATAACCGGCTACGTTAAAATTCACCCGCCGCTACCGGCAACCATTAACGCAGCGTAAGAGGCTCACGTAAAATCCGATGGCAGTAAAAATTGCGATTGCAGATGAACATACCATTATTCGTCGTGGCGTTTACGCCATGATGATGGACCAGCAATCTTTCTCCAGTGGGAGCGAAGCTCAATCTAGCTTTTCGTTAACCGGCGAAGTGGCCTCCACCGCCGAACTGCTGGCGCTGCTGGAACAGCAAACCCCCGATATCCTGCTGCTGGGATATACGTTAACGGCCAGCCGTCAGCAAAGCCCGCAAAGCAATCTGGATGGGCTGGCGCTGCTCAAATGGCTTAAACAGCACTATCCCGCGCTGAAGGTCATTGTGCTCTCTTCCTATAAGAACCCGCTGCTTGTCCGGCTGGCGCTGGAGGCGGGAGCAAAAGGTTATCTTAGCCGCAGTATTTGTGAAAAGATGCTGCATGACACCCTGAAGGCGGTGAATGACGGGGAGGTGTATGTCGATCCTTCGCTGATGCACACGCTGTTTTCGGCCGACATCAGGGCAACGGAATCGCTGTCGGCGCGGGAAACCGATGTGCTGCGCTTATTGTGCAAAGGGCTAAGCCTGACGACGATCTCAATGCGTATGCATCTGAGCATTAAAACCGTCAGCGCCCACAAGATCAGGGCGATGGAGAAGTTAGGGGTGAAGAACGACTGCCAGCTTTATTGCCTGCTAGCCAGAAGCCGGATGTTTGATATTGCTATCTGACATCCGGATTCAGGCGATAACTCAGGCTGCTGGCAGCTCCGCCAGCGGCCAGCGCGGGCGTACCGAGACGCTGAGATCCGCCGTCGCCCCTGCCTTCAGACGCACCAGACCTGCGTAAGCGATCATCGCGCCGTTATCGGTGCAGAACTCCGGGCGGGCGTAGAACACTTCTCCGCGCCGTTTTTGCATCATCTCTGCCAGCTTCGCGCGCAGCGTGCGGTTGGCGCTGACGCCGCCCGCCATCACCAGGCGCTTAAAGCCGGTCTGATCCAGCGCGCGCTTGCACTTGATCATCAGCGTATCCACCACCGCATCTTCAAAGGCACGGGCGATATCGGCCCGGGTTTGATCGTCATTACCGCTGTTGCGAATGGTATTCGCCGCAAAGGTTTTCAGACCGGAGAAGCTGAAATCCAGCCCTGGCCTGTCGGTCATCGGACGCGGGAAGACAAAGCGCCCTTCCGTCCCCTGGGATGCCAGCTTAGAGAGCATTGGGCCGCCGGGATAATCGAGCCCCAGCAGCTTAGCGGTTTTATCGAAGGCTTCGCCGGCGGCGTCGTCAATAGACTCGCCCAGCAGCTCATACTGACCAATGCCGGTTACGCTAATCAGCTGCGTATGACCGCCGGAGACCAGCAGCGCCACGAACGGGAATTCTGGCGGGTTATCTTCCAGCATCGGTGCCAGCAGGTGCCCTTCCATATGGTGAACCGGGATCGCCGGCACGTCCCAGGCAAACGCCAGCGCGCGCCCAACGGTGGCACCCACCAGCAGCGCCCCCACCAGGCCCGGACCCGCGGTGTAACCCACGGCATCGATATCTTGCGCCGATAAACCGGCCTCTTTCAGCGCCGCCTGGATCAGGGGAACCGTTTTACGTACATGGTCGCGGGAGGCCAGTTCAGGCACCACGCCACCGTAGTCAGCGTGTAGTTTCACCTGACTATACAGCTGGTTAGCCAGCAGACCTTTTTCGTCGTCGTAGATGGCGATGCCGGTTTCATCGCAGGAAGTTTCAATACCGAGTACACGCATGACTTGTTTTACCTCACTCTGATACCGCGCAGTGTAGAGCCTGGGCGGGTTGATGTAAAACTTTCCTCACCCCTGGACTTTGGTTCGTGTATACTCCCTTCCCTTATAAAAGTCCCCTTTCAAAATCGTCCGCGGTGCTTTACAAAGCAGCAGCAATTGCAGTAAAATTCCGCACCATTTTGAAATAAGCTGGCGTTGATGCCAGCGGCAAACCGAATTTATCAAAGGTGAGAGTTACATGCCGGTAATTAAAGTACGTGAAAACGAGCCGTTCGACGTAGCACTGCGTCGCTTCAAGCGTTCATGCGAGAAAGCAGGTGTTCTGGCTGAAGTTCGTCGTCGTGAGTTCTATGAAAAACCGACTACCGAACGTAAGCGCGCTAAAGCTTCTGCTGTGAAACGTCACGCGAAGAAACTGGCTCGCGAAAACGCACGCCGTACTCGTCTGTACTAATCTGTTGAGGGCATAAGTCCTCAATATTCAGACAGAGTAATAGTCGTAAGGCCGTGCTTCCGGAAGGAATGCGCGGCTTGTTTTCGTTTATAAGTCGCTTAAATATTTTAGGGGCCTATGGCTGGACGAATCCCACGCGTTTTCATCAATGACTTGCTGGCGCGAACCGATATCGTCGATCTGATCGACGCGCGGGTTAAGCTGAAAAAGCAGGGCAAGAACTACCATGCGTGCTGTCCGTTCCATAACGAAAAAACCCCCTCTTTCACCGTAAACGGTGAAAAACAGTTCTACCACTGCTTCGGCTGTGGCGCACACGGCAACGCCGTCGACTTTTTGATGAACTACGACAAGCTCGAGTTCGTTGAAACCGTCGAAGAGCTGGCCGCCATGCACAATCTTGACGTGCCCTATGAGGCAGGCAACGGCCCCAGCCAGATAGAGCGCCATCAACGGCAAAGTCTCTATCAGTTGATGGATGGCCTGAATTCGTTTTACCAACAGTCTCTGAAGCAACCTGCCGCTGAGCCTGCGCGTCAGTATCTGACAAAGCGCGGACTGAGCGACGAAGTTATTGCGCGTTTCGCTATTGGTTTTGCCCCGCCCGGTTGGGACAACGTCTTAAAACGTTTTGGCAGCAATAGCGAAGATCGTAAATCCCTCGTCGATGCGGGCATGCTGGTCACTAATGATCAGGGACGCAACTATGACCGCTTCCGCGAACGGGTGATGTTCCCTATTCGCGATAAGCGTGGCCGGGTAATTGGTTTTGGTGGCCGCGTGCTGGGCGATGCCCTGCCGAAATACCTTAACTCTCCGGAAACCGACATTTTCCATAAAGGTCGCCAGCTGTATGGCCTGTATGAAGCCCAGCAGGATAACGCTGAACCGCAGCGCCTGTTGGTGGTCGAAGGCTATATGGACGTGGTCGCGCTGGCGCAATATGACATTAATTATGCCGTCGCGTCGCTGGGCACCTCTACTACCGCCGACCATATCCAGCTGCTGTTCCGGGTGACCAATACCGTCGTCTGCTGTTATGACGGCGACCGTGCCGGCCGCGATGCCGCATGGCGCGCCCTGGAAACGGCGCTGCCTTATATGACCGACGGGCGCCAGCTGCGCTTTATGTTCCTGCCCGACGGTGAAGACCCGGATACGTTGGTGCGTAAAGAGGGCAAAGCGGCGTTTGAAGCGCGGATGGAGCAGGCTCAGCCGCTCTCCACGTTTCTGTTTAATAGCCTGATGCCGCAGGTTGATTTAAGTACCCCGGACGGGCGTGCACAGCTCAGTACGCTGGCGCTGCCGCTGATTACTCAGGTACCGGGCGAGACCCTGCGCATCTATCTGCGCCAGGAGCTGGGCAGAAAGCTGGGCATTCTTGATGACAGCCAGCTTGAACGTTTAATGCCTAAACACGCTGATACCGGCGCGGCACGCCCCGCTCCACAGCTAAAACGCACAACCATGCGTATACTGATAGGGCTGCTGGTGCAAAACCCGGAGCTGGCGCCAAAAGTGCCGCCGCTGGCGGGTCTGGACCATGAGAAGCTGCCCGGACTTGGCCTTTTTTCAGAATTGGTCAACACTTGTCTGTCACAGCCAGGTCTGACCACAGGGCAGCTTTTAGAGCTCTATCGCGGCACAAAAGCGGCCGCTACCCTTGAAAAACTGTCGATGTGGGACGATATAGCAGATAAAGAGATTGCTGAAGAGACCTTCACCGACTCGCTCAACCATATGTTTGATTCGATGCTTGAACTGCGCCAGGAAGAGTTAATTGCCCGCGAGCGCACCCAGGGTTTAAGCAGCGAAGAACGCCGGGAGCTCTGGATGTTAAACCAGGAGCTGGCGAAGAAATAAATCCTTCTCGTTGTATCAGAACGTGAAAGATGAAGTATTTAACGGCTTAAGTGCCGAATATCGATCGGGAAGCCCCCGACAGCCGCACAGAGAGGCAGCGGCAAAAATATAAGTATGCCCTCGATTCAAATGTTGGCAGCCGCATCGCCGACACCAATCAAACGAATTAAGTGTGGATACCGTCTTATGGAGCAAAACCCGCAGTCACAGCTGAAACTTCTTGTCCAACGTGGTAAGGAGCAAGGCTATCTGACCTATGCCGAGG
>Ga0153917_1001095_pt1 | contig 12675 bp, 11 predicted proteins | sample TSFL001MetaG_FD_104695 | JGI IMG/M metagenome (GOLD analysis project Ga0153917, IMG submission 104695) | Attine ant fungus gardens microbial communities from Florida, USA - TSFL001 MetaG | ecosystem: Host-associated > Fungi > Mycelium > Unclassified | place: USA: Florida, Paynes Creek Historic... | reverse complement strand
TCAGGCGTCGACGTGCGCGAAGGCGCAGCCGCGTGCCTTGAGGTCGGCGATCGCGGCGAGCATGCCGCGCGCCGTGCCGCTGTCGGGCTGGTTCATGTGGCCGATGACGATCGCTCCGGCGTCCGCCTTCGTCGTCTCCGACTCGACCGTGGATGCGCTGTAGGTCGCGCCGCCGTCGCCGTTGATCGCGAAGCCCACGGGCGTCTCGCCGAGCGCGTGCACGATGGCGACCGCCACGTCGTCGTAGTGCGCGGTGCCCGAGCGGAAGAGCTTGGGCGGGGCGCCCGTGAGCCGGGTCAGCGTCTCGTGGTTGCCCTGCACCTCGGCGACGACCTCGTCGACCGACGCGGTGCCCGCGATGCCGTAGGCCTCGCGCCCGTCGACCGAGAGCGGCAGGTGCCGCGTGCCGTGGTTGCCCAGCAGGAACAGCGGGTCGTGCGCGAGCTCGGCGGCGAGGTCGGGGTGCTCCTCGATCCAGCGCGAGTTGAGGAAGAGGGTGGCGGGGACGGACGCCGCGCGCAGCCCGTCGATCAGCACGCGGTCGAAGCCGTTGCCGCCCGATCCGCCGCAGGCGTCGAAGGTGAGGGCGATGCGGGGGCGGCCCTGCTCGTCGTGCGGCGAGGCGAGCGTCTGCGCGATGCCGGGCATGGCGAGCCCCCACTCGACGGGGCGTCGGCCGCGGAAGCGCGCGGCGACGGCTTCCGGGTCGACCGCCGCGGGCGTCGGCGTCGGCTCGGGCGTCGCGGCCGTCGTCGTCGGCGTCGGGGCCGCGGAGTCGGGCGTCGCAGGCGCCGCCTCGGGCTCGGGGGAGGCGCAGCTCGCGAGGGCGAGCGCCGCCGCGCCGGCGGCCGCGCCGAGCAGCGCGCGGCGGCTGAGGGATGCGGCCATGCGGCTCCTCGCTTCCAGGGATCGATCGCCGGGCGGGCCGGCGGCGGAGGCCTCCGGTGGCGTCCGGGCGCGTCGTCGCACGTCGCGGAGCGCCGACGCGGATGCCGGCGGCTGCGAGGCCCTCGTCCACCAGGGTATCCCCGCGCCGCCGGCTCCGGTCGGGCGCGTCGGGCGATCGCGCCGCGCGGCGCCGCCGCGCGACCGTTACCGGCCCGCCGGCACCGCCGTCAGCACGCCCGTGTGGGCGTCGCCCGCCGGGGCGTCCGAGTTGAGGTATGGCTTCTTGACGACGAGGTAGACGAGCCCGACGCCCACCACGACCGCCGCGGACAGGAGCACGAGCCACGCGTCGTACCACGGCGCGTCGGCCACGGGCCAGGCGAGCACCGTCATGCCGAACAGGCCCCAGCACAGGGCGAGCACGTTCACCACGACGCCCCAGCGGCCCATCGTGAACCGGCCCTCGGGGCGCCAGCCCTTGAGTCGCGCGCGCAGCGCCGCGAGCACGACCATCTGGAAGCCGATGTACACGCCGAGCGAGGCGAACGACACGATCGCGGTGAGCGCGTTCTCCGAGACCAGCGAGACGAGCACGACGACGATCGGGATCGCCGCCGCGACCACGAGCGCGTACGGCGGCACGTGCAGCCGCTCGTCGAACCGGCTGAGGTACCGGCTGCCGGGCAGGTTGCGGTCGCGGCCCATCGAGTAGAGCAGGCGCGAGGCCGCGGCCTGCAGGCTGATGACGCAGGAGAGGAACGAGACGAGCACGACGGCCATCACGACGCGGAACCCGACCGGGCCGAAGACGTCGAGGAAGAGATCGCCGATCGGGTCGGTCGCCTCGCCGCGCAGGATCGCCGCGGGGTCGGGGATCGCCAGCACGAGGCAGATCGCCACGAAGGTCGCGGCCGCGCCGCCGATGTAGATCGTCGAGCGCATGGCGCGGGGGATGGTCCGGCCCGGGTTCTTCACCTCCTCGGCGACGTCGCCGCAGGCCTCGAAGCCGTAGTAGAGGAAGATGCCCATGATCGCCGAGGCGGCGAAGGCCGCGACGAACGGCTCGGCCGACTGCATGTCGGCGGGCCGGATGTCCTGGAACAGGATCGACAGGTCGTGCTTGCGCGCCCCGACGAGCAGCCAGCCGCCGATGGCGATCGTCGCGACGATCTCGGCGACGAAGCCGAAGAAGGCGACGGCGCTCAGCAGCCGGGTGCCGCCGAGGTTGATGAACGTCGCGGCCACGATGACGCCGATCGACAGCAGCACGTTGGCGACGGGGCTCATCTCCAGGCCCAGCATGGCGCCGAGGAAGGGGCCCGCCCCGTACGCGACGGCGGCGATCGTGACGCACAGCGCCATGGCGTAGACCCAGCCGTTGAGCCAGGCGTACTTGCGGCCCCACAGCCGCCGAGCCCACGGGTAGACGCCGCCGGCGACGGGGAAGTTCGAGACCACCTCGCCGAACACGAGCGCCACCAGGAACTGCCCGACTCCGGCGAGCAGGAGCACCCAGACGGCCGGCGGGCCCGCGATGGCGAGCGAGAGCGACAGCGTCGTGTAGACGCCGACGACGGGGGAGAGATAGGTGAACCCGAGGGCGACGTTGCCCCAGAAGCCCATGTCGCGCTTGAACTCGGCGTCGTAGGAGTAGCCGAGCCGGGCGAGATGGGCGGCGTCGTCGTCGTGCGGCTGAGCCGGGCGGGTGTCGGCGTTGACCATGTGCGGCAGACCTCTTCAGATGGATGCGGCGTCATCGTCGACGCCGGCAGGCGACCACTGTAGGTCAGATCGGGCCGTGAGGTGAACGGCGGTCATTTCCTGGCGACGGCGGGGCGGCGCGGCGGGCGGCGACGAAAAGCCTGGTCGTCAGGCCGAGAGATGCCTCTATTTGCCATCTGTTCTCGTGAGGGTCAGGTTTTCGGCGGCGGCAACGACGACGGGTGAAAGCGGCGGCGCCCGCCCGGACCGCCGTATCCTGGAGGGATGCCCCGCTCGATCTACAAGTCCGCGTCCGACCTCGCCGCTATGGTCCCCGCGGGGCTGCTCACGGCGTCAGCCCTCGACGCCGTCGCGGCCGCGATCGAGCCGGGCGTCACGACGCTCGAGCTCGACGCGATCGCCGAGCGCACGATCCGCGCGGGCGGTGGCGAGCCCAACTTCGCGCTCGTGCCCGGCTACCGGCACACGATCTGCGCCTCCGTGAACGACGCCGTCGTGCACGGGATGCCGAACGACGTGTCCCTGAAGCCCGGCGACCTCGTCTCGATCGACTGCGGCGCGTTGCTGGACGGGTGGAACGGCGACTCGGCGCGCACCTTCCTCGTTCCTGGCGGCGAGGACGCCGCCAGGAACGCGGTCGCAGCCGAGCTCTCCCGCGTCACCGAGGGCGCCATGTGGCGCGGGCTCGCCGCCGTCGCGACCTCCCGGCACCTGCACGCCGTCGGCGAGGCGATCGAGGACTGGATAGACGAGCAGGGCGACTACGGCATCCTCGACGACTACACGGGGCACGGCATCGGCCGCGACATGCACGAGGACCCGACCGTCTACAACTATCGCGTGCGCGGTCGCGGCCCTGTGATCAAGCCCGGCCTCGCGCTCGCGATCGAGCCGCTCGTGACCGCCGGCTCGAACGAGGTGAAGACGGATGCCGACGAATGGACGGTGCGCACGGTCGACGGCTCGCTCGGCGCGCACTGGGAGCACACGATCCTCGTGCACGCCCGCGGGGTGTGGGTGTCGACCGCCGTCGACGGGGGAGCGGCGGGGCTCGCGCCGCACGGCGTGACGCCCGTCGACCCGCGGGCGTAGCGCCCGCGTGCGCCGACGGATGCCTGGACGCCCGGGCGCCGGACGCATCGGCGGCGTCGCCGTGCCGGGCGTGTCAACCGCCGGATCGTCGACGATCGGATCGATCCGACACGCTGAGCCGGGCCGAAGCCGCGCCGCGCGAATCCGGCGAGAACGGCGCCGTCATGCGGGAGACGGGGTCGGGCGGCGTGCGAGGGCGCGGCAGTATAAACCCACACTTGCCAGGACCGGTGGGATCGCCTACAGTTGAACCTCGGCGTGTTCTCACGTGCGCTTTCGTGCGCTCGAGGCACCCATTCTATCCGCATGACCGGCGTGCGGTTCGAGCTAGCGACAGTGAGGCTATGGCCAAGAAAGACGGCGTCATCGAAATCGAGGGATCGGTCATCGAAGCGTTGCCCAATGCAATGTTCCGAGTCGAGCTCTCCAACGGACACAAGGTGCTCGCCCACATCTCGGGCAAGATGCGCCAGCACTACATCCGCATCCTCCCGGAGGACCGCGTGATCGTGGAGCTCAGCCCGTACGACCTGACCCGCGGCCGCATCGTCTACCGCTACAAGTAACCAGCGCGCTGGATAAGGAACGGCCCGACGACGTCGGGCACGACGCCAGCGAAAGGACATGACTGTGAAGGTCAACCCCAGCGTTAAGCCCATCTGCGACAAGTGCCGCATCATCCGCCGCCACGGTCGCGTCATGGTCATCTGCGAGAACCCGCGCCACAAGCAGCGCCAGGGCTAGTCGCAGCCGGATGCCGTCACCGCGGCATCCGCGACGCACCTCTCCTCCGTCGAGCGCGCGAGCGCCTGCGGAGGGGCACAACTCAACACCGATCGCAGCGGCGAGAACCGCGCGGCACGAGCCGCGCGGGGACACCCCCAGACCGAGGCTGGAGCCCAGCCGCTGCACCAAACCTCAACCACACCAGGAGCAATTCCATGGCACGTCTCGCAGGCGTCGACCTCCCGCGCGAGAAGCGCGTCGAGATCGCACTCACCTACATCTACGGCGTCGGCCGCACGCGCGCGCTCAAGACGCTCGTCGACACCGAGATCGACGGCAACATCCGCGTCAAGGACCTCAGCGACGAGCAGCTCGTCGCCCTCCGCGACTACATCGAGGGCAACTTCAAGGTCGAGGGCGACCTCCGCCGCGAGGTCGCCGCCGACATCCGCCGCAAGGTCGAGATCGGCTCGTACGAGGGCCTCCGCCACCGTCGCGGTCTCCCCGTCCGCGGTCAGCGCACGAAGACGAACGCTCGCACCCGCAAGGGCCCGAAGCGCACCGTCGCCGGCAAGAAGAAGGCGCGCTAGTCCGCCGCCGGATCGCGCACGCAGAGATTTCGTAGGAGACACATATGGCAACCCCCAAGTCGGCCGCTCGCAAGCCGCGCCGCAAGGACAAGAAGAACGTCGCCCTCGGCCAGGCGCACATCAAGTCGACGTTCAACAACACGATCGTCTCGATCACGGACCCCTCGGGCGCCGTCATCAGCTGGGCCTCGTCGGGCGGCGTGGGCTTCAAGGGCTCGCGCAAGTCGACGCCCTACGCTGCGCAGCTCGCCGCCGAGTCGGCCGCGCGCCAGGCGCAGGAGCACGGCATGAAGAAGGTCGACGTCTTCGTCAAGGGCCCCGGTTCGGGTCGCGAGACGGCGATCCGCTCGCTGCAGGCCGCCGGCCTCGAGGTGGGCTCGATCAACGACGTCACGCCGCAGACGCACAACGGCTGCCGTCCGCCGAAGCGTCGTCGCGTCTAGTCACGTCCAATCGCCGTCGGCTCCCCGCCTCCTCCGCGTCCTCGCGGCCGGCGGAGCGGGGAGCCGGTCGGCGGGAACCCGGCGTCGCGCCGCACACTTCCCCACGCGTGGAGGCGGCTGACCGCATCCACGCGAACTCGCCGAGTGTCATATAGCGGACACTTAGCCGAAAGGAACCACAGTGCTTATTGCACAGCGCCCCACCCTCACCGAAGAGCACATCTCGGAGTACCGCTCGCGCTTCGTCATCGAGCCGCTCGAGCCGGGCTTCGGGTACACCCTCGGAAACTCGCTGCGCCGCACGCTGCTGTCGTCCATCCCGGGCGCAGCGGTCACGAGCATCCGCCTCGACGGCGTGCTGCACGAGTTCAGCACGATCCCGGGCGTGAAGGAAGACGTCACCGAGGTCATCCTCAACATCAAGCAGCTCGTCGTCTCGAGCGAGCACGATGAGCCCATCACGGCGTACCTGCGCAAGACGGGTGCGGGCGAGGTCACGGCGGCCGACATCTCGGCTCCGGCCGGCGTCGAGATCCACAACCCGGACCTCGTCATCGCGACGCTCAACGACGACGCGAAGTTCGAGCTCGAGCTCACCATCGAGCGCGGCCGCGGCTACGTCTCGGCGACGCAGAACCGCAACGAGTTCTCGGAGGCCGGGCAGATCCCGGTCGACTCGATCTACTCGCCCGTGCTCAAGGTCACCTACCGCGTCGAGGCGACGCGTGCAGGCGAGCGCACCGACTTCGACCGCCTCGTGGTCGACGTCGAGACGAAGCCCGCGATCAGCCCCCGCGACGCCATCGCGTCGGCCGGTCGCACGCTCGTCGAGCTCTTCGGCCTCGCGCATGAGCTCAACGAGCAGGCCGAGGGCATCGAGATCGGCCCCGCGCCCGTCGACGCCACGCTGTCGACCGAGCTGTCGATGCCGATCGAGGACCTCGACCTCTCCGTGCGCTCGTACAACTGCCTCAAGCGCGAGGGCATCAACAACGTCTCCGAGCTCGTCGCGCTCAGCGAGACCCAGCTGATGAACATCCGCAACTTCGGCCAGAAGTCGGTCGACGAGGTCCGCGACAAGCTCACCGAGCTCGGTCTGTCGCTCAAGGACACCGTCCCCGGCTTCGAGGGCGCCCACTTCTACGGCGCCGGCGAAGACACCGGCGAGTACATCTGATCCACGGACCGCAGGATCCGTAAACGACGAGAAAGAACCACGAATGCCTAAGCCCAACAAGGGTCCTCGCCTCGGAGGCGGCCCCGCTCACGAGCGTCTCATCCTCGGCAACCTCGCTGCGCAGCTCTTCACGCACAAGCGCATCCAGACGACCGAGACCAAGGCCAAGCGCGTCCAGCCCCTCGCCGAGCGTCTCGTGACGTTCGCGAAGCGCGGCGACATCCACGCCCGCCGTCGCGTGCTCCAGACGATCTCCGACAAGGGCGTCGTCCACGAGCTCTTCACGGAGATCGCGCCGCTCGTCGCCGACCGTCCCGGCGGCTACACGCGCATCATCAAGACCGGCTTCCGCAAGGGCGACAACGCGCCCCTCGCGGTGATCGAGCTCGTGCTCGAGCCCGTCTCGCCCAAGGCGAAGAAGGCGGCCCCGGTCGCCGAGGAGGCGCCCGCCGCTGAGGCCGAGGCCGTCGAGGAGGCTCCGGTCGCCGAGGCCGAGGCCGCCGCCGACGAGGCTCCCGAGGCTGCTGCCACGACCGACGAGGCCGAGGCCTCGGAGGCCGACGCGAAGTAGTCGCGCCCTTCCTGCATTCGGAACCCCCGCATCCTGATGGATGCGGGGGTTCCGTGCGTGCGGGGCGTGGTCGGCGGTTATCGGGGTGGCTGTGCGGTTGCTCGTGCTGATGTTGGGCGGGGTCGCTGCGCGGTTGCTCGTTCGGTCGGTTCGGTTCGGGTCCGTGCGGGCGGTACGGAGGGGCGCGCTGCTCCTGCCGGCCCTGCTTTGTCTCGGCGGAGCACGGAAGTCGCCGCACGCCCCTCCTTCCCGTCCGCACTGCGTCGCGGGCAGACAGGGGCCGGCTGCGCCGGCTGGGGTGGGTGGGGTGTTTGGGGAGCTCGCTGCGCTCGCGGCTGCTGCTGGCTCGCTGCGCTCGCGGGGCGCCGAACTCGGGCGTCAGGCGGGAGCTGCGGCAAATGGTGCGGCAGAGTCGGCGGGGCGCCCGGGTTCGGCGATGAGGTGTGGGTGCCCGGCCCCGGCGGGGAAGTCCGGGATGATGGGGGGATGCAGGGAGCGGACGTGAGGGTGCGGCTGGACATCGCCTACGACGGGACGGCGTTCAGCGGGTGGGCGGCGCAGCCGGAACGGCGGACCGTGCAGGGCACGCTCGAGGACGCGCTGCGCATCCTGTACCGCGACCTGCCGGCATCCGGTCCGCTGCTCACCGTGGCGGGGCGCACCGACGCGGGCGTGCACGCGCTCGGGCAGGTCGCGCACTTCGATCTGCCCGCCGGCATCTGGGCGGCGACCGCCCGGCGCGGCGGCGCGGAGGACGCGCCGCACGCGTTCGTGCGCCGCCTCGGCGGCATCCTCGGCACCGAGTCGGACGTCGTCGTGACCGGTTGCGCCGTCGCACCCGACGGCTTCGACGCCCGCTTCTCGGCCGTCTGGCGCAGCTACGAGTACCGGCTCGCCGACCTCGACACGCCGCCGAACCCGCTCGAGCGGCACCGGACCGCCGCCATGCGCGGGCGCCTCGACCTGGACGCCATGAACGAGGCCGCGGCCGCGCTCATCGGCCTGCACGACTTCGCCGGCTTCTGCCGACCGCGCGCCGGCGCGACGACCATCCGCACGCTGCAGGAGTTCGAATGGCGGCGCGACGAGCGCGGCGTCTTCATCGCGCACGTGCGCGCCGACGCGTTCTGCCACAGCATGGTCCGCTCGCTCGTCGGCATGTGCGCGGCGGTCGGCACGGGCCGGATCGGGCTCGACCGGGTGCCCGCGCTGCTCGAGCTCGACGAGCGGTCGAACTCCTTCGCCGTGCTCGCCGCGCGCGGGCTGACCCTCACCGCCGTCGGCTACCCGGGCGACGACGAGCTCGCCGCCCGGCAGGAGCTCACCCGGGCGCGACGCCCCGCGCTCGACCTCGTCGCGGGCGACGGGTAGACGGACGCCGACCGCGCGTTCCACGGGAGCTGCGGAACCGAATTCCCCCTTCGGCACGGTGCCGAAGGGGGAATTCGGTTCCATGGACGGTTCGGTTCGGCTCGGTCGGCGTGGTTCGGCTCGCTCGGCTCGGTCGGCGCGGCTCCGTTCGGCGTCGCGGGATTTGCACTTCAGGTCGAGGTGACTCTAAGATCGTGCTCACGAGTTAGGGTTGATATGACACGAACTAGTGAGCGGGTGGACGCCGGCGCCGAGCGCGCGGACGTCGTGCCCCATGCCCCCAGCACGGCATCCGCGATCGTCCACGCGATCGAGACCGCCGCGGCCGCGGCGGCGACCCTCGAGGGCGCCGCCCTCGGTGCTTCCGAGGGGGGCGTCGACGCCGGAGCGCAGTCGGAGACCGCATCCGCGACCGTCTCCGACATCCGGGTCGCGGTCTCGACGGTCATCTTCACGCTGCGCCGACCGCGCGAGGACGAGGAGCACCACGTCATCCGCATCCCGCTCGTCCGGCGCACTCGAGACCCCTACGAGGGGCGATGGGCGCTGCCCGGCGGCTGGCTCCGCGAGCGGGAGAACCTCGCGCACGCGGCATCCAGGACCCTCGAGGAGACCACCGGCCTCGCGCCGAGCTACCTCGAGCAGCTCTACGCCTTCGGCGACGTGGACCGCTCGCCGACGCGCGTCGTCTCCATCGTCTACTGGGCGCTCGTGCGCTCCGACGAGGCCAAGAATGCGAACGCGCAGGAGAACGTCGAGTGGTTCGACGCGGACGACCTGCCCGCGCTCGCGTTCGACCACGCGGAGATCATCGACTACGCCCTGTGGCGTCTGCGCAACAAGGTCGGCTACAGCCGCATCGCGCACGGATTCCTGCCCGAGCGGTTCACGCTCGCCGAGCTGCGCGAGACCCACGAGGCCGTGCTCGGTCGGGCGCTCGACCCGGCGAACTTCCGCCGGCAGGTGGAGGGGAGCGGCGCGATCCTCGCGACGAAGGACTTCAAGACGGGCAACCACCGGCCCGCACGCCTCTACGAGACGGACACGCAGCGCGAGCTCGCCGAACGCGGGCCGCTGCGCGACGCCGCGCGATAGCGCACCGTCGGGCCGGCCTCGCGGCCGGGCTCGCCTCCCGACGCGCCTGACACGCGCCTGACGCCCTCGACTCCTCCGACGCCCGATGGCCGCCCGAACCCCGTCGTCGATCGGGCGCACGCCTCCTGACCGTCGCTCGAGCGCTTGGGTGCTCGACGTCGGCTCGCCCAACTCGGGCTCCTGAGCGGGGCTGGCGCGAATACCGCCTCAGCCTCCACCAGCGACCCGTGTTCGGCGATCGACCCCGACCACCCGGTGCGCCTCCGCCCGCGGTTGCCCCGGTTTTTTCCCCGTTTCCCAGCCGCCGCCCTCCGATCTCACCCGCCCCGCTTCCGCCCCTCCGCCGGCCCGCCCGCCGACGGCCCGGCCGGCGTCCCCTCAGCGCCGATCGTGCCGCCCGCTCCGCCTCCCGGAGCCCCGCCCGGACGCCCGATGTCCGCGAACATCCCGTCCCCACGCATCCGCCTCGTGCATCGCCGCGCGATGGACCCCTCGACAGGAACGCACCACCATGACCCCCACCGCCCCCGCACCGACCGCCTCCGAGACCGCCATCCGCGAGACCGCCTCCGTCGCGCGCGCGATCCGCCTCATCGCCACGGGCACGACCGCCGGCTCCACCTGCGGCACCGACCTCGCGGCCCCCGCCTGGGACGCCGACGGCCGCCCCGGCTACGGCCCCGGCGCCTCGACCGAGGATGCGATCCCCGCGACCGCTCCCCGCCAGGGCGTCATCCCCGCCGAGTACCGCGAGGCGAGCGACGAGGCGCTGCACGGCCGCATCCGGGCGGCCAAAGAGGCCCTCGGCGACCGCGTCGTCGTGCTCGGCCACTTCTACCAGCGCGACGAGGTCGTGCAGCACGCCGACTACGTGGGCGACTCGTTCCAGCTCGCGAACGCCGCGCTCGAGCACCCGGACGCCGAGGCGATCGTCTTCTGCGGCGTGCACTTCATGGCCGAGACCGCCGACATGCTGAGCAGCCCGGAGCAGGCGGTCATCCTGCCGAACCTCGCCGCGGGCTGCTCGATGGCGGACATGGCCGACATCGACCAGGTCGAGGACGCGTGGGAGCAGCTCGAGGAGGTGCTCGGCACCGAGCCCGACGCCGACGGCCGGGTGCCCCTGCTGCCCGTCACCTACATGAACTCGTCGGCCGCGATCAAGGCGTTCTGCGGCCGCCACGGCGGCATCGTCTGCACCTCGAGCAACGCCCGCACCGTGCTCGAGTGGGCGTTCGAGCGGGCGCAGCGCGTCATCTTCTTCCCCGACCAGCACCTCGGCCGCAACACGGCGAAGGCGATGGGCGTCTCGCTCGAGGAGATGCCGCTGTGGCGGCCGAGCCTGCCGCTCGGCGGCAACACGGAGGACGGCCTCGAGGACGCGCGCGTCATCCTGTGGAACGGCTTCTGCTCGGTGCACAAGCGCTTCACGGTGCCGCAGATCGAGGCGGCGCGGATCGCGCACCCCGGCGTGCGCGTGATCGTGCACCCCGAGTGCCCCATGGCGGTCGTCGACGCGGCCGACGAGGCGGGCTCGACCGACTACATCCGCAAGGCCATCGAGGCGGCGCCGGCCGGCACGACCTTCGCCATCGGCACCGAGATCAACCTCGTGCAGCGGCTCGCGGCGGAGCACCCGGAGCACACGATCTTCTGCCTCGACCCCGTCGTCTGCCCGTGCTCGACGATGTACCGCATCCACCCCGGCTACCTCGCGTGGGCGCTCGAGTCGCTCGTGCGCGGCGAGGTCGTGAACCGCATCCGGGTCTCCGACGAGGTGACGAAGGACGCGCGGATGGCGCTCGACCGCATGCTGGCCGCCAAGCCGAAGCCGTCGGGCTTCGGGCGGACGCCGGCGGCGGGCGGGGGCATCGTCGGCGCCGCCGACGCGGATGACGCGGCCGGTGCTGCGGGCGCTGATGACGCCGCGGGCGCGGCCGGGGCTCCAGCCGGGAGCGCGCGATGACGAGGGTCGTCGTGATCGGCAGCGGAGTCGCGGGCCTCACCGCCGCGATCTCCGCCGCCGAGCGCGGGCTCGACGTCACCGTCGTGACCAAGCGCGACCTCGCCTGCGGATCGACGCGGTACGCCCAGGGCGGCATCGCCGGCGCGGTGTTCGCCGGCGATACCGCCGAGGAGCACGCCGCCGACACGCTGCGCGCTGGCGCCTGGCTCGGCGATCCCGAGGCTGTGCGCGTGCTGTGCGAGGAGGGGCCGGACCGCATCCGCGAGCTCATCGCGCGCGGCGCCCGCTTCGACCGCGATGCCGCGGGGGAGTACGTGCAGGGCCTCGAGGCCGCGCACGGGCGGGCCCGCATCCTGCACGCGGGCGGCGACGCGACGGGCGCGGAGATCGAGCGGGCGCTCATCGCCCGCGTGCGTGAGACCGCGGTCGAGATCGTCGAGCACGCCTTCGTCGAGGCGCTGGTCGTCGACGGCGGGAGGGTCGCGGGCGTGGACGTGCTGGTCGAGGAGTCGGCGGATGCGGATGCGGATGCGCGGGAGTGCGCGGACCGGGTGATCCGCGCTGGTCTCCCCGAGGTTCGAGCCGACGGAGACGCGGGCCGCGCCGGCGCGCTCGTCGCCCTTTGCCCGGCCGCGATCGCCCAACTCGGGCGTCTGGGGGAGGCTGAGGCGAATAGTGCGTCAGCTCTGTTCAGCGACCCGGGTTCGGCGACCGGCGGGGTCGTCGCGTCCGCGGAAGGCCTCGGCGAGGCCATCCCGGGGGCGGCCGGCGCCGGTGAGCCGGAGGCACGGGCTGATCGGTCTGCGATCGCCCAACTCGGGCGTCTGGGGGAGGCTGAGGCGAATAGTGCGTCGGCTCTGCCCAGGGACCCGCGTTCGGCGACCCGGGCCCGCTCGGCCGAGGCCGGCGCTGCGCCCGACGGCGCGGCCGACCGCGCGCCGGCGCTCCTCGCGCGCCGCCGCATCCTCGCCGACGCGGTGATCCTGGCGACGGGCGGTACGGGGCGGCTCTTCGAGGTGACCTCGAACCCCGAG
>Ga0153917_1001094_pt1 | contig 12676 bp, 7 predicted proteins | sample TSFL001MetaG_FD_104695 | JGI IMG/M metagenome (GOLD analysis project Ga0153917, IMG submission 104695) | Attine ant fungus gardens microbial communities from Florida, USA - TSFL001 MetaG | ecosystem: Host-associated > Fungi > Mycelium > Unclassified | place: USA: Florida, Paynes Creek Historic... | reverse complement strand
GTACGATAAATCCCTTGAGAAGGATAACTGTGGTTTCGGCCTGATCGCCCACATAGAAGGCGAACCTAGCCACAAGGTAGTGCGTACTGCTATTCACGCACTGGCCCGTATGCAGCACCGTGGTGCCATCCTTGCCGATGGTAAAACCGGCGACGGTTGCGGTCTGCTGCTGCAAAAACCGGATCGTTTCTTCCGCATCGTGGCGGAAGAGCGCGGCTGGCGCTTAGCCAAAAACTACGCTGTTGGCATGCTGTTCCTCAACCAGGACGCAGAAAAAGCCGCCATATCACGCCGCATCGTCGAAGAAGAACTTCAACGTGAAACCCTCTCTATTGTTGGCTGGCGCGATGTGCCCACCAACGAAGGGGTACTCGGTGAAATCGCCCTCTCCTCGCTGCCCCGTATTGAACAAATTTTTGTGAATGCGCCTGCGGGCTGGCGTCCGCGTGATATGGAACGCCGCCTGTTTATCGCCCGCCGCCGCATTGAAAAACGCCTGCAGGAAGATAAAGAGTTCTACGTCTGTAGCCTCTCTAACCTGGTGAATATCTATAAAGGTCTCTGTATGCCGGCTGACCTGCCGCGCTTCTACCTGGACCTGGCGGATCTGCGTCTGGAATCGGCCATCTGCCTCTTCCACCAGCGCTTTTCTACCAACACCGTGCCGCGCTGGCCGCTGGCTCAGCCGTTCCGCTATCTGGCGCACAACGGCGAAATCAACACCATTACCGGTAACCGCCAGTGGGCTCGCGCCCGTACCTATAAGTTCCAGACCCCGCTGATTCCGGATCTGCACGACGCCGCGCCTTTCGTGAACGAGACCGGCTCGGACTCCAGCTCCATGGATAACATGCTGGAGCTGCTGCTGGCCGGCGGGATGGATATCGTGCGCGCCATGCGCTTGCTGGTACCGCCAGCATGGCAGAATAACCCGGATATGGATCCGGAGCTGCGCGCGTTCTTCGACTTTAACTCCATGCACATGGAGCCGTGGGACGGCCCGGCGGGCATCGTTATGTCCGATGGCCGCTTCGCCGCCTGTAACCTGGACCGTAACGGCCTGCGCCCGGCGCGCTACGTCATCACCAAAGACAAGCTGATCACCTGCGCCTCTGAAGTGGGGATCTGGGATTACCAGCCTGACGAAGTGGTCGAAAAAGGCCGCGTTGGCCCGGGCGAGCTGATGGTGATCGACACCCGCGGCGGCCGCATTCTGCACTCTGCCGAAACCGACAACGATCTGAAGAGCCGCCACCCCTATAAAGAGTGGATGGAGAAAAACGTGCGCCGTCTGGTGCCGTTCGAAGATCTGCCGGACGAAGAGGTGGGCAGCCGCGAGCTGGACGACGATCTGCTGGCCAGCTACCAGAAACAGTTTAACTACAGCGCCGAAGAGCTCGATTCCGTGGTTCGCGTGCTGGGTGAAAACGGCCAGGAGGCGGTCGGTTCAATGGGTGATGATACCCCGTTTGCCGTGCTCTCCAGCCAGCCGCGTATCATTTACGACTACTTCCGCCAGCAGTTTGCGCAGGTGACCAACCCGCCAATCGATCCGCTGCGTGAAGCACACGTTATGTCGCTTGCCACCAGCATCGGCCGCGAGATGAACGTCTTCTGTGAAGCCGAAGGCCAGGCCCACCGCCTGAGCTTTAAGTCACCGATTCTGCTCTTCTCCGACTTCAAACAGCTCACCACCATGTCCGAGGAGCACTATCGCGCCGACACGCTCGATATCACCTTTGACGTGGCAGAGGCGAGCCTGGAAGAGACGGTGAAAGCGCTGTGCGATAAAGCCGAGCAGATGGTGCGTAACGGCACCGTGCTGCTGGTGCTCTCTGACCGCAATATTGCTAAAGGTCGTCTGCCGGTACCGGCACCGATGGCGGTGGGCGCTATCCAGACCCGTCTGGTGGATAAGAGCCTGCGCTGCGACGCCAACATCATCGTAGAAACCGCGAGCGCCCGCGATCCGCACCACTTTGCCGTGCTGCTGGGCTTTGGCGCTACCGCAATTTACCCGTACTTGGCCTACGAATCGCTGGCGAAGCTGGTTGACAGCCGCGCCATCGAAAAAGATTACCGTTCCGTAATGCTGAACTACCGTAACGGGATCAACAAAGGCCTGTACAAGATCATGTCCAAAATGGGCATCTCCACTATCGCCTCCTACCGCTGTTCGAAGCTGTTTGAAGCCGTGGGCCTGCATGACGACGTGGCGGATCTCTGCTTCCAGGGCGTGGTCAGCCGCATCGGCGGCGCGGGCTTTGCTGACTTCCAGCAGGATCTGCTGAACCTGTCGAAACGCGCCTGGCTGGCACGTAAGCCACTGGAACAGGGCGGACTGCTGAAATACGTTCACGGCGGTGAGTATCACGCCTATAACCCGGACGTGGTGCGCACCCTGCAGCAGGCGGTACAGAGCGGCGAGTACAGCGATTATCAGCAGTATGCCGAGCTGGTGAACAACCGCCCGCCAGCTACGCTGCGCGATCTCATTGCCCTGAATCCGGGTGACGAGGCTGTCAGCATCGACGACGTAGAGCCTGCCTCTGAGCTGTTTAAACGCTTCGATACCGCGGCGATGTCTATCGGCGCCCTGAGTCCGGAAGCCCACGAAGCGCTGGCGGAAGCCATGAACAGCATCGGCGGCAACTCCAACTCCGGCGAAGGCGGCGAAGATCCGGCCCGCTACGGCACCAACAAAGTGTCGCGTATCAAACAGGTGGCATCCGGCCGCTTTGGCGTGACGCCAGCCTACCTGGTCAACGCTGACGTGATCCAGATTAAGGTCGCTCAGGGGGCAAAACCGGGCGAAGGCGGCCAGCTGCCGGGTGATAAAGTGACCCCGTACATCGCCAGACTGCGCTACTCGGTGCCGGGCGTGACGTTGATCTCCCCGCCGCCGCACCACGATATCTACTCTATCGAGGACTTAGCGCAGCTGATTTTCGACCTGAAACAGGTCAACCCGAAAGCGATGATCTCCGTGAAGCTGGTCTCTGAGCCGGGCGTAGGTACCATCGCCACCGGCGTAGCGAAAGCCTATGCGGATCTCATTACCATCGCCGGTTACGACGGCGGCACCGGCGCAAGCCCGCTCTCCTCGGTGAAATATGCGGGCTGTCCGTGGGAGTTGGGCCTGGTGGAAACCCAGCAGGCGCTGGTGGCGAACGGTCTGCGCCACAAGATCCGTCTGCAGGTGGACGGCGGCCTGAAAACCGGCCTCGATATCATCAAGGCGGCGATTCTGGGTGCCGAGAGCTTCGGCTTCGGTACCGGTCCGATGGTGGCGCTGGGCTGTAAATATCTGCGTATCTGTCACCTGAACAACTGCGCAACCGGCGTAGCAACCCAGGATGAGAAACTGCGTAAGAACCACTATCACGGTCTGCCGTTCAAAGTGACCAACTACTTTGAATTTATTGCCCGTGAAACCCGCGAGCTGATGGCGCAGCTGGGCGTGACCCGCCTGGTGGATCTGATTGGCCGTACCGATCTGCTGAAAGAGCTGGAAGGCTTTACCGCCAAGCAGCAGAAGATTGAGTTGAGTAAGCTGCTGGAAACCGCTCAGCCGCATCCGGGCAAAGCGGTGTACTGCACCGAGAAGAACCCGCCGTTCGACAACGGCGTGCTGAACGCCCAGCTGCTGCAGCAGGCGAAGCCGTTCGTGGATGAAAAGCAGAGCAAAACCTTCTGGTTTGATATCCGCAACACCGACCGCTCCGTGGGCGCGTCTCTCTCCGGCTACATCGCACAGGCGCATGGCGACCAGGGGCTGGCGGCGGATCCGATTACCGCGCACTTTAGCGGTACGGCGGGCCAGAGCTTCGGCGTATGGAACGCGGGCGGCGTAGAACTGTACCTGACCGGCGATGCTAACGACTACGTTGGTAAAGGCATGGCGGGCGGTCTGCTGGCAGTGCGTCCGCCGGTGGGCTCGGCCTTCCGCAGCCATGAGGCGAGCATCATCGGCAACACCTGCCTGTATGGCGCAACCGGCGGCCGCCTGTTTGCCGCGGGCCGGGCGGGCGAGCGCTTTGCGGTGCGTAACTCCGGTGCTATCACGGTAGTGGAAGGCATTGGCGACAACGGCTGTGAATATATGACCGGCGGCATTGTCTGCGTGCTGGGCAAAACTGGCGTTAACTTCGGTGCGGGCATGACGGGCGGCTTCGCCTACGTACTGGACGAAAGCGGTGATTTCCGCAAACGTGTTAACCCGGAGCTGGTGGAAGTGCTGGACGTGGACTCCCTGGCGATCCACGAAGAGCATCTGCGCGGCCTGATTACCGAGCACGTGCAGCATACCGGTTCGTCGCGCGGGGAAGAGATCCTGGCTAACTGGCCGGCATTCTCCGCGAAGTTCGCACTGGTGAAACCGAAATCCAGCGATGTTAAAGCCCTGTTGGGTCACCGTAGTCGTAGCGCGGCAGAGCTGCGCGTGCAGGCGCAGTAAGGAATTCAGATGAGTCAGAACGTTTACCAGTTTATCGACCTGCAGCGCGTTGATCCGCCAAAGAAACCGCTGAAGATCCGTAAAATTGAATTTGTTGAAATCTACGAGCCGTTTTCAGAAGGCCAGGCCAAGGCGCAGGCAGACCGCTGCCTCTCCTGCGGCAACCCTTATTGCGAATGGAAATGCCCGGTCCATAACTACATCCCGAACTGGCTGAAGCTGGCCAACGAGGGTCGTATTTTTGAAGCCGCCGAGCTCTCTCACCAGACCAACACCCTGCCGGAAGTGTGCGGCCGCGTCTGCCCGCAGGACCGCCTGTGTGAAGGCTCCTGCACGCTGAACGACGAGTTTGGCGCGGTAACCATCGGCAATATCGAGCGCTATATTAACGATAAAGCGTTCGAGATGGGCTGGCGGCCGGATATGACCGGCGTGCGCCAGACCGACAAGCGCGTGGCGATCATCGGTGCCGGTCCGGCGGGCCTCGCCTGTGCCGACGTGCTGACCCGCAACGGCGTGAAGGCGGTGGTCTTTGACCGCCATCCGGAGATCGGCGGCCTGCTCACCTTCGGTATTCCGGCCTTTAAGCTGGAAAAAGAGGTGATGACCCGCCGTCGTGAGATCTTCACCGGCATGGGTATTGAGTTCAAACTCAACACCGAAGTGGGCCGCGATGTGCAGCTCGACGACCTGCTGAAGGATTACGATGCCGTCTTCCTGGGCGTGGGCACCTATCAGTCCATGCGCGGTGGTTTGGAAAACGAAGACGCGCCGGGCGTGTACGACGCGCTGCCGTTCCTGATTGCCAACACTAAACAGCTGATGGGCTATGGTGAAACCAGCGACGAGCCTTTCGTAAGTATGGAAGGCAAACGCGTGGTGGTGCTGGGCGGGGGTGATACCGCGATGGACTGCGTACGCACCTCTATTCGTCAGAATGCGGCGCACGTTATCTGTGCCTACCGTCGTGATGAAGAGAACATGCCGGGCTCAAAACGCGAAGTGAAAAACGCGCGTGAAGAGGGCGTCGAGTTCCAGTTCAACATCCAGCCTCTGGGTATTGAAGTGAATGCTAACGGACGCGTCAGCGGCGTGAAAATGGCGCGTACCGAAATGGGCGCACCGGATGCCAAAGGCCGTCGTCGTGCAGAAATCGTTGCCGGTTCCGAGTATGTGATCCCGGCAGATGCGGTAGTGATGGCGTTCGGTTTCCGTCCGCACAGCATGGAGTGGCTGGCGAAACACAGCGTCGAGCTGGACTCTCAAGGCCGCATCATCGCCCCGGAAGGCAGCGACAACGCCTTCCAGACCAGCAACCCGAAGATCTTCGCCGGTGGCGATATCGTTCGCGGTTCTGACCTGGTGGTGACCGCCATTGCCGAAGGCCGTAAAGCGGCAGACGGCATCATGAACTTCCTCGAAGTCTAAACAGAAAGGCCCGGTGAGTTTTTTTCTCGCCGGGCCTTTCTGGCTTTCCTTTCTCTGTTCTCACAAATAAACCAGGCTGATCACAGCCTCACCATCTAACTTAACGATCTGGCTACTGCTGAGCTTGTCCGCCACCGCGACGCTTATCTGCAGCGGTACGTTTACCGTACTGACCGGCTGGGGCACCGTCGTCCCTTTTTTGACGAAGGTGTAAAAGTAGCTTTCGGTTGCGGGCATCAGGTAGTGGTCGGTCTGGCTCCAGCCGCCGGTTGTGCTTTCTGAGCCGGCCATATCGACACTTACGCTCTGATTGCCATCTATCGCCGTGATACCGGCGGCGTTGATGAGAATGGCATAGCTGCCAATACGCTTGTTCTCAGCCGTTAACCCAAGACCAAAAAGCCGGGAAGCATATTCCACATTGAAACCGCCATTGGCGCTAAAGCGGGGGCCAATACCGCGATCGGCATCCTCTCCTACTCTCACCGAGGAGGCTCGGGTATCGCGTGACGTGATTGCCAGCGCGGTAGAGGATTCGCAGGCGATAGTTAAGGTCAGCTCTCGGGTTCCCAACTGGGTAAAACTGTTGGCCGAGAGGCTGCCAGCGGAGCGGCGACCAAAATCAGCAACGCCGTTATTGCTGAGCGTGGGCACGCAGGCAGCCGCTTCGGCAGTAAGTTCGAAACCGATGTTGACCGTATCACTGGCGATTGCAGGCGCAGCCGCTAACGCGGCCAGTAACAGGCAGAGGCGACGCATCACTGTACCTCCATTTTAATTTTCAGGTTGCCATGCCAGGTCGTTTTTTCCGTAACAGAGCCGGGTTTGACCCTGGATTTAACCGTAAAGGTGACAGAGGCGGTCTTGCCAGAAACTTCTTTCCCATCCATAAAGGCCAACCCCTGATTAAGCACCACGTTAGCCGTCTCGCTCCCGCCGGACGTGGGAATCGCCTCAGCAGAGATTACCGGCGCCAGGCGAACAGGTTTGTCTTCAACATGCGCCTGCGAGGCAACGACATGCATTTCACCCAGAGGCCCCAGCGCAAAGGCATTATTCTGCGCGGCATCGCTGCCGATAAAGAGGCGGATACGCTGCGGCGCGCTGCATACCACCTGCACCTGAATCTGCTTTTCCGGCAGCGTAATAACTTGCCCCTGAGCCTGCTGTCGTTCAGCCGCGCTCAGTTTGCTCCAGCTGACTTTTTGCTGACTGGCAAAGAGTTGACAGTCAGCCCGGCCGCTCATGGGAATAGCGAACACTGCTGCCATCAGAACGTATTTTTTCATTGGCAAACTCCCTTCGCCGTTTCATAGAAAACGCCTGATTCAGCCTGCTCCGGCAGTACCAGTGATATACGGCAGCTACCCGGCTCTCTCTGCGCTACCAGCATCTGTTTGCTGGTTACGTGATTCAGGAACACAACTCCTTCATCAACGGCAGTGGTAAGGTAATTACCCTGCTCATCGGTGATAGCGGTATTTTTCGGCAGTTTATTACCGTCCGCCATTGTCACGTTTAACAGAACACGACGCTGGGTGATGGCATTGAATTTTACCTTACTGACCGATCCGCGGCCCTGGCTAAGCATGCGGGTACCATTACCAATATCCATATTTTTGGGTAAGGTCTCGGTATTGACCTCAATACGTGACTTTTGCCAGGCATTGAGTGAAGGCAATACTGCATAGCCACGCGCATCCGTCCAGACCGGCCCCTGCGGCGTTTCGATCTTCACCCCGGCCACTGGCTGCGCCAGTGAGGCGACGCCGAAGGTTTCTCGCACCGGCAGCGGAGACAGGGTAATCCCCTCTGAATGTGCGACAATCCCCCCCTGAAGCGAGCCCGTATAGTTACGGTGGTGCTCTCCCGCCATGCTGCCGTTGAGCGCCAGTTGGGCATAGTGCAGATTACTGCTTAAACCTGCGCTCAGGCTCTTGTCTTTGCTTTTTTTGCCTACTTCAGCGCCCAGCGTATAAGCGCTGTCTTCGGTAAGGTTACCGGAAGCCGTAGAGCCAAATCGGGTAGTGCTGCTATCGCGGCGAGCATAGGTATTGACGCTGGTTTGCCCCAGGGGCACAGTAACATTGAGGTAGAACATATCCTCTTTCTTGCCGCCATTACCGTTATTTAACTGCCGCTGCCAGTTGGCGGAAACATAAGCAGACAAAATATTACCGCCCCAGCCCGCCGTGATATAGCGGTTCTGGCCTTCGTTATTACGGTTTTTGGTTTCATAGTAACTGGCATTAAAACTACCTATTCCGTGACTCTGCCACTGCAGCCCGACGGAGTATTCCTGTTTTATGCTCGCCGTATAACCTTTATCGAGAAATTGCGAGAACTCACGATACCCGCGCGAGTAGTGTGTCGACGACGCGGTAATGCTCACACCCAGCGCCAATGCAATACTGACCTCGGTACCATAACGCTGCCCCTGCAGCGCGTTCTGGCGATCCCAGGACTGGCTTGCCTTAAGGCTCAGCAGCGTGGATGCCCAGGGTACGGTATCAAGACCAACCGCTGCGGCCTGGAAATCCTGCGCCGCAATTATACCAGCGCTGGCATTTGTCTCCGGCAGGAGCCGCCAGCCGCCAGAGGCGCTAACCACCGCGGGCTTTTTATCGTATTCATCGCTAACCCGACCAACCGAGACAAATAAGCCGGCCGGATTTCCCATCCTCTGCATATACAAAGAAGCGGGTACCAAGTAGCTGTGTCGGTTACCGTCAGTTTCGATAACCGTCACGGTGAGATCGCTGGTGTAATTACGCAGCGCAACATCGGTGATGGTAAAGGGGCCGACAGGTACCAGCGTTGAAGAGACCAGAACCCCCTGCTGGCGAATTTCGACACGCGCCTGGGGAGTATTGGCGATGCCACTGACCCTAACCCGATCTCCCCCCCCCTCCAGCGCGCTCTCCGGTGCTAATGTCACACCATAGATGCCCGATCCTTCCAGCAGCCCGTTGTTCATATTGACCTCACCTACCCGTGCGGTCGCGCGTAAATCAATCGACGTGCGTTGCAAATAAGTCTGCCCGTTCTCGCTGTTAATGCGCCCGTTCGTATGGCTGAAGAGTTGCTGACTACGTAATAGCCAGCCGGCGACGTTAACCCCTCCATCAAGCTGCAGTTGAGAATAGGTTGAGCTGCCATCGCTATATTCGCTACGGGACGACATCGCCGTATAATTGAGCGCAGCCCCCGTGCCATCCATAATAAATTGCCCAGGATCAACAACGTCCTGATGGTCAATTTCCTGTGGTGGCACGATGAGTTCCACTAATTCCTGGCCGGGATCGGCCTTTATCACGGTCTGAGGGTGGTATTTCAGGTAATCGTGACAGCCTTGTATAAGATTATGCGGGAGCCGTAGTTCCGCCTGCTCCATAAAGCTTTTATCAAAGCAAAGCTCACCATTTTGATCGAAACGGGCGACAATATTCCCTTTGCTCACGCCGTTAACCTTTAATGTGACTGCATTATCACCAGGCATAAATCGAGATTCTTTCGCAAAATAGCCTGATAACGCCGGATCGATACCCAACGACTTTAAAGTTTCACTATCAAATTCAACGGAAGCAGATTCAATATCAGAAGCATTACCAAGTCGTGGAAATAAAAAACCGACTGCGCACATCAGCAGCGTTCTTTTAAACATCCTTGTTTTCCTTTCGCGACTTAATGTATAGACGCTATGTACTTCTCACCTTTATACCCATAACGGCTAGCAGGATAAAATTCCACTTTGTCATCCCCAGCCTTTGGTGGCGCTATGGTCATACTGGTATGCGGCAATAAATAGGTATTTTTTAAGCTTCCTTGATTACCTGAGGGTAAGAAGGTGAATTTCGGCGACATACGTACGACATAATCCGATGGATTATTGACCTCCAGTAGATTACCTTTTTTACGCCATTGCAAGTGCTTCCAGGGGGTGAGATCTTCAGCAAGCCCTGCCGGATGAATAATTACCGGTAGATCCTGGCGAATAGTAATAGCCAGCTTTTCTTTACCTTTTTGTTTTGGCGGAATGCCCTCAAACGTTACTCGCTTCAATTCCTCATGCGTCAGCGGCTTATCCATTTGCAACATAAAGCGTATACGCTGTACAGCGCCAGCTTCTACTCTGACAACAGGTTGAGAGGCAATAAGACGAACAGATTTATCACTTTCCGGTAAATTAACAATATTGGTATACAATAAAGCAGGCGCTGCGTCAGTATTGGTAATATTCATACTTGCCTCGCCCTTCTCTGCATCAACCAACAAAACAGAAGTTTCTGGCAGCATTCCAGATGCATTAACCTGTAAAGAAAGTAACAATAATGAGAGAGCAATACTGCGTTTCATAAGATTCTCAGTAGTTTAATGTTGGAGAAAAGAGTTAATTCCCAAAGGCATGATAAATCTTTAACACAGTTAATTAATAAATTAAGCGATTTTACCAATAATGTTTTTATATATTATTTTTAAAATGCGTTGCGACGTTATCCTGCCATTACAGTGAGTACGCCGCACGCATCATTATCGACTATTACAGATATACGAGGCTTACAGTAGCATTACCATCCAGAACGATTTCGTCTGAACCCAGCACGGAGCTGGTTTGTACTGCTGCGTTAATTTTCATTGGCAGCACGGCTTCAGTAAACAGCTGTGGTACAGCGGTACCTGCGCTAGTTACAGTGACAATACGCTGTCCATGTGCAAGAGGGTGAACGATGTCAGCTGTAAGCCAGGTTTGACCGTTATCGTTGGAAATGGCCAGACCTGTGGCTTTACCATCAACAGTTGCTTCAGCCGCTTTCAGTGCAATACCATACGCACCGATTTTTGCATTGTTTGAAGCCAGACCCAGACCATAACCGAAGTTGGGAGTTTCTGTTGCGTAATCGTCAGGGAATGCCGGATCAATGAATGACGTAGATGACAGATCTACTTTTGATGAGGCGCGGTTGTCGGTTACGTTAAAGCCCATCGCAGCACTAGCTTCGCAAGAGATAGTCACCGTCATATCTTTAGTGCCCAGCTGTGCCAGGGTGTTACCGGCAGGTGCATTTCTGATAGACGAAGCAGCGATAGTACCAAAAGATACTTCACCATTATTGCTGAGGGTGATAGAGCAAGCCGCAGGAACAATGTTACCTTTAACTGACATAATAGCACTGGTCGCAGCATTAGCCTGAGCAGCAGCGAACAGAGCAGCGCATACGCCTACAGTAGCGAGCGTTTTTTTAAACTGGGTCATTCTCTTTCCTTAATGTCATTAACCACCGGTTTCCGGTTGGTTATATCCTTGAGAAATTAATTCTAAATACTATGAACTACATGCTTCATAGACTATTTGTAAGAAATAGTGACCGCAAGGTTACAGGATAATCCTATCGTTATCATTTATCTTAACTAAAACGTTTATTAAAATTATTTATTTTGATAGCCATGAGTTATAGATAAACGCCCGGAAAGAGATTTGCGCAGGATTAATATATATATTAGGATATAATATATATTAGGATATAATATATATTAAGCATTATATTTTATGAATTAGACACTAAATGACTTATTGAACCATCCTTTATTCTAGAGATTTATTATTTACCATAATGGGTGACGGATATATAAATTGATATGTTTATATCTGAATTTATAAAAAAGGGGCCTGAGGCCCCTTTTTTATTTCACAACACGTAATGCTGGACGCCCGCCGCGTGGCGGTGGTTCATCATCGGGATCGTCATCATGATCCGGCTTATCACCGTCGATAACCGACATCACCGTTTCAGCTTCACTGCTGGGGGACGCGTCGATATCATTCATGCTGGCGATCTCTTCATCATAGGCGGCTTCTGGCTCAAACATTGTGCCTGCGCCATTCTCACGCGCATAGATAGCCAGTACGGCAGCCAGCGGCACAGATACCTGACGAGGAACGCCACCGAAGCGGGCATTGAAGCGCACTTCATCATTCGCCAGCTCCAGCCCACCCACAGCTCGCGGTGCAATGTTCAGGACAATCTGACCGTCACGCGCATATTCCATAGGAACCTGCACGCCCGGTAACGTCACATCCACGACCAGGTGCGGCGTAAGTTGGTTATCCAGCAGCCATTCATAGAAGGCACGCAGCAGATACGGACGGCGCGGAGAGAGCTGTGACATTTCCACAATGATTAACCCCGGCCGAGACGCATTTCACGTTCAGCTTCAGTCAGAGAAGCAAGGAAAGAGTCGCGTTCGAAGACACGCGTCATGTAGCCTTTCAGCTCTTTCGCACCCGGGCCGCTGAACTCTACGCCCAGAACCGGCAGACGCCACAACAGCGGCGCCAGGTAGCAGTCAACCAGGCTGAATTCATCACTCAGGAAGAAAGGTTTCTGCCCGAAAACAGGGGCAATGGCCAGCAGCTCTTCACGTAACTGCTTACGTGCGGCATCGGCTTCCGAGGAAGAACCGTTCACGATAACATTCATCAGTGAATACCAGTCTTTCTCGATACGCTGCATGTACAGGCGGCTTTCGCCACGCGCAACCGGGTAAACCGGCATCAGCGGAGGATGCGGGAAACGCTCATCCAGGTATTCCATAATGATGCGGGATTCCCACAGAGTCAGCTCACGATCAACCAGCGTCGGTACGCTTTGGCTTGGGTTGAGATCGATAAGATCCTGAGGCGGGTTATCCTTTTCCACATGCTCGATCTCAAAACTGACACCCTTCTCGGCCAGCACGATACGAACCTGATGGCTATAAATGTCAGTAGGACCAGAAAACAGCGTCATTACC
>Ga0153917_1001093_pt1 | contig 12684 bp, 13 predicted proteins | sample TSFL001MetaG_FD_104695 | JGI IMG/M metagenome (GOLD analysis project Ga0153917, IMG submission 104695) | Attine ant fungus gardens microbial communities from Florida, USA - TSFL001 MetaG | ecosystem: Host-associated > Fungi > Mycelium > Unclassified | place: USA: Florida, Paynes Creek Historic... | reverse complement strand
ATGTGCCAAAATCAGTAGGCAGCGTAATGTCAACTTCACGCTCGACTAGTGTTGTCAGATTGTAACGGTATTGAATCAAATCTTTAATCGTGATCATTTTTAGCTGATGCTTTTTCGCAATTTCAATGAGCTCAGGCACTCTCGCCATCGTTCCGTCTTCATTCATAATTTCACAAATGACGCCGGCTCCTTGAGATCCGCAGGCTTCGGCAAGATCAACAGCAGCTTCTGTGTGGCCCGCTCTTTTCAGAACACCTCCTTTTTTCGCAATCAGAGGAAAAATGTGCCCCGGACGCTGAAAATCAGATGGCACGGATTTGCTATCCAGCAAAGCTTGAACAGTAAATGATCTTTCTTGAGCGCTGATACCTGTTTTCGTTTCACGATGGTCTATGCTTACGGTAAAAGCAGTATGGTGAGAATCTGTATTATGCTCAACCATAGGGTGAAGATCAAGCCTGTCTGCGATTTCCTCACTGAGAGGCGTGCAGATCAGTCCTCTTCCGTGTGTCGCCATAAAGTTAATGACTTCCGGCGTTGCATGCTCGGCTAGAGCCACAAAGTCTCCTTCATTTTCTCTGTCTTCATCATCTACAACGATGATGACTTCACCTTTTTTTAAAGCGTCAAGTGCTTCTTCTATCGGATGAAACATGCAAATCTTCCTCTCTAAAAGCCGTTTTCGCTTAAGAAGGCTTTTGTAATGGTTTGTTGGGTCTTATTTTCATTGGCTTTATGCAAAAATCGATACATATATTTTCCGATCATATCGCATTCGATATTCACTTTAGAGCCGATCGTTTTCTCCGAAAAGGTCGTTTCGCTGATCGTATGCGGTATTAAAGAAATCGTCACTGTGTCTTCTGTCAGGCCGAATATGGTTAAGCTCACGCCATCCACGGTAATTGACCCCTTTAAAACCAATGTTTTGGTTAAAGACGGGTCCATTTTTAAATCATAGTAAACTGCGTTGCTTTTCTCTTCAATTCGTGTGATTTCCGCAGTTCCGTCGACATGGCCTGAGACGAAATGGCCTCCGAAACGGCCGTTTGCCGCCATCGCTCTTTCCAGATTTACTTTACTTCCTTTTGATAAATCATTCAGTGACGTAGCTTTGACTGTTTCAGGCATAACATCCACTGTGAATTGATTTTTTGTAAAATCAGTGACAGTCAGACAAATACCATTCACTGCAATGCTGTCGCCAAGATGAACATCCTCTAAAATCTTTGAGCATGTAATTGTTAAGGCCATTGAATGCCCTGCTTTTTTCATGGATTCGATTGTGCCTGTTTCTTCGATAATTCCTGTAAACATGGTCACCATCCTATTCCTTTGTCGGTTTTGCCGTCAGTTTGATATCACGGCCGATTTGGGTTACATCAGTGAATTGTAATAAGGGGACATCTTTCATTGATTGAAAACCTTCACCGGAGATTAAGCTGGGAGCATGCGTTCCTCCGATTAGTTTAGGGGCAAAATAGAAGATGATTTCTTGAAAACAGCCTTCTTTGACAAAGCTTCCGTGAACAGCTGAACCGCCTTCCACATACACCGACATGATGCCTTCTTCCGCTAGGATTTTCAAAACATCGGGAACTTGAATGCGCTCGGTTTCCAGTGTAAATATGTTCACTCCGAAAGCGGAAAGCCGTTTTTTCTTTTCCTCGTCTGCGTGTGCCGTTGTAAAAATCCATGTCGGCGCTAATTGATCGCAAATCACTTTAGCGTCCTCAGGAATCGAGAGTACGGTATCAAGTATAACCCGAACCGGCTGTTTTGTTACATTCGGCAGTCTGCAAGTTAAGCTCGGATTGTCGGCTTTCACTGTGCCAACTCCGACTAGAATGCTTTGGTGTGTTTTCCTGTATTGCTGAGCATCCTGTCTTGCAGCCTCTGATGTGATCCATTTGCTGTCACCCGTGCTGGTAGCTATCTTGCCATCAAGGCTTGCGGCCGCTTTTAGTGTGACGTACGGAAGGCCTGTTCTCATAAAGTGCAGAAATTTTTCATTCAGCTTCTCCGCCTGGTCTGGCAGGATGCTTTCCTTTACCTCAATGCCGGCTTCTTTCATCATGCTGATCCCTCTTCCAGCCACAAGCGGGTTAGGATCTCTCATCGCCACGAACACTCTTTTGATGCCAGAATTGATAATCAATTCTGCACATGGCGGTGTTTTTCCGTAATGGCTGCACGGTTCGAGTGTAACGTAAATGTCGGCACCCTCTGCATGTGCTCCAGCCATATGGATAGCATGAACTTCTGCATGAGCTTCCCCATATTTTAAATGGGCGCCCATTCCGACAACTTGTCCGTCCTTTACGACAACAGCACCGACGAGCGGATTTGATTCGGTCTGTCCTTCGCCCTGCTTTGCAAGATCTAATGCCAGCTTCATATAATACTCTTCCATTTGGTTCCCTCCCTTCTTTTGTTATTTACCGTCAAAAAAGCCCCGAATTTATGAAAAATCCGGGGCTTTAGGTATTTTACGCAATAGGAAATAACACTATGCATTTTTAAACTTTTTGCATAGCGGCTCATCATCCTTCTCCCATCCAGACTTTCACTGTCGGCTTCAGCTTAAACTGAATCCACCGCTTGCTTATGCACACGGGTCACGGGCTCTAAAGCGAATTCGCTTTACTACCGCCGGTCGGGATTTCCACCCTGCCCCGAAGGATACAATCTTTATTCATTTGTCCTTATTGGCTATTATAGCGATCCTTCTAAAAGTACGCAATGAAATAAACTTACAATTTGAGAAAACAAAACATCACCCTTCGATCTGAAAGGTGATGGTTTTGTTAATCATTCACTTTTGCAACCTTGATTAATCCATCGATCCGCTTTGATTTGCTGAAGTATGCCTTAATCTTGTCACCTTCTTTTATATCAGATAAATCCTGATTTAATTTTTTTCCGTTGAAGATGATTTTCGTTCCGTTTTCTGCTACTCCATGATACTCTGAGCCGTCGATTTTGGTTACTTTATATTCTTGGATGGTGTATTCCTCTTCTTCCGAGGACAAGGTTTGTCCAATTGCTGTCGGAACATCCTTCAGCTCAACATCATTTATGTACATATAACCCCCTGCAAGTAAAAGCAAAAGCACTAACAGAATGGTAATCTTGGTTTTTATTCTTCCCATTTCTAAACCTCCAGCCAATATGAATCTATTCATTCATATGAGTTATTCCTTTTTTTCATGAATAAAAAACCGTAAATTCTCGTAAATTATTAATATAACGATACATAACGGGAATATGTTTCACATTTCTGCAAAAATTTCTTTTCTATAGATATACGAATTTATGTTCTGGTTTTGGGGGATCACCGTAAAAAAGATATAAAAAAAGCAGCCCCAATGGGAAACTGCTTGACTCTAATTTGTTTTTCGCATTTCGTTAAACGGGTAGAAAACAAACTTTGACGTACCCGCAATTTGTTTTTTCGTGAAGAGGCCAAGTCCGTTGCGGCTGTCCATGGAATTCCGACGGTTGTCACCCATCACAAAATACTTGTCATCAGGCACTTTAACCGGGCCGAAATCATCGGTCAAATGTTTGCCGGCCTGTTTCGCTCTCTTTTTATTAGCTGCCAAATAAGGTTCGTCCACCTTTTTCCCGTTGATATAGAGCTGGTCATTCTTCATCTCAACAGTATCGCCGGAAAGGCCGATAATACGTTTTACATAGTGAACATCATCTCCGTTTAACACAACGATGTCTCCCCTGTCAAACTCGCCAATGTATTTGACCGTCATATTCACAAAGACCCTTTCACGGTTGTGAAGTGTAGGCTCCATGGATTCGCCGTCAACGACATACGGCGCAAAAATAAAGTTGCGGATGAGCAAAGCGAGAATGACAGCAATCACAATTGCTTTAACCCATTCTAATATTGATTTTTTCTTCGAAACATTTTCTGATTTCAACTGATTTCCTCCAATAAACAACGGTCTTCAATTTATGTTATCACGAATCGAAAAGAAATCCCATTAGGACCTTTGAAGTGATTTTACAAACCTGTAAATCTTCCTCTTCTTCATGTCTGTTTTTTCTTGTTGATCACATCGCTTGAGAAATTGAACTTCAACTGCTTAGTTCACATTAACGTCAGCATCCGTATTCTGCACTGGGACAGAGGTTACGGGCAGTTTGTTCATTTGCTGTGTATTCCATTGATCTCTCAGCCCATGATACTCATGGCACTTGACAACATCATTCACGTCTTTAAGGTTACTGGTATGTTTCCGGCAGCCTATTTCACAGGTGACATAACAGGCATCCGTTTTGCTTTCATGAGATGTTTAAATCAGTGAAGCTCGAAAAACATTGTCAGCCTCCAAAAAATAAATCCAATATATTCCCGGCAGTTGAAGACTCTTTATTATAAAACTCTGAATATCCGCAGTTCTTACAGTAAACCACTAGAAATCGGTTATGCTGCACGTCAAACAGCTTTGATAAACCCGTGCCGGTTGTGGCTATTTCTTTTTGTCCGGCTTCAGTGCTGCCGCATTTTATACATCCTTTGTTGTCCATATATAGAACCCCTTTTCATACATCACGTTTGTTTTGATTTATTTTACTACAAAATACCAATCTCAATGAATCGTACAACTTTAAAGTTTGCTTAATTTTGATCACCCGTCCTGCATACTAATCGGGTTCGTTTCTCAGCTCGCTAAATCTTCTGGAGAAACGGAAGAGCTCCATGACGAGAACATTCAAACTGAGCCAAACACCGCCGAAGGCGTAGCCCGCAGCAACATCACTAGGATACTGTTCATTAAAGTACACACGGCTCAGCCCGATGAGGAATAAAACGACAATCAACGAAAAAAATGTAACAGTTTGCAGACGAGCTTTGTGAGAATGACGCACAAAGAGATAAGCGCAAAAACCAAAAATGACAAATGCCGTTAACGTCTGTTCGCTTGGAAATGGGTATAATACATGACTTTCCAAAGGAGCATGGACAGGATGAAGGGAATGAAAGAGCCGCCTGATTCCCTCTTCATAAAGCTCTCCGCCAATGACTAGGAAAAATAAGAAAGAGAGTTCGATTTTCCGGTCTTGCCCTTTGAATACTGTCCAAAGAAAAGTTACAACAATAACGGCTAATAGAACATCTCTCGACGCAAAAGCCCCGAATACTGCCATCCAATACTGCCACTGTGAGTTAAAAAGAACTGTCACAACAAGTGTAACGATCGTATCAAACGGCTTGAATTCATTATTGATATAATTTTCAACCAAGCTTCCCATTAACAGTACAAACACCAAAAACAATAAAGCTGTGAACACGATCAGAAGCCTTAAACGGCGAAGGGTGTGAAATTGTCTTGCCCCCTTCACCAATCCCGCTATGATCAACTCTCTGATCTTGCTTTTTTGCGTCTTGACCAGATAAAAAAGAAGGAACAGAATAGCAGCAAACAAACTCCCGATCAATACATACTTTTTGATTGCGGCATGAAACTGTTCCCAGTCCGGTCCGAGTAACTTTCCAAGTGAAATGAACGTGCCGGTCCAAAGAAATGCACCGCAATACGCATAGATGGCATACTGTTTAAAACGGATGTGGGTAAAGCCTGCAGCATAGCCGGCGACATGGCGCACACCTGGTATAAAGTAAGCAATAAGAAATAATTTGTTTCCGTAATGTGCAAGCCAGCGTGATGTTTTTTCCATCCTGTCCTTTCCAAAATGAATTCGTTCTCCATATTTATAAATGGCAGGGCCCAGTCTATACCCGATCCAATACGAAATGCTCACTCCCGCACAGCTTCCCAATCCTGCCGCTAACATGCTTAGCGCCCAGTTTAACTTATCTTGAAACACGAGAACACCGGCATATCCCATCAGAAACTCTCCAGGTCCAGGTAAAGCTATGAGCTCTAACATTAACACAATAAACAAGACGGCATATCCATGCTGTTCAAGTAACCCCGTCAAAACTTGCATGTGCTTCTCCTTAACCTTTTTTGTCCTTTTATCATTCCCAATCCACTTTTTGTATAATCAGCTCAATTTTCTTTTCAGTAGTTCCGACGGGATGTTATCTGGATAAAAAACGCAACCTATCCTTGTCCATACATATTGATACGATTGTTTGCCAAGGACGGTCTTACGATTAAGGGAGTGACTACCTTATCTCCCCCATTTTTTCGTTTGAGGTCATAATAGCAGATTATTAAATTTAGGAGAAACCGTTCTCTTACAAGAAGAGGAACATCTTTTGCTTACCGAATTCAGCAAGCGGGCCATCACGGCTACAGCATGCGTAATCACTGGTTATTTGAAGAGCCGCTTATCATGTATATCTATGTGTAGTCAACCAGAAGATGATCTTATTATATTCTCTGAAAAAAAGCCGCCATTTTCAGAAAGAATAAAAACACAGACAAATACTTGGGTTTCGGGAAGCTTTAAAGGAGCTTTTTTTTGCACATTTTTCATAAACCGAAGAAAGGAGGCGTCATTTAAATATTTTTACCAATAAGTTTATGCTTATTGACTCTAGCACTAATACATATAAAAAGTAGAATACTATGAAAGGAGATTTGGATAGTATGATTGATTATCCTATTAATATAAACAACGTTTCTGGGAACGGCGTAGTTAACGTAGGCGGCGCTTTTATGATCAGGCCATTAACTTTGTCCAAATCTGTGTTTGGTTCTGGAGGTTTAAACACAGGTATTGTTTTTGAAAATAACTTCGTAAGTAAAGCTAAAATGATTAATCATCAGTTTACTGATCAGAACGTCACCAAAACTTTTTAATGTATTTATTTAGGGATTGAGAAATCTCCTTCCTTAAACACCTGGTTTACCAACCGCCATCAGCATTCGGCAGTTTTTTATTGAACATTTTTGGCCAAATAAAAAAAGCTTCCTCTCTAAGAGGAAGCCTTTTGCCTGCCGATTAGCCTTCTACGCGAACTTCTTTCATGACATCGCCGTTAGACATGTTTTTCGCGAATTCTAATCCGCTTGTTACTTTACCGAATACAGTGTGAACACCGTTCAAATGAGGCTGCGGCTCATGAACGATGAAAAATTGACTGCCGCCAGTGTCTTTTCCGGCATGTGCCATAGAAAGTGCGCCCGCCTCATGTGTATGCGGGTTTCCTTCTGTTTCACATTTAATTGTGTATCCTGGACCGCCAGTACCAGTTCCGTGCGGGCAGCCGCCTTGGCTGACGAAGCCAGGAATCACTCGGTGGAATGTAAGGCCGTCATAAAAGCCTTCGTTCGCAAGCTTTTCAAAGTTTGCGACAGTACCCGGTGCAGCTTCAGGGTAAAGTTCAAATTCAATTTTGTTGCCGTCTTCTAATAAAAAGTAACCTGTTTTCAATTGTATGCCTACTTTCTTTATTTTAATTTTCAAAGGAGATTATGTATGATAGATTATAGTCTGTCTCTCCTTGTCGCGGCTATTATACCACACCTTTCGGGGGAAAACGAATCTCCCGGCTTTACTAAAAAATAAAAATGAAACCTGAATCACTTTATCTCCGTCTAACCTAACGGAACTGTATTTTCATCATGATTCAGGTCCTCACAAAGCAGCTCTAGCCAGCTGCTTGTGAAGTTGAAGGAGGTCAAACTGCTTTGAAAAAAATTTGGATTGGAATGCTGGCAGCGGCCGTTTTGCTACTGACGGTTCCGAAGGTCAGTCTCGCGGATGCCGCAGTTGGAGATGTCATTGTAACACTTGGTGCTGATTTGTCAGAATCCGACAAACAAAAAGTGCTTGATGAAATGAATGTCCCTGATAATGCCACAACGGTAACCGTGACCAATAAGGAAGAACATGAATATTTAGGAAAATATATATCGAACGCGCAAATCGGATCAAGAGCGATTTCTTCATCGTCAATAACAATTGCCAAAAAAGGCTCTGGACTGAATGTTGAGACACATAATATCAGCGGCATTACAGATGAAATGTACCTGAATGCGCTGATGACAGCCGGTGTTAAAGATGCGAAGGTGTATGTTACAGCGCCGTTTGAAGTATCCGGAACTGCGGCTTTAACTGGATTGATTAAGGCGTATGAGGTTTCTTCCGACGAAGCGATCTCGGAGGATGTTAAGCAAGTCGCCAACCAAGAGCTTGTCACGACATCAGAGCTTGGGGACAAAATCGGTAACGAAAATGCGGCAGCTCTAATTGCAAAAATCAAAGAAGAGTTTGCTAAAAACGGGGTGCCTGATAATAAAGCTGACATCGAAAAACAAGTGGACGACGCAGCTTCTGATTTAAACGTCACACTTACAGACAGCCAAAAGAATCAGCTTGTCTCCCTATTCAATAAGATGAAAAACGCTGACATTGACTGGGGACAGGTCAGTGACCAGCTTGATAAAGCAAAAGATAAGATTACGAAATTCATAGAATCAGATGAAGGCAAAAACTTCATCCAGAAAGTCATTGATTTCTTCGTATCTATCTGGAATGCGATTGTATCTATCTTCAAATAAAAAAAGCGCCGAAAAATCGGCGCTTTTTTTATTGCTTTACACTCGTTTTAAATGGCAGATCAAGTTTTACAATATCTTCGTATGTTTCTCGCTTCACGACTAAATGAGCCTCACCGTTTTCGACAAATACGACGGCAGGTCTCGGAATACGGTTATAATTGTTGGCCATGCTGTATCCGTAAGCGCCTGTACAAAAAACAGCAAGAAGATCGCCTTCTTTTACTTCCGGCAGGTCAATATCCCAAATCAGCATATCTCCGCTTTCACAGCACTTTCCAGCAATCGATACCGTTTTGTCATGCGCTTCTCCGATCCGATTGGCTGTCGCAGCTTCATATTTAGCTTGGTAAAGTGCAGGACGAATATTGTCGTTCATGCCTCCGTCTACTGCCACATACTGGCGGACACCCGGCACTTCTTTTCGAGAGCCAACCGTATAAAGGGTTGTGCCTGCGTCTCCTACGAGAGAACGGCCTGGTTCGATCCAAATTTCCGGGATATCAAAACCGTAACGGGAAGCATTTTCTTTCACAGCTTCGATAATTTTTTCAACGTATTCAGTGGCGTGAAGCGGTTGATCGTCTGCCGTATAACGGATGCCGAAACCTCCTCCTAGATTCAACACCTTGGATACAAATGAGTATGAATCTCTCCACTCGTCTAGTTTTTTGAAGATTTTTTCCGCTGCTAACACAAAACCGGCCGTATCAAAAATTTGCGATCCGATATGGCAATGGACACCCAGCAGCTGAATGTGATCCGATTGTAATACTTGTTCAATCGCCCGTTCAGTTTGTCCGTTATGAAGATCGAAACCAAACTTTGAATCTTCTTGCCCCGTCGTAATGTAGTCATGCGTATGCGCTTCTACTCCGGGCGTGATCCGAAGCAGAACATCGATGGAGTGTCCCGTTTCTTTACATAGATCTTCAAGTAGCGCAATTTCATAGAAATTATCCACCACAATGCAGCCGATACGGTGCTCAAGCGCCATCCGCAGTTCTTCCCTGCTTTTATTGTTTCCATGAAAGTGAATGCGTTCTGCCGGAAAGCCTGCCGCAACAGCCGTATAAAGCTCTCCTCCGGATACGACATCTAAAGAAAGTCCCTCTTCCTCAGCGAGCTGAATCATTGCAACTGATGAGAATGCTTTGCTCGCATATGCCACCTGTGCTTTCAGCCCTGCGGAAATAAAAGCCTGCTTAAAGCTTTTAGCACGCTCACGTATTAAAGCCACATCATATACGTAAAGAGGTGTACCATATTTCTCCGCTAAATAGAGAGCATCCACACCTCCGATTTCTAAATGACCATGTTGATTTTGTCTGCTTGTGCCGTGTAAGAACAATGTCATTCCCTCTTTCTCCGCTTATGGATGAAAGGACAGTTTTATGGACTGTCCCTTCATAATTAAGACATACATTATCATACTCTTCAGTCAGTTTCAATGCGATTATGAATTGGTAGGCTGTCTTAAGCGATTTTTGGGGTGAACGATACTGGGCCTAACTTTTGCGCCAGGTTTCGCTGTGCGGACAAGAACCTGCCACAGCGCCTTTCCGTTAAAGGGAATCAGCGGCCATAAGTACGGTGTCTGAAGGGATTTGATGCTTACCATGGCAATAATTAGCACTGTAAATCCAATGACAAGCCCTTTTATATGAAATAAGGCAACGAGTATCATGAGGACAAGACGGCTCATTTTGTTTGCCAAGCTTAATTCATAACTAGGCGTCGTAAAGGTTCCAATCGCCGCAAGTGAGACATACAGAATCACCTCAGGCGAAAAAAGGCCGACCTCAATCGCAATCTGCCCGATCAGAACAGCGGCAATTAAACCCATTGCTGTCGATAAAGCTGTCGGTGTGTGAATGGCAGCCATTCTGAGAAACTCGATTCCTAAGTCAGCTAAAAATATCTGCAGGATGATCGGGATATGCGTATCTTTATTTAAACCGATAAACTTCATATTGTCCGGAAGCAGATCAGGCTGAAGCACAAAGAGAAACCAGATCGGAAGAAATAAAGTAGAAGCAAGAATACCGAAAAATCTTACCCATCTTAAAAAGGTCCCGACTGAAGGCGCCTGCCTATATTCTTCCGCATGCTGCACGTGGTGAAATAAAGTCGTCGGAGTAATGATCACACTAGGCGATGTATCCACTATAATGATAACATGGCCTTCAAGAACATGATTCGCGGCCACATCCGGTCTTTCTGTGTAGCGCACGAGCGGAAAAGGATTATAGCTTTGATTAACAATGAATTCCTCGACAGTCTTGTCGGCCATTGTTAATCCATCGACATCAATGGAAGCAATTTCTTTTTCCACGATCTCAACCAGATCCGGATCAGCTATATCTTCTATATAACAAATGCTTAAATCCGTCTTTGACCGCTCGCCAACTTTCGTCATCTTGACTCGAAGGCGTTCGTCTCTGATCCGCCTTCTGAGAAGGGCCGTATTGACAACGATATTTTCAACAAATCCGTCTCTGGCTCCCCTGACTACCTTTTCCGTATCTGGTTCTTCCGGATTTCTGCCCGGATAGCTCCTGACATCAATGATAAATGCGAAACCTGCGCCTTCAACAATGACTGCGACGAGCCCGGACAGCACTTGGTCGGTGGTTTCATCCAAGGTTTTTACTTTTTCGATCTGGGCGTTAAGCAATCTGTTTTCGACGATATCGACCAGCTCATCAGGGTCTTCTTTCCGATTGTTAATGGCAACAAGCTCTCTCATTAAATGAATAATATAAGCCGTATCGCATAATCCATTTAGATAGTAAAGCTGGATCTCTTTGTCTAAAATAATGAGCTTGCGAACACCTACATCATAGCTTGTCCCCATCCCGACACGTTTTTTGAAGTACTCTTCATTTTTAGCTGGATTCCGATAAACCCGAATTTTCTCTTCCTTGTGGTCCGGCATGATACCCGCTCCTTTCTAAAATAAACTCGACCGCTTTCATGGTGATTGGCGACCCTTTTGAGATATCGTCTTTTCTGCCCATTTTGCCGATATCCCCGATACCGACAATAAGCGGGAGATCAAGTTTATCAAGGCAATAGACGGTATCTCCACTCATTCTGTGGTCATCAAATTCCCTTTCCCCGACTTTATCGACGCCATATTCAGTTACTTCTCCATTGCGGTCAATGCTTACATCGACCCTGGTCCATTCAGCCTGATGTGTTTTTGACGCGACCGCAATCACACCGAGCACTTCAATAGACGGATGAGTCGCGACATAGGTCAGAGCGGCTTCTCCCGGACCCTCTCCTTGAAGGCCGGAGTCGTCAAACATGACAAATACAGGATCATACGGTGCTGAGGCGATCAGCTTGACGAGCTCGGCGCCGCTGCGGGTGGAGGGGTTCCCTTTTGATTGTGAAATACATCGGCCTCCCACTTTTCTTGCGGCGTATTCAATTGTTTTAGCGGCATACACATCCCCGTCTGTTACCAGTATGACCTTGCGTTTTGTTGTCATGTCGGCATTATCCTTTCGGTTTGAAAATAACAGCTACGATAAAAGCGAAGAGAATGGCGGCTGAAATACCGGCAGATGTCAGCTCAAAAATCCCCATGCCGATTCCGATAAATCCGTGTATATGCGCCTGATGCATGGCACCGTGCAAAAGACTGTGACCAAAGCTCACGATCGGAACGGTGGCGCCTCCTCCGGCAAATTCAATAAATTTATCGTAAATGCCGAAACCATCTAATATGGCACCGATTACAACAAATGATGTCATGACATGAGCTGGGGTCAATTTAAAAATGTCCAAGAGCAGCTGGCCGACGATACAAATGGCCCCGCCGCATACAAAAGCCAAAAGGTAGTCCATGTTAAGATGCACCTCCTGTACGCTCAAATACAACCCCGTGGGCGATAGTCGGGATGGTTTCTTTTTGCTGGATCATCGTCGGGCTTAACAGCGCGCCGGTCGCCACGACAAATACACGGTTTAATTTTCCCTCTCTCAGCTGCTTAAAAATATGAGAGTAGGTGACAACCGCTGAACAAGCACAGCCGCTACCCCCAGCAAAGACCTGCTGATCCGGAGTGTAAATCAGAAGCCCACAATCATCATGCTTTGTGCCGACTGGATATCCATCTTCTTTTAAGATGTCTTTTACGATTGGAGAACCGACGCCTGACAGGTCACCTGTCAGGAT
>Ga0153917_1001092_pt1 | contig 12696 bp, 14 predicted proteins | sample TSFL001MetaG_FD_104695 | JGI IMG/M metagenome (GOLD analysis project Ga0153917, IMG submission 104695) | Attine ant fungus gardens microbial communities from Florida, USA - TSFL001 MetaG | ecosystem: Host-associated > Fungi > Mycelium > Unclassified | place: USA: Florida, Paynes Creek Historic... | reverse complement strand
AGCAACCATCGAAAACGCGGGCAGCTCCGACTTCCTGGAAGGCGAGCAGGTTGAATACTCACGCGTTAAGATCGCTAACCGCGATCTGGAAGCGAACGGCAAAATCGGTGCGACCTTCGCACGTGATCTGCTGGGTATCACCAAAGCGTCTCTGGCAACCGAGTCCTTCATCTCCGCAGCATCGTTCCAGGAAACTACACGTGTCCTGACCGAAGCGGCTGTTGCGGGTAAACGTGATGAACTGCGCGGTCTGAAAGAGAACGTTATCGTGGGTCGTCTGATCCCGGCTGGTACCGGTTATGCGTACCATCAGGATCGTATGCGTCGTCGTGCAGCGGGCGAACTGCCAGCAGCACCGCAGGTTACTGCTGAAGATGCATCCGCGAGCCTGGCAGAACTGCTGAACGCAGGTCTGGGCGGTTCCGACAACGATTAATCGTTGATTACGCTAATAAAAAACCCGCTTCGGCGGGTTTTTTTATGGTGTTTTTATCAGTTTATCAACGGGATGCGTCGATAAAGCTCAATCATGTCGCCCGCCAGATCCTGGATAACCATCGCGTTCATCAGGTGATCCTGAGAGTGAACGGTGATCAGGTTGACCGGCAACTTTCCGGTACCTTCATCAAGGCCAATCAACTGCGTCTGGATCGTGTGCGCGTGTTTCACATATTCGCGCGACTCTTCCATCGCTTTTTCGGCTTCGGCAAAGTCACCTTTACGAGCCATCTGCAATGCGGTCAGGGCTGCGCTGCGCGCTGCGCCCGCATTGACCAGTAATTCCATGATCGTTGTTTCTAAATCTTCCACAGGTCACTCCAGCAATTTGAGGGCTTTTTCCAGTACGACATCGCCTTTCATCATGCCGTAATCCATCATGTCGATAACCGCGACCTTTTTACCCAGCGGGTCTGCCTGCGCCTGAAGTTTTGCCTGCTCGTATTTTACCTGTGGCCCCAGTAATACGATGTCGGCGGTGGCAATGTTGTCTTTAAACTCTGCAACCGGGACGGCTTTAATGGTTACTTCAACCCCTTTTTTTTGCGCGGCATCTTTCATTCGTTGAACCAGCATACTGGTCGACATTCCCGCTGCACAACATAAAACGATGTTCTTCATAGTCAGCCTCGATGTACATGTGTTTATTGATAATTATCCCGTGCAGACCGCTTCAACAACCGCTTTACCGCGATTGTGTGTCTGGCATCACAAAGAAATCAGCAATTTTCTGAAACCGGTTACAATTTTACATCTGAAAGCAATATGCCCGTTGAAACGGGCACAGAAAAAGGAGAGGGGTTAGCTGTCGGAGGTTTGCAAAATGCGATTTTTACCCTGCTGTTTGGCTTTATAGAGTGCGCCATCCACAGTGCCAATAAACTGCTCAAGCGGCTCGAAATGCCATTCGCCCAGCCCGGCGCTGAATGTGACGTGTAGACCCTCTTCGCGCCAGGTGCGCGTCTCCACCGCGATACGCCATGTCTCCAGTAATTCGTGAGACAGCCCGAACAGCTCCGAGCGGAAGATGACCGCAAACTCCTCACCTCCGTAGCGATAAACAGAAACGTTATGCGGCTGCATAACCTGAAGCCCTTCACGCGCGACGTTGCGCAGAACGATATCACCGCTCAAATGTCCCCAGGTGTCATTGATGGATTTGAAGTTATCAATATCAACCAGCGCCAGGGCGAACGGTTGATGGCTATTGAGCAGCTCAGCAATATCACTATCGAAGGCACGGCGATTTTTACAGCCCGTCAGCGCATCGTGAGTCGCCTGGCGCACATAGGCAAGCTCCCGCTCTTTGTTGGACTGAATGGTATGGCTGAGCATCGCTTCCAGGCGAGGTGCCGTGCTGACATCCCCGGTTTTGATGGCGTTAATGATGTTCATCAGTACGGTGCGTGAGGCATGACGCAGATATAAACCAAAAAGAATAATGATCAGGCTCGCCAGCGCAAAACCCCATCCGACAATGGAGGTCTCATGTCGGGTAATCTCGGTGAGCGTAGAGTCAGCCACCCGGTAGATAACAAACCAGTCGGGGTTGGTAAATGAGTAGTAGTAAAACCAGGTTTTGCTCTTCGGATCGTAAATATGGCCTTCACCGCTGGTCATTTTATCCATCAGCGCTTCGCTCACGTACGGCTTAAAAAGCGCCCCGGTATCAGGGTGCAGCACTACGGCGCCATCTCGCTCCACGATAAAAAACTCACCCTGAACGGGGGCGACCATTTGCCGCAGGGTATATCCCATTGAGGTCAGGTCGAGGTGAAACGCAAGCGTTCCTTTCAGACGTCCTTCTGGTGAAATCACAGGCTTAAAGAGCGTGACCGTAGGATGCCCGGTAAAATAGTCCATATAAGGATGGGTATAGCGACTGAAAGTACTGGCTTCTGCCTGGCCGATAAACCACGGGCGGGTGCGGGCATCAAATGTTTTGCTCTTGTCCGTTGGCAGTACTTCCGGCGCGCGCAGATAATGCCCTTGCGTGTCGGCCAGCGAAATGGAAGATACGGTCGGCATCAGATTCTGAAGATGCATCAATACCTGCAATCCTTCACCTGGATTGATATTTATTGTTTGATTCAGCCTGTCGTTCCGCGCGAAGAAGGTGGCTGCCCGTCCCAGAATGTAGTCATTTTCACGCAGGATGGATTCGGTATAGTTCACCGCAAGGTTGTGGGTGAAGTTTCCATTAATCTTATGATAATCATTAAGAAAATTACTGCGTTGAGACAGGGTGATAAACACAGCGACCAGAATAAAACTGAGCAGGATCCCCGCGAAACTGACCATTATCGGCCTGGTGAAAGATAGTTTTCTGCTATGAAGTGCCATGAGTTGTAAATCAGTCCAGATGATGTGGCGAATGAGAGCAATGGGTATCCTCTGAGCATAGTCGCTACCCGGATGCTGGCTGTTAATTATACGTATAAGGTTTCGTGGCAAGATGATTTACCTTAAGAAACGATAATAAATTTCGTATTTATTTGATGAAATCAAATTTTGTTTTGTTCAGGAGAGGCAGGGCGAATCGAGGAAGAAGCTATTCGCCCTGGTCAGCGTCCGTTGCTGACGGAATAAGAGTAAAAAAAACGGGCGATCTCTGACAACCACCCGGTGATAACGTTACGAGCCTTCTCGGCAACTTTCCGCGCCGTTGCACGGCGTTTCAGCGCAATTGCGAGGCGCGCCCCAGCCAGCTATCCCAGTCTTTCCAGACCGGCTGTAACCCTTGTGCCGCAAGCGCATCTGCCACGGCTTCAGGGCGTCGGCCATCGTGGGGCGCAAACTGTTCCAGCTCGGGATGGTCATCGGCATAACCCCCGGGCTGGGTTTTGGAGAAGGCACTGACATTGTTGATAGCCAGCGGGATGACACGGTCACGAAACGCCGGTGATTCGCGTGTGGAGAGTGACAGTTCCACCTCTGGCGCGAACAGACGAAATGCGCAGATGGTCTGAACAAGCTGGCGTTCATCCATCAGCGACGCCGGCTCTATTCCTCCTGCGCACGGGCGTAAACGTGGGAAAGAGATTGAATAGCGGCTTTGCCAGTAGTGTTGCTGCAACCACAACAGATGCTCAGCCACCATATAGCAATCTACCCGCCAGCTATCCGAAAGCCCAATCAGCGCCCCCAGCCCGATTTTGTCGATCCCGGCGCGCCCAAGCCTGTCTGGCGTTTCCAGCCTGAAGAAAAAATCCTGTTTTTTGCCTTTCAGGTGGTGCTGCGCGTACATCGCCTCGTGATAGGTTTCCTGGTAGACCATTACGCCATCAAGCCCCAGGCCTTTCAGTTCAGCGTATTCGTCCTCAGACAGGGGCTGAACTTCCATCTGTAACGACGAAAACTCGCGGCGAATGGCAGGAAGATGCTGACGAAAATAGTCCATCCCGACTTTTCCCTGATGCTCTCCGGTAACCAGCAGCAGATGTTCGAAACCCATCTCGCGTATGGCGGCACACTCGCGGGCGATCTCCTGGTCATCCAGCGTTTTGCGTTTGATGCGGTTGCTCATGGAAAAACCGCAGTAGGTGCAGTCGTTGGCACACAGGTTAGAGAGATAGAGCGGCACATAAAAGCTGACCGTGTTGCCAAAACGCTGCCGGGTAAGACGCTGCGCGCGTTGGGCCATCGGCTCCAGATAAGCGCTGGCCGCAGGGGAGAGCAGGGCCATCAGATCTTCACGGGTCAGATGACGGGCAGTTAACGCCCGCTCCACATCTGCTGACGTTTTACTGTTGATGCGCAGACGAATATTGTCCCAGTTGAGCTGCCGCCAACGGTCGGTAAAGGTGGTCATCAGAGTGCCTCCAGAAAGCCGGTCAACGGGCTGGTGGCCTGTGCCTGAAAACTGCGTGACCCGGGGCCAGACTGACGTGCCAGCAAGCCCGCGTCCACCGCCAGACGAAACGCACGCGCCATCATCACGGGGTCGTCTGCCACCGCAATTGCGGTGTTGACCAGGACGGCATCAGCCCCCATTTCCAGCGCCTGTGCGGCGTGGCTCGGAACGCCAATACCGGCGTCAACCACCACCGGCACGGTTGCCTGCTCGATGATGATCTCCAGCATGGCGCGAGTTTCCAGCCCCTGATTGGAGCCAATAGGTGCGCCCAGTGGCATCACGGCGGCGCAGCCCACTTCTTCCAGCCGTTTGCACAGTACCGGATCGGCCCCGCAGTAGGGCAGAACGGTGAAACCAAGCAGGACCAGTTTTTCGGCCGCTTTCAGGGTTTCTATCGGATCGGGTAGCAGCCAGCGGGCATCAGGATGAATTTCAAGTTTTAGCCAGTGCGTCCCCAGCGCTTCTCGTGCCAGCTGGGCGGCAAAAATCGCCTCTTCTGCGGTTTTTGCCCCGGAGGTGTTTGGCAGCAAGGTCACGCCAGCCTCCAGCAGTGGCGCGAGTATGGCATCGCTGTGATTACGCAGATCAACGCGCTTCATGGCGAGCGTGACCAGCTGGCTACCGCTCTCCTGAATAGCATCGACCATCAGCTGCGGTGACGCGAATTTCCCTGTTCCGGTAAAGAGGTGTGAATCAAAGGTTTTGTCGGCAATACGTAACATCTCAACCCCCTGCGATAACCTGAAAAAGCAGGATGTTGTCGCCGTCGCGCACCTGCTGATGCTCCCACTGCTCGCGCGGCAGGATCTGTTGATTAAGTGCCAGGGCTGTTCCCGGCTTCAGTTGACGCAATTTGTCGAGCAGCGCGGAGATGGTCAGCCCGTCGTCGCACTTCAGCGGTTCGTCATTAAACAGAATGCGCATTCTGGCCTCCACACACCGGACAATGGCTGGCGCGGTGTAACGCCAGATGCCGCCAGCCGCCCGAGCGAGCGTCAAACAGCCGCAGCGTATTGCGTTCCGTCTCCATATCGCTGAGTAACTTAATGGCCTCCAGCGCCTGCAATGTCCCCATTACGCCCACCACAGGGCCAAGTATGCCCGCGGTGCGGCAGTTGCGTTCCGGCTCGGCATCATCCGGCCACAGACAGCGATAGCAGCCCTGCGCCCAGGGCGGCGTGAGCACCATCATTTGCCCACCGAAGCCGACCGCACTGGCGGTGATAAGCGGCGTGTTATGTGTTACGCAGGCGGCGTTGATGGCCTGGCGGGTTGCCATATTGTCGGTGCAATCCAGCACCACATCCGCCATCGCCACTTCGCGTTGCAGGTCTTCACCCGCCAGACGCTGTTGCAGGGCGATAAGCTCGATATCAGGGTTGAGCTGGTTCAGCCGCTGTCGGGTGATACGTGCTTTGGGCTGGTTAATATCGTCGGTGGTAAAGAGGATCTGGCGTTGCAGGTTGCTGAGATGCACATCGTCATCATCCGCCAGTACCAGCGTACCCACGCCTGCACCCGCCAGATACAGCGCGGCGGGTGTCCCTAATCCGCCCAGCCCGACAACAAGCACCCGGCTTTCAAGCAGCTTTTTCTGGCCTTCGATAGCGATATCTTCCAGCAGTATCTGCCGGCTGTAGCGCATAAAGTCGCGATCATTCATCACCTGCTCCTGCCAGCGTTAAGAGCTGCGCGGTTGCCACCTGCCAGTCTGGCGCCTGGGTAATGGCGCTGACGACCGCAATGCTCCCCACGCCGGTTTCGAGCACGGCGGGGGCGCGTTCAAGGCTGATACCGCCGATGGCGACGGTCGGGTAATCGGTCAGTCGCTGAATATGGCCAGCCAGCTGCCCAAGCCCCTGGGGTGCTGAAGGCATCTGTTTGGTCTGTGTCGGGAAAACGTGGCCAAGTGCGATATAAGACGGGCGTGCGGCGAGCGCCACGTCGATCTCCATATCGTCGTGCGTTGAAACCCCCAAACGCAGACCGGCATTACGGATAGCGTCCAGATCTGTTGTCTCCAGGTCCTCCTGACCCAGGTGCACGCCGTAAGCCTGGTGTTTAATGGCCAGTCGCCAGTAGTCGTTGATAAACAGGCGGGCGTCATAACGACGCCCCAGTTCAATGGCAGCGACCACATCGGCCTCCACCTCTGCATCACGTTTATCTTTGATGCGCAGCTGGATGGTGCGAACGCCTGCCTCCAGCAGGCGCGCAATCCACGCAACGCTATCCACTACCGGGTAAAGCCCTAGCCGAAAGGGAACCGGTGGGAAATCAGGCTGATACATTATGCCTCCTCTTTTTTGAGGTAGATTTCGCCGCCTTTTGCGCGGAAGTTATCAGACATGTCCGCCATACCCACTTCAATAGCCTGTGCCGCCGCGTAATCACGCACTTCCTGAGTGATTTTCATGGAGCAGAATTTTGGCCCGCACATGGAGCAGAAATGCGCCACTTTGCCGGATTCCTGTGGCAGGGTTTCGTCGTGGTAGGCGCGGGCGGTGAACGGGTCGAGCGCCAGGTTGAACTGATCTTCCCAGCGGAATTCGAAGCGTGCTTTCGACATGGCGTTATCACGGATTTGTGCGCCCGGATGGCCTTTCGCCAGATCCGCGGCGTGGGCGGCAATTTTGTAGGTGATCAGACCCTGTTTGACGTCTTCTTTGTTCGGCAGGCCGAGGTGCTCTTTCGGCGTGACGTAACAGAGCATGGCGCAGCCGAACCAACCGATCATCGCCGCGCCAATCCCGGAGGTGAAGTGGTCGTAGCCTGGCGCGATATCCGTGGTCAATGGCCCCAGCGTGTAGAACGGTGCTTCGTGGCAGTGCTCCAGCTCTTCGGTCATGTTGCGGCGGATCATCTGCATAGGCACATGTCCCGGGCCTTCAATCATCACCTGCACGTCATACTCCCAGGCGATTTTGGTCAGTTCGCCCAGCGTATGCAGTTCGGCAAACTGCGCTTCGTCGTTGGCATCCTGAATCGAGCCCGGACGCAGGCCATCGCCCAGCGAGAGCGAAACGTCGTAGGCCGCGCAGATTTCGCAAATCTCGCGGAAGTGCTGATACAGGAAGTTTTCCTGATGGTGTGACAGGCACCATTTGGCCATGATTGAGCCGCCGCGCGAGACAATTCCGGTCAGGCGTTTAGCGGTCATCGGCACGTAGCGCAGCAGCACACCGGCATGGATGGTGAAATAGTCCACGCCCTGTTCAGCCTGCTCCAGCAGCGTATCGCGGAAGGCTTCCCAGGTAAGGTTTTCGGCGATGCCGTTTACTTTTTCCAGCGCCTGATAAATGGGCACAGTACCAATCGGCACCGGGCTGTTGCGCAGGATCCATTCGCGGGTTTCGTGGATGTAACGCCCGGTTGAGAGGTCCATCACCGTGTCAGCGCCCCAGCGGGTAGACCAGACCAGTTTTTCCACCTCCTCTTCGATGGAAGAGGTCACCGCCGAGTTACCAATGTTGGCGTTGACCTTCACCAGGAAGTTACGCCCGATGATCATTGGCTCGGATTCAGGATGGTTGATGTTCGCAGGGATGATGGCGCGCCCGGCGGCCACTTCGTCACGCACAAATTCCGGGGTGATGTTTTCCGGCAGACGCGCGCCGAAACCTTCCCCTGGATGCTGGTGGCGCAACACTTCACCACGAATACGTTCACGGCCCATATTTTCGCGGATGGCGATGAACTCCATTTCCGGCGTGACGATACCCTGGCGCGCATAGTGCAACTGGGTTACGCATTTGCCCGCTATGGCGCGTTTCGGGGTCAGCAGGCCGTTGAAGCGCAGCTCGTCCAGGCCGTCGTCTGCCAGGCGCTCTTTGGTGTACGCGGAGCTTTGCTCGTTGAGTTCTTCGCTGTCATTACGGGCGTCAATCCACGGCTGGCGCAGCTTTGCCAGACCCAGCTGAACGTTGATCGCAATATCAGGATCGCCATACGGGCCAGAGGTGTCATACACCGGGATCGCTTCGTTATCTTCAAACTGCGGATCCTCTTTGCTGCCACCAATGAGCGTTGGGCTAAGCTGGATTTCACGCATTGGGACACGGATATCTACCTGAGAGCCGGTAATGTAAATGCGGTTTGAGTTCGGGAAAGCGGTGCCTTCCAGGGTGTCGATGAAGTGTTGTGCTTGTGCGCGTTGTTCGCGACGGGTCAGTTTAGTGGTAGACATAGCTCATTCCAAAAGTGAAGGACATGGCTTGTCAGACGACGGATGAAGCAAGAGGAGATCGCCTAGGGGCGATACAACAGCAGTGTGACTCTTGTTCCCTTCGCAGGTATTAGCCTGATCAGGTTCCGCGGATCCCGAATTAACGGTCTCAGCCCGCGTTTTTGCAAACGCTGGGCACTCCGACAAGAAAAATCCCCCTCGTGAGAGGGGCGAATGTTTGTAAACTACTCGTTAACGATTAAGAACTCAAGCAGGGCGCGCGACGTTCTCTTCGTGACTGATGTTCAAATCATTGTCCAGCGCCAGGGCGATCAGCTTGTCTTCGAGCGTAAACCGCTCTTCCAGCGCCTCACCAAGATCGGACAACGCCCTCTGAAACTCAAGATAGTTATCGTGATCGATAGCGTTCTCAAGCGTGGAATCGTAGTAATCCATGATTTGCTGGGTATTGGCCTCCAGCAGTGGATAGAGTTTGGCGGCAGTTAAATACGGGCTACTGCCTTCCATTTCACGGATAATGCGTTCATAAATATTGAAATGACCGTCGGACAAGTAGTCGACCAGGCTCTGACAAAAATCATCCAGCGCTTTTTCGTTCAGGCGCATGTACGATTCTTTGCCAGGCTTAATGCCGACCAGATTGTAATAAGCAACGAGCAGATGCTTGCGTACATGTAGCCAGCGATCCACCAGTTTGTTACTTCCTCCAACGCGTTCTGTCAGGCTTTCCAGCTGGTTTAACATGTTCGACTCCACAAGGTTTAGAATTGAATCTGCTTATCCAAAATGTAACCACGATGCTAACAACATGTCAGTGAAGCGAAGGTAGTGCAATAGATATGGATCGTATTATTGAAAAATCAGATCTCGGTTGGTGGTTAGTCTGTCACGAACAAAAATTATGGTTGCCCGCTGGGGAATTACCCTACGGTGCGGCAGAAAAATTCGATCTCGTGGGCCAGCCTGCACTGAGGATCGGCGAGTGGCAGGGCGATCCTGTGTGGATGATCCAGCAGGCTCGCCGTCAGGATATGGGATCGGTTCGGCAGGTGCTCGATCTTGATGTCGGGCTGTTCCAGCTGGCTGGACGCGGCGTGCAGCTGGCGGAGTTTTACCGCTCGCATAAATACTGCGGCTATTGCGGCCATACCATGCATCCGAGCAAAACCGAATGGGCGATGCTGTGCAGTCACTGCCGGGAACGCTACTATCCGCAAATCGCGCCGTGCATCATCGTCGCTATCCGCCGGGAAGATTCTATCCTGCTGGCGCAACACACCCGTCATCGCAACGGCGTGCATACCGTGTTAGCCGGATTCGTTGAAGTGGGTGAGACGCTGGAGCAGGCTGTGGCACGCGAGGTCATGGAAGAGAGCGGAATTACGGTGAAAAACCTGCGCTATGTTACTTCGCAGCCGTGGCCGTTCCCGCAATCACTGATGACCGCGTTTATGGCTGAATATGATAGCGGCGAAATTGTTATCGACCAGAAAGAGCTGCTGGAGGCGAACTGGTATCGTTACGACGATTTACCGCTGTTACCGCCGCCGGGAACCGTGGCGCGCCGGCTGATAGAAGATACCGTCGCAATGTGTCGGGCTGATGCTGAGTGACATGTTACACTGAGGCCATGACGCTTAAGGAACTGCAAAAATGACCGAACTGAAGAACGATCGTTATCTGCGTGCGCTGCTGCGCCAGCCCGTTGATGTCACTCCGGTATGGATGATGCGCCAGGCTGGCCGCTATCTCCCGGAGTACAAAGCCACCCGTGCCCAGGCGGGGGATTTTATGTCGCTGTGCAAAAACGCGGAACTGGCGTGTGAAGTGACGCTCCAGCCGCTGCGACGTTATCCACTGGATGCGGCGATCCTCTTTTCGGACATTCTGACTATCCCCGATGCAATGGGCCTTGGGCTGTATTTCGAAACCGGCGAAGGCCCGCGTTTCACCTCTCCGATTAAGAGCAAAGCCGATGTCGATAAGCTGCCGATCCCCGATCCTGAGGGTGAGCTGGGCTACGTGATGAATGCGGTACGCACTATCCGCCGTGAGCTGAAAGGCGAAGTGCCGCTGATTGGCTTCTCTGGCAGCCCGTGGACGCTGGCGACTTACATGGTTGAAGGCGGCAGCAGCAAAGCCTTTACCGTAATCAAAAAAATGATGTATGCCGAGCCACTGGCGCTGCACGCGCTGCTCGACAAGCTGGCGAAGAGCGTCACGCTGTATCTGAATGCCCAAATTAAAGCGGGTGCGCAGTCAGTGATGATTTTCGATACCTGGGGCGGTGTACTGACCGGGCGCGATTATCAGCAATTCTCGCTCTATTACATGCACAAAATCGTCGATGGCCTGCTACGTGAAAACGAAGGCCGCCGCGTGCCGGTAACGCTGTTCACCAAAGGCGGCGGTCAGTGGCTCGAAGCGATGGCGGCAACGGGCTGTGACGCACTTGGTCTGGACTGGACCACGGATATCGCCGATGCGCGTCGCCGCGTGGGCGACAAAGTGGCGCTGCAAGGCAACATGGACCCATCCATGCTGTATGCACAGCCTGCGCGTATCGAAGAAGAGGTGGCAACCATTCTGGCGGGCTTTGGTCAGGGTGAAGGTCACGTCTTTAACCTCGGTCACGGCATTCATCAGGATGTGCCGCCAGAGCACGCGGGTGCGTTTGTGGAGGCAGTACACCGGTTGTCTGCGCAGTACCACAAGTAAGGAATCGCTATGGATCTCGCGTCATTACGCGCTCAACAGCTGGAACTGGCATTATCGGTGATCCGTGAGGATCAACTCGCTAAGAACCCGCCGCAGTATATTGGCGGCGCCGATGTGGGGTTTGAGCAGGGCGGGGAGGTGACGCGAGCCGCGATGGTGGTACTGAAGTACCCTTCGCTGGAGCTGGTGGAGTACAAGGTGGCGCGGATCGCGACCACCATGCCTTACATTCCCGGTTTTCTCTCCTTTCGTGAATATCCCGCGCTGCTGGCCGCGTGGGAGCTCCTCTCGCAAAAACCTGACCTGTTGTTTGTTGACGGACACGGTATTTCTCATCCGCGCCGGTTAGGTGTTGCTAGCCATTTTGGCCTGCTGGTGGATGTGCCAACGATAGGTGTCGCCAAAAAGCGCCTGTGCGGTGCGTTTGAGCCTCTTTCTGCTGAAGCGGGTGCACTCGGCCCTCTGATGGATAAAGGCGAACAGCTGGCATGGGTCTGGCGCAGCAAAGCACGCTGTAATCCGCTGTTTATCGCCACCGGGCACCGGGTCAGCCTGGACAGTGCGCTGGCGTGGGTGCAGCGTTGCACAAAAGGATATCGTTTACCGGAGCCAACACGCTGGGCGGATGCTGTTGCATCGCAGCGACCGGCTTTTATTCGCTGGCAGGAAATTCAGCGATGATTCAGGTAAACTGCCGCTAATTTCCGATTCGAGACATCATCATGTTACAAAACCCGATTCATCTGCGCCTTGAGAAGCTGGAAAGCTGGCAGCACGTCACCTTTATGGCTTGCCTGTGCGAGCGCATGTATCCCAACTACGCCGCGTTCTGCAAGCAGACAGAGTTTGGTGATGGCCATATCTATCGCCGTATTCTGGATCTCATCTGGGAAACGCTGACCGTCAAAGACGCAAAGGTGAACTTCGACTCCCAGTTGGAGAAACTCGAAGAGGCCATTCCGGTGGCGGATGATTTCGACCTGTACGGTGTCTATCCGGCCATTGATGCCTGCGTGGCATTGAGTGAACTGATTCACTCCCGTCTGAGCGGCGAAACCCTGGAGCACGCCATTGAAGTCAGTAAGGCATCGATTACTACCGTAGCGATGCTGGAAATGACCCAGGAAGGTCGCGAAATGACCGATGAAGAGCTGCGAGCGAACCCCGCTGTTGAGCAGGAATGGGATATTCAGTGGGAGATTTTCCGATTACTGGCAGAATGTGAAGAACGCGATATCGAGCTGATAAAAGGGCTTCGTGCGGACTTACGTGAGGCCGCTGAGAGCAATATTGGTATAATTTTTAACCAATGAGTCAACAAAACGTGATTTAACGCCTGTTTTGTCACTCCTCGACTCTTCCCTTTCGCCCCCCGTCTGGTCTACATTTGGGGGGCGAAAAAAAGTGGCTATCGGTGCGTGTATGCAGGAGAGTGCTT
>Ga0153917_1001090_pt1 | contig 12707 bp, 12 predicted proteins | sample TSFL001MetaG_FD_104695 | JGI IMG/M metagenome (GOLD analysis project Ga0153917, IMG submission 104695) | Attine ant fungus gardens microbial communities from Florida, USA - TSFL001 MetaG | ecosystem: Host-associated > Fungi > Mycelium > Unclassified | place: USA: Florida, Paynes Creek Historic... | reverse complement strand
TAGCGATCCAGAACAAAAACGTAAAATCATTGGTAACGAGTTTGTGTACACTTTTGATGAAGAAATAAAGAAATTAACAGAAGGTGAAAATATTAAATGGTTAGCGCAAGGAACTTTGTATACCGATGTCATTGAATCAGGTACAAAAACTGCGCAAACAATTAAATCACATCATAATGTTGGTGGTTTACCAGAAGATATGCAATTTGCTTTGATTGAACCTTTAAATACATTATTTAAAGATGAAGTTAGAGAGTTAGGAACACAATTAGGACTACCTGAATCGATGGTATGGAGGCAACCATTTCCAGGACCAGGATTAGGGATTCGTGTTCTAGGTGAAATTACAGAAGAAAAATTACAAATTGTTAGAGATTCAGATTTAATTCTTCGTGAAGAAATTGCGAGTGCTGGCTTAGAAAGAGAAATATGGCAATATTTTACTTGCCTTCCAGATATTCGCTCCGTAGGTGTTATGGGGGATCAAAGAACGTATGATTATACGATTGCCATTCGTGCAGTTACTTCCATAGACGGGATGACATCGGATTGGGCAAAAATCCCATACGATGTATTAAATAAAATCTCAGTTAGAATAGTAAATGAAGTAGCACATGTAAATAGAGTAGTATATGATATTACTTCTAAACCACCAGCTACAATAGAGTGGGAGTGACAAATTATCCCAAAAATCACACTTATTCCATAAAAATCTGATAATATCAATGTTTTCAGAGGTCACCCAATAGAAATAAAATTGATTAAATAAGATAAGTTCGTGACATCTTGGTGGCATCTTTTTGATGAAAATCCGCCTTTTTAAAAAGATGCCACGGGCTTTTTTTATATTAAAAACAGAATATTTAAAGACAAATTAATTCTCTGAAATGCTCTATTATTAATGTTTTCAGAGTTTTTTTATGGAAATAGGTTTTAATGATTTGAAGTAGTTCGCGACATCTTTTTTAAAACAATAAGAAGCTACTACGGTATGCCATGGCAAGATACCACGGAAGAGTTATTCTAAATAGGAATCATTGGCAAACTCAACAATCTCTTCTTTTGTTTTTTTAGGAATTGCAAAGATGATGGTGAGTGGAGAGCTATGGAAGAGAAGTTTATTAGAGATTAAAGACTTTAAAAGAGCTGAGAAAATGCTAGTTAAGATTCGTGGCATTGGTCCATGGACAGCTAATTATGTCTTGATACGTTGCTTGCGCTACCCAAATGCTTTTCCAATTGATGATGTGGGGTTGATTAACGCCATTAAAGAGGTGACGGATATGGAGCGAAAGACAACGAAGGAAGAGATTATCGAGCATGCCTTAAGGTGGAAGAGATGGGAATCTTATGCGACTTTCTATTTGTGGAGGTTATTGTACTAAGATATTGTATGTTTGAAATCTTGTGCTTTCATTTTCAAAGACTTACGTTTAGTTGTTGTTGATGTTATAATGATAAGAGAGGTGATTGAGATGGATTTTACCGAAGAACAGTGGCAAGCTATTATAGACAATGATGCCACTTATGATAAAAAGTTTTATTATGCAGTAAAAACGACGAAGATTTTTTGTCGCCCTTCATGTCCTTCACGCCCTCCCAAAAAGGAGAATGTTACAATATTTCAAAAGCCTTCACAGGCTCTTAGGGAGACTTTTCGACCATGCAAACGTTGTAAACCCAATAAGTTGAAGTTGCCAGTTGAGAAATGGATATCGGAGGTATGTGAGTATATTGATTTGAATTTTGGTGATCACTTGACGTTGCAAGTGTTGGCAGATTGGTTTTATATGAGCCAGTATCATTTGCAACGAACGTTTAAAAAGATAAAGGGAGAGAGTCCGACGGAATACATTCAAAATGTGAGAGTTCAAAAGGCGAAGGCTTTTTTGACGGATTCAGATAAACAGGTGCGGGAGATTGCAGAGTTAGTAGGCATCCCTAATATGACGTACTTTGTTACATTATTTAAACAAAAGACAGATTGTACGCCAATAGAATATCGCCGTAATAATTATAACAATGGGGAGAAGGATTAATGCATCAGTACGTTTATTGGACACACTTAGAAGATAAGAAATTTAATTTTTATCTAGCTGCAACTGAAGAAGGGCTCTGCTTCGTTGGTTCTTTGAATCAATCAATTGGTGAATTGATGGAATGGACACAAAAAAGGTTACCTAATCATCAATTAATTAAAGGTGATGAAAAACTTCAACCTTACGTCTGTGAATTAAGGGAATATTTAAATGGCGAGCGCCAAACGTTTAATTTTAAAACTGATTTATATGGAACAAGCTTTCAACTAGTCGTTTGGGATAAGCTGAAACAAATTCCTTATGGTAAGACATATTCTTATTCGGATATTGCGATTATGGTTGAAAAACCGAAAGCGGCAAGGGCAGTTGGGACAGCAATTGGAGCGAACCCTATTTTAATTACAGTTCCATGTCATCGTGTTATGGGGAAAAATGGAGCCTTAACAGGGTATCGAGGAGGTCTCGATATGAAACGGTTGTTATTAACAATTGAGAATAGTGAGTGTCAATATTTTTCCTAAAATCTGAAACGCACAAATAATTAGAATCCAAATTAGAGGATTTAGATATATGAAGGGAAGGTTGAATCCTCATGATATTAAGTGTAAGTCGCAGAACAGACATACCTAATTATTATTCTGATTGGTTTTATAACCGGATCTAGGAAGGCTTTCTATATGTGAGAAATCCTAGGAATCATAATCAAGTAAGCAAAATCAATCTTTCTCCAGACGTCGTCGATTGTATCATTTATTGGACAAAAAATCCTAAAAACATGTTAAAGCGATTAGATGAATTAAAGGATTATCAGTACTATTTTCAATTTAGCGTAACTGAGTATGGAAAAGACACTGAGCCCTTTGTACCACACAAAAGAGACGAGATGATTTTAACCTTTCAAGAATTGTCTTGTAAAGTGGGAACAGATAGAATTATTTGGAGATATGATCCGATTTTCATTAATTCAACCTATACGATTGAATATCACTTGAGGGCATATAGCACAATAGCGAAAGAGTTAAGAGGTTACTCAAAAAAGGTCATTATTAGTTTGATTGATTTTCACCCTAAGATTAAGAAAAATATGGATTCACTTACAATCACAATTCCAACGGATGAGGATGTTATTGAGCTATGTTCTCATTTAGTAAAAATTGCAAAGGAAAATGACTTTCTCATTGAGATGTGTGCAGAGCAGTATGGAATTGCATATGCAAGTTGTGTCGATAAGGCTTTAATTGAACAACTTATAGGCTATGAGATAATAGGAAAAAAAGACCGTAATCAAAGAGTGGATTGTGGATGTGTAGAAAGTATTAATATAGGAACCTACGATACATGCCGAAATGGATGCAAATACTGCTATGCGAATTTTAATGATAAAAAAGTAAAAAACACATCTTCTATGTATGATGAAAATTCGCCACTTTTATGTTCTAGGATTACGGATAAGGTGACTATAAAAGAAAGAAGTGTTAAATCATTAAAGCGTCACTAGCAAACTCTTAAGAAAAAAGAATTAATTAACATAAAAATAATATGAAAATATTTATATAAAAAAACTAGATAATGTAAAGTTTTGTCCCACTTTTTTAGGTACTCTTCCTCAAAAACATATTTTTAATTTAGATAAAAGCTATCCGACTAATGATAAAAAAGTGATTTTTGCGTTGGTGGCATCATTTCCATTTAATCGTTGGAAACATTAGTAGTATTAATGTTTATGAGAAAAGGCAACAATCGAGTGGGAATAGTAACCATAATAAGAAAAAGACCGAATAAATTGGTCTTTTTTTGATGTGTTAAAATCAATTGATACTACTTTGATAGTGAAAATGTAATAACGATTGAATTAACAGAGATGAAAGACTATAAAGAAAAAAAACTTAATTAATTGTGTTGGAGAATGGACTGTCATTAATAATTGATAACAAAGAGCTAGCTAATTCGTATGTTATAAAAGGCAAGAGATTTCTTATATAACAGAATATGCTATTTTTAAAATAGCATTTAAAATGAGAGTTAAGTTTCTCTTAGGATTTATATATGATAAAGAAGCATCAAATTTATGACAAATGTTATTGGAGAGTAGGGGGGGACTATTAGTTAACATGTTGTTGGGTAGCTAAAAAAATTTATCATTGTTAAAAGGAAACTCATTATTCTAAAACAATATTGAAATAACTATGTGAATTTCATCAAAATTCTACATTTTATTCAATTAAAATGGTAAATTAACGAAAAATTGTATATACTTAAAAGTAAGTTAATAAATTATATATGATTTAAGGTATTGGTCAAGATGAATGAGTTTTATATAAAGTGATTAATTAAAAGGAGGAAGTGTATTTTTAATGTGCAAAAGGAATGCTAATAATACGATTAAAGGATATTTTTATCAATTTGACTGCTCAATTCTACAATTGTTAAAGTTGAATGAAAATGAAGATAGTATAGTAGTTGAAGGCGTAGAAGATATTGATGTAAACATAGGAAAAGATTATGAATCAATCCAATGTAAATATTATGAGAATACTGAATATAATCATTCAGTGATAAGTGAGGCAATTCGATATTTTCTTATTGATTTTTCAAATAGAAAAAAGCAGAATGATAGTTTAATTACATACATTCTTTATGGACACTATAGGGGGGGACAAGATAAATTACCAGATAAAATTGATATACATTTTATTAAAGAAAAATTTTTGACATATTCAAAAGATAAGATTAAGTATGAGTTACATAATGAACTTAAGTTAAAGGATGAAGATATATTGCAATTTTATACCAAACTTAAGATTGATGTAAATGCGTCTTCATATGATGAACAGTTAAGTGAAATTTTCGTTGAGATAATAAAATTATTCAAATGTAGTAAATATGAAGCGGAGTATTTTTATTATAATAATGCATTGAAAGTAATAAAAGATATTGCAGTCTGTAAAAAACAAAATATGCGAGAAATAACAAGGAAAAATTTTATTGAAAAAATCGATACAAAAAAATTAATCTATAATAAATGGTTTTATCAATTTAATACTGATGAAAAAGTTTTTAAATCCATAAGAAAAGAATATTTTACATGTAAAAATATTGACCCATATTCTAGATTTTTTTTGATTGAAATTGACTCTTTGAGATATAAAAGGCAAGAACTAAAGGATTTAATTTATTTGATTATTAAAAAGTGGAGTAAAGTTTCTAAACGTGCTAAACCTTCATTTTGTCCATATGTTTTTTTTCATAATTTGCCAGATAATGAATTGATTGAAATAAAAAAAGAGTTATTTCAAGAAAATATTGGATTTACTGATGGTCATAATTTTTATGGAGCAGATTTTAGTGTTGATAGTATGACTAAACCATTGCCCGAAGATGGTAGCATACAGTTGCGAGTTATTAATGAAATTAGTAATATTGATCAAATAATTGATAGTATTACTAGTAAAAAAGAGGTATATCAATTTTATATTACTGATACTTTTTACAGTGCACCACAGTGTGTAAAAGATGTAAAAATTCAAATCAAGGAAACAATAAATATAAGGGAGATAATATAATATGGAAAGTATTAATGCAGAAGTAATATCAGTATTTCCGAATAAAGTAAAGATATCTGTTGATGATTTAATGGCTTTTAAAATAGCTGAAGAATCTCTAAAGGTAGGGTCGTATCTAAGAATATCAGACAATGAGAATGCAATAATGATTGCTATAATAGAAACTTTTTCTATTGAAGTAAATGATTCAGGTGATAGAAAATATATTATTGATGCTTTACCACTTGGAATGATAGAAGGGGGTAAATTTATACGTGGGGGTGATACTATAGCAATCCCTCCAAAAGAGGTGACTCCTGCAACACATGAAGACATTAAAAAAATATTTATGGATTCAATTGATGAGAGTAAAAGGTTTTCGTTTGCAAAACTCTCGTCAGACAAAGATATAGAAATACCAGTGGATGGAAACAAATTTTTTAACAAACACATTTCAATTATTGGATCAACTGGATCTGGAAAATCACATACAGTTGCCAAAATACTTCAGAATGTAATTAATGAAAAGTCTGGAAGATTTAAACTAAATAATTCACATATTATAGTATTTGATATTCATGCTGAGTATAAAAGTGCCTTTCCAGATGCTAATTATTTAGGTATAGATAATTTGAAACTCCCTTATTGGTTATTAAATAATGAAGAACTGGAGGAGATACTACTTGATACTGGTGAAAGAGATAATTACAATCAATCTTCAATTTTTAGAACTTTAGTAACCGCAAACAAAAAGAAACATAATAATAATGTAGATAAAATTTTTTATGATTCACCTGTGTTTTTTAATATCACTGAGGTATTAAATGCAATTAATAATTTAAAAAAGGAAACGGTTAATGCAAAAAACTTAAATAGATACATGATTAAAAACGGTACTTATGATTTATTAAAGGACCAAAAGACAAATGAAGATTCAGGAGTAGAATTAAGTGATGAAGAACGCTTTTTAAAGTATTTTAAAGAAGAATTTGAATTTTATAGCACAAAATCACAAAGTATAAATAAGGGTAACTATAATGATGGTACATTGGAAAAATTCTCATTTAGACTGATTAATAAAATTAGAGATAAAAGACTCGGTTTTCTTTTTGGAGAGAAATCAGGAGATGTTAATGCTGAAAATGTATTAAGACAAATAATGGGTTATGATACTTCAAATAAATCTAATATCACGATTATTGATTTAAGTGGTATTCCCTTTGAAGTATTAAGTATTACTGTGTCGCTAATTTCTAGAATGATTTTTGAATATGGATATTTTTACAAAAGATATCGTCATAATATAAAAATAGATAAAACTATTAATAATGATATACCAATTTTATTGGCATTTGAAGAAGCGCATAAATATGTTCCAAAAAGTGATTTATCAAAGTACAGATCTTCGCAAAAGGCAATAGAGAGAATTGCTAAAGAAGGAAGAAAGTATGGTGTAACTCTTTTGCTTGCCAGTCAAAGACCATCAGAAATATCAGAAACTATATTTTCACAGTGCAATAATTTTGTAGTTATGAGATTAACTAATCCCAATGATCAGGGTTATGTAAAAAAACTTTTACCTGATACTTTAGGCAAATTAATTGATAAACTTCCTTCGCTATCTGTAGGAGAGGCTTTATTAATAGGAGAAGCAATAATAATGCCATCAATTGTAAATATTGATAAATGCGAAACCTATGCGCCTTCTTCAAGTGATATTCCATATTTTGATTTATGGAAGGAAGAATGGCGAGATTTAGATTTTGAAGAGTTATTAAAAGAATGGAGTAAATAGTTTTACTTATCATTAACAAATGAATTGTGCATATAATAGAGATTGATTAAAATTTCAAGGTTGTGCTTATTTGAGATTTTTTCATGAGTAAAATATTTTTGTTCCTATTAATAATTTAAAAGCATATATTTTTATAGTAACTTTATAAAAAAATAGTGCTAGGGAAGTATTATATAGAGGAAAAAGGAGAAATCATATGGAGTTGCAGTATATAATTCATAGTCCATTAATTGGAAGTAAGAGGGTGTATAAAGAAACAGCAAAGAGAGCACTTTTTCTTGAAACAGATGGTAAATGTGCAAAATGTAGAGTAGCTTATAATGCTTTGAAATTTAATGGCGATAATGCAGAGTTAGATTTTGATAAGTCAAATTTGGAAATTGCTCATATATATGGGTTGAAAAATTTTATAGGAGTTGTTCACGAAGACAATAAATTTCACATTAAAGATTCATTGCAGCTAAATGGGTATGATAATTTGATTTTACTGTGTAAGAGCTGTCATAAATCGTATGATAGTAAACCGAATTATAAAGATTATGTAGATATGGTTGCATTAAAATCTAAATTATTTAGTAATTTGCAACAGGAGCATTATGTTTATAATAGTCTGTTTTTTTGCTTGGATGATATTATTGAAGTATGTAAAGACATTAATTCTATTAATGATTTTGATTATGATGTAATTAAATTTACGGAGAAAATGAAAAAAAATAATATTGATGATGTCAATAATAAACATTATTCTTATTATTTAACTACTTATGCCTTTTATATTAATAATTTCTTTAAAGATTATGATGAAATTGGGCGACGTCTCATGACTTGTTTTTCAAATGTATATAACTTTTTAAAGAAAAAAGAAACAGACAAAAATATTATGTTAAGTATGTTATCAAAAAGTGATATACTTATAAAATTATCTGAATCTATGAATGAAAAAATATTTGATGCATTAATATCATATATGATTTGGAAATGTGAGGTGTTGGATAAAATATGATTTTACCAAATAAAGTTATTAAGATTGATGATTCTTTATTATATAAAGCTATTGATTATTATCAGAACTCAAAGGAATTTATAATCACATCTAAGGAAGATATAATTCTTTTAACGATTTTATATGCAATTAACTACATAAACTATACAAAATTACAAATTATAAATTCAAGTGGAGGGTTAGGCTATGAAATTAAAATTACTAAAATTAAATAACCGAACCTATTATTTTAATAAAAAAATTAATGTATTTTTGGGAGAAAAAAACAGTGGTAAAACAACGGTATTCCATTTAATAAAATTTATATATGGTGCTGAATATAAAAAGGGAAAATTACTTCAGAAAGCAATTAGAAGTATAAATATTAGTGATAAAGATTATATAATAGAATGGCAATTTGATGATCAGGAGTCAGTAATTTATTCCTTAAATTTAAGGAAAATGAAAATAATTACCTCATATGATAAAGAAATTAGTTTGTATAATTATTCTCCATATATAATTGAAAAATTTGCAATTTCAAATAAGGTTTTTAATAAAAATATTAAGTCAATTGAGTGTTTTTCATATGATGAAGATATTACAAAAAAATTAAATTCAAATTCTGATTATGCAAAATTTTTTAGTACTCATAATGATATGTCTTATACTGCAATATGCTTTTTAAAGTTAATTAATGAACATATTTTAGCTAACAAAATACAGAAGTATTTTACATTATATGGAAAAAAGAAAAACATTGAAAAAATAAAAAATGCAAGTAGTGGTTTAACAAAAGAGTTAGACTCTGAATTAATTAACAATTTATTTGATAATGAAGATTATAGAAGTACAACTCAAAGGTATGTGGAATTATCTAAAGTAAATAAAACAGAATTAGATATGCGGATATTTAACGAATTAGAAATATTATGTAAAGAGTTAATTGATTTTGATATTAATAAGGTGAAGCAATTCTATGATGATTTGATGGATTCTTATAATGAAGTAATTGATATAGAGAGAGCGTATTTAATTGACAGAAATAACACTTTAGGACAATATACAAAAAATGAAATAAATGAAGCTGTATCATACTATAATCTATGTAATGAAATGAAAGCTGAAATAGATAATATAAATCCTATACTTATTAAAGAATCAAAAGTATTGGATGACTCAAAAAAAGATTTAGAAAATATCAGCAATATGTTAAGTAAGTTTTGCTTAGAATTTAATAGTAGTTTTAATGTAATTAAGAAGTTTAGTAATAGATTAGATTTTAAAGTACAAAACGAGAAAAAAACACATGTAATATTAAATTTAAGAAACGAAGATGATGAAAAACCAGTGCCTGGAGGATCCGATACTAGTACCAATTTTTTAGCTTTTCTAACTTTTGTATTAATAAGAAGTAATTTTCCTTTATTATTATTTGAAAAGTCATTTATAATTGAAAATCAAAACATAACAATAGTTAGATTGTTACATAAAATTGCACAGAGTATTAATGATTCTAAAATGGTTATAGTGACTCTACACCCTGATGAAGAGATTATCAATATAAAAAATGAAAAAAAGGATTTCCAAATTTTTAGATGTGAAGATAATTTCTTTAATACGAAATTCTAGAAAGTAGAAGTGCTTATACTTTAAAATTAACATGAAAAAGTTAGTTAGGATTTAACAAGGAAGAACTACAAATTCTTTACATTAATTGCGGAAGTAATCTACAAACATATAATAATTATTTATATTGATAAGCCAATAGGGGGAGATTCTTTGGAAAAGGAAAGAACTATTAAAAATAGTTATGTGTTATTAAGAGTAATAGTTATATTTGCATTATCGTATATATTATTATCTAAAAAGTTATATTCTTTAGTCAGTGTTTATGTTATTTTAATCAGTATTTGGTTGATTTTAATGAATAGAAAAACAGTTGCTAGTAGTGTTAAAGTTTTCCTTACGGAACGAAAAAAGCTTAAAAATTTAGAATATTATCGAATAACAGATGATAATAAAATTGTTGATCTAGATAAAAGGCGAAGTATTTTTAACCTTTTACACAATGTGGCAATAGATATATTTTTTATTTCAATAATAAACCTTATGGCAATTCACTGCCTTATCCAACATTTTCTCGAGGTTTCATATTTTTTGAAACTAATATCATCAATCGTTATTAGTTTTGTAGTTTTTATTGGTTACGGAGGTATAGTGTCTGGTATAGTTTACAAATACACAACAACTATATATGTTATAACGCCAATAACCAGTGCTATTGTTTATTTTACATTATTAGATTCATTATTTCTCTTTTTTCCTGAATATGCTCGATTATTGGGGTATTTATTAACAACTATTACCTTGTACATTATACTATCCTACATATCTCCAGTGCATATATTGAGAAAACTAAATAGTAAAACAGCTTTGATTAGTTCATTTACTACCATTTTAGCAGCTTTTTTAAGTCGAATATTACAATTTATGACTACAGGTTATCACAATGAAAAATATCTACTAACGATAGACTCTGTTAGAAAGACAACAGATTTATCAGATACCATGAAAATATAATTTTAGGTAACCCAGAATTTATTGATATTATTAATCATTTTATATTAAAAGAAACAACAACTCTGCTTACGTCAATGACAAGTTTAATAATAACCGCATTGACGACTTCTTATATCGTTGGAGGTTTAATAATTAACTGGAAAATTAAAAAGAACAAACTGAGAGCTAAATCGATTTATAGAAACCTAATCAAAAACGGACATCCAACATATCGTGTTTTAATCGAATGCTCTTTTTATGGTGGTGAAGAATATGAAAATCTCCTGCTAAACAATGATACAACTTTAAAATTAATTATGGAAAATGAAATTGATCTTTAAATTTTCATAATCTAAGACATGTTGAAAAAGAAACTCGATAATCTACTTTACACTTCAAAATATAAAAATATTTAATGAAATAGCTAGGGGTGTTGGGGTTTTGTAAAAATTAATCTCCCATATTGAAGTACGATATCTTTAAAATTATTTTATAATTAGAAGAGATGTTATTAAAATAAGATATGCTCTATACAGGCATCTTCTTAAACGCGAGATGAAAAAATCAACTCTTTAGGGAATCTTCAAGAACACAGTCAACAATTTATAATAAAAGTGAAAAGCTAAGCTGAAATAGAGAAAGCTAGTTAGTTTTTGTCAAATATGTTATAAATAATGTAAGATCTAATATTTAAGCCCTATAAATCATCCATTAGTAAATAGTGAAAAGTAATGGCTCATCACTGGCGTAAATCCGGGTGGAAAGTACTTTAACAAGATGGAAAAAGTAGTGATGAAATAATAAAAGAACTATAAAATATAATAATAGTTATACTTATTCATCGCTAGTATTAAATTAGTTACCAAACATTCTCTTTACTATAGTATATTAAATTGTAAGGTACTTAATAATTTGTTAAAATTATATAAGCAATGTCTATGAAATGGAAAGTATAGATGAATGAAAATGACGTACTAGTTACTGCATTAAACAATCATTAAGTAGAAAATGGGTATAAAGGTTTTGATAATCTGTTACTTCAAGAATATTTTCCAGAGTAAATTAACACTAATGATATAAGGAGATCAAAAGTGGACGGATATGGTAATGCTGAGTCGATTATATATTGAGCTTATGTAATAAAAATTAATTTTATGAATTAATTGAAGAAAAATCTAACTCTATTGATTTCTTCATTATCCAAATAAAGGATAGTAAGAAAGTAAACTCTAATGTCCCTAATAAGTTCATGGAATTGGCCAATAGCATGAAGTCAGGAGTAATTAAGAATCATCACAATCAAGAAACAAACGATTTCATTACACTATTTTCTGAGATTATAAACAATTATGCAATAAAACAAAAATTGGTATACACTACTATTATTTTTCAAAGTCAAGCAAACAGACATTGAATTGTGCAACTGATTTAAATGGAAGATTTTCATCATTACGTGAAATAATATTAGTACATAGGACAGTTCTAAAAATTAAACATCAAATAATATAATTGCAATAATTGCTATTAAACAAATTTATTATTTTATCAAAAAGAAGATAATATTATAAACGAAAATTTATTTCAAAATAATATTTGATATATCAAAAAAGATATAATAGTTATTGAATCAGTTTCTAGAAATAGAAATGCTAATTCTGTATCGTAGCATAATAAGGATTAACATTATAGGAGCTTACTATATTATACAGATTACAATGATTGAAACTATTCTTATGGTTTGTGACTATTCTTTAGATGCTTGGCAAAAGTTAGTAGACAATAATGTA
>Ga0153917_1001089_pt1 | contig 12707 bp, 13 predicted proteins | sample TSFL001MetaG_FD_104695 | JGI IMG/M metagenome (GOLD analysis project Ga0153917, IMG submission 104695) | Attine ant fungus gardens microbial communities from Florida, USA - TSFL001 MetaG | ecosystem: Host-associated > Fungi > Mycelium > Unclassified | place: USA: Florida, Paynes Creek Historic... | reverse complement strand
GAAATGACCGTTTTTCTCATTAAATTGAGCCTGTTCATGATCTTCTATCGCAAAGCTTCTGATGACAGGCATGCCTTGAATGCGTTCGTGCAAATGCCCCTGCACTTGAGCAAGCGCCTGTGAGCGCTCCCTTGTCAGCTTTCGTAAACGGCCGTAAAAATACTTCACTGATATTCCGTATAATGGGAATAATACGATAGAGATCAGCGTTAATTTAACGTCCAGTGTGAGCATGATAGAGATTACAATCAAAATTGTCAGCATATCGAGCCATATATTCATCAGGCCTGTAATGACAAAATCCTTTGTTTGTTCCACATCATTGATCACTCGGGAAATGACTTCCCCTGTTCGCGTATTCGCGTAAAAACGAAGACTCAGTTTTTGTATATGGTCAAACAGCTTGGCTCTTATATCGTAGAGCACCTTGCTGGCTGTCCACTGGGCAAAATATTGCCGATAATATTCAACAGGCGGGCGCAAAATTAAAAATAAGGCGAACATGATCGCCATAATGGTGAACAATGACGTTGTTTTGTCACTAGCCGTGCCGCCTCCTTGAATAATGTCGTCAACTACGTACTTCAGAAGCAATGGGAGAGCAAGCGGAATGGAGAATTTTACAATCCCGATTAATACTGTAACGAAAATTTGCTTCTTATAAGGTTTGACGAATTGCATGTAGCGTTTCATAACCCCCACGCTGATTCCCCCTCTCTCTTGATCATGATGTGTGTGAGCCCATGTGAAAAACCTGTTGTACCCCGCAACAGGTTTTTACGTAACCATTATTTTGTATAGCGCAAATACCGTTCATACCACATATCGACAAACTCGGGCGCAAACGGTCCCTGACGCTGGTGAATCCAATGGAGCAGCGTGTTTAAGTAGTCTCTTAATATACTGTCGATTTCTTTTGGATAATTCATGGCTTTCCGGTGATCATCATATTCGTCTTCATCAAGAATATTGTAGGTCATATCAGGGAAAACCTTAACATCTAAGTCATAATCGATATATTTAATTGCTTCGCCATCATAGGCAAACGGAGAACTGATGTTGCAATAATAGTGAACCCCGTCTTCCCTCAGCATCCCGATGACATTAAACCATTGTCTTGCGTGAAAATAACAGATTGCGGGCTCTCTGGTTATCCATGTCCGGCCGTCTGATTCGGTTACCATCGTCCGGTCATTGGCCCCGATGACACACATTTCTGTACTTTTTAAGATTGTTGTCTCATTCCAAATTCTATGAATCAGCCCGTTGTGCTTATAGCTGTGAATTTGAATGGTTTCTCCTTCCTTGGGATAGCCCATATTTCTCCCCTACTTTCTATAAAGCCCTACAGTTAGTATGTCCAAATTTGCTTACCGACAACGTCTTTTACCTATTATAACGTTACAATTTGAAAAATGAAAATAAAAGAGCCATTCCGGCCGGGGAATGGCACATTCCTGCACTACACAAAGGAAGACGGCTTTTCTGAGCTGCGGTAAGAACGAATGACCTGCTCTGTCTGCTTTTGAAACATATCCTGTATATCGGCAAGGTGTTTCCGTTTTACCGCAATTTCAGCCTGAATCCCCCTCAGCCTTGCATCCCTTTCCAAATGCCGGAGTTCCGCTTCAATTTGTTTGCAGCGGTCGAGCTCTGATTGGAGATCGAGAAGCTTATCCATCGTTTTCATCTGTTCACTTACCAGCTTTTCAAATTCCGTCATCGGTTCCTCCTTCAGCCTGGTGAAAGTATAAACGTTTCCTCCTTTAATCATTTCGATCTCCATAAAGCAAACCCTTTGACTCATTCTGTAGACCTTCCACAAGTTTTGTCGTTTTTCAAACAGAAAAAAGCACTTTCACCCGAAGATGAAGTGCTTTTTTCTGTTTCAGTGATTAGCTGTTTTGTTGTTTGTTTTGTTCAGCAGATTGGTTTTGTTGTCTTACCTGCTGTGCGTCAGTTTCACTAGCGAATTCAGTGCCGAATTGACCTTGTTGGCCAGCTGATTGCTGGTTTTGTTTTCTGACTTGCTGAGCGTTTGTTTCGCTAGCAAATTCAGTGCCGAATTGACCTTGACCAGCAGCTGATTGTTGGTTTTGTTTTCTAACTTGTTGAGCGTTTGTTTTGCTGAAATTATTTGAGTTAGCCATTGTTATCACCTCCACGGTCATTAGAATGTGCAGGTGATCGTATAGCTATTCCTCTTTTTTAAAAATTTTTAAACGAGCAGTGAGCGTCCGCCGTCAACGATAATAGTCTGTCCGCGGATCATGTCAGCCTTGGAAGACACTAGAAACTCAACAGTATCAACCATGTCTTTAATTTCGACCATGCGTCCTGCCGGCGTGTTTTGGCGCGCATCCTCAAGCAGATCTTCTCTATTCGGGAAGTGTTTCAGCGCATCTGTGTCGATCGCTCCGCCTGAAACAGCATTGACGATAATTTGTTTTGGTGATAGCTCAACCGCAAGATAACGTGTTAAAGCCTCTAACGCTGCTTTTGATACACCAACCGTGGTGTAGTTTTCAAGATAGCGGATAGAGCCTAATGAACTGATGCTGACAATATGCCCGCCTCCGTTCTTCTCCATTAGCTTGGCAGCTTCCTGAGCGCAGAATAACAACGCTTTCGCATTAATGTTCATTGTCCAGTCCCAGTGTGTTTCTTCTAGTTCCATGACAGGTCTCAGAACGCCTGAAGCGGCATTATTGACAAAAACATCAAGTCTGCCGAACGTTTCATCAATTTGCTGAAACATTTCTTTGATTTTTGCTGGCTGTCCTACGTTTGCTTTTACGACAAGCACTTTAACACCAAGCTTTTCGATTTCTTCCGCTGTTTCTAGTGCTGCTTTTTTGCTGCGGGCATAGTTAATGACGATGTTATAGCCGTTCTCAGCAAGTCTGATTGCGGCCGCTTTTCCGACACCGCGGCTGCTTCCTGTTACGAGTGCACATTTATTTTGTTCCATTTTTCCTCATCTCCTTGTAGCGTATAGTTCTTTTATTTCCACAAACAATAATGGCAAGAACTTTTAAGGGGGTCTTCTGTTATGTATGTCGGACGTGATATGAGCGAATTGAGCATGGTTTCCAAAAAAGATTGGAAGAACAGTGAACTCGCTTATTTTCATCATGCCTTTCAGCAAATTATGCCTTATTTGAACGAAGAAGGCCAATCAAAATACCGGGAATTAACGCAAGAAATTGAAGCGCGCGGCGGAATGAAGCGCAATGAAGCGGACTACAGCCACGGCACGCGCGTCTCTTACGATTAAGAATGGTTTACGGAGCAGCCGAGTATGAGGCTGCTTCCACTGCCATTTTCCAGATTTTTTGATGTGACACCGGGAACGCAAATTGTTCGAGCTCTTCTTTCGTTACTTTTTTCAGCTCGGCGGTATCCGACACTTGTTTTACTTTACCGAAAAACACAGAAATATTCCATACCAGGTGGGTGAATACGTGCTCGACTACACCTTGCAGATCACTGATATCAGCTTGTATCCCATATTCGTTTTCTAAAAATGCAATGAGCTGTTCACGCTCAGTTTTGATCCCTTTTTGGGTTTCAAGATTAGGGAATTCCCACAGGTTGGCGAGCAAACCTTTAGACGGCCGTTTGTGGATATACACTTGTCCGTCTTCATCGGTCAGTACGATCGCGGCCATTGTTTTAATCCCGGGCTTTTTCTTTTTGCTTTTGACCGGAAGCTCCCGTTCAGTGCCTTCTTCAAATGCTGAGCAATGCTGCTGAACCGGGCATAGCAGGCATGAAGGTGATTTTGGCGTACAGATCAAGGCTCCAAGCTCCATCAAGCCTTGATTAAATTCCGAAGGTTTTTCTTTGGAAATAAAAGCTCGTATAGCGTCTTCAAAGATTGTTCTTGTTTTTGGTTTGGCGATATCATCCCAAATAGAAAGAATTCTGGACATGACACGCATCACATTTCCGTCAACCGCGGGAATTGGTTTATTGTAGGCTATACTTAGCACCGCTCCCTTTGTATAAGGGCCGACGCCTTTTAACCCGCCAAACTCTTTCTCGTCTGGAGGGACAATGCCGCCGTATTCCTGCTTTACTTCTTTTACCGCGCTTTGCAGGTTTCTGACTCGCGAATAATAGCCGAGCCCTTCCCATGCTTTCAGCACCTTTTCTTCATCTGCATCAGCGAGCGCTTCCACTGTCGGGAATTGTTCCACAAACCGCAGATAGTAAGGAATCACAGTCTCTACTCTCGTTTGCTGCAGCATCACTTCAGATACCCACACTTTATACGGATCTTGGTCCTCTCTCCACGGCAGAACGCGCTGCTCCCGTTCAAACCATGAGATTAAATCATCACGAAATTGCTGTATGTCTTTTTGTTTTAATTTGTCTTCAAGTACGTTCATATGTGTTTCTCCCCAGTCTTTCGCGCCCCGCTTTTCTTTAGACTGTTTTTTGTTGTACACTAAGGGCACAGTACGATAATATGTTACATTAAATAGTAGTAAAGAAAAAGCGGAAACATATGAGAACGATTGAATCAGTTTTAAAATTGGGTATATGAAAATGGGGAATTTCTTACAAAGTGAATGTGCAGGATCATCCTGCAAGGAGGTCACCTATGGATACGGGCACACATGTCGTTATGGGCATCGCACTGGGCGGTATTGCGACGCTTGATCCCGTTGTCGCATCAGATCCGGCAATGGCTCACGCTGTTATGATCGCAACGCTTGCGGGCTCTCAGGCTCCGGATATTGATACTGTGTTAAAGCTTAAAAACAATGCTGTTTATATAAGGAATCACAGAGGATTTACCCATTCAATTCCCGCCGTTTTGTTTTGGTCTGTCATCATCCCGGCGATTCTGTATTTATTTTATCCTCAGGCCAATTTTCTGCACCTGTGGCTGTGGACGCTGCTGGCAGTCGTTCTGCATGTCTTTGTTGATATATTCAACGCCTATGGGACACAAGCCATTCGTCCGTTTTCGAAAAAATGGGTTGCGCTTGGGCTGATTAATACGTTTGATCCGTTTATTTTTATCAGCCATCTGGCAGCTATTGCGATTTGGTATGCTGGCGGCAATCCCGGCATCACGTTTCTCAGCTTATATATCATATTGGCAGGCTATTATTTGGTGCGCCTGATCATGCAGCTGAGAATTAAACGGAAGCTTCATGAGATGATTCATGATGAGATCGAAAGCATTATTATTTCTCCAACGATGAAATTCAGGCAATGGCGAATCGCAGTGACTACAGCACATGCTTTCTATGTAGGAAGAAGCATGGAAGGACATGTAGTGATTCTGGATACATTTAATCGGGTGCCTGTTCCTGAAACCGATGTAATGCATGCGGCAAAGCAGGATGATAACATCGCGGCGTTTCTGTCCTTTTCTCCGGTTTACCGGTGGGAAGTGGATACGTTTAAAGATCATTATGAGGTGAGATTTATCGACCTGCGTTATCGGAGCAAAGGCCATTATCCGTTTGTCGCAATTGTTCATATCGGCCATGATCTCACGATTCGTTCGTCCTATACGGGATGGATATTCAGCGAAGAAAAACTACAGAAAAAATTAAAGCTCGGCTCTATATAGAGCCGGGCTTTTTACGTCTTATATATAAAACAGCAAGCAGCAGACTGACAAGAGATATGATCGCCGATATATTGAAGTATGGCGGATAGTAAGTCAGCTCAATGTGATTGTCTCCCTTTTGCGCCTTGAAGCCTATAAAAGCATAATCCGCTTTTTCGATCTTTTGTGTGTTTCCGTTGATCTTCAGCTCCCAGCCTTTTTCATATGGGACCGGAAGCATGATGTACTGGTCTTTTGACAGATGATATGCAAAAGTCAGTTGATTTTTGTTCCAACTCAGTTTGTCTGCTTTCTCTGTTTTATGTTGCAATACAGCGTTTTTCAGCGTTTCATAATTTTCTTCATAGAGCGCTATATTTCTCAGCTCATAGGTCCCTTTCGGAAGATGGATTGAGATATGGCCTGATTTAGGCACTCTTACCGTTATATTATTTACTCCGGTTTTATATATCGATTTGTTCGATTTCCTTGTTGTGACATAATCATTTACCTTTAACGTAAATCCTTTGTCTTTTGCTTTGCTTTTCAAATAAAAGCTGACATAGTAGTCTCCCGGAGTGGATGATGGCTGTTTCGGGGTGATGATCAGTTCTCCTCCGTTTTCTCCAGTTATGGTGAGCAGCCCGTTTTGATACTGGGCTTGTTTTACGGTGATGTCCGACTTGGTGATCAAATTGGCCGGTTTTGGTGTCTGCTCGGTTTTTCCAGATGGATCTTTTAATATGATTCCTTTCAGCATCGCCTGTTCTTTCGCAAGAGCGGGCAATTGGTCCAGCTCACTTTCGCTGTATATGGCATCCGCTGTTTTGATGAATGGAAGCATGTACTGATTCTCATAAACCGCATAATGCTCTGTTTCTAATTGCTTTTTGAAGCCGTACGGGACGCTGGCTGCGTTTGTTTTTTCGGTCATATAATATTTGCCGTAAAGCAGGCTGTATAAATTCGCCCTGTCTCCCAATGACGCATAACGGCTGACGCTTTCCCTGCCCATATCGATGCTTAAATCATTCCAATAGAAGGCCAGCAGATCTTTATTTAAAATGCTGGAATATGCGCTGAAGCCATTAAATCCGTAAATGATTGGCGTATTATTGCGGACACCGTTCATCCAGTCGATTCTCATGAGCGGATCATTGTCTTCCTTTTGTAAACGTCTGATGAGCTCAGATGACTCTTGCCCTCTGTATTCCTCACTTGTAAGATATTCTCTTGTCACACTTTCCAGATCGCCGCCTTCTGAGAGTGCGTATTTTTGATAGAAGTTGGCGACAAACAGCGAAGAAAGAATGATGATACCGTACACAGCCGCTTTTGCCTGTTTTTTCGCAAAAGCTGCAGCAAACAAGGCTGCGATTGTCATGAGTAAGAGTAAGAGAATGCTTTCATTCGCAGGCTTCCATATATCGAGCTTATACCTTTGGATATGATACAAGTAAAGAAGCAGGACGACAGCTATGGCCGGGAGCAGTTCTTTTCGTTTCAGTTCAGACAGCTGTGACAAACCAGCCGCCGCTGCTCCCGCAATGGTAAAGGCCAAAACATATTCAAACCGGTTTTGCGGGGCGGAAAAGCCGTTAAAGACGCTTGCCGCATACGGACTGAAATGAAAAAGAATAAACAGCAGGCTCAATCCGGCAAAAAGACGAAACACACGGTTTTTGTAAAAAGACATCATAAACAAAAACAGCAGAAAAGCGGCCGGCACAATGATGATCCGGCTCGAAAATAAGATATTATCATCGAAATTGAGCCACTCAATTTTCTGGCTGTATGGAGGGCGCAGGTTGTTTAAATAACCGTATACCACCGGCACAAACACCGCCGCACTGATGCCAAAAGAAATGAGGCCCGAAACCAGAAATAATCTGCATTGAATCCATCTTTTCACTTCATCCTGTTCCAGTCTGATCAGCCATCTGAACAGCACATAGATTCCGACGAATATAAGGTTTATGTATGCAAAGTAAAAATTGTTGATGAACGTCAGCGAACACGCAACAATAAACCATCCCGGACGCCGCTCTCTAATGATTTTTTCTGTGCCGAGCACAAGCAGCGGAAGCCAAACCATTGTATCGGTAAAAAATTCCCAATACGCTTCGTGACGGAAATAAATAATCGAGACGCCGTATAACACGCCCCCCGTAAACGATGCCGCCCTGTGCTTGAGAAGATAGTGAAAAACAGCAGCGGATGTAAAGATGATCAAGCTCAATTTGAAAATACTGATAAAAACAGCTGACTCTGCCCAAAAAAGCGTATCCGCTTCTCCGATAAACTGAAGGGCTTGAAGCAGCCAGACAACGGCGGACACAGCAAGAAATAGAAAAGAAGCAGAAAAATAATAGCCGAGCTGACTGAATGTGCCGCCGCCAAGTCCGAATGAATAATTGTAGAAAAAATTCCCGTGTGTATATTGGTCAAATAATAATTTTTTAAATACGATCATTTGCGCAAGCCCGTCACCCGGACCTGTCATATACCTGCCTTCTGCCCATTCTTTCACAAAAAAGGCGTGTGCCACAGCGGACACCAGCAGACTGGCCGCATAGATCATGACATGTTTTCTTTTCATATAAATTCTCCAGTCTTGCTTTTAAGATGATAGACACGCAAAAAAAGCACTGCCAATGACGCTTGGTGATTTCAGTGCATTTTTGTCAGACGCCGCACGCTTTTTAATTCGTTCGTTTCAGGCAGGTCTTTGTTTGGGATATTCGCTTCTTTGATCAAATAATGAGGCCGTTTTTTTGTTTCATAATAAATTCGGCCAATATATTCGCCTATGATCCCAAGGCTTAACAGCTGTACTCCGCCGAGAAATAACACAGCTGAGATAATTGTAAAATACCCAGGCACAGAAATACCGTTAGTCAGAATTTTAACGAATGTGGCAATGATATAAACGATGGAAAGCAGCAAGATGAAAATGCCGGTGTAAAAACATAATCTCAGCGGCTTATGATTAAATGAAACGACGCCGTCCATGCCGTAATTAAACAGACTGCTGAACGACCATTTGGATGTGCCGTTTTTTCGTTCGACATTTTCATAAAACACAATTTTCTGATCAAAGCCGATCCAGCAAAAAAGGCCTTTTGAGAAGCGGTTTCCTTCGCTCAGCTTCAAAAGAGCATTCACAGCTTGGCGGCTTAACAATCTGAAGTCACCCACACCATCACGCAAATCGACTTCCACCGCTTTATTAATGAACTTGTAATACATTGATGATAAGAATGAGCGGACAAAGCCGTCCCCTTTTCTGTTCCTTTGGGCAATGACCTGGTCATACCCTTCTTCGTAGCCTTTGATAAATTCCTTCAGCAAATATGTCGGATGCTGCAGATCGGCATCCATTACAATTACCGCCTCGCCCTGAACATGCTCAAAGCCCGCCAAAATCGCGGCTTCTTTTCCAAAGTTTCGAGAAAAAGATATATATTTTACCCGGCTGCACGTCACTGCCAAGTCTTTGATCTGCTGAAGCGTGTCATCAACACTTCCGTCGTTTATGAAGAATATTTCATAGTCATAATGAATGTTTTTAAATTCCTTTTTTAAAGATTCATGAATGAGTTTGACATTATACCCTTCATTGTAAGACGGGATAATAATCGAGATTAATCCTTGCTTCATTAAGGCACCTTCTTTTTATTATTCTTTTTAAGTATTGCCTTAGGGGAGTTTTACACAAATCTTCAGTAAGGCTATTCCTTTTTTTAAAGTCGTTTAAACCTGTTTTTTGTTACAATTTTATAGTGACATTCATGATTTTTAATGTTATTTTGTCATGTTTAAAACAGACTATGAAAAAAACGCACAGAAAAAGTCTGCCATTATGACAGACGAATGAAGAGAAGTTCAAACTTATTGGTTCTTCAGATATTCCAAAATCAGCTGATTGACGATGGCTGGTTTTTCGTGGTTAATCCAATGAGAAGCTTCATCTACAAAGATGAGATGACCATTCGGGCATTGCTTTACCGTCTCTTTCGCAAGCTTTCTGCTCAAAAAGCGGTCTTCCATTCCCCAGATCATCCGGTAAGGTGCTGTTTCGTAAGGCGGTTTCTCTGCAAGACTTCCTTTTCTGAGGGCTCTGTACCAGTTCAGCATAGCTGTCAGTGCACCCGGCTGTTTCCACGCTTCTTTGTACCTGCTGACATCATCGGACGAAAAAATCTCGGGACGGGTCGATAATCCAATCGCTTTGTCTAATGTTTCATAATCATTTTCCCTTAGTGATGCCTCCGGTATGTCTGGCAGCTGAAAGAATGCAATATACGAGCTTTTTAGCCACTGCGGCGGATAAAGCGGTGTTACGGTTTTCATGACGTGCGGGTGCGGGATGTTGATCGCGATCAGCTTTTCAAGATATTCCGGGCGTGTGGAAGCCAAATGCCAGGCGACAGCCCCTCCCCAGTCATGCCCAATGATAATTGCTTTTTCATCAGTGAATTGCGTAATAAGTCCGATGATATCATCTCTTAATGTATCAATCCGGTACGAATCAATTCCTTCCGGTTTGTCACTGAGATTGTAGCCCCGCTGATCAGGAGCAATGACCCGGTAACCCGCATCAGCAAGCGGTTTGATTTGATTTTTCCAGCCGTACCAAAACTCAGGAAATCCATGAAGCATGACAAGTAACGGGCCGTCTTCCGGTCCTGCGCTTGCCACATGGAGCGTGATTCCGTTTGTATTGACAAACTGGCATTTAACTCCGTCCACTTCTATCTCCTCCTTGACTGTGCGTCATGGTTTTCAGTCTTTTTTCCGTTAGCATAAATATGATGACACAAGCGGCAATCAGCAGGATTAGCTGAAGAATGATCAAGCTTGATCCCAGCAGCCATCCCATTCCCGCAATAACCAATCCTGACAGGATCATTAATGTTGTACTGTAACGGTTCGCTTCATTCCATAATCTTTGATCTGACATTGAGCGTCTTGTTCTATATCCGTACACACTGTTGATGGATTTGGGAGGAAACTGTTTGATCAGTATGCCCGCAATGATCATAAGCCCTCCGCTGACTAAACCAGCCATATTATCATCTCCTTTCTCATTGTTACGTGCAGAAAGAAGAAATGTTTCACGCATAGACAAAAAGACAAGCCTCAGCCTGCCTTTTATCGCATTTGTAAATCCTTTGTGTGAATATAGCCTATAATACCGCCATAATCCACGAACGCCCAAGTGAAGTCAAATCCTCCGTTTTCACTAAATCCCCACCCGAGTATTGTCACCTCTGTTCCGGATGAGAGCTGCTTAGTTTTTCCGTTTTCGGGCGTCGGTGTATAGAAGGCTGTCTGTTTCGTTGTTTTCGCTTGGCTTGCGGTTTTCATTAAAAAGTGGGTTGAAATATATGCTTTCTTTCCTTTGAAATGAATTTGAGCCCAATCGGCATTTACGAACCCATCGACTGTTACCTTTTGTTCTGATGATACAGTGCCGAGAATTTCACCTTCATGATTTGGCTCAGTCCGGACATTCAGTTTTCCCGCTTTTATGATGTAAGTATCGGATGATGGCATGCTGACAGATATGTCGTGAAGGGGCGCAGCTTTTGCTGCGGGAGCGGAGTGAAGTGCTGTCAAGCCCATTCCTATGGCAGCTGTTAAAGCGAGCATTACTTGTTTCTTTTTCATTTAAAGCTCCTCCTCGCATTTGACAAGATATAAGTGGTATTCCCTGATTGACAGGCCGGCGAAACATGTTTTATGTAAAAAAATGAAAAAACCTGCCGGTCGTTAACGGCAGGTTTTTAATGCAAAAGGCCTCTGCTTTGATGTAAGTAATCATTCACGTCGTTACGGGAGCTTTGAAAAAGGTGGAGCTGGCCTCCATAGTTTTCGATCCATTGTGTGACGATTTTTTCAGTCATTTTTTCACCCTGATAGGCGTGTCCGGCTTTTGCATAGGTTGCTTCAAAATCGCTCCATAGCAATTCCACCCATGTTTTCGCCTGTATATAGCTGATCATATCGTTCTTTTCCAGAAGCAGATTCGTCAGTTTCTCAATGTACATATTCATGTGTGCAGTCTCCTTTCTTCAGGAAAAAAATAACGCTTTATTACGTGGTGTTCTCCATATACTAACCTTACGTCTTCATCTGGAAAGACGCAACTTTTTGATCTCGAACCTAGGGGGATATGACATGGTCCGGAATAAAGAAAAAGGATTTCCTTACGAAAACGAAAACAAATTTCAGGGTGAACCGAGAGCAAAGGACGACTATGCTTCAAAGCGTGCTGACGGATCCATCAATCAGCATCCTCAAGAAAGAATGAGAGCCTCTGGCAAACGGTAAAGAAGAACAGCTGCATACACTGCAGCTGTTTTTACCCTTTATTGACTTGATATTCGTAGACGCTCTTCTTTTCTGATAAGTGTGCGAAGGTAGAAAGCACAAGTCCGCATGCGGTCATAAGCGCGCCGCCTGCAAACAGCCAGGAATAAGAGCCAGTTCCGCTTAAAATCATTCCGCCGATCCATGCACCAAGGGCATTGGCAAGGTTAAATGCTGATACGCTGACAGCTGCGGCAATGGTTGTGCCACCCTCAGATGAGGAAATGACCTTTGTTTGCAGCAGAGGCGGCGTACCGAATGCGCATGCCCCGAATAGGAACGTGGCCACAATGGCTGCAGCCGGGTAAATGGCGATGTACGGAAATACAGCCAGAACACCAATTAAACCGATCATTACCCCGATCATCGTCCGAGTCAGCAGAGGTAGCGGTACTTTTCCCGCAAAGAAATTCCCTGCAACGCCTCCCAAACCATACGCAAAGAGAGCGCCTGTAATGCCAACCGTGCTGAATCCGGCTGAATGTCTCAAGATCGGTTCGATAAAGGTGTAGGCGATAAAGACACCGGAATAACCCAAAATGGTAATCGCGAAGGAAAACAGCACTTGTTTGTGTTTAAAAACCCCCCACTCATTCATAAGCATGGGGATCACTTTTGGTTTTCTGTTTGGCACGGCAGCCATAAGGCCTAAAAATCCGATGACACCAAGTGCCGTAATGATGGAAAACACCGCTCTCCAATTCAGGACATCTCCGAGATAAGACCCGAATGGAACACCAAGCATTAGAGCTACTGTCAG